>Ga0233335_1000024_pt1 | contig 76590 bp, 107 predicted proteins | sample GEONDECOMP222_FD_180695 | JGI IMG/M metagenome (GOLD analysis project Ga0233335, IMG submission 180695) | Leaf litter microbial communities from Shasta-Trinity National Forest, California, United States - GEON-DECOMP-222 | ecosystem: Environmental > Terrestrial > Plant litter > Unclassified... | reverse complement strand
TTTTGTTTTTTTTTTTTTTTTTTTTTTTTTTTTTTTTTAATGTAGTCTTAATTGAGCATAGAAATACCATGGACAAGCACGCACTACACTTTACACTGATCTTCCTTGCGTTGATTGTGTTTACTAAATTGTCATTTGATGCTCTTATCATTGGCACAGCCGCTTTGTTTATTATTCAAATTAAAGGAATTAAGCTATGATGAGTCTCTTTCTAATTTTTATTGGATGGAACTTTATCAAGCTAATACCCCGTATCATGGCAGGAATTTAAATAGACTAGGATACACCTTGGAAACAATGAAACAAAAATTAATTGCTTCTATCACAGACCGTCTTGAAAATGAGGTAAGCCCACGTAATCCTGTGAAGTTTATGCAGAGTATGGGACCTTCAGATTTAGTAGACGCCGTAACATTGATCCTACATACATTCACACGAGGTGGTGGTAGCTTCTCCAGGAAGAGTAAATCATTACCATTTATGGCAGAGATTATTTCTGGTATTGGCCATTCTATTCGTAGTAGAGCTAAGCTCAAAAAAGACTCCTCACTAGCAGCTAAAAGTGGTGCATTTCTTCTTTGGTCATTTGAGAAATATGGTATTGTTAAAACGTATCTCGGTAAGGGTAATGGTAAGCATGCAACATTCCTTGTAGAGACAATTGATGAGGAAGCACTAGATGAGTTGTTTGCTTCTGTAGTGATTAACAAGATTGAGAAGCTGCCATCTCTTGTACCATATGAGCCTTGGACAACCACTAAGCATAGCTGTGGATCTGTAATGGTTAAGACTCAAAACAGGGGAGTACTGAATGAGCTCACAATACAAACACACCCACTTGTCTTTGAATGCCTTAACAAAGCCCAGCGCACTGGTTGGAATGTTAATAAGGATATTTACCCGATCTTCACGTGGGCCCTACGCAACAAAGCCGAAGCCTTTGCAGACATTTGGGACATGCAAAACCCTGAGGCTAAATCCTCGAAGCTACGGGAAGCAAGGACGGTCGGATCTATTGCTAAGCGCTTTCTTGATGAAACGTTCTATCATTAATATTGGTGATAGTAAAACTTTGTGAATTCAGAGAACAGCCCATGTGGCCAACCCTGAGCCAAGCTTGAACACTAGTGTTCTTGAAGGTGCAACGACTATCCCGGGAGGGAGTACACTCAAGCGAGTGGAAGCGCAAAGGCGGTTGTTTATACGCATGATATAGTCTGAACTTATATGGCAACATATAGCAGTATGTGTAAATCTCGACAATTTACTTAGAAAGACAAATATGGAAATTTGGAAGCAATATAACAGTTTTTATGAAGTTTCAAATATGGGCCAAGTTAGAAGTATGACTCGTATGGTTAGGAGCACGCATGGTGGTGAATATTTAAAAGAAGGCCGAACTTTAAAACAGTATGATAACGGAAATGGGTATATGCAAATTCAAATCTGTATTAATGGCCATAACAAAACAGAACGTGTGCATGTTTTAGTTGCAAGAACATTCTTAGAAAACCCCTTAAACCTACCTAAGGTGAATCACAAGGATACTAATAAGCTAAATAATAAATATTCAAATCTAGAGTGGTGTACTCAAGCATTTAACGTGGAGCATGCAACTAAAGCTGGGCTTATGATTAAGGAATTTTCTTTAAACACTAAGTTAGTTGAGGCAGAAGTTAAAATTATCAAACAAATGTTCTTAGATGGGGAGACTAACAAAACTATTGCTGAAAAATTTAATGTGCATAAGGGTACCATCAACTGTATTCGAACTGGCCGTAATTGGTCTCAAGTTACAATTTAGGCTGTCGAGAGCCTACACATACGGGTATACCCTCGCGAAGTATACTGAACAAACATGCTCTATTACTACGATTTCAGAGGACGGAAATATCCTTCAAGTGCTTACTTCCATGAACAAGGCACTGATGTATCCAAGGGAATGCTTCTACGAGCCGATAAGAAACGCATTGGAGAGCAAGGGTTTTTCTGGCTACTCATATCAATCGCATCAAATTGGGCAGGCGATGCTGGTAGGGAAGACAATCAAAAGACTGATAAAATACCATTGAATGATCGTGTACATTGGGCTCTGGATAACAAGGAAATTCTACTGTCGTATGCTGATAGCCCAAAGATCAATCAGGGTTGGATGAAGGCAGATAAGCCTTGGCAATTCTTAGCAGCTTGTAATGAGTGGTTTAAACTAGAAACATGGAAAGTAACAGGCGGTTATACTTCAGGTCTTAACTTTAAGTTTAAAGATATTGATTATGAGAGTCATCTCGAATGCTTTATTGATGGTAGCAACAATGGATCACAGCATCTTTCAGCATTAACAAAGGATGAGATTACAGCACCACACGTTAATCTAGTACCTCTTGATTTGCCAGGTGATTTGTATAAGTATGTAGCAGATCACGTGTGGCATAAAATGGGTAAAGAGTACAGTGTCATACATAAGAATATAATCAAAGAACTTGAGGTAACAATCGATACAATTACAGATTACAAAAACCAGATTAATAATGCACCTCAAAAGTCTGAATTGCGTAAACAGCTAATTGAAGAGATTATCAGTTACAAACTAAAGAATAAAGAAGCAGTTAAGGATTCAGCAGTTGTATACTGGTATCGTATTAAAGATAGTAAGCAGAAACGTAAGATTTGTAAACGTGGAGTAATGACGTTGCCGTATGGTGGAAGTTCGTATGGTCTCGGTCAGCAAGTTATTGATGATGCCCGTAAACATGGTATTGAGCAATTGATGTCCATGGAGCATGGTTGGGGCGCTTATATGGGTCGAATGATCTTTGAGGACTGTAAAGAATCACTACGTCGTCCAATGCAATTGTTGGATGTATTTAGAGATGCAGGTGAGAAGGCAGAGAAGCGAGATGAATTCCTATCTTGGCATACTCCAGTTACTAACTTTCCAGTTGTTCAACATTATGTGGAGGGTACTGTAAAGAAGACTTACATCCAGTATGGCCCACCAGTTGGTGAGAAACTTAAAACAGGCTACTATGAAAATACACGACAACTTCACATTTGTTTTATGGAGGATCTTCAAAACTCTCCAAAGAAACAAGCTAGTGGTGCCAGTCCTAATGCTATCCACAGCCTTGACGCTGCTCACCTTACTCTATGTATTAACCGCTGTGACTTTCCTGTTACAACTATTCATGATTCCTTTGGGTGTCTGCTTGGTGATATGGCTGAGCTATATGCTGTTGTTCGGGAAACATTTGTAGAGTTATACAGTGGTCCAGTTCTTGAGAACTTGATTGCTGAGATGGGTGGTGATATGAGTGCTGTAGAGATTGGCACATTGGATCTTAAATTGGTTTTAGACAGTGAGTACGCATTTGCGTAATAGATATGAAAAAGAATATTGAGCTAAGCATTATCCCAATTGGTGAAAAAGTATTTGTTATCCAAGGTGAAAGGTTTTCTGAATTTTCACATGTAGCTATTGCTGTTGTTACAAAAATCAATATTGAGCTATCTTCAAAACTAGTTGAAGTTGAGTATATATTTAATGGCACTTTGCAAGCTGCCTCATACTTAAATACTTTTGACACTTTGGAAGGAGCTGAAAAGGCTAATACGGATTGGGGATACCGTTCTACATCTACTGAGTATCTTAAATTAATGTATCACTCCTCAGTAAGAGGTAGCTCCGACGTAGGTTGGCATGCCCCTAGTAAATTCTTCAAGGCTAGATCATGAGACTTGGAAACACTTTTAGTGAGCTCTGTACAATCTTAGATATCACAACAGAGATTGATAATGATACTAAAAATAAACTATTTGCAGATATTAAACATAGTTTTGAAGTTGATAACGCATTAGATCTTGTGGAAGACGTTGAATTTGATCTCTTGGAAATTCGTGGAGGCTACTTTTATCTCATTGATGATGAGAATGATGTACATGAAATGAATGGTCTACTTGTATATCAGCTTGATCAGACTACCTATAAGAAAGAGTTCATTGGATTTGATATCGTAGGCTATGTAGAAAATACTGATATTAAATTTGGTATGCTTATCACAAACAATCAGGGTGGTAACATGTTTTACTTTACACCCAAAGGACTAGAGCTCAGTGGTTTAGGAAGTTTCATTAATATTGAAGAACTGGAAAAAGAATGCTGATTACTAAAGTCTCTGGCTTGACTGGCAAAACAAATCAAATGGAAATTCCAGTAACACAGTTTGAAATTGACAGTTGGATGTATAGTCGAATACTTACCCAAGATGCATTTCCAAAGTTGAACGCTGACCAACGAGAATTTTTGATGACTGGTTCAACATCTGAAGAGTGGAATCTATTGTTTGGTGAGGACTAAACGGAATCAATACTGATTCCAACCCGTTAAATTAACCCCCTCTGCCTCCCCCGTTAGCTCTATAAGGTATAGTAGTAGATAGGGATAGAGTATAGGGACTAGTAGTAATAACTAATAATAGTAAGTAGTAATAGATAGTATCATAAGTAGTAATATAAGTCAATAGACTTCAACTAATTTAATTAAAGAGTATACCAAATGGCAATGTACAAAAAGTGCGAAATCTACTTCCTTAAAGCTGATCCAAAGCGTCCAAATGCTCGTTACAATAAAGAGAATCCAACCTGGGAAGTTCAACTTCGTACTACAGATATTGAACAGCGTGATGAATGGCGGACTGGTGGTTTGCCAGTAAAACTCTTGACTGTACTTTCACCTAAAGAAGAAGGCCAAGAAGAAGAAGAACGTACTAAGACGCCAGTGCTTACTCCAGATGGCAAAAAGATTTATCGTGTTAACATCAGCAAGCGCTCCTTGGATAAAGAGAAGAAACCTGCTGAAGCAGTTAAGGTTATCAATGGTCGTTTGGAGGATATCGATCCAAATACAGTTGGTAATGGATCTGTTGCTAATGTACGTGTTTATCACTACGAAGGTAAAGATAAAGAAGGCAAGCCTAAGACTCAGTCAATCCTAATGGCTTTGCAACTCACCAAATATGTATTGTATACTGGTGGTAGCCGTGATGATGACTTTGATACTACCGATACTGAAACTGTTATGGCAGATGATAATGATGACGAGCCAGCATCTGCAGCACCAGCTAAGAAAGAAGTTAAAGCACCGCCTAGAGAACTTGGCGACGATTTCTAATAAGTGGTAAATAGCATTAAATAGCACTACAATGGGAGAATCTAAATGGTTCTCCCACATTATTTAATACCAAAGGATCTATGAAATACCTTTACGAAGTTGTTGATTATGGTAGTACAAGAGTATTTGATATTATTGATCGTTGGGATGTTAATTACAATTTACCAACTATTGGTTATATCCGAGTAACTAATCAACTTACGAATGAAATTGCCTTCATCATGAGTGATAAGGCAGCAATGATTGAGTGGAATGAGATGCTTGGTCGTGAAGAGTCATGGTATAAACAAATTCCTTTGAAAGAGAATATGCAAACAGTTGAAGCAACTAAAGAGCTGGTTAAAGAATCACCAACAGAATTTAAACAGAACTACAATGTAGTAGGTAAGGCAAGTCATTATCAAGATATCATCCCAGGTATGCAATACCAAGATGTGATGTGTTATTTGCTAAAAGATAAAGATCCAGTAGAGGCTAGCTTGCTTACCCAAGTTTATAAATACCTCATGCGTAGTGGTAAGAAGGATTCTGTAGCACAAGAATATAAAAAGGCACTTTGGTACTTCCGTTACCTAGTTGCTTATATGACTGCTAATCGTGCAATCAAAGCTGAAGAAGTGGATACTATCCTTGGCACTGCTACTCGTGAAGAAGTAGGTGAAGCATTTAATGAAGGCACTAAGCATTCGGGTGATGAAGGTGAATACTGGAAGTCAATCGCTGAAGCTTTAGGTAAAATGCTTGGTGCGGATATTGTTACAGAGCGGCATATTCTTACTGTAGGGTCCAATAAACTAACACAAAAACAATACTATGAAATGTGTTATCTAATAAATCCTAATGTCTCTAAAGAGATGGGATATCCTAAGTAAGCTGTTCACACCATTTTAAATCCAAAAGGATAATATGCATCTTGGTAAACTCAAGATCCCAACCCGAAAGCTCTTGTATGACATTGAGACAGACGGCTTATTGGTAACAGTTAGTAAAGCATGGATTATCGGATTTGATGATCTAGTAACAAATGAACGTAAATGGTGGTTAGATGGTGATCTAGGCTGGATGGAAGAGTTTGATGATGCTGTTCTCCTAGTAGGCCATAACATTATTGGCTATGACTTACCAGCAATGTTTAAAGTCTTCAGGTGGAAGCCTAATCCATTATGCAGATTCCATGATACGATGCTAATGTCTCAAGCACAGAACTACCGTCGATTTAAAAATAGCCGTCACAGGCTTGAAGATTGGGGTGAGTTCTTTGGTCTGCCTAAGGGTGATCATAGCGATTGGACTAAGTGGTCTCCAGAGATGCAGACTTACTGGAATCGTGATATGGATCTAACAGGTAAAGTTTATCGCTACCTGATTAAAGAGTTTAGAAATATTGTAGAACGTAATCCACTGTTTAAGAAGTCACTTCAAAACGAACACAGAGTAGCTCAGTTCTGTGAACAAGCAGAAACAGCTGGTTGGCTATTTGATCGTGTAGCAGCTGAAGCCCTTCTAGCAGAAATGGAAGTAGATCTAAGAGCAACAGAAGCAATCATTGTCCCTAAGCTGTTAATAAAAACTGTACCCATTGATAAGGCCAAAGGTGTAGTAGAGCCCAAGAAACCTAAATGGTTACTTAGCGGTAAGTATGATGCACACACTTGTAGGTTCTTTGAGATTGAACCTGAGACTGGCCAAGATGAAGATCGATTAGTAGAGGGTCCATACTCCAGGGTTGAGTTCGTAGCACCTACACTCAGCAACATGGATGATGTTAAACTGTTCTTATATAGTATAGGCTGGGAGCCAGATGACTGGAACTTTAAGAAAGACGAATCGGGTAAAAGCGTCAAGACCACGCCAAAGCTTTCAGAATCCTCATTGTTGGCGTTGGGCGCTGACGGCGAGCTTATTAACACGTATACTACAACTAAATCCAGGCACTCAATCTTATCGGGATGGCTTGGTAATCTTGATAGCGAAAATAAACTACATGGAGGCTGTTTTACAATTGCAACTCCCACTGGACGAGCAAGACATTCCATACTTGTTAATGTGCCAGGAGCTGATGCGCCGTGGGGTAAACAAATTCGTTCCTTGTTCATCTGTCCGCCAGGCACTAAAATTATTGGTGCAGACTCGTCAGGTAATCAGTTCCGAGCTCTCTGCCATTACTTAAATAATCCAGAGTATACAGACATTGTTCTCAACGGTGATGTCCACCAGAAGAATGCAGATGTTCTTACTGAGATTCTTTTAGAGATCAAAGAGTATCTTAAGGGGCAGAAGACGCCTCGCAAGACCGCTAAGCCATTTATCTATGCCATGTTGTTTGGTGGTGGTGGTGATAAGCTCTCCCTGATTGTTATTGGTCGTCGTAATAAGAAGATTGGTAATAAGCTCAAGTCAGAATTTATGGCTAAGATTCCTGGCTTTACTGAGTTAGTTGATAAGATTACTGCTATCTACTACAAGACAGAGCAACGTGGTAATCCTTATATCCCAGGTATTGATGGTCGCAGGATTTACTGTGATTCATCCCACAAGGCTTTGAATTATCTTCTTCAAGACTTCGAAGCAATTAGCTGTAAAGCTGCTGTTGCTTACACAATGGATAAGCTGGAAGAGCTTGGCATTTGGTATGAGCCTAAGATCTTCTATCACGACGAACTGGAGATAATTGTTAAAGAAGAAGATGCAGAACAAGCTAGGCTGATCTGTGTAGAAGCATTCCAAGAAGCAGGTAAACATTTTGGAATGATGATTCTTGATGGTACAGGTAAAATTGGAGACACATGGTACCAAGTTCACTAGGAGATCTATGAATCACGGATGGTTGTATACACCCGGCAAGTACGTTTGTAATACAGGAGGCATTGCTAATGATCCTGAATATCAACTTTGGACTCAATTAAAACAACGCTGCAATCCTAGTTTTTGGATTGGAAATCCCTCCTACGAAGGCACTACCGCGTCTTCAGAGTTTATGAATTTTCAAAGTTTTGCAGAATGGTGTAACTCTCAAATTGGGTTTGCAAGCCATTACCAGTTAGACAAAGATTTGCTTGTTAAGGGTAATAAACACTATAGTAGAAATACCTGTGTATTTTTACCTATGAAACTAAATTGTCTTATACGATTAAATAAATATCGTAGAGGTGATTTACCAATTGGGGTATCTTGGAACACTGCTAAAAAGAAATATCAATCTACTATGAAAGTTGGTGGCCTAAATATATTTGTAGGCAGGTTTAATACTATAGAAGAAACTTTTTTCGCTTATAAAACAGCTAAAGAAGACTGTATTAAAAAGGAAGCTAGCTCTTACCAAAGCATGATTGACCCAAAAGCATATCAAGCACTTTTGGATTTCAAGATTAACATAGATGACTGATATACCAAAGACGAGCATAAAATGAAACGTAAAAACTGTATTCCATTTGTTTGTGAAGCTTGCTGTAAGAAGCATTATACAGAAGATTCAAGTGCTAGTGATTATATAGGCGGTATTCTCTTTGCCTTTGTAGTATTATCTATTATCATAACCTGTTTACTGAGCTAAATATGAGATCTGAAATACAAAGCATTACAGTAACACTGTCACGGCGTGAAGCAGAAGCTGTTATCAAACGCTTGCTTAATGGTGAAGATGGTACGGTGTTGTATATGCGCAATGATCTAGCAGACAGGCTATACCAATTGCTAGAGCAAGAATTTGGAAGTACCACTGTAAAATGAAAGACACCTTAAATGACAGTCTCAGAACCTTCTGTAAGATGCTACGAGACGCTTATGAAGAGGGCTACGGAAGGCCTTCTATTGAGAGGACGATACCAAGCATTATGGAACAGCGATGGCAAGCGTCAGAAGCTAAGACCCACCATGATTTCTTTTGGAATCAGATTACTGACTGATAGTTACATCCCTAGAACAAGTAATTAAACAGCTATACATAACCAAAGTGGAAATCTCAAATGAGAATAACAGAAATCAAGTTTGATAGCATTCATAATTGGAATGAAGAAAAGTATCCAGAGTACTTTAAATCTGCAGAGTTAGAAAAAGAAAAGAGACCTGGCGAGTTTGCTGCAGTTGGTCTTGTATTTGCGGATAAAGTAATGTTTGGTAATGAATCAGTACTGCTAACAGACAAGCAGCTGTTAGATGTATATCTCTCAAAAATACGTTTCGAGGTAGTTAAGGTATCAACCGTAAGTATTGACCCAGAAGTATCCTTCACCAAAATAGCAGAAAAATCTCAGCAGCCATCTACTTACACTGACTACGGTGATTCATGTAATCCCAACTTCAACAAGAGAGTAGAAGTTCATATGCCAGGCCAAGCTCTATCCTTGTATAATGAAATTATGTTGCTTGAGGATGCTTGTTGTGATGCTCTTCAAGATAACTTAGATAACGGCTGGCGTATTATTGCTTCATGCCCTCAACCAGACTCTCGTAGGCCTGATCATATTCTTGGTCGTTATAACCCGAGCTATGTATCTAAAGGTAGGGCTAACCGTGGGTAACTATGGTAAAACGATTTACAATCAATCACCTTTAAACAAAATCCTTCAACAGTCATATAAACTAGAAAGTAATAAAATGAACACTACCGTAAACAGCAACCAAGCAGATCCACTCGTCAAAGCATCCACCCGTCGTATCAAAGAGCCATCCGTTGCCAAACCAAAGCCATCTGGCAAACTGGTAATCAATGCCGATCTGGAGAAACATAAACGCCCTAAGATGGTTGCTGATATGGCCAAAGGCCAAGTGTTTGTTCGTGAAGGTAAACTCTGCATGCGAGTGCTTAATGTTTGCAATAACAATGTCAAAGGTCAAGCAAGTAAAGCCGATGAACTTTGGATTATTAATCTGAATGAAGGCAAGGTATTGCTGTCCAGTAATATCCCAGTAGAATTGGTTGATATAGAAATCAGTGTTGTAAACAAGTAACATGGACCCTAGAATAGTTAGGTTTGCAGAGTTTGTGTTAGTAATAAACGGTATCATATTCCTAGTAGAAGCAGTATACCACATCTTTAGTAGTTAAACAGCAACATCTAGATAGAAAGATTTATCATGCAAAAATCCGCTCAAGCACAAGAAGTAGCCGCTCGTCATCTGCGTTCGCCAGGTCATCAAAGTTTTAATTTGACACCTGCTCAAATCAACAAGACAGGTAAAAAGAAAGCAACCAAGACAGCACGTAAACCAGCCTACTAACACTTGATCTTGGGCTCATTCGTTTGGGTGAGCCCTGAAAGAATATAATGGCTGAAAAGAAAACAAGAGTATTGATTATAGATGGCGATGTACTATGTCATATGTCATGTAAAGAGCGTGAAGAATCTGTTCATGGATTTATTGCTGTTGATGATGACGGTAATGAAATCAAACGAGAATCAGCTGAATATACAGAAGAAGAAAATGAAGCTTATCTTCAGAAATCATTTCTTAACCTTCAAAGTATGATCTCTGGTATAATGAAATTTTCTAAGGCTGACTATCATGTCATGGGTGTTAAAAGCTCTACCAATTATCGTGACTGGATATTCCCACCAGAATTCCTTGGGACACCAGAATCAAGGGGCTACAAAGCGCAACGTTCAGCGGGTAAGGAGGAAAAGCGAAACACATTCGTACCCAAGCTCCGACAAATGGCGATCGACAACGGTATCGCCATCGAATCGCATGACCGCGAGGCGGATGATCTATGCGGAATATGGGCGACAGAGGCCGAGGCAGCTGGTCATGAGTGGATCATGGCATCGATTGATAAAGACTTGCATCGTATCCCTGGCAAGCATTTAAAGATCAAGGACTGGATGATTATCACAGTCAGCCCTAATTACGCTACTCGGTTTGCTTATGAACAGTATATCATGGGCGATCAGACAGATAATATCCCTGGTATCCCGAAGATGGGTCCGAAGAAAGCAGAAGCAGCACTTGAACCTTATGATACAGAGAGAGAATTTCAAGCTGTAGTAATCGAAGAATACCGTAAGTACTATGGCCGTAATTGGAAGTCGTACCTGCTGGCTAATGGCAAACTACTGTATATCCAACGTGCAGTTAATGATTACTTCCATATTCGTGGTTGGGCTCAGTTTGAGAAAGAACCTGATTGGGATGTAGTCGAAGAAGAACAACGCTTGGCTAAGATTGCAGCTGAACTAAAAGAATCACAGAAGATTCGTAGACCACGTAAACCTAAGGTAGAAGAAAATGTTTGATTTTGATACTAGCGAGGACGATAGCGGACCTATGCCTGACTTTGATCCTGAGTCTTGCCAACATTGTAACAGTGATGATGTCAGCTGGGATTTCCTAAACGGTGTATACATTTGTGATGATTGTGGGAAGACACAATAATGGTCACCAAAGCAGAACTCGCAGCAATGATTACAAAGGTTCAACCAGTAAAAGAAATTAAACAGAAGGAAGTGCTAAAGACTAAAAGCAAAAGAGTGAAGTTAGTTGATCCAAGACAAATAGATTTGATCACTCCAGCACCAATTGTTAAACGTATTAGTCGTAAAGATTATGCTGGTAATGGTCATTGGTCATTCCCTGAGCAAATGGCGACCACTAAGAAGTTCGGATTTATTTATGTTATCCGTGATCTTAGAAATAACATGGCTTACATCGGCAAGAAACAGTATCGTTATGCTGGTGACAATCATGATCTAAAAGGCACAGAATCTAACTGGCCATGGTATATGTCTAGCCGTGATTCAATGGTAGAACAAATTAAGCTTCATGGTAAAGAAAACTTTGAGTTCATTGTATTAGAAGAATATTGTTCCGATCGAGCTCTTGGTTACGCTGAGACATGGAGTATCATGAGGGCAGAAACTCCTTCAAATCAAGACAAGTGGTATAATCGGCTTGTTAATAAAGTATCATGGTTCTCTACTGAGGCTATATCTTCAAGGCATAAACATCGTCTTGATTGCATCATTAATGACCATCCTCTAGATGTAGTTATCGTCAGCTAGGAGTATTATGGGTAAGGTTATCAGACGTAACCAGCCTTGTCTAGATATAGCACGCTGTGGTTCGTCAGATGCTAGACAGGTGTATGAAGATGGTGGTTCTAAATGTTTTTCTTGTAACAAGAGTTTTAAAGCTTCAGAAGACACAGAAGGTACATCAACTAATATGGCTAAAAATTCAAATGAAGAGTTTGAAGAAGAAGAAACAACTAGAGTACAGAAATTTACTGATGGTAAAGACGTAGTAGACTACACAGCCAAGCTCGAAGAAATCGGTAGCTTAGGTAGCAGAGGTTTTCAAGAGAGGCACATCACTAAGACAGTGGCTAGCTTCTTTAATGTCAAAGTTGATTATAACTCAGATGGTACAATCAAGACACATTATTATCCTTATCTGAGTGAAGAGGGTATTGGTTACAAGGTTCGTAAGCTTCCAAAGAGTTTCAGCTTTGTAGGTGCATTTAGTGGCCTCTTTGGTAAAGATATATTTGCAAATGGTGGTAAACGAGTAGTTATTACTGAAGGTGAAATTGATGCAATGAGTGTTGCTCAAGCTTACCACAGTAGGAATCAAATTATATATCCAGCGGTATCAGTAAAGGCAGGTGTAGATACTAAGGCCTTAATTGAAAATCGTGAATGGCTAAGATCATTTGATGAGATCATTTTATTCTTTGATAATGATGAAGTAGGTCTGGCACTAACACTTAAGGCTATCTCTATACTTGGGGTGGATAAAGTACGTATTCCAAAGTACCCAAGTGGCTGCAAAGATCCAAATGAAATCTTAGTTAAAGAAGGCGGAGATAAGCTACTCCGCTGTATCTGGGATGCTGAGAAGCATCAACCCGCAGGTATCATGGGTCGTAGTGCTCTCAAGACTGCGATGAAGGCCAAGAATGCAGTTAAGTCTGTACCTTACCCAGAAGCAATGCGAGGTGTACAGAGTAAGACTAAAGGTATGCGTAAGAGTGAGATCGCACTTTATATCTCAGGTACAGGTTCTGGTAAGTCCACAATGATTCGTCAGAATATCCTCAACATTCTAGAAATCACAGATGACAAAGTTGGTATTATCAGCCTCGAAGAAACTCCGGGTGAGACCGCACGTAATCTATCCGCGATGGCGATTGCGAGGAACCATTCAGCGGAAGAAATTCCTGACGAGGACATGGATGTCGGATTTGATAAAGTATTTGGAGTGGATGGAGAGGACGAAAGAGTCATTGTACTTGATCATCAAGGGAGTATCAAAGACGATTCAATCGTTGCGCAGCTTGAGTATATGGCTCTCATGGGTTGCGGGTATTTATTCATTGATCACATTACTATCCTAGTTAGTGAAGGTGCTGAAGGTTTGACAGGTAATGAAGCGATCGATAAGATTATGAATGATCTTCTTCGTATTGCTAAGAAGTATGATGTTCATATCGGCCTAGTATCTCACCTTCGTAAAGCATCAAGTGGTAACAAATCATTTGAAGAAGGCCGTCTCCCAAGTATTGATGACATCAAAGGGTCTGGTAGTATTAAACAAGTATGCTTAGATATTATTGCCTTTGCTCGTAATATGACAGCTGATAATGAGCCAGAAAGAAATACACTATCTATGTCAGTACTTAAATGCCGCCATACAGGTCTAACAGGCCCAGTACCTGGTGCTTATTATAACTATAAGACTGGCTTACTAGTTGGTCTCGAAGATGCACCAGAAGAAGATTTCAAAATTATTGATTAATCAGTTTAACTAGAAAGCAATAAATGGCTGATGCTAAGTATATCGTAGTTGCTCATGAAAATAAAGAAGAAATGTTCATCTTTCCAAATTGGATGAATCATGTAGATTTCTTTGATACCATCCGTGCTTATTCTCACGGGAATTATCCAGGTGATCATGACCAAAGGCTGGGTATGTCACAAGTAGTATCAGCAGGTTTTATAACATACAAAGGTGGTTGCTATGGACGTAGCGAAAGCCTTAATATAGATTCACGACCATCAACAGATACTTATTTGCTAAATGCAATTACAGGGAAGAGTAGTAACTATTAACAACAATCCTCTGCGTATACTTTATACCATTTAAAGAGTAGGGCAACAGTAATGAGGAAAGAATGCCTGAACCAACAGTAGGACAATCAGTAGCAAATATTAAAACATGGAAAGACGGTTATGTCGATGAGTACCCAGAGTTCGGTGTAATTGCTGATCAACAAATGGAAATCTTTTGGCCTTGGTCAGAGATTAAAGTATCTAAAGATAAACAAGATTTACTGGTAGGTGTTACAGAGTCAGAAAAGCATGGTATCATCTCCTCTTTAAAATTATTCACTAAATATGAATTGTTTGTAGGTAATGAGCAGTGGGGTGGGCGAGTATCTAAGGCTTACCCTCATGTATCTCCACAGAGGATGTCAGCAGTGTTTGCTCACGTTGAGTTAAACAGTCATGCGCCATTCTATAATGAGATTAATAAAGAACTAGGTTTGGCGAATTATGCCTTCTACACATCGTACCTTGAAGACCCTATCCTAGCTAGCAGGATGGAGCATATTAACAGTGTAGTTGATGATAAAGATGATGAGCTTTCGACTTCTATGTTCTCAATCGTTGAAGGGGGTGTCTTGTATAGTGTGTTCGCTTATCTTAAACATTATCAAAGTCAAGGTAAGAATAAAGCACAAAATATAGCTCGTGGTATTAACATGAGTGCCCGTGATGAGAATTTGCATTCCATTGGTGGTGCGGGTCTTGTTAAGGTAGCATTAGCAGAACAACAACGTTCGTCTTATGAAATGAAGGCTTACCATCAAGCAATCAAAGAAGGTGTAAGCAAGCTGTTTGAGCATGAGTGTGCTATTATTAAGAAGACACTTGAGTTTGGGCCAGTAGACGGTTGGGATGAACTTGAAGCAATTGAGTTTGTTAAGAGTCGTTTGAATATCTGTTTGGGTAATCTTAACCTCCCTGCAATGTACACTGTTACCCACAATCCAATTGCTGAATGGTTTTACAAAGGTATTAACAACTACCAGATGAATGACTTCTTCCAAGGTGTAGGCCGTGAGTATAAACGGGATTGGGATCGTAGTCGCTTTATTTGGAAGAAGGGTTAATATGAGTACCAAGATTGATAGTAAGTATGAGAAGCTTAGTAAAGAACGTAAGCAACTGCAAGCTGATAAACTAATGCCTGACTGGTGGTCCACTGGTGCTTGGCAGTTGTTTAAAGGCAAGTATATGTATGCAGCCACAAATCCTCGTCAACAGTTCAAACGAATTGCTGATACTTTGGCTAAGCATATTGAAGGTAAATATCCAGAGTGGTGGGCTGAAGAGTTTGGATTTGATCATGATGGTGTTCCTTATGCCCCAACATGGGCTACAGTATTCTTTAATGAACTTTGGGAAGGTCGTCTCTCAGGCTCTACACCAGTAGTCAGTAATACGGGTACAGATCGTGGCATGTCAGTATCCTGTTCTGGCAATATTATGCCCAACAATATTCATGGCATCTATGAATCAAAACAAGAAACTGCAGTACTTACGAAGAATTCCTTTGGTACGGCCTCTTACCTCGGTGCTATTCAACCACGCGGTACTCTTACCAATAAAGGGGTCGTCGCGTCTGGCGTCTTGCCTATCATCCAGGGCGTCGTTCAGGACATGGACTATGTTTCGCAAGGGCAGTCGAGACGAGGTGCCTGGGCAGCCTACTTACCACTAATGCATGGAGACTTCGATGAAGTTGTTAGTTATCTTGCAGAAGCTCCTGATGGTCTGCATATTGGTTGGTGTGTTAAAGATAGTTTTAACGAAGCCATGGAAGCTGGAAGTGAAGTCGCAAACTATCGTTTCCAAGCAGCTATGGATACGAAGATGGCAACAGGAAAGGGTTACTTCTTCTTCGAAGACAAGGTTAATCGTCATCGTCCACAGATGTACAAAGACCTCGACCTTCGAGTTGTGGCACCCCAGCTATGTAATGAAATCCATCTTCATAGTAGCGAAGACCTCACTTACACTTGTGTCCTTAGTAGTCAAAATCTTGTCCATTGGGATAAAATTAAGAAGTCTAAAGCTACCTTCATTGCCCAAGTCTTCCTTGACTGTGTAGCAGAAGAGTTTATCCAGAAGGCAGAGGGCGTTCCAGGTCTTGAGAAAGCTCTGAAGTTCACCAAGCTGTCTCGTGCTACCGGCCTAGGCGTCTGTGGCTTCCACACGTATCTCCAGATGAACAGCATGCCATTTGACTCTATGGAGACACACTTCTGGAACAATGAGGTGTTCGACCACATCCGTGACCAGTCCCTGGAGGCTTCTCAGTGGCTGGCCCAGGTTCTCGGTGAGCCTGAGTGGTGCAAGGGCTACGGTGTTAGGAACACACACAGGCTGGCCATCGCGCCCACCAAGTCGTCTGCCCTGCTCATGGGTGGTGTCTCTGAGGGCATCAACCCCGACGTGGCCATGACGTACAACCAGCTGACACCTGCCGGTGAAGTTGATCGTGCTAACCCGGTGCTTTTGCAGCTTATGAAAGATCGTGGTGTGTATGACGACAAGCACATGCAGGAGATCACTGATGCCCAGGGCTCTGTACAGCTAGTAGATTGGCTTACTGACCATGAAAAGAAAGTATTCAAAACTGCATTCGAAATTGATCAACGAGTTATCCTCCGAATGGCTGCTGCAAGGCAACAAAGGTTGTGTCAAGGTCAATCCCTTAACTTGTTCTTTAGCTCATCTGAAGATGAAGAGTACATTGCTGAAATCCACTCAGAAGCTTTCAAGAATGAATGGATCTTCGGGCTCTACTACTGCTACTCAAAAGCGGGTATTGTAGCCTCTAAAGGTGAATGCGAAGTCTGTCAGTAATTTTAGAAGTTAAACAGTAGTCAAGGTGGGTCTGAAACTAGGCTCACCTTTTTAATCAAGGTGATTATGAAAGCTTCTCAAGTTTTACAAGCTGGTTTAAATATCATTATCGATCCAACAAAACATACTAAAGTTTTCTATGCAAGAGATGAGAATGGTAGCCAATGTAATCCGTTAGATCCAAAAGCGACTTGCTGGTGCTCAGCAGGTGTGTTAGATAAGGTTGTCACAGATAACGGATTAAAGATTCCTGTACATGGTGCAAAGGCTGCTCGTTACTTAGTCTCTGCTGCTAACTTTCTTACCCTTAATCAAGGCAGTAAACAACTTAGCTTTGTAGAGTTCAATGATTACAAGATGCATCCAGAAGTAATTAACATGTGGAAGATTGCAATTAATACAGCCATTCAGCGAGGCGATTAGTATGACTTGCATACGGATCCCAAATGGTATCATGTGTTTGTCACCTACATTCAGATTACCATTAGCAGATGGTACTCATGTTTATATGGAGTGGCATAACTACTGTGGACCAACATTCTTTGCAGATAAAGCTTGTCGTAGGCAGATTGATGATTGGTATGAGGAACCAAATGAGCGTGGTTACTACATCCGTAAGGCATTACAATGGTTCGTTAATCGTGGAGAAAGAGCATGACAGTTGCTCGTTGTAGTCAATGTAAGTATTATAAAGAAGATTACACACCACAACCTGGTGCTAGCTGGGACCGTTGTACAGCAGTAAAGATTTACAATAACTTTGATGTTTACAATGATGATGGCTATTGCATGAGGAATGAAGAGAATAACTGCAAAGAATTTAAAAGAAGTTTAATTAGCTATATAACCCCAGCAGCTAAAGTATTATGGTGGAAACCTTACATGTAGGAGTAATATGAGTAATTTTCTTAAAGAAGGTGATATAGCAATCGCTCAGTATTTCAATGTATTCCCAGAGCGTAATGGTGAAGAGTGTACTATTCTGAATAGCCTTCAGTTTACGGGTATCATTAATGATGATATGACGACTCAGGAAAATGTATTAAGGTATCGTGTAGAGTTTAGTGATGGTTTTGTTTGTGGGCCATTACCACATCAACTTCGTAAACGACCAGAGCCAGATATTAATCATGGAGATTCTGCCAATGATGATATGTACGAAGATGACCGGTTGGCAGCATGAGTGAAGTTAAACAGTCTACCCAAGACTGGTATAAACAAAGAAATACCTATAGGCTAGCAGTACTTCAGAACGCTTGGGCTCTTTGTAATGTATGTGGTGGCAAGTTATATGAGTTCGATGGTACAGAAGACAAAGGAGTACCATGCCCTAAACCTTTGCCAATGAAGAACGGCAGAACAGGGTGTGGTTATGACTAAACCAATGTCGTACAAAAGTTTAGTTCAAGTAATTAATTACTGGGTATTTAAACAGGACAACAAAATGCCAATGCCTTGCAACGACTTAGTAGCAGATAAACTTAACGCAGCAATACCTAACACCAGTACACATATAGATGATTGGATTGACTACGGCCCAGTCAATTACCACAAATTAACAGAAAGTGAACAAGATGAAATCAATTACGCACGCTGGTTCCTCTTTTACAAACGTTCTCCGGCAACTCTTCAAATGGCTTTTGCTAAGGCCATGCGAGAGCACAAGCTCTTCTGTGACTATGAGGGTGTACGCTACCGTTGCACTGGTGCTAGCCGTTTGGGAGATGTTTGGCTCACATCAGACTTGAATCAGGATTACGGTTACGAAAGGCGTGTAGAAGTTCTTAAATGCAGTAATTGGGGCAAAACAGCTTATACTCTATCTTAGGATAAAATGGCAATTCAGATTACTCAAGTAACAATCATTAAGCCACCAAAAGTACGTGGACCTTTGTATTGGTTCATTACACTTGGCCAGCTGATAGCAGCAATTCTCAGTTGGGAAGTCAATCACAGTATTCTCTGGGCGATGGTTCATTCGTTACTCAGTTGGTTCTATATTCTGTATTTTATATTACTTTAGAACTTAAACAGTATTAACTAGAGACAATATGAACAAACTAAACAGTGTCAAGTTTGCATCCACTAAAGAGTCTAGCCCAGCTTTAAAAGAGTTCTTGTATAAACTAGCACTACGTCAAATGTCTGATGCATTAAAGCAAGAAGCGTTCGATAACAACTTATTCAATAAAGAGAACAATAATGTTCAGACCTCTTCTTAGCCCTAACAATGATCCACTCAATACGCCAACATTCTTTGATGATCTTACATTTCCTCTGTTGGCTTCTTACAAATTTGATGGCATACGAGGTATTGGTAAAGATGGTGTTTTGAAATCCCGTAATTACAAAGATATTCCAAGTGCTCAAGCCCAAGAGATGTTTAGTAAGTGTCAAGAGATGGATGGTGAACTTATCTGTGGCTCACCAGTAGCAGAAGATGTTTACAACACTGCTCAAAGCTATATCATGTCAGGGGTTAACCAGAAAGTACATCCTGATCTAAAGTTCTATGTATTTGATTGGGCTGAAGAAAGTAAGGCTCATTGGCCATTCAAAGCTCGTTACTCCTATTTGCACCAAAAATGGTTGGAGCTTAATGATCCGCAGGTTAAGCTTGTTTACCAAAAAGAAATACTTGATTTAGAGCAGCTATTTGTGTATGAGGAGAAGGCACTTGAATCTGGGTTTGAAGGCCTTATGCTTCGTAACTATGAAGGTGTTTACAAGCATAATCGTGCTACTTATAAAGAATGGATCATTAAAAAGCTTAAACGACCAGTTGATGAAGAGGGCTTGATTGTAGGGTTTGAAGAAGGCTTTACGAATAACAATCCAAAGATTGACAATGAACTTGGATTTGCTAAACGTACTAGCCATCAAGAGAACAAAGTACTTGCAGGAACTCTTGGTAAGTTCTTGGTATTGTTCAAAGGTCAAGTAATCAAAGTTGGACCTGGTTCTTTCAAGCATGACGAACGGCAAGAGATTTGGGATAACCAGTTTAAATATCTTAATACCTGGTTGCGCTTCCGCCATTTCCCAATTGGTGCTAAAGATATGCCAAGACAGCCTCGCGCCAAAGGATTCTGGTCACCTGAGCATGCATCTTAATTAGAAAGAAGTAATGAAGACAATCAAAGAAATGCTGTTCACAATCTTAGGTGAAGAATGTGCAGAAGTAGTTCAAGGTCTTTCAAAGTGTGAACGATTCGGTATGAACCACATCAATCCACTTACACGTCAATCTAACTTTAAAGGTTTACAACAAGAAGTCATTGATGTACTCACTCTGATTAAAATGACGGGTGTTCTTGATAGCATGACTGAAGAAGATATCAATCGTGCCATGGAGGCTAAAAAGAATCGTACTTGGAATATGATGAGAACATCAGCATACCTCGGTACAGTCGAAAGCTCTTTTTAATATAGTAGTCAGCAATTAAACAGTAACAGTAACACCATAATTCAAATTACATAGAAAGTAACAAACAATGAACTATCAACTCGAACAATCTAAAGTCCGTAAAGCAATTGCTAAATTCTTCGGTGTTAAAATGAATTCATACCAAGATATTAGTGGTGTGTCAGTTGATACAGTAATGGATGAGATGGCAAGTTTGGGTATTATCCTAGCAGGTGGCGCTATTACTAGTGTATTTAGTAACCTCAATATTAATGATCTTGATTTCTATTGTAAGTATAGTGACTCACAATCAGTCAACAAGGTAAAGGCATTCTTCCAAGGATTTTGTGGCAATCCAAGTTTTGAAAGTAGCAATGCTCTGACTTACAAACGTAGGTCTACTCGCTCTAACCACGTTTACAATATCCAATTCATCACACGCTTCCATGGTAGCCCTGAACAAATCATGGATTGGTTCGACTTCACTATCACTCAAGGTTCATATGACTTCTTTAATAATGACTTTGTTTTGGGTGATCGGTTCCTCCAAGATATTGCTCGTCGTAAGCTTATCTTTCTCGGCAAGTCTATGTTTCCTATTTGCGCCATGTACCGTACTAAGAAGTACCAAGCTAAGGGTTACACTATGCCTGGCAGTACTGTTATGCACATTGCTCTTTGTATTGTACGCTTGAAGATTGAGACTTATAAACAACTCAAGGAACAACTGATGGGTATTGATACTTCCTATCTTCAGAACTTGTTTGATGCTCCCCATATGCAGAGTAAGTTTGGTGAGAGTCTCCCTTATGACTACGGTACATTCATCAAAGAAGCGTTTGACAGTATTGATGGCTTCGCTCATGAAGATGATGTTGATGAAGAAAATGGTTCACGTTAATTGTAATTTGTAATATTAGACAGTAACAAATAGAGCCTTCGGGCTCTTTCTCCATTTATATAGAAAGCAACAAATGAACTATTTTAACAAAGCCAATGAAATTCCTAGCAATGTTCTAGAATTTAAAGAAGACAAAAAGAGTAAGCTTAGCCTTCGCGAACAACTGATTGCTAAGGGTATTGGGGCACCAGTTCATCGTAGTAACGTAGAAATCATGGAACAACTCATGAACTACAGCAAGTTCGGTGCTATGAGCCAAGTGTTTATTATGGCCGCAATTCAGTCGTATGCTGGCACAATTATTGAAGGTGGTCGTCCCACTACTGAAGATAACACTGCATTCATTTCTCCAATGCTTTGGTTTGATTTGGCTAAAGATACTCAAGATCGTATTACCGCCATGTATAAGGAAAACAATGCTTAATTTACATACAGCAACTCTTGAAGAATTTAAAGCTATCAAAAGTGGTGACAAGGTAAAGATTCGTCGTAAAGGGCTAATGACTGCATTCGTTGTCGAAGACTTTAATAAAGACCGCTTTGAATGGAGTATTTATTTTACACACTCTAAAGATATGGGTCCAAAAAGAGGATCTCACGGATTTAGACACATCCGTTTTACAAGCCGCAGGGCAGTAGGTACTCGTGAAGAATTCTTTGAAGCAATTAGCACTAAACAGTTTACAGTAGATTAAATGTAACGAAGTAGTTAAACAGCAGTATCCATAACTAAATATAACTCCAACTAGGATAAATATGAACATTGCCCAAACACCTGCAAAAGAAGCCCTCAAACCATTGGTTATTTATCACGGTAATTGTACTGATGGCTTTGGTGCTGCTTGGTGTTTCTGGAATCAGTTTGGCGATTCATTTGAGTATTTTGCTGGTCACTATGGTAAACCAACTCCAGATGTGACAGATCGTGAAGTATATATTGTAGACTTTAGTTACAAACGTTCAGTAATGGAGGGCTTGATCTTTGCAGCCAAACATATTACTTGGATTGATCATCATGAGTCTGCTCGTAAAGATTTAGATGGTTTAGAAGCTGATAACTTCCTTAAATGCTTTGATAATGAACACTCAGGCGCCATGCTTGCTTGGGACTTCGTTGATTCAATGTCTAACCCTAGTATGCTCCAAGAAACACCACCTGAACTTATTCGCCATATCCAGGATCGTGATCTTTGGAAGTTTGAAATTCATGGTACTAAAGAAATCATGGCAGCAGTATTTTCTTACCCATTTGAGTTTGAAGTATGGGACTCCCTCATGGGTCAAGAGATAGAAGATCTTTATGAGGAAGGGAGGGTAATTAATCGTAAGACTCAGAAGGATGTAGCAAGTATTATCAAGACTAATCAGCGTATCATGACCATGGATGTAAATGGCTGTGATTACCATTTCCCAATTTGTAACGCATCGGGTGAACTGGCCTCTGAGGTAGGTGAGGCTCTGTATGTAGCATGCCCTGAATGGTTTGTAGGTACTTACTATGATACAGATAAAGAACGTAAATTTAGTCTTCGTAGTATGAAGGGTACAGGTGGTGATGTGTCTACTATCGCTGCTTACTTCGGTGGAGGCGGTCATAAACATGCAGCAGGCTTTTCCGTCCCACGTACTCATTATCTTGCCAAGGCTTGAACAATATGCGTAAAGCAATTAGGAAGCTACAATCTAAAATTGATATACGTGCCAATACTATCCAATTAGCAGAAAGTTGGATTGATGCAAAACCGTACCATAGACTTAGTGATACAGCGAAAGCTCTCTGGCTAAGAACACAAGATAGCCATGTGAGAGGTATTTCTATTCTCCGTAGCATCCAAACTCTGGAGAAGAGTGAAATTGCAGAGCTTATTAAGAAAGATCGTAATCCCAAGAAAGTTGGCAAGAAACACGGTATGAATGATGAACGCTACTCTGATTGGGTATTCCGGAGTAAGTGGTGGGACTCACTGTAGTATTTAGTAGAAAGAAATCATGATAGAAGAAATTCGTAAGCTACAATCCCAAATTGATATGCGTGCCAAAGATATTGCATATGCTGAAAGGGCAATTGTCAATGGCATTACCTGGTACTATAATCAAGAAACATTAGATGTTATGAAGAGTATTTTGCCTAAAAACCGTTTTGAACAAAAGACCGACAAGATCATGATTGGTACACTTATTCAGGATCAGCGTATTATTAATCGTAAAATCATCAATAAGAAACATGGCATGGATGATATGCGTTACCTTAACTGGTTTCGTTCAGTATAACTCTAGTAACAATATAATTCAATTTAAATAGAAAGTAACAATCATGACCAAAGTAACCAAAGCAGCAATCAACGTAAATGCAAACATTGGTGTAGCTATGACTGTAACTAAATCACTTGGCGATTACCAAAATGCCTTGGAAGCTTCTACTAAGTATCTTCAGAAAGCCCAACAAAGTTTTATCATGGCAAAGAGTATGCTCAATATTGCTAAAGAAGATCACAAGAAATGCAGTCTTGATATTGTGAACGAGTACTCCAAGGTAATTAATGCTTCTAAGGTTGAGCCAGTAGAGTTGGCATAATGAAGGCAGTAGCTATTCCATTCTGTATAGGTCAAACAAGGTATCCTTTGACTAGAGGAGAAATAGCTGTAGTTAAGCGTATCTTTGCTTGTATTAAGGGTGCTGAGATGGGTATCATGCCAGGTGATAAGCCTTATACCAAGGCAGTCAATCTACTACTTTGTGCACCCAGTAATGAAGCCCTTAAACGCAGACAAGATGTTATACGTGCCATAAACATTCAAGAGTTCTATTATAAAAGACCAATACGTAAAGGATATCAAGAATGAGTGATGACTTCAAGGCCCAACTTTTGGCCGCTCTGGCTGCCGAGGACTTTGCCCACAGTTTCCCCGGCGAAGATCCCAACGGCGTCACCAGCGACCAACCTGGTACCGAGCCGGTCCAACCTGCGCCTAAAAAGCCCGTGAAGGTCCAAGAGGCAAGTGGCTGGTAGTTCGTCGAGTATTGCCAACCCGTTAAATTAACCCTGAAAGGGTAGGTTGAACAGGCCTCGTGACACGCCCGCTGAAGGCAGCAAACGAACCCGTTAACTTAACCCAGTAATGGGAGCAGGAAAAGATCGACGACTTTTTGAACTTGGCCTGGAGGGCTATACTTCGAAGTAAGCGGGTCTGAGTACTGCACTAACAGTACTTTAGTTGTATTCAATTGTATTTCGTTATTTGTATAGATACCTCGTTCACCACAAAGATATTGCGGGAATTGAGGTATCTTATATGAAAGGAAGAAAGACAATAGCAATAAAGTCTATTTACCGATCACAAGAAGCAATACATAGTAACAATACAGTAGTTAAACAACCCATTTAATATCATTTAGAAAGATTTACATCATGACCAACGCTACCGAAAACCAAGTCCTGGATACCAACGAAGCCGCTCCAATCGTTGCCAAGAAACCAGCTCTGTTCAAGAAACTGGCTCAATTCCAAACGCCTGATGGTCTGATCTTCGAAACGCAAAAAGAAGCGGGTGAGCACGTCCGTAGCTATCTGGTTGTCGAAGCTGTTGCTGCTGTTGCTGCTCTGTTCACTGGTACCCAAGCTGGTAAAGACGCTGATGGCAATGATGCAGTGGTTCCACAAACCCTGGCTGAATTCCTGCTGGCTTCGAAAGCTGAACTGGTCAAAGCATTCGATGCTGCTAAAGTTGAACGTGCTCCAGTGACCGAAGAAACGAAAGCCAAAATGAAGGCTGCTCGCGCTAAGAAAGAAATCATCGCTGATCCGGCTGTTGCTGCCGATCCAGTCCCAGAAGTGGTTGCTGAAGTCCCAGCTGCTGCCGAAGAGTATTAATTGTACGGGGTTTCTCACCAATTGATAGTTGGTAGAGACTCAAATAAGTCCTGGTACCCGTCCTAGGCATCTAAATATCTCAAGTTCAAACTATTCACTAACGGCTTTCAATGCTACACCGTTATAAAAGTTGTTGTACTATCTAGCAACGAGATGTTTGTTAACCCTTCACTTTCCTTAATTGGATTGATGAAGGGTTAAATTTTTGAGCCCTTAGATAATTATGAATCCCTGTATGGTGGTTTGTAATTATCTAAGGGCTTAATTCTTTTTTTTTTTTTTTCAGGAATTATATGTCAGATTCCAAAAATAGTTATGACCAAAAAGTATGGGAAATTCAGGCAGCTTCACATGCACGTATGAAGGAACTATTAACCCATGCCACTAGCCGTGTAGTAATAGAAATGGCAAAAGGACGTATTAAACAGATTGAAGACAAATACCCACAACTTAAACAGTAATACTTTAGAAAGAACTAAATGGCTATTACAGAACAATTAGGCCAACGTATTGGTAGTCAATACTTATACGAAAAGAAAGTCAAAGAGATGCGTAGTAAAGGTTACTCAGCTGGTACAGTAATTTGTAATGCGGATGGATCAGTAAATGTACTTTGGGTTGACTCTGCTAACTATGAGATGAAGCCTCTGCAAGTCCCTAAACGTCGAATGAGTATGCATCCAGCACTCGGTATGCCATATGGTAACAATCGTTAGCCAGTAACAACCGCGATATCCTAACCGATATCGCTTAAAAATTGAATTCACAGCAGTCTAATGCCACACAAAGGAGTGACTATAATGCGAATTAGCATAGAGTTTAATCGCGGTGAAGAATGGATATATTGCGGTGCTAAATCCATCTACAAATTTGTAGGTCGTGGTAGTGAAATTGAGTATTACCATATTACTACTTGTGGTGATTCTATCGCAGAAATTCGTATGGATGAAGTTAAATCAATAACCATAACTGCATTTTAAGGCACCAAATGTTCAAACGTAAATCGACAACCTCACCAAAGACTTACAACTTACGTCCAGAAGATTGGCGTAGGGTTGACTCAAAGTCTGATTCGAAAGGTATCAGCAAGTCCGAGATCATCCGGGAAGCCATCAAACTTTATGTAATTGTTGATGAGAGCTTGAAAGAAGGAAAGAAATTAGCATTCATTGACAAGGATGGTGGCTTAACAAAGCTGGAAGTCCTCTGGAATAAAGATATGCAGTTAGATGTACCACGTGAAGAAGCTATGCAAATGGTAGTAGAAGGTGCCATTGCTGCTTGCAGTCATGAAGGTGATCGTCTTGTTATATCCAGCAAAGGTTATGAAAATCTTTATAAAGTTGGCAAAGAAATACTAGAGTATAGTAACGGATACTCGATATTTGGTAACAATGAAGATTACGATTCAGTAGTTAGGGTAATTAAACAGTTCAAAGGGAGTAAATAATGCCTAAACAGTATAAGCTTAAAGCATCAACAGTGTTATTACGTGCTGCTAAGATGATAGCAGCTGAGAGGCCTAAGTACAAATCCATATCTGGTACATACCCTGTTGAAATGTACGCTTGCAATGCTATTAAAGCTGTTTTAATGAAAATAACATACCAAGAGTACTACAGTACCAGATATGGAGGGGTTGTTGAGAACTTTAAAGAAGTAATGGGCTACTACACTCTCTTTAAGCCAGGTAGCACACTCGATAGCGATTCTTGGTGGCATGATTTTGTACATCAAGAATCAAAAGAACTTCGTATCCTGAGCTTATTACTGGCTTACCAAATCGCTAAATCAGAGGGGAATTAAAATGGGCTTAAAGAAAGAACGTATTGAGCAACTTGAAGCAAAAGTTGTAACCCTTAATGAAATCATTACAAAAGCCATCGCTAACTACAAACTCCAATCTGAAACATTAACAGTTATCAGGGCTGAGAATAGCAAACTCAATATGCAGTTGGGTGTGCTTAACACTCGTAGTCTAAACAATGTCACAATGGATATCCAAGCAGAAACAATTGCTAAGCTCCAGAAAGAACGTGATCATTACAAGAAACTCTGGGAAGAAAGCCCTGCAATTGTAGAGACTTACAGCTTGAAGAATATTAATGGTGCAACAAGGATTACAGATAACGCAATGGAAGATCTTTTTGAGGAACTTGCACCTGACCCTTATCCTGGTTTAGATCCAAAAGATATACTTACAACTACCTTTAAACCGCCTAACACAACAGGGGGCTTTAGCAGTAATCGTACGGATGTGGCAATTCGTGTAATTCACCTGCCTTCCAAATGTGAAGCAGTATCCTGGGATGATCGTTCACCACATAAGAATCGAGTTGTAGCTTATAAGGAGCTATGCAAGAAAGTAGCTCAATGGCAATACGCTAAAAATCTTCAAGAAATTAAAGCCAAAGCCATTGAGGATTCCGAGAAGAAAGCCATTCGTGTTAAGCTTGAGCGTTACGACAAGATTATGCATCTGATTGGTATCACAATAGATGGTAGCAAGAATTTTTATATGTCTACTGAACTCATTGGCGATGATATGATGGGTGGGAATGCAGCATATATGTTTGAAGTAGCTCTTGATAGATTCAAGTTATTATAATCTATTTAAACAGTGTTAATCTAAACTCTTAATTCATTAGAAAGTAACAAATGCCAAAGATCAAATTGCAAGACCAGGGTGCATTCAACTCAGAAATCACAGCAGTAATTCGTAGAAATATATACAAGGCTGGAGTCGCCTTTGGACCTGGATTAGTGCCTGATGCATACTTTGCTGATGGTCTTGGGCAAGCAATCATTGACAAGATCAATTTCATTCTTGAGAACACGGTTATAGTTAATTTAGCTGAACAAGAAGCAATTCGGTTATTAGCTTGCTTGGATGAGTTACCTGCTAATAACGGAACTGACACAGTATGGAAGCTGTATAACTGCGCTTTAAATATTAAGAAAGAACCTGTGAGTAGCACAGCTGATAAAGAAGTAATTCGTATACTGCATAACATTAAAGAGTCACCAACAGCAGATGGGGCTGTGAATGCACGAATGTTGTACAGCAAAGCTTGGGAGCTTGGCCATGATGCAGGAAAGAGTGCTTGCAATGTTCTGCTTGCTTCTTCAGACAAAACAATCCTAAACCTGGTAGCTGAAAACAAAGAGCTTATTAAATACAAAGAGGCAGTTCAACAAGCTGCAGAAGAAAATAAGATTTGTAAAGATAACCAGCCTCTTGTAATTCTGAGTGGTATTGTTCTCAAAACTTATCGTGAAGGTATTCAACAGCAAGCAAAGGTTGATAAAACAACGCTGGGGTCTTTAACCAAAAAGATTGAAGATCTCACTAGTTATTGCCAGCTATCAGATAAACAAACAAGCAGTCTCGAGAATGAGCTATTAAAGGAGAAAGCTGTTTGTAATGCTGCAATTTCTAAAGCAAATATAGACTTCAATAATATGCGACATAAATATAACACGGTATTGAGAAAGTTATACCAAATGAAGGATGTCTTGAATAACGATATTTAATCAACCAAGGAGAGTAGTATGCCACTGATCAAAGACTTAAGTAGAGAAGCATTCAAGCACAATATCAAAGCTGAGATGGATGCCGGGAAGACCTATAGAGAAGCAGTTGCTATAGCCTTTTCAATACGACAAGCCATTGTATCAGAGGCAGCTGCTCGACAAGCTAATACGAAGGCAATCGAGAAGGCAGAAGAACGAGTATTTAGGGCTCGTAAAGCCGCAATGGTAAGAGAGGCGAAGAAACAAGAAAAGCAATTCCATGAAAGTATAAAGGGTAAAGTATATGATCAAGCAGTGGAAACAAGCAATAATATTAAAAATAAAACAACTGGTAGCTATGGTAATTTTAAAGGTCGCGTTAGAAACAGCGGATACGGCCAATCATTCCTAAAAATAGCGTCAGTCATAAATAACCTAAAGTCCAAAATCAAACGAAAATAGGTGAATAGTAGTTTAATCAGTATAACCAAAGTGGAGTTTTAAAATGAAATTCAAAGTAATTGGTGTTGGTGATAAGACTGACGCCCCGCATCATTTCCCAATCGGTTCTTTGGTAACAGCAGTAGATGTCTATGGTGCGAATAAGTATATTGAGACGCCTGTAAAGATGTATGAGGGTAATACTCCTGACACAATCAACAAAGCCTTCTCTCGCAAGTTTAGACAGTATATCCACAAAGATGATTTGGAAATGGTACGTCAATTTAGTGTAGTGGCTAATGATGATACTGAGTCTGGTGCTGAGCATACTTTCTGGATTGGTGAAGTAGTGGAGTTGGATATTACTGATGGTAAGAACAGGGCAACTGACTGGAATTACTATAAGAGTGTTAATCGTCCCGCAGTAGTTTGTTTCGTAAAGAATGAATGGGTTGTTGAAATTAACGGCAATTAGTTCTTAGTTCTTAATATAAAGGGTGCTTTAAGGCCCTTCATAATTCAATAGTAATTCAATAGTAATTCAATAGCAATTTAATGCCTTAAGGATATCAAATGTATAGAGAGTTCAAAGTAATTGGTCAAGGTGGCAAGACTTTAAAGGGTGCCAAGAATGGCGTGACAATTAAGCACCAGATGGAAGTCGGTAAGATTGTTTATTCTGAAGATATTGGAATGGACAATGAGGGTGACTATCTGGTGCTTGGCCCTACAAATTTAGGATTTTTGGATTGGCAGTGTGTTCACCATACAGACTTACAGGAGATTGAGTTATGACCAATCAGTTAGAAAACAAAGCAGTAGATAAGGTAACAGATAAGACAGTAGATAAAGTACACGTCAAGAAGCACCGTACGGGATATGCAGCATGGGTCTGTACAATAGAAAGAACTTTTGATTCATACAAGGGCTACGGTAGAACGCCTGTAGAAGCTCATCATAATGCATTATATGCCATCACAAGGAGGAGAAACTGATGTTAGCTACAATGACAAATAAGCCACATATCAAACGTTACCCTAGTTTTGGTAAGAATGCTTGGTGGTGTGTTATTAAATCTAGCTCAGGTAACTCTCATGGCTTTGGTGGATCACCTGTGCATGCTTACAAAGATGCTTTGAAGGATCATAAGAGGAAATTCAGATGACTAAAGAGCAAGCGTTATTATTAAAAGAGTTGATTCTGCAAATGCTACAAGCCTATGTAGACTACTCTCTTAGCTGCAATGTTTATACTGGTGAGCATGCCATTGCTACTGGTAATGCGTTGGATGCTTATATTAACTTGATATCAGAATAATTATGGACAATACCCAAAACCACTACTTCTTAGTAAAGATTGAAGAAGTTAATGAGAAATCAGAAGCGGGTAAGCAACGTTTTCGTATCTCTATGTGTCGTATTCGCAGAGGCTTTGACCCAACTGAGCCTGACCGTGTTATACACATTCCTACTGATAATGTGTTTGGCGATACTTTTTCTACTGCAAATAACATTGCTCGGGATTGTCAACAGCTTCTGTCACCTTGTTCTATCTTTGTAAAACAGTATAACTCAAAAGTCTTGGAACCAATTCAGGATTTCTTACTTAAACAGCCACACGATTGGGATTAATATTATGAAAAAGTTTACAGTTATCTACAACAAGCTCTCTGGTGCACAACATACCACAGTAACAGACGATGAAGAGCTAGCTAAGAAAATTGTCACCATTGCAAAACAAGAGAAGGTAGAGTTAGTATTTTACCCTGTCTGGAATAACAAAGGAGTATTTGTCTTTCATAGTGAAGGTAGAAATCATGCATAAGATTGATAAAGAACTTGTAAGTAAGCTTGTAGCATTGACAAAGGATCGCCTGGTTATTCCAGGGCTTAACTACTATGCTACTCCTGAAAGTTACAAATCACATTACCTTTGTGATTGTCTTGGTAACGCTACTGTTTTATTAAAGGTTGGTTATGAGAATCCAGAGTATTTGCTTATTAACAAAATGATTCAAAAGGCAATTAACTATGGATTTAGTCTGAGGGGCTATTATCAGAAATGTGGAATAGATCTCACAAACGAGGAAGCCTATCAAAAGCGTATTGAGCTAATCAACCAGATTGAAAAAGAAATTATTGAGATGGAAGAGGTGGTAGTATGATTAAAAAGTATAAAATTCTTGGATGTAAACGGGGCAGTGTAAAACATTCTTTTAAAAAGGGCACAATCGTTACTAAAGATTCGGAAGAGCTTAGCGCAGAAGGTAATGTATTTTGCAATGGCCCTAATGGGTTTGGGCAATATGTAAATCCTACTGAGTTAAAAGAGGTCATCAATGTGGACTAAAATCGATGATCAAGGCCGCCACATTCTTCGCTACTCAAGTGCTGATCAGACCAAGGTAATGAATGCATTTACTCATCGCTTTGAGAATGGCCAACACGCTTACATGGAACAGAACGAGAAAGGAACCTGGACTTGTTATTATGAAGTTAGTGTTCAACAGTTGATTGTTAAGCTGAAGGAAGAACTTAGTATGGCTCGCTTTAAACATCGCATGGATAATAAGTTTCATGCTGATGAGATGGGTAAGCTGAATGATAAGATGAATCGTTTACTTAACAATAAAGTCGTTGTCCAGAAAAGTAGTCAAGCTAATAGCTTCCACATGTAATTAAACAGCTTCATTTATAATTCAATAGAAAGTATATCATGCACAATAAACAAAAAGGCTTTACACTGTTTGAACTGATTTTTGCATTGTTTATGCTGTTTGTTCCAATTGCTATTTTGGCAGTAGTTGTACACTTTCTCATCAAATTCTGGTAGCATACAGGTAATAACCTCGTAATTAAACAGATGCACTTATAATTCAATAGAAAGATTTATCATGCTTAATCGTCAAGAAGTGTTCGATATTGTTTCAACTCATTTGTTAACTCAGATGGCAGTTAGTAGGATCCCTGAGTCAGAGGTAGATAGAAATGGTAATTTAAATAGCTGTGCTTATCGTAGCGAAAGTGGTCTTAAGTGTGCCATCGGAAAACTTATTAAAGATGAGTTTTACACATACGATTTAGAAACATTGAATGTCACTCACCGGGCTGTTAGTGAAGCATTAGCTAAGTCAGGTTACGAGTTTAATAATGATGATCACAGTCTTGTTTCTGATACAGAATTTTTAATGTATCTTCAAAGGATTCATGATACACTCAAACCTCAATCTTGGCGTGAAAATCTTGCCAAGTCTGCTATTACTTACGGACTAGAGATTAACTTTAACACGTGATATCTTAGTAATTAAACAGTAATCTAGTATATTTCATAGAAAGATAATGCCATGCTTAATCGCCAAGAAGTATTTGATATTGTTTCAACTCATTTGTTAACCCAGATGGCAGTTAGTGAGCTTGATAACGTAACTGAAGATGGCGAGCCCATCGGCTGTGCTTATCGTGGTAATAATGGGCTTAAGTGTGCCATTGGTATACTAATTAAGGATGAGTTTTATACACCTGCTTTGGAAACAAAGAATCTTTACAATGTGTTTATTCATGGGGTGCTGTTAAAATCAGGTTATACGTTCAGTAGGTCTGAAACAGGCGAGAACTCAGACAAGAATTTTCTTATGGATCTTCAAAAGATTCATGATCGGACATTACCACACCATTGGCAACGAACGCTTACCAGCTTTGCTGTAAAGTATCAATTAGCAATACCTTCTGGATGGCATGCAATTATTATTACTGAGTCTTCTTTAAATTAACAATGGGCGACCACTATCTAACCACTTCCCTTAATTGGGTTGCTGGTTAAATAGTGGTCGCCGATATTTTTTTTTTTTTTTTCAATTATCTTATAACCATCTTGTATCCAAACTATTCAAACTGGTCCCAGGCGCCACGCAAGGCTCACTCAAGGCCTCACCTATGACTTTCGTAAACGGCATCAAGGCGGTACCGTTCTGGCCCAGGTTGCTACCCTCTCAGTCCCGACCAACCCGTTAACTTAACGAATACAAGTAGTCAGAGAAATGCGAGCTCAAGGAGAGCTATGACCATTTCTTTTAATTATCGGAAGATAAGCTAGGTAATTGTGATTCAGAGGTCTTTCATAGCGATCTATGGGCTGGCAGTAAATAAATGAAACAAATTATGAAGTACCAATCGGTTAGTGAACCCACTACAAGCCTTATTGAATGGCTATAGATCAACTCGCACAAGTGAGTCCTATAGTTGCTGCATCAATCTGGCCCGCATCCTGGGATATCGAGTAATTTGCTAAAACTTTCTATCTTATATTGAACATCATATAAGGGTGAGAGAAGAAGGGTAGGGTAGTTGAGAGTGGGTCAAAAGCGAAAGCAATTTCCTTTTAACTACTTTTAATTGTCTTGTAATTACCTATTAAGGAATAGTGGTTTCTCATAATTGAGAAACAAAACATCTTTAATATTAATTTAATAAGTAATAGCTAGTAGCAAATAGTTAATAAATAATTAATAAAATACCCTTCTCATTACTCCTGTAATCTCTTTCCGCCCGGTCTATTTAACTTGATAGATTCATTAAAGATATTATAAGAGTAATTAGATAGAACAGTAAGAGCCCTGAATGATCCCTTGTCAGTAACATGAGAGGTTTCTTCAGGGTAACTTGTTGATTTTGTTAGCTGCGTGTTTGTTTAACAACTGGAAAATATAATGAGTAATGATGTCGTCACCACTCAAACAAAGAGTAAGGGTGGAAGACCACCAGGTAGCAAGAACTTACGCACTAGAGAAGCCAACAAAAGGCTATCAGAGCTTAACTTCGATCCTATTGAGAAGTTAGTAAGAAACTATGAATCATTAGTTAAAGAACGTGAAGCTGAACAAGCCTCCAAGACACCTTCAAAGATGCATGTAGCAACATTAATGGCTGCTGAAACAAGCTGCATTAAAGAACTACTACGCTATGGTTACTCTAGAGCTTCTGAGACTGCTATTATCAGAACACAAGAAATGCCTAAGATGCAAGTAGTAATGACTCCAAAGGGCTTCAAACCAGGTGATACAGTACCTGTGCTAGTCAACGGTGAGTCAACTACAGAAGACACTGAAGAATATGGTGATAATGATCCATATGATGATAATGTTAGTAATGAATCCAACAATTCGACTGAAGAAAATAATGATGATTAATGATGGCTTGGGTGGTGCTTGATTATGTTTGATATGGATGATAAAGAGTTCTTCAAACCAATCCGTAATATGACAAAGTATGTTGAGCGAGAGCGTGATATTACTAAGCCTAAGAAACAAGCTAAGCCTCCTTACAGGATTACTAGTAAGGACTTTCATCTTGTAATAGTTGAAGATTTGTTTGGAGATAATGATGAGTGAATTAAATAATTGTGATGTTCAAGATAATCGCAGTGGTTCATATATTCTACCTGGTGAGTTGCCAAAGCTATACACAATTGGCTACTTAGATCCACCTGAGTGGGTTCTTGATCTAGAGGATAATGGCAAGATTGTAATTGTTAGAGATCCAATGTTTGGTAGGGTATGCAGGATTTATTGTGGTGATAATATCATCAGCCACCTAGACACTCTAGTGTTGATAAATGGTTATGTATTCTGTAGACGCCAAGGTAATAGCTCTGTCTCATTAGAACAAATGGTCACACATTCCAAAGTCTATTTTGGTAACTAATTAATAAATTAAACAAAGCTAATAATCATGAATAAAATCTTCATTGTAGCAATTAATATGGCAGCAGCACGACGCTATGCTTATGACATTCTAAAGCTTGATCATATTAACTGGAGTTACATTAGTAATCATGAACAATTCTGTGGTGCTGAGCCTGATATCATTTACATCACAGAAACAGCTTGTATTCTTCGTGAATGGACTCGTATTGAAGAACAGATTATGCGTCTTGTCCACCGCTCTAGGATTGTAGAAATTGATGCTGATAGTTTTGTTCGCAAGGCTATTAAAGAAAGTTACTCAGTTGCAGAGAAACAACGCCAAGAGCAGATAAGCAAAGAGCAACTAGAGAACAGATGGTTTGTTGATAGTAGTGCTCCTCCACAGCATTATAACTTTCCTTGTGTCATCCAGCCTGTAGGTCATACGACTAATATGTTTGGTCCAGTGACAGCTGATAGTATTAAACAGCTTAATGATCGTGGTATTACTCAGTTTGATAAGACACCTCCAAAGCTTAATCGTGATGATGTGAGTGTACCGAATGATCGCCCATACGACAAGTTCTATAACGAATTCTTTAAAGGTGGTGTATAATGACCATTGAGATTATTTCACTTGGTATTCCACCAGAGAGCAAACAGTATAAGGCAACTTGTAATGTTTGCAATACCAAAGTTAAGTTCCTAGCAAATGATGGGATTGCCATTGATGATCCACGAGATGGACTTGTATTAAAAGTACGATGTCCAGTCTGTAACAATTCTATTTGGGTGGCACCATGACTACTGGTTTTCTAATCTGGATCTTGCTAATGGCTTTGGTAATTTGGGCTTGCACAGCTGAGTACATCGACACTAAGAATGGAGTTGTATATGAGCTTGACTAGCTATACATGGCTAATGATTATCATGGTCATTGTTGTTTACCTCTACTACAACCATGATGATTGGCCACCTACTGTATGATTATCCTTGATCAACTAAAAGCATTTTGGGATGAAGTTAAAGCTCTCCCTAATTATGATGAATCGAATGCTATCCCTACAATCCAAGTGAATGAGCTTACTCATATCACAGCTAATATTAAAGAGAACAATATGCAAAAAGCTTTCCAAGTAGCACAAGATAGTGTCATTGAACAATACCCTTCGAAGCCCAATACGTGGCTTGTAGTTATTAGTGGTGTACAAATTGCTGTGAGTTGCCAGACTGCTCCAGTGGTTGGTGATTACATTGTGTTTGAAGACCCAGATAATGGCCATGTTGTTAGCGCTGTTGATTATGTTAAAGAGACTACACCAGTTGCTGAGCCTGCAGTAACTCCGGCTGTCTAATCAAGACTATGTTTAAAGCATACGAAAGTAAGCCTGTTATTCGGATGGCATACCAGATTAAAGAGCTAGATATTATTGATGTGGCAGAAAAAGCCTCTACATACATCATCTACTCCGGTGGCCATCAAGTGTCATTTAAGGCTTATGAACAACCAATGATTGGCGATTGGGTTGTGCGACTTACAGACACTGATACCTATCATGTTACCAATGCAGTATTTCGTGAACGTAATATCGTAAGCTAATTGTAGACTAACTGAAAGCAACAAATGATTACTAAAGAATATCTAGAGTCCTTGATTGTCTCTAAGAGCTTTACTACTCTGCCATCTGGCAAGACAATGGTATGCGAACTAATCCTTCGCAATGGCTTTGGAGTCATTGGCAAGAGTGGTGTAGTTGACATTAAGAAGTTTGATCAAACACTTGGTGAGAAGTATTCCTACGATGATGCATTCAATCAAATCTGGCAGCTTGAGGGTTATATGATGCAGACAGCATTGTTCTACCAATCTATGGGTGGCACAGTACTTGCTGAACAGAGCCCTACCCAAACAGTAATCAATGTAGTAGCACCTGAGCCAATTAAGTCAGTTGATATCCCATCCTCGCATGAAGATATTATGGCTCATCGTGCTAAGATTGATGCTGAACATGCTGCCAAGCTAGCGACTAAATAATGTCAATTGTCCTCCATGCAGGCCAGTCTGAGGTCTATAACGACTTATTTGTCGAGAAGACATGTAGGTATGCTGTAGCAGTCTGTAGCCGTGGTTGGGGGAAGTCTTACTTTGCTGCTGTATGTGCTATGACTGCTGTATTTGAGTTGCTAGAGTTAGCCTCAGTCGTACCTAATAAAATTGTTTATATCATTGCTCCTACTTATAGTCAAGTGACCGATATTTATTATCCATTGCTTGCCTATGAGTTGGGATTAGATGCCTATGCTCTAAGATCCTCTAAAGATCTTGGTAGATTCTGGTTTCCTCGTAATGTTGAACTCCGTCTCGTATCATATGAGGCGGTTGATCGCTTACGTGGTACAGGTGCCTACTTTGTAGTTATGGATGAAGTCCGAGATTGGACTAAGGGTGCAGGTTTCCAAGAAGCTTGGCAATCCATTATTCAGCCTTGTATTAACACTCGTTGGAGTAGAAAACGTGCCAAACAGTTATTCGCTAAATCTCCCGGTAGAGCTCTATGTATATCAACTCCAAAGGGGTTTGACTTCCTCTACGACATGTTCAACTATCAAGAGATGGATAAGGATTGGAAATCGTATCATTACGATTATACGTCTTCTCCCTACTTGGATGAAGAAGAGATTGAAAAGGTTAAGCACACGATCGATCCAATACAATTCGCTCGGGAGTATCTCGCTTCTTTCCAAGGCTCAAGCAACGGAGTATTTTATTGCTTCGACCGAAAAGTACATGTACAGTCAGATGTCCCAGATTTGGAAACCGATGAAGACGTCCATATTGGAATCGACTTCAACGTTGGATTACAGTGCTCCTCCGTATTCTGTCTTAGAGGTGGCCAAGTACACTATATCGATGAATTCAAGGGACATCCCGATACAGAGACACTCGCAATTGCAATCAAGGATAAGTTTAAGGGACACAAGATTTATGTTTACCCTGACCCGTCAGGTAGATCAAGAAAGACATCTGCTACAGTAGGTGTTACTGACTTTACTATTCTTGAGAAGCATGGTCTGATTACTAGGGCTCACATGAAAGCTCCACCAATTGTTGATTCAGTAGCAGCTGTTAATAAGAAGCTCAAGACTGCGTCAGGGATTGTTGATATGTATATTCACCCTCGTTGTGCAGGTCTCATTCAGTCACTTGAGCGAACTTCTTGGGCAACTACATCTAGTGATACTGCTACGATTGATAAGAAAGAAGGCGTTGAACACTTCTCTGATGGTGTAAGATATCCAATGGAATACTTATTCCCTATCACCCATGCTAGCGTCAAAGTACGTAAGAGCAAGCGCTTCTGACCACTTTGTATTGATTGCCAACCCGTTAACTTAACCCGACTGACAAGTCGTAGAAGATAAAATTATGAACGCCATTGTTACTCCTGTAGTAAATACTATTAATAAGCCTGCATCTACTGTGCCTGCTAAGGTCATCATTACTCCGCCAGTAGTGGCTAATGCTATCCCTGAAGAGCCTAAACCAAGTGCTGTAAGTGGACCACTAAAACTACCTAAGCCTTTGACACAAGCAGATCGTATTCCCGCTAATTGGACCATTGTCGAGACCGATGATGTTAATGTCGTTAGCTGTATGAACAATGTGAGTATGCGTAAGTTCACTGGTACTCGTAAAGAGTTCTCCGCATTCATTCGTGAAGATTAAACTGAGAACTAATATAAATGATTAAAATTACCACGCCCGAAGTAGACTCAGTAGGGTCAGAGCGCAATAAGACAGTAGCAGATCCTACCATTGGCTATACTTCCATGCAACCACTTTGGTTGAAGAGTCGGGCAGTGTGTAATGGCGAACGTTTTGTTAAGGCTTACGACTCGATCCTAGATGTAGTCGGAATGACTAACTTGCTCATTCCATTTAGCCCTTCCATGACTCAGGAACAATACGATTTCTATCGTGCTGAAGCTGAGTTGCCAGGGATTGTATCACAGTACGCTAAGATTATTGTTGGTGGATTGCTACGTAAGCAGCCCACACTAGAGCTACCTAAAGATGCACCTGCTGATGCTCATGATTGGATCATGAATCACTTTGCTCAAGATGGCTCACCACTAGTTAACTTTCTAGATAGTGGCCTTTGGGAAGAAATGCAGACTAGCCGTGCTTGGGTATATGTAGATTATCCATTTGTTAGTGATGATGATAAATCATCGATGACTACACAAGACTTCGCTGACTTGAAGCCTTATCCAGTAATGTGGAATGCTGAGTCTATTGTTAACTGGCGCATGGGTGTTAGTAGCAAAGATGGCTCCCAAAAGCTCAACATGATTATTGTTCGAGGCTATGAAGAAACGTATGTACCTGGAGAATTCCACCCATCGCTCATGGATACTGTTCGCGTACATGAGATTGTTGATGATGTCTACCAAATCAGGGTATTTCAAAACAAGACTCCAACGGCTTCTGCTTCGATTATTAATGGATCGATCCAACAGAATTACCAAGATTCTTCAGCTGGTTTTGAACTTATTAAAACTATTGATAATATTGAGTGCAACGGTGAACCTCTTGATTTTATCCCAGCATGGCCACTCAACGGATCTGTTAAGCCACTTGAGCCGATCCTCACTGCATTAATTGATCGTGAGATTAGCCTTTATAACAAGGTTAGTCGTCGTAATCATTTGCTGTATGGTGCTAGTACTTATACTCCTTATGTAGCTAGCGATATGGCTGAAGATGACTTCGACAAGATTGTTGATAGCGGTCTAGGCTCCTGGCTTCGTGTTAAACAAGGTGATGAGATCAAGGTTGTGGAAACACCTACTGCTGCTCTTGCTGATATGGATCGTGCTATCCTAGCCACCATTGATGAAATGGCTCGTATGGGCATTCGTATGCTGTCACCTGAGACAATTCAGTCAGGCGTAGCTCTTGAGATTCGTAATGCTGCTCAGACTGCACAATTGGGTACTCTCAATACTAAGATTAGTAATCAGATGGCTGATATTATTGCCTTCATGCTTAACTGGCGCTATGACTTGAAGTATAAATCTGAAGATATTAAATTCTGTTTGTCTGCTGACTTCAATCCTGCCCCTCTTGGTGCTGATTGGCTTCGTCTTGCTACTGAATGGTATCAGTCAGGTCTCATCCCTCGTGAAGTATGGTTGTCAATCATTAAGCAGAATGATATGATTAGCTCTGACTACGATGACAAAGAAGGTCAAGCAGCTATTAATAGCGATCAGCTTATTGTTAAGCCTCGTGAAGAAATGCAGTTCGCTGCTAAGCTCCAAACACAAGTAGCCGGTATGAAGACTGGGCAACCAGACCCTAATAGCGTGCCACCTGCTAAAGCTGGTCCTGCTGCACCAGTAAAGAAAGTAGCACCGTAATAAATAGAGGCCTTCCACAAGAGGGCTTCTAAGAATGATTCTTACCCAAGAGTTATTCTTAGACAATCTATATTAGTGAGGCAATAATGATTTATCATGTGGGCAATGCTTTGGTCTATAATCCAATCTATCTTAGTTTTGCCTTTACTGAGAAAGATTATCTTGAAGAACTTAAACGTTTAAAGATCAAGGTAGTAATTAACTGGCTTGGTGAAAATGGTGATGCTTGTGTACACTCATTCCATAATGGTAAGGGTAAAGAATACAATATTGTCTGTGTAAACCACAAGAAGACTTTAAAGTGGCCTATCCAAGATGTATATGCATTGCTAGTACACGAAATGGTTCATGCATTCCAGAATTACAAAGAATATGTAGGTGAGGATAAACCATCTGATGAGTTTGAAGCTTATTCTATTCAGAATCTCTGCACCAATGCCTTCTACGCTTACAAGAAGTATACTGAAGACTCACTAACAGCCGCAGTAAAAGCTGACAAGAAGAAATCAAAAGAATCTAAACCTGTTAAAGTTAAATAACCTGGAGGTCGGCATATATGGCGGATAATGCTAACACGACCATCTTCGATAAATCTGTTGATCGCGCTGCGATGATAAGGTATTACGAGGAACGGGTCGGCGGTAAAATAAATAGTATCATGGATGGCAATAATGTTGATGTAATGAAACTTATTGCAGAGTCCAAAGTGAAGTCACCACAATTTGCTGAAGAGCTAGACAACCTCTTAGTAAAGAACTATGGTAAGCTTCATGACATGTCTAAACGATCATTGATGGATCTCATCTTTGATCAAACTTCCTACATGGTCCAAAACCTCGACAATGCTATTGGGAAAATCTGGAGTGTTAGTAAACCGCAATACCGTATCGCAGAAGACATTGCGTTAAACCGTCCTCTGTACAATGACATGACTTTGTTACAAGGTTGGCAAAGTGTTTCAATCGCTGAGAGAAAGCGGTTAGAAGGTGTTATTCGTAAGGGTATTGCAGATGGTGACACAGAAGCCCAGATAGCATTGAATGTTCGTAAAGGAAATGTTTTTAACATATCTAGAACACAATCGTTGGGATTGGTAAGAACTGCTATGACTAGCGTTGTGGTCCAGACAGACCATGAGGTTTACAAGGCAAATGAAAAGGCTCTACAAGGGTGGCAATACGTTGCTGTATTGGACTCCCGTACTACTCCGCTCTGTGCACACCGCGATGGCACAGTTTATCCTATTAGTGATACTACTCACCTCCCTCCTGCTCACTGGAACTGCCGCTCTACTACCGTGCCGGTTGTTTATGCTTGGCAAGATCTTGCTAAACTAGAGGGTGTAGCTCAAGTACGTAAAAAGAATCTTGCTAATCTGTCTTTGAAGCAGCAAGCATTTTATGATGGTCAAACACCACTTAAAGAGTCATATCAGCAATGGTTGATGAGACAAACGAGTGAAGTACAGTTAAGGCATCTTGGTGATTTTAATCGTCTTGAAGCTTTCCGTACTGGTCAACTAGAACTCTCAGGTTTTACCAATGATGCAGGTAACTCAATTGGTATTAAAGAGCTTCGACAGTTAACAGCTAATTCCTTTACAGCACCTGGTGATACAATTCGTTTTGCTAATGCTAAAGAGAAGATGGATGCCATTCAGTTAGGTGTTAATCGTCCAGAGGATTTGATTGACAATAAAACCTTTCAAGCTAATCTCCGTGAATACTATATTCTACAGAATGGCGATCTCGATGGTAACCTGTCACTGACTAATTATCGTGGTACTCTGCTAGGTAATAAGAAAGCTACTAAAGTACGTGTATTGTCTAGTCCACCTAAAGAAGAGAATCTAAAGTTTAATCCTTTAACTGGTCGCTATGAAGATGCTCGAATGTACCAGCCATCTGCTGAGACACTAGAGAACAATCTTAGACAAGTACGTGAATCAGCATTGCTTAAGCCACAAGATAAAGAGTTCATCGAAAACTTTGTTAATGGAATGTTTGGCTATGTGGGCACAAATGAACAAGCAGTTATTTCTGATAATCTGCGTATTATCTTTGGTCGTTTTAGGGATAATAAAGAACCTTGGGGCAATTTCAAAGCTGTTGTAAATGGCCAGATTAAGTTCGATGTTATGAACGTATCAGATTACATGGAAACACAGCTTCGTAAAGATGGTAACTTGTTGCTCAGGCTTAAACAAGATAACTATATTGACCCGGTACTAGGTACAGTACAATTGCAAGACCTGTCAGATAGTTTCATTGACAATATTAATGCTAAGAATGCGTGGGAAGATAAGGTAGCACCTAAGATTGCTAAAGAACTTCGTGGCTTTTTGGATTTATCAATTCCATTTAAAATACGAACACGTCTAGATGATGAACAGTTACAGGCCTTCTACTTACGATTTGCTAATCGTTTGTCCCTATCTGATACTCCTGATCGTGATCAGCTGGCGATCAGTCTCGGTCGCGATTTATTCAATTCTGCAAATTATCGTGGCTCACGCAACGAGTGGTATCAACTAGGTCTTAAAATGCTTGATACGGCTGATAAGAAGGGCTTCTATAATATCGAATCCTTCACTGTTCAGAAACGCCGTATGAAGAGCCGTTTATCAAATGCTTATTTTGGACCATACTATGACACTACTTCTGTCAATCTTAGAATCGTTGACCCCCGAATTCAAGAGTACTCTCAGCTTACCCGGAAAGTCGATGTCGGTTTGCGACTTGGAGTCTCTACAGAACGCAATAGATTATATATTAGACCGGGATACAAGACGTACCATACAAAAGGATTACTGGGCTACTCTGATACCCGTATCCCAATAACATCTACAAACTCTTTTGGGGATTTCCCAGACGCTCTAGTAGATGACAGCTTAGCAGATGCATTAAATTGGGCTTCACAAACTAAGTATAAAGTTGATCCAGATTTTCATGACTTCATTGTCAAGTTAATGAACTTCGAGGATGATAAAGGTAATGCAGCATTCTACCATGGCCTCAATCAGTATCGTAGCTATATCACAGAACGTGGTGATGCTTATGAGCGATTTAAGGCTATGAAGTGGTTACGTGATGATGAAACAGCATTCTCTAATGCAGCCTTCGTTGACCACCGTGCTCGTGTTTATGATCGTGGAATGATTAGTCCACAATCAGGTGAAACCTTCAGGCCATTCCTTAATACTGCTGAAACCCGCAAATTTAGTGCTGATGGGTATGCTAATTTACAAGATCAGATCGGCGCCTTCCTAGGTGGCTTAACTGATGCTTTGGAAGGTCGACATAACTCATTAGCTGTTCTTGGTCGTCAAAAGATTGCTGAAGAATGGCGTAATGAGCTAGTGACAATTGGTTATCAGATGCGTAGAGCTAAACCTAATGATATTCGTAAAGTATTAGAGTCAGAATTTATGGCTTTGATCGACGGCGAAGAGCAAGGTAAAGCAATGCGGTTTGCAATCGAGATGTCTAAGATCGATGAGTATCTTGGTGGTGATTACTCTGCAGCTAGTATACAGCGTTTAAAAGATTATGACATAGCAGTAGCTCTTGAGCAGGATGCTTCTTCCTCTGGTGCACAGATCATTGCTTTAACTACTAAGAATAAACAACTTGGTGAACTAAGCAATGTTGTAGCTACTAATCAGAAACAGCGATTGTATGATGAGATTGCAGCAGCTACTTTTAATGATCCTCGATTTATTGAACTTAACCAAAAGTTAGGTCTATCTGAGAAGGATTTGAGGAAGGCTGCTAAGGCTCAGAATATGGTTACCTTCTATGGTGCTGGAGATAAAACTGGTATTCTTAATGTAGAGGCTAAGCTTGCTAAAGTACTTGGTAAAGATACTGGAACACTCGTTGTTAAGGCTTCTGATCGAGACAAAGTACTAAATGAAATTAGTGCTCGTATGGCTCGATACCAGAAGATTGATCCTGATATGTTTGATCAATTGCGTACTCTTCGTCAAGATGTGAGAGATATATTTAACAAGGGTCAAGATCCTGGTGATGATATACTTACACAACTTTACTTCCTTGAACCAAAGACTAGAGACTTAGTTGAGAAGCTTTCTAGGAATTACACTAACATTGTTACGCCACAAGACTTCTCTACTATTGCTAATATCATGAGCGAGAACTTGGCTACACAAGTGCCTATTCTTAAAGACTTCACTAAGTTCTTTGGACGACTAGCAGAAGACTTTGTCACAAATGCTAAACCTAGTAATAGTAGAACTTCTATCACGGACATCATCAAGACTAAACTACTTGCTGAGCGACAAGCTATTCCTGACATCGTTAATAGAGTTCCAGGTTTCAATCCTAACAGCACTCTGACGGATATTCTGTATGGTGTTCGTAAGGTAGAGCAGCCTAGGCTTTGGACTAACATTCCTTGGGTTAACTTCGATGGTAAAATCATTGAACAAAACTTTACTCAAGTGTTTGAGGAAAAGCTTACTTATAAGAATGCTGAAGGTAAATGGATTACTAACATTATCCAAGCACCTCAGAAAACTGATCCCACTTTCTGGGAAGAGTTGCTTAATGAAGCTGGTACTATGAATGATATTGTTGATGCTCAAAAGGCTAGGACAGCATTCGCAGTTAATGGCAATCACTCTAATGATGCAGTGATCGTTAAAAAGTTTCATCAATGGGGTCTTGCAAACAATATCCCGACATCTACAATTCATGATGCATTCTTTACAAATGCAGCTGACATGTTAACAGCCAGAACTGCCCTTCGTGGTATCTATGGTGATTTAGTTGAGACTAGCCCAATCGAGTCTACACTTACTGAAATGCTTAATCGTGGTCTCCCGAAAGAGATCTACAATAAGTATCTGAATGAAGCTAAGGACATTGGCCTAATACCTGTGGTAGGACGATCAAGAGTTGGTGGTAAACTCTTAACTAAAGATGATATACTAACAAAAGAACAAATTCTTGCGCCAATCCCAACTGGATTTAAAGAAAATAGATACTGGTATGGTATTGGCTAAGACTGTAACAAACTGTATTGAAACTGTGTTTCCTTACTTACTATAAACTAATGGGCTGTGCCCTCAGAAAGAAATAAATGACTACTCCACAACTTGATGCAGATGGCAATCCAATCGTTACAGCTACTGAAGTCGAAATTCAAAAGACTAAAGAAGAACAAGATTCGGAGATGCTTGCAAAGCTAGTTCAAGCTAAGGTTGATGAAAATCTCAAAGGGATTAAAGACAAATTGGATGCTGCTTACGCTAGTCGTGATGCTGCGCTCAAGGATGCTGAGACTCTGAAACAAGAAAAACGTGATGCTGAGAAAAAGAAGCTTGAAGAAGCTAACGACTACAAAGCATTGTATGAATTGAAGATTACCGAGCAGGAAGAAGACAAGGCTAAACTTAAAGCTGAACGTGACTCCCTTGAAGCGAAAAACACGGAACTAAGCCGTGATGTTTCCGTGCGTGACGCACTCAAAGAATTTACATTCCGTAATAGTACTGCGTCTGACATGGCTCATCGTGAAGTAACTAGTCAACTTGTACGTAATGATAAAGGTGATTGGCTGCATCGCACTGGTATCTCGATTAAAGAGTTTGCAGCAGCTTATGCTAAAGATGAACAGAACTCGTTCTTGCTCAAGGCTAAATCAAATAGTGGTGGTGGTAGTAAAGAAGCAGAAGGTGTTGCTAGTGGTAACGATGGCAAATCTCTGTTTAAACTAACCCAAGCTGAAGTTCTCAAGATGGCGGCTGAGGGTAAACTCCCCAAACGTAAGACGTAAATAATAAGGAAATAAAGTAATGTTGACTTCCCCAGCAGGCGCAAGTAATTATCTCTTGCAAGCTTCTATTACGGCCTACGCCGATGAAGCGTATACGAATGCTAAGAAACTGTCGGGTACCGGTATCGTTGGTACTGACGCTAAAATTGATGTCAGCACGGAGACCTTCATTGGTCAAATGCGTTGGTTCAAACCTCTGAATCCAATTATCAACGTTGCATCGCTGACTGATGCTACGGCTGGTACCCCAACCACGTATGGCTCGGAATTCGCTAACTATGTGAAGACTGTTCGTACGCATGGTGCTGAAAAAGTTAACCTGCAACAAATCATCACGCAAGATGATGGTCTGGGTAAAGTTGGTCGTGACTTTGCTGAGACTCGTGCTCAAGACGAACACAATGCTATCCTGGCAGTCATGAAGGGTGTTGCCATTACCGAAGCTCTGCAAGGTGCTGCTAATGGTTCGAGCACTACGGTTGCTGGTAAAGGTGGTCAAACGTTTGACAATGACCCTACGGACAAAGCATATGGTTTCTATGTTGACCTGGGTGCTAACACGCCAGTGGTTGCTGCTACGGCTGCTGTTCAAGGTGCTGCTCGTGCTGAAGGCTTCCTGCAAGCTCTGGGTATGGGTTGGAAAGACTATGAGCCTGAGTTCACGTATCTGGTTGTCTCGCCACAAACCCTGATGTCGCTGCGTTCGGCTAACCTGATTGATCAGGATAAAGTGTCGGAAGCTAATATCTCGTTCGAGACGATCTTCGGTGGTAAGTTCCGTCTGATCATGACGCGTGCATCGCAAGGTTTCTCGTCGGCTCAGCTGGCTAAGATTAACACCGGTGCCGGTATTGATATCGTTGGTTCGAAAACGTCGTTCTTGGTTCTGCCAGGTTCGATCGCTCTGGAAAACCTGTCGGTTGAAACGCCAACGGAAATCACCCGCATTGGTAATACGTACAATGGTGGTGGTTCTACGAATATCTGGTATCGTTGGGGTTATGTTGCTCACCCTAGTGGTTACAACTGGAAAGGTTCGGATCAGAAATTCCCTTCGGATGCTGACTACATGAACTCGGTAACGGGTGGTGTTCCAGAACTGCTGATCAATGCTACTGTTGGTACTACCACGACCGGTACGTGGGAACGTAAGACTAACTCGGCTCTGGGCCTGGGTATTCTGCCAATCTTCCACTCGTAAGAGCTAAGTCATGGCACTTACCAAAGGTATTAATTCTTACGCAGAAGTTGCAGACTTCGATGCCTACTTTGCTGATAGGCTTAATGTGGATGCTGCAACTCTTGCTACACCAGAAGAAAAGGCTCAAGCACTTGTTACAGCCTCTAGTATTCTAGATGATAAACCTTGGGTAGGTACCGTGATTGAGATTGATCAACCAATGGCCTTCCCGAGAAACGGTACTTACTTCGATCCACGTTTAGGTGGTCGTGTGTATCTTGCAAGCATTATACCTAATCGTATTCTCAATGCAACTCTAGAATTAGCTTATCATTTACTACTTAATCCTAATGTGACGGACGATACTGGTTCTGTAAAGAATCTTACTGTCGGCCCTATCCACTTAGATTTGGTATTAAATGCGCCAACTATTCCTTCTAAGGTTAGAAGCCTTATTACTCCATTGCTAGTTAATAGAGGCTCAAGCCCTTATTGGAGAGCTAATTAATGGATCTTAAGGCCCTCGCTAGACGTGAAGTTAAAATGGCTTATAAGCTAATTGGTACTCTAGCCACTACAGTAACATTTACTTTGGTGACGGCTAAAAAGTTTAACTTCGGTACTAAATTGGTTGAGTTATCGGATGATATACAAACTGTAACTACAAAGGGCGTTCCAACAGATGAGAAGTCTGGTGGACAAAGTGTTGGCGGAGCCATCATGCCCTCAACAACAATGACTAAGACTCTAATGTTTGATGCAACAACGGTTGGGCATCCTGACCTCTACGATTCGGCCACATTCGACGGCTACACTTGGAGGATCATACCACCGTTTACATCTGATGAGTACTTGACATATATTATCTTCGCAAGGGAAACCTAATGGGTAAATATGAATCAGTGCTTAACGATGTGTTTAGCGTATTTGATAGTGCGGCTTGGATAGGTCAAAACATCGCTGTCTTTCCCACTAATTATACGGGTCAAAATGGTTTGTCGGAGTTTCTTCGAATTACTGTTCTTGCCTCTCGCTATCAAGTTGCTAATCAACTACAGTCTGTATCCGGTCAACTACTCGTAGAGATATTTACATCCGCAGGTGAGGGTCCAACAAGAGCCTTTCTTATAGCGGATATTTTAGATGGTTATCTAGCAGGTAAAGTATTTGTGTCAGATAATGGATCGACTACTCAGCTGATCAGTTCCACACTAGGCGAAACAGCCTCTGATGGTGCAAATACAAGCTTAGCTAAAACACTCTACACAATCCCTTTTAATTACTATGGAGTAAAATAAATATGTCGCACATCAATTCTATTGGCGCCGCAATGTTTTCGGACTTGTCGGTTGCCACTGGTGTCGTAACCGCTAACGTTGCAGTTGCAGCTACGGCCCCAACGCTGCCAGGTGATACCACGTCGATTACTGGCTTTGCTGCCCTGTTTGCTGATGAAACGGCTGTTGCAGCTGGTGGTTTCCGTCGCATGACCAACGTTCGTGATTACCCAGCTATTGGTACGCCAGCTAACATCGTTAACGTTCCTAAGTATGGTTCGAAAACGTCGCAGACCATTCAAGGTCAAGCTGATGCTCCTTCGCTGGAAGTCACAATCAACTACATTCCTGCTGACTGGGCTAAAGGCCCAACGGGTACGGTTCTGGGTAACATGATTGGCGATGGTCAATCGCGTGTCTGGCGCTTCACCCTGGCTCTGACGGATAGTCTGGGCGTTGGTGCTACGAAGTACTCGTCCACCCCTGCTGGTATCGGTACGATCCCTAATAGTCAGTTCTTCTTCTATGGTAAGATTGAATCGCTGCTGGTCACTCCAAGTCTGACGGACTCGACCCAAGCTACGATCGCCTTCTCGTTGCAGTCGGAATTCTTTGGTGCTTATACCACCGCATCGAGCTAATAACTAGGTTAATTAAGTTTTAAGGGTACTCGGCTAACAGTAGGTAGAGAGTATTAAATATTATACCGTAAATATGCCCTTAATTCATTTCAACATGAAAGACAATATGAGTGATCAAGACTCTACGCCATTCTCTGTTGGATATGTTCTTCGTACGACTGCTAAACATATGCGTAAGAGCATTGACATGAGCATTCGAAAAACGTTTGATCGTATGCCAGAGTTTCATGGTAATCAAGAAAAATCTACAGAAGTCCTTCAAGCACTAGACGCTCTGCACAAGATGCGCGGTATGCTGGATGACTTTCAATTGCACAATAAACATATTTTCAATAAGGAATAAATATCATGGGTATCAAATCGCTGGTTGGTAAAAAGATGTCGAAAACGATCAAGTTCATGGGTCAAGACGTCGTGATTAATAAGCTGTCGGTCGCTCAGATTACTGAGATTCAAGATGCTGCTAAAGCAATTGAAGCAGATCAAAGTAAAGGTTTCGATGTACTGCGTGTTGTGATTCGCGCTTCGGTTGATGAAGGTGATCAGCTTACGGATGACGACTTCAATGGCTTCCCAATGGATGAACTGTCGAAGCTGTCTACGCAAATTATGGAATTCTCGGGTGTTGCTGGTGAGAAGGCTTCAAAGTAAACCTAACAGCTGAAGAGATAGACCTCTACGAGCTAGCTTACTTACTGCATAAATCTATCAATGAAATATATGATATGACTTATGATGAGTATTTAGGCTGGCAATCGTATTTTGAGGCTAGGCCTGTGGGTTGGAGAGAAGATAATAGAGTAATGCCTTTACTCCAAATTAAGGGTGTTAAGGCTAAACCCTATGAGTTATTCCCTTCACTTGGGCCAATCTTCAACCCTGTTAGACCTGCTGACAAGACAACAAATAAACCAGAAAGCATTGCAGCTACTACTTCATTAAAACAATCTGTATTGTTTAGTATGATGATGGGTGCAGCTGGTGGTCATAAATTGGAAATGTAATGAAGCTACAGGTTAATGGTATCAAGGCTGAGATGGCTAAGCTAAAAGCTAATTTAGAAGCAGCTAAACAACTCAGGCTTAAACCAGTATCTGAGAAGCTAGTTGCAGAACTAAAAGAAGCTACTCCTGTTAAAACAGGTCATGCTCGTGATGGATGGCAAGTTGAATATGTTAATGGTAAAGCAATTATCACTAACGATGTTCCTTACATCAAAGAATTAAATGAAGGGACCTCTGCTCAAGCACCGGCTTTCTTTATTGAAAAAGTAGTGTTAGAAAACAAAGATGTGACTCCATCCGGTGTCATTGTGTCCTACCGCTGACAAGCCCTCTGATGGCTGACCTTTATAAGTCAATCGTCGGAGGGCTTATTTTAAGGAAATAAACATGTCTGTAGAAATTGATGTACAAACCAGATCAGACTCAGCGGATAGAGACCTAAAGAAGATTAATGATTCCTTAAATGGGATTAAGAAAACTACTGATAGCGTAACTAACTCGCTGGGTACAATGGTTAAGTCGTTAGCACTTGGTGCTTTCTCACTTGGCTCGTTTGGTATCGTAGTAAAGATTTCAGATCAATTTACTGATCTTGGTAATAAAATTGCCTTGGTAACAGGCCGTACTAAAGAGCTTGTTTATGCTCAGCAACAACTGTTAGATATTTCTGAACAAACACGTGGTTCCATTGAAGGTACTGCCACATCATTTGGTGTGCTTGGTCGTTCTTTGAAAGCAACTGGTGCTTCTACTGATTCAATCCTGAAGGCAACTCGTGCTGTTCAACAAGCTGTAGCCATCTCTGGTGCCAGTGTTGAGGGTGCTAACGGTGCTCTCATCCAGTTAGGTCAGGGCTTAGGTTCAGGTGTCCTTCGTGGTGACGAGTTTAACTCTGTCTTGGAACAGACTCCTCGTATCATTCAAGCCATTGCAGATAATCTGGGCTTGTCTATCGGTCAAATGCGTGGTCTTGCTAACGAAGGCAAGTTAACTAGTGATATCGTATTTAAAGGCCTCTTAAGTCAAACAGATAAGCTTAACAAAGAATTTGCTTTGATGGCTCCTACTGCTGGCCAGGGTATTCAGCTAATCAAGCAATCTACCGCTGAGTGGGTTAATGAGTTGCTGCTAGGCTTGGGTGCTAGTGAGAGTCTTGGTACAGGCCTTGTAGCAGTAGCTCATGGTATTCGTCAGTCAGCTAAAGGTATCGCAGTAGATGCTGCCATCTTTGCTGCTAATGCTAAACTAATGCTGGCTAATGTTGCAGTGATTGCAGTACCATTGATTAGCATCTTTAAATCCTTGGGTGATCAACTAGTAATGGCAATGCCAAAGGTATGGTTTTCTCGTACTCTGATTGGTGATACTAAGTATGCATTCCATGAGATTGATGCTTACTTTAATAACTTCTTCTCACAAACAAATCGTGATGCTAAGTACTTCTTAACTGATTTGTTTACATTTAATACCCCAGTCGAAAAGGCCATTAAACAGATTCGTCGTTTAACTACTGATGCATTTAGTGGTGTTCTATCTACTGGTAGTCTTGCTTCGTTCTTTAATACAAATGTTCTTTATCAATATGGTAAAGCATTTAGAGAACTCGCAGTAGCTGTACAAGCTAATTCCTCAGGTTTCTTTGTAGCTTATCGTAACTTTGGTCGTTCAGTTAAATCAGCATTTGATGGTGTACTTATCTACTTTGGTTTGATCAGTGATACTATTGTCCGTATCCAAGTTGGTGCTGTAGATCCATTGATGAGAAGTTTTGCACAGCTGATTCGAGGTATTAGTGGTATGCAAGTTAAACTAGTAGACTTCAAACGAGTAATTGAAGAACTGCTTGGTGATACTTACATTGGTGTGATTAACGCTCTAGTGGATGTACTCAAAGTAGCACCTAGGGCTTTAGTACAAGCAGCCGTATCAGTATTCAATGCTCTCTTCGCAACAGTAGATAAAGTTGCTACTGCTCTTGGTCGTGCTTGGGATAATAAGTTTTATGGCCCAGTAGCACTTAGTATTATTGGTATCCGTAAGCTTCGTGCTGAGTTTGATAAATTCGGTAGTGTAACTCTCGGTAACAATACATTCCAAGATGTAATCTCTGGTGCTGTAGATATGGCTCGTAAAGCAGGTACAGCAATCAAAGATTTCAGTGTCAAGGTTATTCAATACTTCTTCGAAATCTGGGATGCAGTTATCGGCCACTCATGGTGGACTGACACTGTAGAAAGTGTAGTTAATACTTCTAAGTCTTTGCTGAGTGATACTCGTAATGGGCTCACTAAGTTCAGTGACTTTGTTATTAACACTTTCAAAAATATTTGGTCTAATGTAACTGGCAAGTATGGCTGGGATGACATCATCACTTCAATGTCTGATGGTGCTGACAAGCTTGCTACTAACACCAAATCTGGATTTGACCGTTTTAAAGCCTATATCGCTAGTGGCTTAGATGAGATTAAAGGTGGCTCTGTTGATATGCAAGATCGCCTTAAGATGGGCGCTGTTAAGCATATTGGTAAATCCTTCCTTCGTGAGATTCGTTATAACCTTACATATGATCCTGGTGCTGCTACTAAATTTCAGCATTGGTTGGATGCATTAACTCTTCAAGTACCACTACAAGTTTACCAAATGGCTAGTGCTACCGGTAAAGCAATTGACAGCTTTGCTAACTACGTTATTAAACAGTTTAAACGTATCTGGGATGAAGTAATTGGTCACTCTTGGTGGACTGATACAATGGATGATGTAGTTAGTCAATCCAATAGTCTTTTGACTCGCGCTAAGAAAGGTCTTGATAAGTTCAAAGCTTATGTAGGTAAACTATTCCGTGAACTTACTGGTCAAGCATCTCTTGGTGATAAAATTGGTGCTAACTTCGCTGGTCTTGGTGATATCCTTAGTAACGTAGCCGATAGCTTTGGTCAGAAACTTAAGAAAGCATTTGAGCTGCTTAAGACTGAAGCCCCTGAAATCCTCAAAGTAATGGGCTTAGCTCTTGCTGGGTTTGGTTTGTTATTCTTCCCAGCTGGTGCTATCAAGACAATCTTGGTTGCTGTAGTTGGAGAATCAATCCTTACTGCTACCGCACTTATTGCTGAGAAGTTTGCCGGTGGATTGTTTGGCACTAGCTTCATTATGTCTTCGTCTATTGCTATGGGTAAGGTTGCTGGTTACTTTGCAGTACAATTTGTGAAAGAAATTCCACAGTTTGTTAACGCATTAACTGGTATTGCTTCCGGCTTTGTACAAGGCTTCTTGTCGCAGATTCCATTGATTGGTACAGCCCTCTCTGGTGTTTTGAGTGCAGCTACTGTAATTGGCACTGCTGGTCCTTTAGGTTTAATTGGCGCTTACTTCTTTGGTAAGAGTATTCTACCAATTCTTGCTAACTTTAAGTTCATGGAGAAGCCATTAAAATTATTCGCTAAATTCGGAGCTTGGGTAGAGTTACAAGCAGCTGGTACAGGCATCCTACAACGATTCTTGTTTGGTGTAGTAGGCCCTGCTAGAATGATTGCTGGTGTAGGCTTGCTGTTATCCTCACTTGGTGGTTTTGATAGCCTCTTTGGTGATTCAGTTATTGGTCGTACTGTTACAGATGGTGGTTTATTATTCTTACTGCTGTATGGTGATCGTGCTCGTACTATTGCAGCTGATGCTATTTATGGCTCTATCGTAACCCCGCTTATTGCAGCTGTCCAATCAGTATCCCGTCGTGTAAGCTTTGGTGGTACTAACTTGTTTGATATCATCTGGGGCAGTAGTGGTCCTGCATTCTTTGCATCTGCTAAAACTTGGTTGACGACTGCCTTTAAGAAGGTTGGAGACATTGTAGTAGAGTATGGATCTACTATTGGTCGTCGTGCTATTGACATCGGTAAACTATTCTTGTTTGGTAGTGATCCTGAACAAACTACTGGTAAGTTTAAAGCTGCATTCCAAGCTGCAATTGATACTATTAAGAATGGCTTTACTAAGCTTGGTGAGTTCGCTAAGAAAAGTAACTTCATTAAAAATCTGTTTGAAGGTGATGGTGGCCCTAGTGGTATTCAGAAAATCATTGCTAAGATCAAAGGTATATTCACCACTGCGTTAGTGCCAGAAGGCGGAGAACATTTACCTGAAGGTCAAGCCGGTCCAGGTCGTCCTGCTGGAGCCCCCGCTGAAGGTCCAGTTAACCGTCCTGCTGGTGGTAGTGCTGGTGATGCTGCAGCTGAAGCTCTTCGTCGTATCCGTGAAGGTACTGATGGTCTTGAGCGTCGTGCTGGTGAAGTAGGTGGTGAGACTGGTATTCTTGGCCGTATTTTCTTTGGTCGTTATGGTAAGCTAGTGGTTGTTGGTTTGGCTTTGCTTGCTTTTGCTGGTATTGCTAGTGCTGCTGAAAGTACTTCCCAAGATATTGGCTTGAAGAACTATAGTGTGTTTGATGGTGTTATGTCTAACATTAAATACTACTTCAAGAATGACCCAATCAAAGCTTGGCTTGGTACTATTGGTGCTACTACTGTTGCAGCATTCTTATTGATCCCAGGTTTGATTCGCCCTGCCATTATGGGTGTAGCTTCCTTGCTTGCTACTGTACTTGGTCCTGCCTTTGCACGTATGGCTGCTGCTATTGCATTCTCATTTAATGCTGGTCCTCTAGTAAATCTTGGTGGTCAAGCTGAAACATTAGCTGCCTCTATTGGTTTGTCTATGGCTAAGATTAAGAGCTTTACTGCTGCAGCTGCTATTGGTGGTGGTATTGGTGCTCTGGTTGGTGGTGATGGTCAAACAGCTGCTATCTTTGCTGGTATTTCTGTTGCTGCTGTTCAACTGTTTACTATGTTGCCAGTTGCTGCTAGAGCCTCCATGGCTGCTACAATTGCTTCTGTACGTTTAATGAGCATTGAGTTTATAGCTAGCTTTGGTACTATTGGTGAAGCTGCTTCTGTAATGTGGGGTTATATCCTTGGCCCAATCGGACTCATTATCGCTGCTACTTTAGGCTTGGGTGCTGTACTGACTGCTGTCTTTGGTGAAGGTGATACCTTTGGTGAGAAGCTGGATGATGTATTCCGTCGTATGCTTGTTAGCCTTGGTCTGCTTCAGCAAGGTGCAACTGTGCTTGGTGAGAAGCTTGAAAAGGCAGTCCCTAATAACAAGCGTAAGTTTGGTATTATTGATGTTGAGTATAGCTTTAAGAGTGTAGACTTTACTAAACTCGATTCGGGTGCCAAAGAGAATGCTACTAAGCTTACTGAGAAGTTGGCTGAAGTTGTTTCTAAAGGCCATGAAGAGCAAGATCAGTTTGGTGAAGTATCTAAGATAACCGCTGATAACATTACTACAGTCAATAAACAGCTTAATAACTACATTAAGAAACTTGAGGGCATGTCTCGCAAGGATATTAATGATAGTCTTGGTGATGCCAACGAGTCTAACCAGACTAAAATTGGATTGACTGATTGGAGCACTAAGATCAAGCAAAGTGGCCTTGACAAAGAATTGTTTATGGCTGCAAGCAAATTTACTGACATTCTTAAAACTGATCAGAGTAACCCTGCTGCCCTTAAAGGTTTGGCAGATCTGAGAAATAATAAGAATACTTCTTTGTATCGTGCTAACTATAAAGAAGCGGATCCCTATACTAAAAATCTTCAAAGTATTTATAGCAAGATTGATGGTAACGCAATGGATCTGGGTAGTGATCCCAATATGTCTCCTTATGAGAAGAATAACAATAACAGGATTTCTACACGTTTTAGTAATTCCTCCTTAGAGCTTGAGAAGGCTAATGCAGCTTACGCTGATGCTAAAGAGACTTCATTTGCCCCATTCAGTGGTAAGGATCCAAACCTTATTGCTGCTAGTACTAATCGTGATGGCGCTCGTGCTGCTGCTCTGTTCGATGCTAAACAAGTATTAGCTATCCAGACTGTAAACAAAGCTGTTGCTGCTTACCAAAAGAAACTAGGTGACCTCGATACTCAGATGACTAAGGTTGGTTTGACATTTGAAGACAGCCCACTGTTTACTGCTGGTAAGGGCTCAGATACTGATAGTTATGGCTTTGCTGTAGATCGTTTGCAAACACGTATCAATGAGCTTGAGCAGCTTGTTAATGCTAGTAAACGTACTAAAGATGCGGCTGGTGCTTTGGCTAATTTCCTTTCTGTCCGTGATGCTAAGAGTAGTCTTGTTTTAGATCAGCGTCAAGGTGCTGATATGAATACTTTGAATCCAGATGCTTTGGCTACTAAATCCTTCGATAAGGCTGGTGTTACATTTGATGCTAAAAGTCTTTCTTCTTTGTCTCCAACCTTCAATCTTCAGCTGGCATACATGGCTCAAGCATTGGAAAAGAATAAAGCTAAACTTAATCTGAAAGAGTACATCATTCGTGATGATATGACTTCAGATGAGAAGACTCGTATTGCATCAATGATGGCTGGCGTTAAAGCTGAAATCGCTAAAGGTGCAGATGACATTAATCGTGTCTTTATTGAGAAAGCGTTTGCTGCTGGCACCTCTAGCTATCAACGTAATAACATGCTTAAAGGTATGGGTGTTCAAACACCTGATGATGTAGCTACCTACAGTTCTGATGACAAGCTTAAGGAGTACCAAGCTAAAGAAGCTCAGCTTAAAATCATTGAAGACTCTATCAGCAATGCTACAGTTGATCCAAATATCAGTGATGATAAGTATAAAGCATTTAAGAAACAAATTGCTGCTCTTCGTTATGAGTTGACTACTCTTGCACCTGTATCTAAGACTGCACAAGCTAGCCTTGAACGTTTAGCTACTGTTAACTTCAGTATCACTTCTACTCAAGTCTCTAAGATTCCAGCTGATGTTCTTAAATCACAATTGGCTAATGCTGATCGTATGAAAGTGATTAATGACCAATTAGCTGATCCTGCTGGTATCTCCCTAGACACACAAAAGAGTCTTGGTGCTGAGCAAGCTAAACTTCGCCGTCAAGGTGACGAAGCTTCTGCTAAGTATATCCCACGATCGTTTAGTGATAAGCTGTCTGCTATTAGTAGCGCTGGTGCTAATATTGATTTGACAAGTGCTCTGAAGCTACCTTCTGGTACTGTTGACCAGTATACCAAGATTGCTGATCAGATTGCAATCATGCAACGCCAAGCTAGTGACATGAATCTCTCCAGTAAACAAGTTGAGAAACTTGGTGTTTCTTATCAAGTTGCTGTTAAACAGCTTCGTGCATTGACTGAGTCTAGTATGGATTATGGTCAGCAATTAACATTTGTAAATGCTCAATTTACTGATGCTAAGATCACTCCAGAAGAATGGGGCCGTATGCAAGATAAGCAGCGAGTATCCTTGGTCAAACTTGCTCAAGAGACTCGTAACTACTCTGAGTTGTTGGATGAAAGTCGTAGTACTGATCCTGTAATAGCTAAGAAGGCATTGGATACAATCAAAGCCAATAACAAAGCTGCTCTGGAAATGACTACCACTCGTAACTCTACTAAGCGTGGTTCTGACCTCCTTACTAAGGCTGGTGTGACTGTGAGTGATACTGATTATAGCCAAACTAAGATTGCCTCCAGGCCTGATTTGGAAGCTATTGCTCAGAAAATTATTACTCAGACTGATCAACTCGATGGTTTGGATGCTGCTACCCGTAAGGTTGCAGAGGCTAGCTTGACTGATATGCGTAAGTCACTTGTAAAAGGTCTTGCTGTCGCTACTCAGTCTAAAGGTGTTGATAAGCTGAATAAGGCTGGTATTACTATAACTGAAGATGCTTACAATACTATCTCAGATACTCGTCAGAAAATCTTGGATGGCTATGTTGATGGTATTACCAAGCAACGTGGTATCTTGGCTGATGGTGGTGCTAGTGAACAAGCCCGTATGACTGCTCAAATTACTATTGATCAACTTCAAGATAAGATTGGTCGAGAAATTACTTTGTATACAATGAAGAAAGAGGATTCCCCAGCTTATCAAGCCGGTATTACTTTCGCTCAAAATATCACTCAAGATGTCGGTGATGGTATCTCTGAAATTCTTAAAGGTAAAGAGACAGGTCGTCAAGCTTTGACACACTTGGCTGATACATTTACTAACGGTATCATTGATAGCTTTGTAGGTGGTTTAATGAATGGTATTACAGGTAAATCTGGGTTTATTCAGAAAACACTTGCTAGCCTTACTTCAGGTATCTTTGATATGGCTTCTGGTCTCTTTGGTGCTGATCCACAGAAATCTGAGAAGGACTTGTTGACGTCTGCCACTATTGATGCAACTGCCGCCACTCGTGCTCTGACCGCTGCCTTGGGTGGAACCCCTGATGCCCTCGCAGGAGTGCTCCCCGGTGGTGCAGGAACGGGCCTAGACGCCTCCGGCATGGCGATCGCTGGTAAGAGTGATCCCACGTACGATGCCACTGCCCTGCGCATGGGTGTGACCACTCTGGGAGGCACGCTGTCAGCCAGTAACATCACTCTGGGGAGCGTGCTCAGTTTGGGTATCAAGACCATGGGTGGCTCGCTGGGTGTCGCCTTGCAGGGCCTGGCTAGCGTCTTGGGCGTGTCTGGTGGCAGTAGCTCGGGTGGCTTGCTCGGCACTCTGGTAAGTACTGGTCTTTCCTTGTTTAGTGGAAGTAGTGGTGGCTTTACTTCTTCCGCTACAAGCGATGCTTTGCTTAGCTCTGTATCAGCTGGTACTCTTAGCTCTGGTACATCTGCACTTACCAATCTTGATTGGATGGATGGCATCAAGACTACTGGTAGCTATGCTGTCGGTGGTATTATCCCTGGTGCTCGTGGTATGCCTAAACCAATTATGGCTCACGGTGGTGAAGTGATCCTTAACGCTGCTCAACAAAATGCTTTGTTACATGGCGGTGCAGGTAAATCTGAACAAGCCTTTAATATCAGTGTCACAGGTGATATTTCTCGCCAGACTCGTTATGAGATTCAGAAAATGATCCCTCAAATTGCATCTGGTGTAAATCAACATAATTATGAAAATGGTAAATCGTCGTAATGTAGTTAACTGTTGAAAGGAAGGTGATCCTATCTCTTCTAGTATATTTACCGTATACTAGTTGCTTGCTGTAGCTGCTGTAACGTAGTATAGTTTCACTCGGTGTATTTAACTAATGCATCATGAGCTCTTTAGATTGTTAGAGAGCTCATCTTAGATTAGTTACCAAATAGGTATCTTAAATTAAATAAGGAATATTATGTCTGGTATTTTGTTATCTGCAACAAACTCTGGACTTGATTCAGAGATCGCAGTAGAATTTTCTACACCATTAAGTGTAATATCAAATCAACCTGTATTTGTATCTGAAGCAGCTTCTCTTAAACAAACTGTAACTTCGATGAATGTACAGCGCTGGGAAATAGAAGCTAACTTGATGCCAACCAACAGTTCTGAGAATGCACTTATTCATTCAGTAGGTAGTGGGTACCATCAAGTGATGTATCTTCGTATGCCACAAGTTTATCGAATTAATAAAAACCCAATTGATGTAGCTACAGTATCTTTGGGTCTTGACAATCTAAGAGGTTCCACTGCAATCGCCTTGGTGGGTAATGCTTCTGTAAGAGTTGGTAAAGGTGAGTTTATCAATATTGGTAATGATCCAAAAGTGTACTTGGTAGTTGGTATTACTACTGATGGATCCGCTGCTCAAATTAGACCATCTCTCAGAACAAATGTAAATGCTGGTGATTTGATTAAATACGGTAAATACTGTACAATGGCTGCAAGATACGACTCTTCTTCTGTACTTGGTATTAAATATACAGATGGTGTGATGTCTGATCCAGGCTCTGTTAAATTTATTGAGGCTTTATAATGAAAAATATTAGTGCTGGAGTGCTAGAGTTACTGGCTTCCAATAGCATCATGCATTATCACTTGGTCAAGATTGGACCATTTATCGATACCGATGGTAATACACAAACTTATCGTCATACAACTGTTGCAGGTGGTATTACTATCTTAAATGATGGATTCTATACTGACAATAATTATTTAGTAGCTGTTGATCCACCACGACAGTCTGCTGCTGTAGATCGTGAAAGTTTTAAGGTAACTTATGCTGATCCCACTTTTGAGTACAGAGCTTTGTTTGAGCAGGGCTTTATGGGTATCCCAATTACTGTGTATTTAGGATTCTTTAATACTCTGGAAAAACTAGTAGGTGGCCCAATTGATGCTAACACTAAATTGTATCCACAGGGGGTTATCGAGGGTATGCCATTAGAGTCACCTGATGATATTATTATTATCTATCAAGGAACCACAGATACACCTACTTATTCGATTGACTTGAAAGGTGAGATTGTAGCTACTCTGGAATGTACTTCACCAATGGGTGCTCTTGGTATGATTCGTTCTATGATGACCAATCGAGAAACTTTGAGGCAGGAATACCCTAATGATACATCATACGATGAATTGTTTATTGGGTCATCTGGTCTCGCTCTTCTGTGGGGTAAAGTATAATGGCGCTCTTAGCTGGTGTAACAGCATTCCAATGGATCATGGCGGCATTTACTATCGCTAGTGTGGTCTACCAACAACAACGCCAAAAGAAGTTAGCCGCTGCCGCCGCCGCCGCTGCTGACGCTCAAAAGGGCTTTCAAGTAACTACTGAGGGTGAGATTTCATCTCTTAGTGTTTATTATGGTCGCAACAAAACAGGTGGGACTCGTGTATTTCATAAGGTGTCTGGTAATTACAATTATGCACCACCTGCAACAACGGGTGTAGCATTTACCTCGTATGGTGACGCTCGTACTCAAACTGAAGTAGAGACTCAAGTTCAGATTTATGGTGCATCGATGTTTGTAGATATCGATGGTGTCCCCACGACTGTAGCAATTAGTGGAGTGAATCTTGACTCTACACTTACTGCAACAACCCTTACTGTCAATTTATATACCGATAAATTTAATCCGTATATCATTGCACAATCTGAGCTAGCTAATGGTTATATCACTCTTCAGCACCAACCAATTGTAAGCTACTCTGATGGTACTCGTAATACAACAGTGACATCTGCTAATTATCGTATTAAGGCATACACTACAGACACTCATATTCTTGAAGTTTATTTACCAAGTGCTGTTCTTGCATTGTCTAATACTGGTATGAATTCTAGCATTGCTAATACCAAGAATGAGTTCTTATTTATTCAGCAGGCAATTGGTTACAAGGGTATTAGTGCTGTTTACTGCATGGATATTAATGAGGTAGATTACCGTGATGAAAGCTTCGGAGACTCCTCCCGAGTACACGTCTACCTAGCTGGTAATGTAGCCGATCCAATGATGGGCTCAAACTTCTCTGCCCGTAACCAAGCATTGTTCCCAGAAGCGGCTTATGCTAGCGGTGTATTTAGACTTAACCGTGATGCACCACAATATAATGGTATCCCATCACTTACTTTCTATATTGAGGGCATGGGTGTAGCACCTGTTATAGAATCGTCTGGGGCTATTGGTAATACCTACTCTTTAGGCAATAAGCGTTATAGCAATAACTCGGCTGAATGCTTGCTTGATTATCTGATGAATGCTGATTACGGTCGTGGTCTTACGGCTGATCAAATTGATTTAGAGTCATTCTACAAAGCAGCTCGTATTTGTGGTATCGTAGTTCCTGTTGCTGGTACTTTAACTGATACAAGTCTCCAAGGTAAACTGTGGACTGAAAAAGGTAAAACCGTTCAGAAAACTATCAAGCTATACGAATGTAATATGGGTGTTGATACAACCAAAAGTATTCGTGATAACATTGACATCCTCCTTGAGACAATGGGTCGTGCTGAGTTAGTTTGGTCTTCTGGTAAATATAAACTTCAGTTGGAATATCCAATGGAGTTTGGTGCTGCACATATTACGGCTATTAATATTACAGGTGAAGGTGCTGCTAGAGCTCTTGTATATGGCTCAGGTGTTTACAATAAAGGTGATGTAGTTCAATACCCACCTGGCTCTGATTCTGCTGTAGACTTATATGAAAGTACAGTAGATAATAATAGTAGTACGCCGGATGGTGATAATAATCTGCAATGGTCACGTACTGTTATAGCAGCATATATTACTGATGATGATATTGTAGTAGATGAGAAAGTAACACAAGCATGGCCATCTAGTCAGGATAAGCTTAACTATTATACTGTAACTTTTAGTAATGAAGCTAAAGACTTCGCTCAGGATAGTGTTTCTTGGCCACCTAAATTTACTCCAGGTGGAGTTTACGAGACTTATCTCAAAGAAGATAACGGTATTGAACTTGAAGGCACCACCTTCCAAACGGGTGATAGCACTTACTATAATGCATTAGCTACTGCTGAAGAGAAAGTTCGTAGCTCTCGTGCAATGAGTACTTATAGCATTGGTGTAAATATTAAGTATTCTAACTTAGAGCCTGGTGATCTTATCAGTGTTACTAGTGAGATTATGGGTATTGGTGGTGAGCTAATGCAAGTTCAAGAGATTAAGGTGGATGACCATAATGTAGCTGTTGTTACTGCTGCTAAATATGATGCTCGTAACCTTGCTTGGAATGCCAAAGATGATCAAGTTGTTGCTCAGCGTAATATTTACGATACAGATATTGGTCAAGCTTCTAATTTAATCTTTAGTGCTAGTGCTCTGGTTAATGGTTTCTCCTCTGGTGTTATTTCCTGGAATCTCGCTCAAGATACTCGTGTTAAGCGGTATAGTGTTAAGCTGTCTTCACTAGCCATTTCTCAAGTAGATGAATCAACTGTATGGACTGAGATTGGTAGCACTGATGGTCAGAGCCTAGATATTCCTTATCTCAAGGCTGGTAGTTATACAATTGCTGTAGTATCTGTAGATGGTAATGGTGTTTTAGCGCCTTTCTACAATATCAAGTCAGGTTCCCGTTGGCCGATGATTAGCGCTGCAGCTACTATCTCCGCTGTGGGTGTTAGCGTAGCACCTCTGACTCTGTACAAGCGATCTAATTCCGTTCTTACTGTTGCTCCAGTTAATCCTACCATGCCTTATGGTGGTACTTATAACTTTGTAACGTCTGAGCAAACACAGATTCCAGATGGTTGGTATCCTTTTATTCCAGAAGGCACTGCAGCACTTTATATTTCACAATGTAAAGCTACTGTACAATACCCTCAGATCATTGATGATACCTTGGATTGGAGTGTCCCAGTACTGTTTACGGCTAATGGATCATCTTCACATACATTGACTGCTTACACTCGTGGCAATGCTCAAGTACCACCAGTTGGAGGTTCTTTTACCTTTCCTAATGGTGCTACTGGGTTTCCGTATGGTGTACCTCCTACTAGTCCAGATGGCGTAGTATGGTCAATGACAATTCCAGATAGTACTGGATCTAGCCTAGTATACACAAGTATTGCCTTGGCTACATTACCAGGCACTGAAGGTATTAATACTAATGATCTTGTATGGTCTCAGCCTGCTGTATTGGTTAGTCCTGCTAATCTTACGGCTACTGTGTATCTATACAAATGGTCTACAGTAACTGAAACTGGCCCGACAACTGGTACTACTGATTATGCTTGGGTAGATGGAAGCCAAAGCAATCTAACAGTTAATAACGGTTGGTCTATCAGTGTCCCAGCTAATGATGGTACTCCTCTACTTAAGCTGTATCAAGCTAAGAAGAATATTGTAGCTGGTGCAGGCACATCTATCAGTACAATTGACTGGTCTAAAGATTTCATTATTGAGCAAGGTGCACAGAACGGTACTGTTGGTTATCAAGTTGGTTATGCTACAGTCAAACAATGGGCCCCTACTATACCTGTAGCCCCAGCTGGACCATTTACTTACACTTGGTTAGATGGCTCTGTTTCTAGTGTACCTGATGGTTGGTTGATTGATCCAGGTGAAGCACCTAGCTCTAGTTTGACCATGTATAGTGCTGTTGTCAGGATGTATGATAGCACTGCTAACCTTACTAGTGATTCAGATTGGGGATTGAGTGCTATTACTGCCATTGCCTATTCTGGTGTAGCAGGCTCAGATGGTGTTGCTGGAGCCCAAGGATCCTCTGCTCGTGTTTGTTATACTAAAACCACATTGGCATCATTAGCATCCCAACCTACGACTATTGTAGTTGCGACTGATGCTATACCTCCACTTAATAGTTGGGGTGCAGGTGTTAACTGGTCATTTCTACCAGGGGCGTTGGTAGCTGGTCAGTTTCTATATCAGAGTAATGGTATTTATAACCCGACTACTGATAAAACTACTTGGTATGCTCCTTACCTTAGTAATCTAAAAGTTGGTAACTTAAGTGCTATTACTGTCAATACCGGTGATTTAAATATCTCGGGTACTATCAAAAGTGCTAATGGCAACTTTATCGTTGATAGTTTAGGTGCAGTCACTGCTAAGGCAATTACTATTACTGATGCAGCTGGGAATGTTGTATTAGCATCAGGTGCTTCTGGTATTGATTACAGTGTAGTTCTTGGTACTAAGCCTCCAGCAAATGCTACTTATGGTTCTGATAGCTCTAATACAAATATTAGTTTAGTTACTGGCAACATGCTTACTAATTCAGCACCATTCTCTATTGCTACAATGAATCAGACTTATGGTTGGTTTCCTACTAACTCAAGTGGTGGTGCATTTATTGGCGGTAATATCAATGACTACGGTTTGACTACTTGGCATCCTAATGGGTTTGGCTCAGTTTTCTGTTCGTGGGCTGGTACACCAGATATAAATCAGCTATTAGTTATTTACTACATTAAGCAACAACCTTGTGTTGCTGGTCAAAGATACCAAGCTAGTGCTTACATGAGTAGTCATCGTTGTAGTGGCAGTGTTAATATACAATTTTGTGATATTAACGGTAATGAGATTGATAATGGCAGTTCAGCTACTGTAACAGATTCACCTGGTAATACGACACCTGTATCTAGTTGGCCAAGGCCCTTTGTATTTAGAGTGGCACCAGCTAATGCTTGTTTTGTGGTTATGAGATGTTTTGGTAATACTCGAGGTCCAACTAGTGACGGTTCTGGGGATAATCCTTATATCTTTACGTCTGGCTGGTATTTAGGGCAAGCTCTCCCTGCTCAAACAGTGCCTACACCTTGGGCTGATGGTACAGGTGCTGCATTTGGTGTTAATGTATCTGGTCAGATTACTGCTGCTACTGCTTCCACTTATATCGCCAACGCTGCAATTGCTAATGCTCAAATCGGCAATGCTGCTATTAACTTGGCTAATATTAACGTAGCAACTATTGGTGTCTTGTCTGCTCTTACTGCTAATGTTGGATTGCTTCGTACTGCTACTATTGGTGGCCGTCAAGAAATCTCTGCTAACTATCGTAAGATCTTTAATGATCAAGGCACTCTTGTAATGCAGGATGGAGATTTAACCGCATGACATTCGGCTTAGAAACATGGGTCAATGGAATCCCCAATATAACACCAGATGGTGCTGGGGGTGTCTATTTAGAAACCCTTACTCAAACACGGTCGATGGCGCTGACTCGCACTTACACAGGTATTGTAGGTATGTCACTACGTGTATTTCAAGTAGGTGCGGGTGGGTTTACTTGGGCAACCGGAGTCGATGGCTCTGGTAACCCTTATATAACCTTTACGGCTATTGCTTCTACCTATAATGAACAAACTGCTATTTTATTAATGTTTGCTATATGACATTTGGTGTACGCCAAAATACCGCTAACGGCTGGCGGCAATCTGATGGTACTTACATGGTACCAGAGTTTATTGGAAAGATAAATATCACCTCTGCAATTACTGAAGCCTATAATGGCGGAGAAAATAATTTCCAAGTTACTCGCTATGGTGGTCCAGTACCTTATAAGGGTGGGCGTGGTGTTATGATTTTCTGGACAATACCAGATACCTCCAATGATGTTTGGTATTGGCCGCAGGATCAGTATATCTACCCCAATACAGGTGAGTCCTTTAACGCTGGTATGGACATGATTAAACAATTAGGTACTGCTACTCCTGGAACCCCTGAAGGTTATGCATTTGCTTTAGACTTTTGTACTAAGTCTGATGCTAACTACGGTAGGCGTATTTGGAACCCTGATACTGGAAAACTCATATTCGACAGTGGGCATAAACTACTCAATATACAACAAGTTGGTACTCTCGGATTCTCTGCATCTGGTATAAACTCTTATGGTTTCTCGCTTCCTGCAAAACCTGCTATCTTAATTCCTCGTATTTATAGAGATATAGAAGACTTCACAGGTTCGCTAGATACAAGTAATAATGGTAATAGTGAATTTACAGAATACTTAGGTGCTGTGAGACGCCGTGGTAATGTTATTGATACACGTATGGTTTTGACTGATAATATGAATGCACCTGCTTCTAACTTTGGAAGAGCTAGTTATCACCAAGATCAAACATACGGTAACATTAACGGTGTATTTATGCCAGTAATCAATGCATCACTTTATGATTGACATACAATGATAGTAAAAGAATATATTACTCCAAATCATGCTACAACTACTTACCATCAAGTTCGTAAGGTTAGCAATGATTTTGTAAACAACTATACTGAACTAGTAGTTTCTAGTTTTATTTCTGAAGCCTCTTACACAGCTAAGGCTGGAGTTACCTGGACTAGTCAGCTTAATGTACCAGCTGGGACTCTTAGCGGTTTAAATCTAGCTGATTGTGAAAATTGGCTTACCACATATGCAGGTAGCCCTCTAGTTGGTGGATCTATTGTGCTTGACCCTAATGGTACTCTGGCAGACGCTCAGGCTAAACAGATTACTCTTATCAGTGCTGCTTGCTCTAATCAGATCATGAACGGCTTTGACTCTTCAGCTTTGGGTTCTGTTTACCATTACCCGGCTAAGGATCAAGACCAAGCCAACCTAGTAGCTTCTGTCTTAGATTCCACTCTGCCAAACAATGCTGCTGATTGGTCAACTCCATTCTGGTGTGAAGATGGTACTGGCGTTTGGGCTTACATTCCACATAATGCTGCTCAAATCCAGCAAGTAGGTCGAGATGGTAAATTGTCCATCCTGACTTCTTTGTCTAAGAATCAAGCGAAGGCTACACAAGTAATGGCTGCTACTACGATTGATGCTGTTCTCGCAATCGAATGGAATGATACAGTAGCCCCTGTTAACACTGTGGTTGTTAATCCGACTCTAGATCCAACTACGCCATAATGTTAATTATTCGTGACATAGCTTCCTATGATGAGCTAAAGAGCTGTGTATATATGTCTTGCGGGCTATGTTACGATCCATTATTTCCGTATGATGTTAGATATGCTTTAAAGAATTTATTTAATGTTATGCAACAAAAGCAATTCTTTAAAGTAATAACTGAAGATGATGAAATAGTAAGTTGGGGTTGTGCTTCTGTAAATACACCTTACTTACATAGCCGTGAAAAAGAACTAGGGTCTATATACTACCAAACAAAGCTCAAAGGTATAAGAGCTGTTAAATCTTTAAAACTATATCATGAATCTATGGTAGAATTTGCAACAATAAATAAAGTACCAAAATGTACATCAAGTTCTATTATGGAAACACAGGATACATTTTACAAGGTTCTTGAAAAAGCTGGCTGGATTAGGAGAGGTTGCATAATGGTTTATCTACTTGATAGTAGAGATTCCACAGTCAGTTATAACACCCAGTGTAGTCAACCAACCAGTATCTATTCACTAAATAAAGAAAGAAATAAATGAATATTGTTTACAAAAACCTGTTTAACAGTGCATACGCAGGAGTGCCTGGTGTTGTTCACCAAGTGGATCCAGTCAACTGCGCACGAGGTGTTGTTGTTACCGGTGAGGGTAGCGGCGCTTGGACTGCTACAGTCCTTATTGAAGTCTCGATGGACCGTGTCAAGTGGGCAACTCGTATGAGCTTTGATATCTCGAGTGGTTCGCCGACTAACTGTGATTCTGATCTGAAGCAAGTATTCCCATTTGTACGTGCTAATGTCTTGGTATCTACTGGTACCATCACAAATCTTTACGCTTCGATGTGCGCTTCGGAGGTATAATATGGTAGCCACTATTAAAAGCGGGAGTACTACTTCCCAAAGTGGTGATGCTGGTGGCGGTGGTTCAGGTTTCTATGCAACTCTTACTAAGGCTGCTCAAGTAGTAGGTGCAGCTATTAATGCCATCGTGCCATCTAACGTGGATTCTTATGATATTCAGTACTATCGTAATAGTGTTCTCATTGCTGCACCATTAGGTATTGCTAAACCTTACTTGCAAATTGCAGCTGATATTCCTTCTGTAGGTGCTTCTGACATTAATATCTCTGCTATCCTTAGCAATATTAAATACAAGTCCAGTAATAACCTCATCAACTCTAATCCAGTTCCTGTAGTTACCCCTACTCCAGATACGACTCCACCAACTTTCACCTCTGCTATCGTTGCCAACTCCAACCCTAGCGTTGTGATGCTAGGTGCTAGTGAAATTTTAGACACTACTGCAAGTCTATTAGCTTCTTCGATTACTATCGCAGGTCATGTAATTAACTCGTTGGCTTATTCTGGTAACCAAACTGTGTTGGCTACCTTAGCTACTCCTTTTGTCTATGGTGAAGCTGCACGTGTAGGCACTTACGTGTTGCCAGTCGCAACTGCTAATCAGATCAAAGACGTAGCTGGTAATGCAATGTTGGCATTTAGTACACTTGGTATTACTAACAATGTAGCCGCTGTAGTGGTAGGTGATACAACCCCACCAACGGCTGTTAGCGCTGCTGTAGCCAATTCAACGCCAACTCAAACGATCGTAACAATGTCGGAGGCTATGGCTTCAGCTACACTGATCCCTGGTAGTGTAACAATCGCTGGCCATACGGTGTCTGCCTTTGCAGCAACTGGTAACACTCTGGTAATCACCCATGATGCATTTGTGTATGGTGAAGCTGCTCGCAGTGTAGTGTATACCAAGCCTTCTACTGGCTTTGCTACTGACGTTGCATTGAATGCATTGGCTTCGTTTACTTTGGCGATTACTAACAATGTTGGTGCTACTACTGCAGTTCCTACGGCTCCTACTTCGTTTGCTACTAGCGTGACTGCTGGTACTGGTTTGGTTGATGGTACTTGGGTTGCACCTACTTCGCTCGGCTCTGCTCTGATTGAATACGAGATTTCGGATAATTTGGGTCGTACTCAAACTATCTCAGCACCATTACTGAATGGCCGTATGAATGGTCTGAACTATAACGGTACGACTGCTTATACCTACAAAGTTCGTGCTCGTAATACTACTGGTTGGGGTCCATACTCGAATACTTCGGTTGCTACACCAGCTGCTGATACTTACACTTACGACACTCTCGTATTGCAGATGCCTTTGGTTATAGCATATGGTGATAAACTGCTGCGCCAGGGTACCAGTAACCATGAATGGATTAAAGTACGTAACTTGAATAACTTGGTTGGTATCCATATCGGCACTATGCCAGTTGGTACTGATAACTCCGCAACTAATTTTGGTGTTGCACATACTAACTGGGTTACCTTGCCACCAGGTGGTGAGATGTACTTTGACTCGACGCCTATTGGTCAAATCGTAGGTACCATTATGACTGTTGGTGATAATGTCAGTGTCTCCATCGAAGCAAAATATCGTAAATAAGGAATAATATTATGGCAACACCTATTGTAAGTTTAACTCACAGTGAACGTGAGTTGCACGAGTATCTCCCTATTAATGTAACTAAACGAGCAAACGGTGGTTACTCTATCCTTTGTGTGGCTCGTGATGGTAGCTACATGCTAGGTACTGGCCCAATTCAAGGTCGATTGTATCAGTCTGTATTAGAAGGTGCTACTGGCTCCTGGACCATTTTGAATGCTATCGTTGGGGGTAGCAACGCAATTAATGGTGCTGTACCATCTGAGGATGGTGGTATGTTTGTAACTGGTGGTGCGGGTACTGTAAAGTTTTCTGGTGCCAGCTGGGGCACTACTGTTGCATCCCGCGCAGCAGCTACTTTTAGTGTTGTGCTTACACCTCCTGGCGGTGCTTGGTTTGATTGGAACCAAACGGATGATTGCATTGGTAGCAATGGCGTAGTAGTTGCAGCAACTTATGGTGGTCACACGGATGCTAACTCTGATCCTACCGTAACTGCTAACGTTACAGCTGCTCGCTATATTTATGCAAGTACGGATTATGGTAACACTTTTGCCATGATCTTCGATTTGTATGCTACGAGTCCGACTAACTGGGCTAATGCTAATACTACTGCAGCTGGTGGTAATGGCAATATGCACGTTCACTCTGCATGTTACGATGAATCAAATGATCGCATCTGGATGACGTTTGGTGATGCCGGTCAAGCTGCTGCTTATGTTGGTGGCTCGGCTTATAGTAAGATTGGTTATTGCGACAATTTCCGTGATGCTGTATCTGCAAATGATTTGACTAAGGCAGTATGGAATTTCTTGCCTATGCCGAATAACCGTGCACCTACTGGTCTTCAAAATACTGCTGTGCATGCCACTAAAGAAGCAGTCCTAATGACTTGCGACTCTGGTGCTGGATATCTTGTATTTGCATTGCCTAAAACTGGCTATCGTACGTTTGGAGAACCAATCTATTCAGGTAACAATGAAGGTATTGGTATTAACATTTACCGTAACTTTAATCGCACAACTACACAAATGATGTTTGCTGGATCACGCACTACAGGCGATGGTGGCCGTACAGCTATTCAAGTCAGCAACAATGGTGGTCTTACTTGGAATGAATTTTGGAGTGAGCCAGATTTGGTTACATACCCTAATCTGAAATTTAAAACAGTAACCCCATTCTTTGGTCCGTTGCCATCAGGTAAGCTTATCGCTAATTTGTCAGGCTACTCCATGTTTGTTGAATGCTACTTGGCAAATGGTGGTCTTCCTATTGACCCTACAAAATATACTACCTTTAATGCTAGTATCGTAGATGGTGGCACCATCACCCATGGTATGCAATTGATTCCACGCCGTGTATTGCCAACTGTAGCAACAGCAGGTTATGTACTTACTCTTACTGCTAAAGATGCAACCACTTTGACTTTCAGTTTGAAAGACTCGACTGGTGCAGCAGTAACTGTGGCCACCCCTATTGTTGTTAAAGCCCGCCCATAATTTAAGGATACAACATGAGCTCTCCTAGTGATAACAAGATTACCGTTGATGAAAACGGTAAATTTATTGGCCACACTTTTGATTTGGAAGGCGTTGAACATCTTACTGACCCTTTTGATGATTCTATTTCGTGCAATGCAGCAGTAACGTCTTTGTGGGTAGAACTCAACCTTTCTAACCAAGCCCAAGAGTAATTATGAATAGAGAAGATGAGTTAGCTGCTTTGATTGAGCGTATGTCAAAACAGTTAGCCGCTTCTGAGGAACAACTCCATATTACTACAGAATCCCAACAAACTAAAATCAATCGTATCGAGGCTAAACTAGATGCCAATACAGAAATGACTAAAGGTTTGTTGGATCTTTTTGCCACTTTGACTGGTGGCTTTAAAGTCTTGGGTTGGCTTGGAAGCATAGCTAAATGGATTGCAGGTGTAGGTATCGCTGCTGGTGTTATCTATGGTTGGCTACATGATATGAAAATTAATAAATAACAAGGAACATATTATGGATGTAACGATGATTCATAATTGGCGAGATGGTTGGAAGTTTCTCTCTACTCAATCGAATGCTATCGGTATTGCTCTGGCAACAGAGTATATGATGGAATACGATCGTTTAAAAGAAATGCTTCCACCTAAAGCTATGGTAGCCTTAGTAATTGCTATGTTTGCAGTTAATATTTTTCTAAGGTTTGTTAAGCAAGAAACCCTCACAAAAGAGGTTGATGATGGAACTCCTAAGTCCTAATTTCTCATTAGCAGAACTTACAGTATCCGATACAGCTGCTCGTAAAGGTATTAATAATGCCCCAACAGCAGAGATTAAAAATAGAATGATTCTTTTGGCTAATAAGCTAGAACTCGTTCGTAAGTTAGTAGGTAAGCCAGTTAATATAACTAGTGGCTATCGTTGTCCAGAACTTAATAAGCTAATTGGTGGTGTAGCTAACTCTGCCCACGTAGATGGCTACGCTGCTGATATTAATGTTAATGGTTATACGCCTAAACAATTGGCTGAAAAGATCCGTGACAGTGGTATCACGTATGATCAATTGATTCTAGAGTATGATACTTGGGTTCATATTGCAGTAGGTCCAACTCCAATTCGTCAACAAGATTTGACTATCCGTAAAGGTAGTGGATATCAGAAAGGCATTGTATGAGCTGGACTATTGCCAAGATTGCTGGTATCCTAATCCTATTGTTTTCTATTTGGTTTCAGAATTATCAGAGACATAACTTAGAAACCCAGATCACTAGCCTCACTACTAGGCTTGATACTTCCGACAAGACTATCGCGGATCTTTCTAAGGCCAATGATAAGCAAGATGCATCGATCCTTGATGGTGCTAGACTAGCTGCTGAAGCTTCTAAGAAGGCTTCTGAAGATCTTGAAAAGATTAAGTTGTCGAATGCTACAATTAAAGCTCAAGCTAAGAATATTGCTGAACAGAAATCTACTGGTGACTTTGAAGCTGATTGCAAGATACTAGAAGCTAATTTCAATCAACAAATCAAGGACTCTAAATGAAGACTGTTATGTTGATCACATTGCTCTCTTTGCTTACTGGTTGTGCGACTGCAGTTAAACCAGATGTAAGGGTAGAAACTGTTAATGTAGAAGTACCAATCAAATGTACAATAGTAATGCCAGATAAACCAATCTTGTATACCAAGAATCTCACCATTGATTCTTCATTGCTTGAAAAAGGTAACGCTCATATTGCTGAGAACTTGTCTCGTAAAGCTTATGAAAAAGAAGTAGATGTGGCGATCGCACCTTGTATTGTACCACTGAAGAAATAATAAATTATACTAGCCCTAACCTTAATCGGGTTAGGGTTTAGTTGTTATTATAAAGATAAGTTAACTCAAAAATACTGCGATTAAACAGGTATCTTATATGAAGTACGCCTAATAGAGCAATCCAGTTCTGAATCAGTTTTAAATAGCAATATAGTAATTACCGATGGAGTAACAATGAAAATTAAAATAGCATTGTTCTTACTAATTTATTTTGTATCACTATTTAAAGTAGTTGATATCCATCCAATTCATATTAAATATGAAGAGGCTGTCGTAGTAAGAGAAGCAAAAGAAGTTAAAATAAATAAGCAAGAACTTAAATGCCTTACTGATAATATACATTATGAAGCAGCCGGTGAGGGTATAGAAGGTATGAAGGCAGTAGCAGCAGTAGTCATGAATAGACTACGTGACCCTAGATGGCCAAGTACTATTTGTAAGATAGTTTATCAACCATTCCAGTTCTCCTGGACGACTTCGGGGCCGGGTGCCAGGCTCAAACCACCAGATGCCCAAGACGTAGCCAGCTTGCTCGCCTCTCAGGTGCTAGCCGCTTGGGATGGGGGTAGGCATGGCAGCAGGGCAGACGTCACCTTGGCCCAGGTTTTAGGCCCGGTCTACCTTACACAAGCCATGTTCTTCCATGCTAATTGGCTTAAGCGCTACCCATATTGGAGTAAGAGTTTTATAGTAGTAACCAGAGTAGGTAATCATATCTTTTATAGAGATCGTAAAGATGACAGTACAAAGACAGCAGGACCAATTCCAAAATCTTCAGAAGGAAGAAGACGAAGCATTAGTTAAACGCTTAGTTATTCAGACTTACTTCACAGAGAACCATGATAAGCCGCATGATGTATTCCATCAGTTGTTAGCAGAGCAGTATAAGAAAGATATTACAAGAGCACATGCAAAGGTATTAGCTTACAAAGTCATGTATAGTATTAATTTTATTAAAGGAGTTATGGATGAATCTCAAGATTTGTAAGAATGCTGGCTATGATGGTAATGGTGAGCCAGTAGCAGGTGATGTAATAAAAGCCTTTAATGGCAATCAAAAGAAGGCGAGTGCAGATGCTAAGAAGTGGCTTAGTCAAAACTCTGAAGTTGTTAAAGGCTTCTTTCCAATCTGGGTATGGGAGAATTAAATGCAACATCTAACTAAATACAGTAAATACCATCAACTTATATTTCGGAAGTACAACACAAATATTGCTCAAGAAATAGCTGTAGCACAAGCTTGGAAAATTTTGGATATATACCCTACTACACCATGCACCCCAAGCCGTAACAAGCGTGAGGGCTACTACTACGGTAAAATATTTAGTAAGCATTTTAGGTCTAATCAAAGAAACAAATTTCTCATAAGCATTGCAACATAGGGGAATTAAATGCAACATTTAATTAAAGACAGTAAACATTTTCAACTAATGGTTAAATATTTTAACGCTTCTTTAGAATCACAAATTGAAGCTACGCAGGTTAAGAGGCTGCTTGAACAGGAAACAACTCCATGCATTCCAAGCCGTAACAAACGTGAAGGTAAATTTGCTGCTGGACAAGTAATGGAGATGGAATACGTTGAGGGTTGGGGTAGTGCAGCATACCTACTCAGCTCTGAAAAGAAGCGGTACAGTAACAAGCAAATTTGTATTACACAATACGGCGAAGAAATCAAGTAATTAAACAGCAATATAACCTAGAAAGAAGCAAAATGCATGAATTCGCTAAGCAGCAAAAGAAGGATCAAGTAACTCCAAGTCGTGCAGCTGGTGCTTTGATCGCTATGATCTTCGTTTCTTTGATTGTAGTACTCGCTGCTCAACAAGTGGCTGACCAACTGCTCAAATAACTCTAAAAGAAATTGCGGAAAAAGTAGTATCTTATATGAAGTACAGAGAAATAAATAAATAGTTTGTTAACCCAAAGAAAGTTATCAATGTTACTTATCTTAGCCACCCCAGTAGTTGTTGTACAAGCCCAGCAAGTCCAAGTAACAGTACGTAATAAAGATACCGAGGCACTTATTGCTCGCCCGCGATACATGACACGTGCACAAGCAGCTAGTTTTAAACTCAGCTGGGATTTTCATCACATCGATAGTGATTGCTATATTCATATCGAGTAACAAATAGTAATTCGTAATTAAACAGCTTAACAGTTTCATAGCTCCCGTAGAAATGCGGGATGTGCCCAAATAATCCAATGTAGTTTAATGCTTAAATAGAAAGAAATATCATGGTCATCATTATCAATATCCTTGTAATCATCTCCTTAATTGCAGGCGCGGCAATGTCATTCTCAATGGCAGCCTTAGCTATCAAAGCCTTTGTTCGTTGGACTGATATCTTCGGTAAGTAATATTCAATAGCTCCCGTAGAAATGCGGGATGTGCCCAAATAATTCAGGAGAAATACCATGCTATACTTTATCATTGCTGTTGTAACATTCATCGCAATCTGCTACGTTATCGGTTCCCGTTTGCCTAAGCGTATGAGCTACACCAAGACCGGACTCGAATACTCGAAACAAGTGAACTAATCAATACCAGTTTTTAACAGCAGTACTAATCAGAAGCACTTAACTTTTTATCCATAGAGGAACAATCATGAACATCACCAAAAATGCAGCATTCGCCTTTTCGACCGCAACCAAGTTGTCAGTTGTAGCATTATTAGTGGGTCTGGTTCTTACCCATTTTAACTCGCCTGTGTTTCTGGGTATCGTGTTCATCTCGGCCACTTTCCTGATGTATACAAAAGTAGCTGGCTTGATTGTATTCTTGGTGTCGCTGGTAACATCAGCGGTTTCTAAATCCAAGGCTGATAAGGAAGTTGCTCTTAAACCTTACGATCCAAACTTCAGTTTCAATAACCGTCGCAAAGCTGCTGGGAATACGGCTACTGCTGAAGAAACACTTAGCGCTCGTATGGCAGACGCTGCTACTGCTTTCAGTCATTTGACCGAAGAAGAGAAAACCATTCTCCTCCAAGAAATGATGGCTCGTAAACGTCAGGAGCAAAAAGAATCCCAAAAGTAAGGCGGTTGTATGGATATGTCCAAACAGAGGATGCTTCGTATCTCAGGATATTTCCAAAGTAGAAATAAAGACAGTAAAACCGTTATTAAGTTCACAGAAGAGCGGATTAGAGTTGATCCAAGCTATTTACTGGAAGTTAGACGGTTTGACCCCTATGATCTTGAAGTAACAAAAGTTAAGAAATTCCAAGGTGCTTATTTTAATCCCAAGCCGGTAAGACTCATAGTAGAGTTGGTTACTGGTTTGAGGTTTTATATACCAGAAGAAAAGGTCAGTGAACTAGAGTTAATATTATCTGTATCTAGAGACACTGATTTAACCTTGTTCTAATGGTGGTACCTGCTATACCCTTTCCCTAACCGGATTGGGTATAGCCTTCTTTATTTTTTTTTTTTTTTTTTTTTTTTTTTTTTTTCTTTT
>Ga0233335_1000023_pt1 | contig 79086 bp, 61 predicted proteins | sample GEONDECOMP222_FD_180695 | JGI IMG/M metagenome (GOLD analysis project Ga0233335, IMG submission 180695) | Leaf litter microbial communities from Shasta-Trinity National Forest, California, United States - GEON-DECOMP-222 | ecosystem: Environmental > Terrestrial > Plant litter > Unclassified... | reverse complement strand
GGTTAAGGTTCTGCCCTTCGAAGAAGACGATTGCCCCGGCCACTGTCTGGTTGGCATAATTGCGCCCGACCACGCCCTCGCCGGTTGCATGATTATACGGCTTGCCGATCCCCGAGAGCAGCATCAGTCGGACGTTGTCGAATTGGTAAGCCGAGAGCACGACGATGTCGGCGCTCTGCTCGATCTCCTGTTTGTCGGCGCCGACATAGGTGATTCCGGTCGCGGTTTTGCCGTCGGCGGCGAGATTAACCTTGAGTACCTCGGCCTCGGTGATCAGCGTGAAATTGGGGCGTTGGATCAGCGCCGGCAGCACGCAGGCCTGCGGGCTCGACTTCGACCAGTTGCCGCAGCCGAAGAATTCGCAATAGCCGCAATAGGTGCACGGCCCCATGTGGATGCCGAGCGGATTGGTATAGGGTCCTGACGTGTTGCCGGCGGGCACCGGGAACGGGTTGTGGCCCATGTCGCGTGTTGCCTTGTCGAACAGCATCGTCGCCTGTGTGCGCATTAGCGGGGGCAGGGGATAGTCACGGCTGCGCGCGCCCTCGAACGGGTTGCCACCTGCCTGGATCTTACCTTGGATGTTGCCGGCCTTGCCCGATGTGCCAGCGATCCGCTCGAACTTGTCGTAGAACGGTTCGAGGTCGTCATAGGTGACACCCCAGTCCTGCACGGTCAGTCCGTCCTGCATCTTGGCCTTACCATAGCGCTCGACGTTGTGGCTGTAGGTTCGGAAATCGCTCGGTAGGAAGCGCCAGGTCATGCCGTTCCAGTGCGTGCCTGCGCCGCCGACGTTCCAGCCGAATTGGTAGGTGTTCCAGTCGCGAAGCGGCAGCGCAACCTGAGTAGGCGTATTGCGAAAGGTCATCGTTTCGACCGCCAGCGGTTGCATCAGCTCGCGACGCTGGGCGAAGCGGAGCTCGTCTGTGTCGATCGTGGTCGGGAAATTGTTGCTGGTGTCGCGCCACGCGCCGCGCTCGATCGCGACGACATTGAGGCCGGCGAGCGTTAGTTCGTTGGCCATCAAGGATCCGGCCCAGCCCAGGCCGACTATCACCACGTCGGCGTGAGGATTTCTGGTGGTCATCAGGCATCGCCTCCGATCAGGCTGACAGGGGCAAGGCCCAGCGCCTCGCCGCGCCGGCCGATGAAATCTCGATAATCATAGCGGGCGCCCGGGAAACCGACGAGCTTCCACCCCGCCATGCCCTTGTTGCCGCCATAAATAGGGTCGGCGAAATAGCCTTCCCGGGTATTGGCGAGCAGCCGGTTGAAGAAGTTGACGCCATCGGCGCCATCAAGCGGAATCGAGCCGCTTTCGAGTCCTCGGAGCAGCGCGTCCTGCGTGGCCGGCGCCAGCTCGGCGAAGGCTTTGCCTCCCGGCTGTGCGGCGCAGTGGCGGGCGAGCGCGGCCAGTCCCTTGCGATATCCCACCGCGATGGTGTGGGTCGCCTGCGGTCCTTGTTGCGGCGTACCGCGGGCCTCGGGCCCGGCGAGATATTGGACGGTCGACTGGCCGTAGGGGCCGCTTAATTGACGGTCGAGGAAGATTGCGCATCCCGCCTCGCGTCCACCGATGCTAAGCGCGTCGGCCGGGATTAGGCGATCGACGATCGCTTCGATCGTGTCCGCTTCGCCTGCCGCGAAAAAAGTCCAGGCAGCGGACCGGTCCACCGGCGTCGGCGGCGGGGTTTTGGTTCTGCCGAAGGGTCTGCCGCCATAGATCATCACGGCGCGTGCGGCGCCGACCGCGGCCAGCGCGGCAACCAGCTTCAATAGGGATCGACGATTAAACACGGTTGGGCCTCGATTTCGATTGACCTCTCCGCCCGGAAGCATGTCGTATTTTTCGTTGACACATGCTCGGGGTGCAGTCCGGTCGGCGTGTGTAAGGGGGATGTCAATGTGCACGGGTTTACCGAGGCCGAGCTTCCAAATCTCGATGAAGCAATAAGCAATTGAGAAGACAAAGGAGAGTTTCGTGCCAACTTTCCGCCGTGCCGCTACATGAAATTTAATTCACGGATGCCAACGCGGATATCGTCCCGCTCGGGTTGGAAAGGCTGGTTGCGTGCAAGCTCAAGCAAGTTCCCAGCTGCACGTGGTGGCTGCTGGACCCGAGCAAGCTACGACTATTCGTGGATTTCTCATACGTCTATGATCGTGGCGGAGGCCGGTCCTGATGCAAGCTTCACTTAACGACACAGACCGCTTTGGTGGCGACAGCGGTACAACCGTCGAAGCGTCGTAACCTATGCAGCCTGTACAGCGCATGCCCTGCGCGACGGCTATACCGATAGTCTTTTACGCCTTCCTGCCGGTCTGGCAGGCACTATGCATGATATGAGTGGCAGGCAGGCACCATCATGATGAACGACGCAAAAGTTTGCACCGGCCAGTGCCATTGCGGCGCGGTCCGCTTCGAGGTGACGCTTAGTGACGGATTTAATACGATCCGCCGCTGCACTTGTTCTTTCTGTCGGATGCGGGGAGCCATCACCGTTTCGGCCGAGATGGGCGGGATCAGATTTTTGCATGGGGCGGATGCGCTGACACGCTACCGGTTCAACACCGGGTCCGCGCAGCACTTTTTCTGCTCGCGCTGCGGGATATATACCCACCACCAACGCCGCTCCGATCCGCATCAATATGGCGTGAACCTTGCCTGCCTCGACGGTGTAAGTCCGTTCGATTTCTCGGAGATTCCTGTCGTGGACGGAGTGAATCATCCGAACGATACGGGGCGGCCGGCGCGTCAGGCCGGCACGCTGCGCTTCATTCCTGCTGATTAAGCCGATCAATGACCGGGTCTTCTGCGAGCCATTTGCCCGGAACCGGGATTTCGCCTTGCGCGAGCCGAGACCCTCGCACTGGGGATCGGGACGGGCCTATTCGTTGTTGTTAATATCCAAACCGACGGTCGAACCACGCCGCAGCATCATTACCGTACAGCACAAGGATAGCAAATCCCTCGATACTCAGTTGGAAGATCGAAAGGGCGATCGCCGCCGTGTCGCTCCGACCCAGCGGTACGATAACCCCTATGCCGCGCAAGAAAGCGACGCTGGTCACTAGGCCCAGCACCCAACGGAGACCGAGTGCACTACGCGCGGCGCGTGATTTCGCGAATACGACCAGCAGCATCAGGGAGAGGGCAAAGGCGATTCCGAGTAGCCGAACCGCGCTGATCCGCATCGCCAGCGTGTGCGCCGCCTCCGGCGCGAGCGCGAAGCCGAAATTAGTCGTCCGCGCGGCGTAGAAGGCGAGCAGCAACGACAGTGAGCCCGAGAAGCCGAAAAGCACCCCGAAAAGAATGATCGATGGTGGCCGTTGCACGGTTACTCTTCCACGCGGGATGCGGTAGATGGTGGATAATCCGGTAAACTTAAGACTTTGTGCCCCTGATCCGTCCCTCAGACGGCGGGGTTATGCCAAATTAATCCTGCTCGCCTGACTACGACGCCAGCAAAGTTCGTGGCGCGCGGGTACCTCGCCGGCATGTTATCAGCAGGATCGTGATTTCATCGATCACATCATGCTCGACCGCAGACCGGCGGGGGCGCTCGGCTTGCGCGAGACGAGTTTCGCTGCGTGCGGCTCTCCGAGCGGGTCGGTTTCAGTCGACCTGGGGCGCCAAGGCGGTAGGCGTGGTCTGCAGGTCGGGGGCTAGGCGTTCCCGAACTCAGCTCACTCTAGCACACCAGTCCGGGGTATGAGTTCAAGCCGGTGCGAGACGAGGGAAGTCGCTTTGGATACGGGCGGCGGCGATGACATCGGCGGTGTCGGCCTGTAGCTCAATACCGTCAGGCTCGCAGGTCTCGATCATGGCGGCACGGCTCGCTACGGGCCTTTGATCCAGCGAACGGCGAGTTCTTGTGGCCGATTGTGGCGCCACGGGCCGGCGCCGCGAGATGTAGATGCGCTTCCCTAGGATGGCTGGCGGAAACCGTATATTCTGTCTAGCCGATTCCAAGGTTTCACGATGTGTTCGCACCGAAGGCGCGCCTTATCAAACGGCCGAAATCGACCTGATCCACCGGACGAGCAGCGCGTTGAAGGCGGAAGCAAGTCCGCCCTGATGAGCGCGGTAGCGGCGCCGGAAGGGTGCTGAGAAAGGGTTCGCTTGCGCGCCGAAAACGGGGCTGCTAACAGCTATTGTCTGAGTATTTAAGTGACAGGAAGTGACATGATCAACGGTTCGATCCTGATCGGCGCCGGCGAGCAAGCTGGTGCGGAGAGCTTTGCGGCTATCGATCCATCGAACGGCGCGACGATCGATCCGCCTTTCGCCTCGGCCGGGCCGGACGAGGTGGCGCGCGCCTGCGCGATCGCCGATCAAGCCTTCGCCAGCTTTTCCGAAACCAATCCCGAGGCGCGCGCGACCTTTCTCGAGACGATCGCCGACAAGATCGCTGCAATCGGCGACGATCTCATCGTCCGCGCAGTGCAGGAAAGCGGCCTGCCGCGCGCGCGCCTCGAAGGTGAGCGCGGCCGCACAATCGGTCAGTTGCGCCTGTTTGCCGGTGTCGTCCGCGACGGTGAGTGGGTCCATGCTACGATCGATCCCGCGCTGCCTGATCGCCAGCCGGCGCCGCGCCCCGACCTGCGGCGTCGCCATGTCGCGCTAGGGCCGGTTGCGGTGTTCGGCGCCAGCAACTTCCCGCTCGCCTTTTCGGTGGCCGGCGGCGATACCGCCTCGGCACTCGCTGCCGGCTGCCCAGTGGTGGTCAAAGGCCATCCCGCACACCCCGGCACAGGTGAACTGGTCGCGCGTGCGGTTCAAGCGGCGGTTGCCGAATGCGGCCTGCATGAAGGCGTGTTCTCCTTCCTGCCCGGCGCGAGCAACGAACTGGGCGGCGCATTGGTCGCGGATCCTCGCATCAAGGCGGTCGGGTTTACCGGATCGCGCGGCGGTGGGCTTGCGTTGGTGCGGATCGCGGCCGGCCGCGAAGAACCGATCCCGGTCTATGCCGAGATGAGCTCGATCAATCCGGTGATCATGTTCCCGGCGGCTCTGGCGGCACGCGGGGCCGAGCTGGCACCCGGCTTCGTCCAGTCACTGACGATGGGCGCGGGGCAGTTCTGCACCAACCCTGGGCTGGTGATCGCGATCGCCGGACCTGAACTTGACGCGTTCGTCGAGTCGGCGGGCATAGCGCTGTCCGGCAGCCAGCCGGTGCAGATGCTGACTCCCGGCATCCACGCCAGCTTCGAGCAAGGCGTACAGGCGCTTGAATCGCACGAGGCAGTGACCGTGGTCGCGCGCGGTTGTGTCGGCGAGGGCGTGAACCAGGCGCGTGGTGCTCTGTTCCGCACCGATGCGGCAAGCTTCCTCGCCGATCGTGCGCTCGGCCATGAAGTGTTCGGGTCATCGTCGATCGTCGTCGCGGTGGCCGACATCGCCGAAGCGGCCAAGGTGATCGCCGCGCTTGAGGGGCAACTGACCGCCACCCTAATGCTGGATGTCGCCGACGAGCCATTGGCAGCTGAGCTGATCCCGCTGATCGCGCGTAAGGTCGGCCGGATTCTTGCCAATGGCTGGCCGACCGGCGTCGAGGTGAGCCATGCGATGGTGCATGGCGGCCCTTATCCGGCGACGTCGGATGGCCGCTCGACCTCGGTCGGTACACTGGCCATCGAGCGTTTCCTGCGCCCAGTCTGCTACCAAAATCTCTCGGATGCGCTGCTGCCCATCCCGTTGCAGAGTACCAACCCGTGGGACCTGACGCGGCGCATGGATGGCGTCGTCACCCCCGCCTAACTCATTTGCGAGCCGCCATAGGCGGCCGTCCCCGAAGGAGAGGATTTATGAGCCTATCGCTCGTTCAGTTTCGTGCCGCTGACGGAAGCCGCGGCGTCGCCGCGATCGATGCCGGTGGAGTTGCGCATATCGTTTCCGGCGCGACCGGAGTGCTCGGGCTCGCCCGCGCTGCGATCGCTGCCGGGCAGGGGCTCGCCGCGGCGGTGGCCGCGGCCGGCGTGGGGGAGGTGATCGATCTCGCGACCGTCACTCTGCTCGCGCCGATCGACCATGAAGATGCAGCGCATTTGCTGCTCACTGGCACCGGTCTCACTCATCTCGGCTCGGCCGAGGGGCGCGATAAGATGCACCGCGCCGCGGTTGAGAACCCGGCGCCAACCGATTCGATGAAGATGTTCCTGATGGGCGTTGAAGGCGGTAAGCCGACCGAGCCGGGGCAGGGCGTTCAGCCCGAATGGTTCTACAAGGGCGACGGCTCGCAGTTGGTCGACCCGGGTGCGCCGCTGCGCTCGCCCGCCTTCGCGCTCGATGCGGGGGAGGAGCCGGAGATCGCGGGCATCTATCTGATCGACGCCGACGGAGCCCCGATTCGGCTGGGCTTTGCGCTGGCCAATGAGTTCTCCGACCACGTGACGGAGCGCGGCAACTATCTGTGGCTTGCGCATTCCAAACTGCGCAATGCCGCGCTCGGGCCCGAGTTGCTGGTCGGCGAACTGCCTGCCGACGTCCGCGGCACGAGCCGGATCATCCGCGACGGCGCGACCATCTGGGAAAAGCCATTCCTTTCGGGCGAGGCGAACATGTCGCATTCAATCGAAAATCTTCAGTATCACCATTTCAAATACGGGCTGTTCCGTCGCCCCGGCGACCTGCACATTCATTTCTTCGGAACAGCGACGCTGTCGTTCAGCGAAGGCGTGGCGACGCAGCCCGGCGATGTGTTCGAGATCACGGCGGCGCCATTTCATTTGCCGGTCAGCAATCCGATCGCGGTCGATGCGCCCGTCGCCGTCACCGTGAAGATTCTGTGATGGCAATCCGCATCGGCATCGTCGGTCTAGGTAAGATCGCGCACGACCAGCATATCCCGGTTCTCACCGCATCGCCCGATTTCGAGCTGGTCGCCGCCGCTAGCCACCACGGCACGCTGGCGACCGGCGCTACGTTCCGCACGATCGAGGAGATGATTGAGGGCGCCGAGGCACTCGACGCGATTGCCTTGTGTCAGCCGCCGCAGGTGCGCTTCGAGGCGGCGCGACTAGCCCTTGCAGCCGGCAAGCATGTGTTTCTCGAAAAACCGCCGGGGGCGACACTCAGCGAGGTTCGCATCCTGCGCGACATCGCACGCGATCACGGTGTCACGCTCTTCGCTAGCTGGCATTCGCGCTATGCCTCAGGCGTCGAGCCGGCGCGAACGTGGCTGGCCGGACGCCGCATCACCTCGGTTGCGATTGAGTGGAAGGAAGACGTCCGCCACTGGCATCCGAACCAGGCGTGGATCTGGCAGGCGGGCGGCATGGGTGTGTTCGATCCCGGGATTAACGCGCTGTCGATCGCCACGCATATCTTGCAGCCGTTCTTCCTGACCGACGGCACGCTCTACATGCCGGAAAATCGCGCCGCCCCGATCGCCGCCGATCTGCGCTTCACCGACGCGGCTGGTACGCCGATCCGTGCCGAATTCGACTGGCGACAGACTGGCCCTCAGACCTGGGACATTCGCGTGGAGGCTGAGGACGGGCTGCTGCTGCTCTCCAAGGGCGGGAGCGAGCTAACGATCGACGGCGCTGCGCAATTGGTACCGCTGGAGGCCGAATATCGCGGACTCTACGATCGCTTCGCCGCATTGGTGAAGGCGGGAGAGAGCGACGTCGACGTCAGCCCGCTGCGACATGTCGCCGATGCGTTCCTGCGTGCCGAACGCCGGCGGGTCGAGGCGTTCGAGGATTGATGCGCAGCGCGGGGCGCTTTGCTCTGCTTATGGCGACGACGGTGCTCGCCGCGGCGAGCCCGCCGCCGCGCGTACCGCTGCTAAACGAACATGCGCTGGCGCGCGCCGCCTTCGGCAACGATGCACCCTGGTATGAAGGTAACATCCCGTTTTTCGAGAGCGCCGATCCGCAACTCCAGCGGATATATTACTATCGCTGGCAGGTCTTTCGGGCGCATCAGCGCGATCTCGGCAGCCACGGTTACATCACCACCGAGTTCCTCGACAACGTCGGCTGGCAGCGACAGCCTTTTGCTAGCCTGAACGACGCGAGCGGGTTCCACATCGCCGAGGGTCGCTGGCTGCGCAACCGGCGCTATGTCGGCGATTATATCGACTTCCTTTATGCCGGCGGGGGTAACGACCGACATTTCAGCGAGGGGATCGCCGACGCCACTTGGGGCCGCTATCTGGTTGACGGTGATCGAACGGCGGCGCTGCGGCATCTCGATACGATGCAGCACGTCTACGCGCTATGGGATGACCACTTCGACTTCGACAAGCGGCTCTACTGGATTGAGCCGCTTGTCGACGCGACCGAATATACCGTCGCCTCAATCGATGCTTCGGGCGGGAAGGACGGCTTTACCGGTGGCGAGGCGTTTCGCCCGTCAATCAACAGCTATATGTTTGCCAATGCCCGGGCTATCAGCCGACTCGCCGCGCTCAACGGCGATGTGCCTGTCGCGGCGCTCTACGCCGCGCGAGCCGACGACCTGCGCACTCGTGTAGAGGCGGATCTATGGAGCGGATCGATGAGACACTTCATCGATCGCTACCGTGTGAACAATGAACATGTGACCTATTGGAATCCGATCCGCGGTCGCGAACTGGTCGGCTATGTGCCATGGGCTGTCGGGTTGCCAAGTGACACGCCGGAGCTCGCTGCGGCTTGGCTGCATCTGCTCTCGTCGGCCGAGCTCGGCGGCAAGGCCGGGATGCGCACCGTTGAGCCTTCCTACCCCTATTACATGCGGCAATATCGCTACGATCAGGAGACAGGGCAGCGTGAATGCCAGTGGAACGGTCCGGCCTGGCCGTTCCAGACTACCCAGGCGTTGGTCGGTATGGCCAATCTGCTCGAGAACTATCACCAGTCGGTGGTGACGCGCTCCGACTACATGCGGCTGCTTCGGCAATATGCTGATCTGCACGGCACGGGCGCGAATCCGGATCTGGAGGAGGATTATGATCCCGATACCGGCGCGGTGATCGTCGGTCTGCCGCGCAGCCACCATTATAACCATTCAGGCTATGTCGACCTGATCGTAACCGGGATGGTCGGCATTCGCCCACGCGCCGATGATGTGCTCGAGGTCAATCCGCTGGTGCCGCACGATCCGGCTGCCCCAGGTTTCCAGCGCTGGTTCGCGCTGCAGGACGTGCCGTATCACGGGCGGCGGGTGAGTGTGGTGTTCGACCTGGATGGTAGCCATTATCAGCGTGGCGCGGGCCTGTCGGTTCTGGTCGATGGCCGTTTGGTAGCGCATGCACCGGCGTTGGCGCGCCTGATCGCGCCGCTTGCGGCCAAGGCGTTGCCGCCGGTCGAGCGGCCGATTGATCTCGCGATGAACTTGGTGGCATCCAACTTTCCGAAGGGCAGCGCTTCGATCAACGCCGACCCCGTGGCGGTGCATCAGGCGCTCGACGGGCGGGTGTGGTTCTTCCCCGAGATGGTCAACGGCTGGTCGACCAGCGGTGCGGACGGGCGTGAGCAGTGGTTTGCGGTCGATTTCGGGCGGACCACGAAGATCCATGCTGCGGAACTCGCCTTCTCAGGCAACGGCAAGGGGGTGGCGGCGCCGGTGGCTTATCGGTTGCAGGCATGGCGCGACAGCCGTTGGAGCGACTTGCCCACGATCGCGCCCGCGGCTGTCGAGAACGGGATTACCCGCGTGACGTGGCCCGCGACGGTGGCGACCAAGCTTCGGATAGTGTTACGTAACACGCCGAAGACTGCGGCGCGGCTGGTGGAATTCAAGGTCTTTTGAGTTCGCCCAGCACAGGCCGAGCCCAGTTAGGATAGTGGACGGCTCAAGCCCAATGCTTTCCCAATCGGGCCCGGACTGCGCCGGGGACCAAGTTACTTCAGATCCAGCATCACCACCGATTTCGGAGGCAACGTCACCGTCAGCATGTCGCCGTCGATCCGCGCGCCCGCAAACGGCTGCGGCACTACGGTATTCGGTTGGTTAAAGCTGTTGACCGCGTTCATCGCCGGCGCGGTGATGATGCGGCCCGAGACGGTGGTCGCGGTCAGGCCGGCGAGCTTCGCCGACACCGTCTGCGACTTATTCGGATCGAGATTGGACAGTCCGACATGAACCTGGCCCGCCTTGTCGCGCACCGCTGAGGCGCTGACCGCCGGCATCGTCCATTCGTCCTTATTGTACCAGGGCGATTTCAGCTCGATTGGCAGATTGGTCGCATCCTGCCATGGCCTGTACATCTGGAAGACGTAATAGGTGGGCGTCCGCACCATCTTGGAGCCGCTGGTCAACACCATCGCCTGCAACACGTTCACCATCTGCGCGATCGCAGTCATCTTCACACGGTCGGCATGGCGCGAGAAGATGTCAAGGTTGATCGATGCCACCAGCGCGTCGCGCAAGCTATTTTGTTGATAGAGGAAACCCGGATTGGTGCCGGGCTCGACATCGTACCAAGTGCCCCATTCATCGACGACCAGCCACACCCGCTTGGCTGGATCATATTTATCCATGATCGCCGAATGCTTGGTGATCAACTCGTCCATCTTGAGCGTGTGCGACAAGGTGGAGGCCCAGCCGGCCTCGTCGAACTGGGTGGCCGAACCCTTGTGCTCCCAGCTGCCGGGGAAGGTGTAATAATGCAGCGTGATGCCATCGATGCGCTCGCCGGCATCGCGCATCATCACGTCGGTCCAGTGGTAGTCATCGACGTTGGCGCCGCTGGCGAACTTCAGGATTCGGGTGCCCTCGGGGGCCTTAACGAAGGTGGCGTAGCGGCGGGTTTCATTGGCCGCGAATTCGGGCTGCATGTTGCCGCCGCAGCCCCAGAGTTCATTGCCGATGCCGAAATAGGGCAGCTTCCACGGGGCAGGATGGCCGTTGGCGGCACGCTCCTTGGCGAGCGTCGACCCGGTCGGCGAAGTCATATATTCGACCCATTCCGCCATCTCGCGCGGCGGTGCATCGCCGACATTGCCCGAGACATAGGGTTCGGCACCGAGCAGGTCGACGAAATCCATGAACTCGTGTGTGCCAAAGCTGTTGGGCTCGGTCACGCCGCCCCAATGGGTGTTCACCTTCACGGGGCGGTTGGCACGCTTCCCGATGCCATCTCGCCAATGATATTCGTCGGCGAAACAGCCGCCGGGCCAGCGTACTACGGGCACACTAAGGGCCTTCAGAGCATCGACCACATCGGTGCGATAGCCGCGGACGTTGGGGATTTTCGAATTCGGGCCGACCCATATCCCTTCGTAAATGCCGTGGCCAAGATGCTCGGCGAATTGGGTGAAGATCTGCCGATTGATGTGGGTGCCGGGCTGATCGGCATGGACGATCATCTGTGCGCCCGGAAGGGGCGCATCCTGGGCGACCGCGGGGAGGGCCGTAGCCAGGACTCCTACCGCCGTCGCTAATGCGGCGTTGCGAAACGACTTGAACATCAATCCTCCCATTCAGCTGGTCACAGACGCCAACTTGTCCGACAATTACCTTAAGAAGCCGAGCGCGGTTGAGCAAGGGCTGGTCTAGTCGGCTCGACAAGGGAGCGGCCCACCGTCCATAGAAGGTCGGGTATCAACGGGAGGGACGACGTGGCACAAGCGGCAAAGCCTGAGAGGATCCGGCTTCCGTTCGAGGCGCAGGGATCAAAGCGGATACACGGTTCGATCGCGCGCGATCTCGGCGTTGCAATCCTTACCGGCCGCTACGCCCCGGGTGAGATATTGTCCGGGGAAATCGAATTCAGCGAGCAGCTTAAGGTATCGCGCAGCGCCTATCGCGAGGCGATCCGCATCCTCGCGGCCAAGGGCCTGGTCGAGAGCCGGCCCAAGACCGGCACCCGCGTCAGCGAACGCAGTCGCTGGAACGTGCTCGATCCCGAGGTGCTTGCCTGGACCTTTGCCTCCGAGCCCAGCGAGGCGTTGATTCGGGACCTGTTCGAATTGCGGATGATCGTCGAGCCGCCCGCGGCCGCGCTTGCTGCAGAGCGCCGCAACGGCGCGGACTTGGCCGACATGGGGCATGCGCTGGGTGAGATGGCGCGCTTCGGTCTGTCGACCGATGAGGGAAGGGCTGCCGACCAAGCGTTCCATCATGCGGTGCTGGCCGCGGCACGCAACGCGCCGCTGATTGCGCTATCGAGCTCGATCGCTGCGGCAGTGACTTGGACGACGATCTTCAAGCAGCGCAAGCGCAAGCTGCCGCGCGATCCCTTGCCCGATCACCGGCGTATTTACGAAGCGATCGCCGACGCCGATCCGGAGGCGGCGCGTGCGGCGATGACGGAACTGGTGCGGCTCGCGCTCCAGGATACCGAGCTCTCGCTGAAGGCGTGAGCGACTGCGCCGTCGCCCGTCATTCCAGCGCTAGTCGGGATCTCATGAGGTAAGGATATTCCAGCAGTCGTATAGAGACCCGAGCCGGCGTTGGGTGACGGCTGGGATCTCATCGCCGAACGGCGGCGTCAGTGGTTATCCCGCGGCAACCCCATGGTTTGCGCGATCCGCTGATATTTCTCGGCCCCTTCCAAGATCGCGCCGGTATTGAGCTGGCCAACCGCCGCGCGCTGCATCTCCTGCCACGGTGTCTGTGACGCCGGATAGGCATAACCGCCGGCCTCCATCAGCGCGGCACGGCGTTCAGTCAGTTCCGTCTCGGGGATCAGCACGTTGGCGGTGCCGCGGCCCAAGTCGATCCGGACGCGGTCCCCCGTGCGCAGCAATGCAAGCCCGCCGTTCGCCGCCGCCTCGGGGGAGGCATTGAGGATCGAAGGCGACGCCGAAGTTCCAGATTGCCGTCCGTCGCCGATGCAGGGCAGAGCGTGGATGCCCTCGCGGATCAAATAGGCGGGCGGCCGCATATTAACCACCTCGGCTGCGCCCGGGTAGCCAATTGGCCCGGCGCCGCGCATAAACATCAACGTCTCCGCAGTAATGTCCAGCGCGGGGTCGTCGATCCGGTGGTGATAGTCCTCCGGTCCGTCGAACACGATCGCCGGCCCCTCGAACGCTTCCGGGTCGTCAGGGTTGGAGAGGTAGCGCGCACGGAACTCCGGGCTGATCACACTGGTTTTCATGATCGCGGCGTCGAATAAATTGCCCTTGAGCACGACGAAACCGGCTTCCTCGACCAGTGGATCGTCGAAGGTGCGGATCACCTTGCTGTCTTCGATCGTCGCGGCGCGGCAATTGTCGCCGATCGTCTTGCCGTTTACAGTCAACGCATCCTCGTGGATCAGCCCCTGCTTCATCAGTTCGGCGACAACCGCGGGTACGCCGCCGGCATGGTAATAGTCCTCGCCGAGATATTCGCCCGCCGGCTGCATGTTGACCAGCAACGGCACCTTGTGGCCGTGAGTCTGCCAGTCCGACAGGTCGAGCTCGGCGCCGATATGGCGTGCAATTGCGGCGAGATGGATCGGCGCGTTGGTTGATCCGCCAATCGCCGAATTGACAACGATCGCGTTCAGGAAGGCGTCGCGGGTGAGAATATCGGAGGGCTTGAGGTCCTCGCGCACCATCTCGACGATGCGCTTGCCGGTGAAATAGGCGACTTCCTGACGGTCGCGATACGGCGCGGGAATTGCGGCCGAGCCGGGAAGCATCATGCCCAAGGCCTCGGCGAGCGAGTTCATCGTCGTCGCCGTGCCCATCGTGTTGCAATAGCCGGTAGAGGGGGCGGAAGAGGCGACCAGCTTGATGAAGCCCTCATTGTCGATCTCGCCATTGGCAAGCATTTCGCGTCCCTTCCACACGATCGTGCCGGACCCGGTGCGTTCGCCTTTGTGCCAGCCGTTGAGCATCGGCCCGACTGACAAAGCAATTGCCGGGATGTTGACCGTCGCCGCTGCCATCAGACAGGCAGGGGTGGTCTTGTCGCAACCGGTGGTGAGGACCACGCCGTCGAGCGGATAGCCGTAGAGCAGCTCGACGAGCGCGAGATAGGCGAGGTTGCGATCGAGCCCGGCGGTCGGCCGCTTGCCGGTCTCTTGGATCGGATGCACCGGGAATTCGAGCGCGATCCCCCCCATTTCGCGGATACCTTCGCGCACCCGCTCGGCGAGGACGAGATGATGGCGGTTGCACGGACTGAGGTCGGACCCGGTCTGGGCGATGCCGATGATCGGCTTGCCGGAGCGCAATTCCTCTAAGCTCAACCCGAAGTTCAGGTAGCGCTCAAGGTAGAGCGAGGTCATGTCGATATTGTCTGGGTTATCGAACCAGGCGCGCGAACGCAGCTTGGGGGCGGGGCCGTCGGTCATGTCTGGGATTCCGGGTCGGTCAGCGGGCGCTGGTGGAGAAATGATAGGTAAACAGGTTGCGATAGGTCTTGCCCGGATCGAGCCGGGCTGTCCCGAAGGCGGGCTGATTGGGCGTGTCGGGGAATACCTGGGGCTCGAGCGCGAGCCCGTCCGACTGTCGATAGGCGTGGCCCGACTTGCCGATCGCAGTACCGTCTAGGAAATTGCCGGTGTAGAATTGCACGCCCGGCTGGTTCGTGGTGAGTTCCATGACACGGCCCGACTGCGGATCCTCCACCCGCGCGGCGAGATGCGGGGTGGCTGTGATCGCGCGGCCAAGCACGTAATTCTCGTCATAACCCTGGCCGAACGCAATCTGCAGATCGCGGCCGTCGCGAATCCGTGCGCCGATCACAATGGGCATGCGGAAATCGAGTGGCGTGCCCTGCACCGGGCGCAACTCGCCGGTTGGAATCAGCGTCGCATCGACCGGCGTCGTCGTCTCTGCCGGGATCGTCAGCACATTATCGAGGATCGTGCGCTGTGACGCTTCGCCGCCCAGGTTCCAAAAACTGTGATTGGTGATGTTGAGCACGGTCGGCTTGTCGGTGGTGGCGCGATATTCCACTGATAGCGTGTTGTTTTCATCGAGCGTGTAGGTGGCGGTAACATTCAACGTGCCGGGATAGCCTTCTTCGCCGTCGGGGCTGGTATAGGCTAGCGTGACGTGCGCGCTGGCCCCGCTTTTCACTTCCACCACGCGCCAGAGCTGCTTGTCGAAGCCCTTTTTGCCACCGTGGAGGGCGTTTGGGCCGTCGTTGGTGGCCAGCGTATAGGTTTTGCCGTCCAGCGTGAAATGGCCTTCTTTGATGCGATTGGCATAGCGGCCGACCGAGGCGCCGAAATAATTCGGCTTGGTCAGATAGCCCTTCATGTCGGCATAACCGAGCACCACGTCCTCGGCCTTGCCGTTGCGGTCCGGCACCACCACCGATTGTAGGATCGCGCCGTAGCTCAGGATGCGGGCCTGCATCCCCTTGGCATTGGTCAGCGTAATCGCCTCGACCGCGCGCCCGTCGGCCAGCGTGCCGAACGACGCGCGTTGAGCCTCTGCCGCTTGGGCGACCGACGGAAGGGCGAACAGCAGCGCAAGCGCGGTGCCGGAAAGATATGTGCGCATGGGATCCTCTCGTTGCGTCGCCCGCTTTGGTCGAACGTACGTGGTTGACGGGTCGGCTTGTCCTTTATACTCAGACAAAAAAGAGACAAGAGCAACCCGTCGCTTGCCGAACCAATTTTGAGAGGATTTCGGGCCCATGGCCATACCGATCACATCCACCTCGCCTCGCGCCGCAGCGGCTCCAGCAGGGTCCTATCGCCCGGCGCTAACGCTGCTGGCCAGCCTGTTTTTCATGTGGGGGTTCATCACCGTCATTAACAACACGCTGCTGCCGCACCTGCGCAGCGTGTTCGACCTGACCTATACTCAGACCACGCTGATCGAGAGCGTGTGGTTCATCGCCTATTTCGTCGCATCGATCCCCGCCGCCAAGCTGATCGAAAGGATCGGCTACCAGCGATCGCTGGTGGTGGGGCTGGCGATCATGGCGGTCGGCGCGCTGGGGATGATCCCGGCGGCGCGGATTCCGTCCTACGGCATCACCCTCGTCGCCCTGTTCGTGATCGCCAGCGGCATCACCCTGCTCCAGGTCGCGGCTAACCCCTATGTGGCAGTGGTCGGCCAGCCCGAGACAGCGTCGTCGCGGCTCAATCTGGTCCAGGCGTTCAACTCGGCGGGCGCGACGCTCGCGCCACTGTTCGGCGGCTATTTGATCCTCGGCCGCTCGACCTCCGGCACGGCGTTGGCCGGTGCTGCTGCGCTGACGCCTGCCGAGCGGCTCGCCGACGCGCAATCGGTGCAATTGCCCTATCTGATCGTGGCCGTCGTGCTGGTGGTGCTGGCGATCGTCATCGCCCGCTTCCCGCTTCCGGCGATGGGCAGCGCTACCCAGCGTAACGCCAAGGCCGAACGCCGCAAGCATTCGCTCTGGTCACACCGCAACTTGGTGTTCGGCATCCCGGCGATCTTCATCTATCTGATCGCCGAGATTGGCGTCGCCAATTTGTTCATCAACTTCGTCAGCCAGCCCGAGATTGGCAACACCAGCCACGAGCAGGCGTCGCACTACCTCTTCCTGCTGTGGGGCGGAATGATGGTTGGCCGGTTCGCCGGGAGCTTCGTGATGCAGAAGATGCCCGCGGAGCGCGTACTGGCGGGCGCTGCGATCGGCGCGTGCTGCGTGATGCTGATCGCCACCTTCACTACCGGCCACCTCGCGATGTGGGCCTTGATCTCGGTCGGGCTATTCCACTCGATTATGTTCCCCACGATCTTCACGCTCGGCATCCGCGGGCTGGGACCACTTACCGAAGAAGGGTCGGGTCTGCTGATCATGGCGATCGCCGGCGGTGCGCTGGTGATCGTGCAGGGCAAGCTTGCCGATATGTACGGCCTGCAGATGTCGTTCCTGCTGACCGCGGCCTGCGAACTCTACGTGCTGTTCTACGCTTTGTGGGGCAGCCGGGTAACCGGCGTGATCGCCACCGCGCCGGACGAGTGAGATGATCGACCGGCGGACGCTGCTCGGAGCATTAGCGCTGGCTCCGGCGGCGGCCGCGACAGGCAAGGGGGCGGCGGACCACGGCCGGCTCGCGCCCACCCCACCGATGGGGTGGAATAGTTGGGACAGCTTCGGGGCGACCATCACCGAGCCCCAGGCGGTCGCCAATGCCGAGGTGATGGCACATGTGCTGCTGCCCCACGGCTATGACATCTTCACCGTCGACATCCAGTGGTACGAACCTGGCGCGACCGGCTTCGAGTATCGCAAAGACGCACCGTTGGTAATGGACGGCTGGGGGCGGCTGCTCCCGGCACCGAACCGATTTCCTTCGGCGGCGAACGGAGTGGGGTTCCGGCCGCTGGCGGCGCGGATTCACGGGCTCGGACTCAAATTCGGGATCCATCTTATGCGCGGTATCCCGCGGCTGGCGGTCGAGCGCAATCTGCCGGTGCTGGGAACCAGGGCGCGCGCTGCCGATATCGCAGATCGCATGAGCACGTGTCCGTGGAACGGCGACATGTACGGTGTCGACATGACCAAGTCGGGTGCCCAGGCCTATTATGACTCCGTTTTCCGGCAGATCGCGGACTGGGGGGTGGATTTCGTTAAGGTCGACGATCTCAGTCGCCCTTACGCCGAGCATCGCCCCGAGATTGAGGCGATCCGCCGCGCGATTGACCGCTCCGGGCGGCCGATGCTGCTCAGCATGTCGCCGGGTGAGACGCCGGTGACGGAGTGGGCACACGCCCGCGCGCACGCGAACATGTGGCGGATCAGCGACGATTTCTGGGATAGCTGGCCCGCGGTGCGTGAACAATTCGGGCGGCTGCGGGCCTGGAGCCCGCATCGCGCGGAAGGTGGCTGGCCGGATGCCGATATGCTGCCGTTTGGGCAGCTCGACCTGGGCAAGCGGCACAGCAATTTCACGTCTGACGAAGCGCGCACGGTGATGACCCTGTGGTCGATCGCGCGCTCGCCGCTGATCATGGGCGGAGATCTGCGCGCGCTTGACCCGGCGACGCTGGCGTTGCTCACCAACGATGCGGTGCTATCGGTCAACCAGCTCAGCGTTGGTAACCGCCCGGTGTTCGAGCAAGACGGGCTGATCGCCTGGGCCGCCGACGTGCCCGGCACGCGCGATCACTATCTGGCCTTGTTCAACACCCGCGATAAGGTGGGCGCTTCGGCAGGCGTGGCGGTGCCGGGATCGGTCGGCTTTGTGGGGGCGATGCGAGTCCGCGACCTCTGGAGCGGAACGGACCTCGGGCTCGTTGATCGGCATTGGGCGCCGGTGATTCCCTGGCACGGTGCGGGGCTGTACCGGCTCTCGGCGGACTGACCTCGGTTACCTGACCCCGGCTCCAAGTGTCGAGAAAGCCACAGTTCCCAGCTCCATGCGCGCCGACTGTTAAAAACTGTTGCGCGGCGAATTTTCCGGACTAGTAATTGTCTGAGTTAAAAAATGCGTCGGCATGGCCGCAACGCAGATTTCGGGAGAGGATCTATGCTGCCTAAGCATCGCACCGCCATGGCGGTTTCCATGATTGCCCTCATTGCCGCCACCGCGCCGGCCTATGCGCAGGACGCCAACGGCTCGGTTGCTGCCGCTCCCGGCCCTGCGCAGTCCACGACCGAAGATGCACCGGGCGAAGACATCATCGTCACCGGTGTGCGCGCCAGCCTCGCCTCGGCGCAGGGCATTAAGCGCAACTCGGTGTCGATCGTCGATTCAATCGTGGCCGAGGACATCGGCAAATTGCCAGACAATACCGTCTCCGATGCGCTCCAGCGGGTGACTGGCGTCCAAGTGACGCGTGGCGCGGGCGAGGCTGGCACGGTGCTGATCCGGGGCCTGCCCAATATCGCCACGTTGATCAACGGCCGCGAATCCTTCACGGGCACTGCGCGCGGCGTATCGCTGCAGGACATTCCGGCCGAACTGATCGCAGGCGTAGACGTCTATAAGACCACCACTTCCGACATCATCGAAGGCGGCCTGAGCGGCACGATCGACGTGCGGATGCGCCGTCCGCTCGACTTCGACGGCCTGCAGATCGCCGGGGGCGGGCGTGCGGTCTACAGCGACCAAGCGAAGAAGTGGGGTTATCTTGGCAGTGGGCTGGTCAGCGACCATTGGAGTACGGGGATTGGCGAGATCGGCGCGCTGGTCGGCGTGTCGTATAACCGCCGCCGCTATCGCGACGACGCCGCATTCGATTTCGTCTCCAATCCGATCGCGGCGGGCCAGCCCGCCATTCCGGATACCGTCGGTGGCACCTACAGCACCGGCGATCGCAGCCGGCTCGCCGTCAACGGATCGCTGCAGTGGAAGCCCTCGGAGGATCTCGAATTCTACGCAGACGGCATCTACACCCGCTACAAGAACACCCACGACGTCAATTTCTTCATCGGCATTCCCAAGGCGACTGCGTCTGGCGGCACCGTTGTGACCAGTACCTATCCGGGCAATCCGGAGCTCGCCAGCGGAACGGTTTCGACCAACGCCTACACGCTCACCAGCAAACAGGCCTATCAAGACGAGACTGATACCTATCAGGCCGATTTCGGTACCAAATGGACCACTGGGCGGGCGCTGCTGTCGACCGAAGTCACCTATAATTACAGCAAGCTGCCCGATCGCAGTGTGATCGTCGACACCTCGTTCAATGCGCCCACGCTCAACGTCAATTACGACAATAAGGGCACGCCTTTGATCAGCATTCCCGGGGTGGACTTGACCAACCCGGCTAATTTCACGTTACGCACGCTGTTCGACAACCACAGCATTGCCACCAGCAAGCAATGGGCGTGGCGCGGCGATCTGCTGTACACATTCGATGGTGGCTTCCTGACCAACTTCAAGGTCGGAGCGCGCTACACCAATCGCCGGGCGACGTCGGAAGCCACGGCCTCGCAGGGGATTGGCATCACTAATCCGGTGCTGGTCAGCAGCGTCGCCGGGATCGGCACGCTGTCGCCGAGCGATCTCGTCAAGGGCGCGTCCGGGATCGGTCAGTTCGTGCTGCTCGATACCAACTATCTACTCAACGATACCGACTCCATCCGCGCCCTGTTCTCGCAGCCTGCGGGGGATCGCGCCTATGATCCGAGCCTGGCCTTCTTCGATAACGAGAAGACCTACGCCTTCTACGGCCAGCTTGGCTACGGCTTCGAACTCGGTTCGATGCACGTCAGCGGCGTTGGCGGCGTGCGCGTGGTCAACACCGCGGAACAGCTGATCGGCTTCGGCATCTCGGGCAAGGAGAATTACCTCAACGTCTTGCCGAGCTTCAACGCTAAGGTGGAGCTCACTCCGAAGCTGCAGTTGCGCCTGGCGTATGCCAAGACGCTGACGCGGCCCGATTTCAGCCAGCTCAACCCGCTGGTGAGCTACACCACCACCGGTACCACCGGGAATCAGCAGACCTATTATACTGGTGCTGGCGGTAATCCCGATCTCCAGCCGATCACGACCAGCGCCTATGACGTGTCGCTGGAATTCTATCCGGCGCGGTCGACCTCGGTGACGGCGGCGGGTTTCTACAAAGACCTGAGCGGTTACATCCAGACCTACTCGCAGATCGAGACCTATCTGGGGCAGTCGGCGTTGGTCAGTCGGCCGCGTAATACGGGATCGGGCAAGCTTTACGGCGCTGAGGTCGCCTACCAGCAGTTCTTCGATTTCCTGCCTGGGCCGCTGAGCGGCCTCGGCGCGCAGCTCAATGGCACCTTCATCGAGGGCAAAACTCAGGATCCGATTTACGGCGGTCAGCAGCGGCTGACCAACGTGTCGAAATATTCGTATAACATCATCGGCATCTACGAGAAGTTCGGTATTTCGGCCCGTCTGGCTTACAATTGGCGGTCGAACTATGTCGACAGTTACAATTCTGGCGGTTCGCAGGCGAGCAGCATCGTGGTGCAGCCGACCGGCCAGCTTGATTTCTCGGGAAGCTATGCTCTGACCCCGCAGGTCACGCTGACCTTCGATGCGACCAATATCACCGATCGCGTCTATCATGATCGGTTCGAGGGAATCAGCCAGACGACCCAGCTATATTCGAGCACGCCGCGCGACACCCGAACTTATGACCGCACCTTCGAGATCGGTGGACGTTTCCGCTTCTGATCTCTTCTGGCGGCGCCGGATCCTCGGCGTCGCCCCTTTCTTGTGAGCGAACATTCCATGGCGATCCGTAGCCTTCTTCTCGCCGCCGTCGCAGCCTGCATGCTGACCGCGGGAGGTATTGCGCTCGCCGAGGCCGGTCCGGCCACCACCGGCCCGATCAATTCGCGCATCACCGGCGATATCGTGCCGACGCACGATCCGGTGCTGGTGAAGGAGAAGGGCACCTATTACGTTTTCGGCACCGGGCTGACGGTAAAGACCTCACCCGACCTTATCCACTGGACCGCGCAACCCCAGCCATTCGACAAGGTCCCGCAGTGGGGATCGCAGGCGGTGCCGGGAACTAAGGATATGTGGGCGCCTGACCTGTCGTTCTTTGGCGGCCAGTGGCACCTCTATTACGCGCTCTCCACCTTTGGATCCAACCAGTCGGCGATTGGGCTATTCACCAGCCCGACGCTCGATCCCAAGGTGGCCGGCTATGGCTGGAAGGACGAGGGTCTCGTCGTGATGTCGCATCATGCCGACGATTTCAACGCGATCGATCCTAACCATTTCATCGATGCTGATGGCCGTCATTGGCTGGTACTCGGCAGCTTTTGGACAGGGATTAAATTGTTCGGGCTCGATCCGAGGACCGGCAAGCTTCTCGATCCCGCCGAAAAGCCGGTCTCATTGGCCCGCCGCCTTGCACCCGCCGGTGGCCCGGCTCCGATCGAGGCGCCGTTCCTCATCGAGCGCGGCGGCTATCACTATCTGTTCGTGTCCTACGACTATTGCTGCAAGGGCGTGAACAGCACTTATTACACCGTTGTCGGCCGGTCGAGGGACGTTCGCGGGCCCTATCTCGGCAAGGACGGTAGCAGATTGATGGACGGCGAGGGGACCATCATCCTGCGCGCCGACCTAGAGGAACAGGATCGCTTCCGCGGCCCCGGGCACCCGGGCTTCCTGCATGACACAGACGGCAAGGATTACATCGTGTATCACGCCTATGATAAGATGAACCGCGGCGCGTCGACGCTCCGCATCTCGCCGGTCGACTGGACCGCCGACGGCTGGCCGGTGGCGGTGCGCTGATGAGCATTCTCCCCACCCTTACGCGGCGCGCCTTTGTGGCTGTGGCCGGTACGGTCGGTGCCGGCGCGGCACTCGGCAGGCCGTTGGCCGCGGCCGGAACATCGGACGCCACCCCGATCAACCCGCTGGTGCGTCAGCGCGCGGATGCACAGGTGTTCCGTCACACCGATGGCTTTTACTATCTGACTGGATCGGTGCCCGAGTATGACCGCTTGGTGCTGCGCCGCTCGCGCACGCTGGCCGGGTTGACCACGGCGCCGGAGCGGGTGCTTTGGCATCACCTGGCGAACGGGCCCTTGTCCGGTTTCATCTGGGCGCCTGAACTGCATCTGGTCGATGGTCGCTGGATCATGTATTTCGCAGCCGGGCCGAGCGGTGGCGGTGAGGACGTGTTCCGCATCCGTACTTGGGCGGTCGCCTGCGACGGACCCGATCCGATGACTGGCAAGTGGTCCCTGCTCGGCCAGTTCCAGGCACCCTGGGACAGTTTCAATCTCGATTCCACCAGCTTCGTCCATCGCGGCACACGCTATTTCTGCTGGGCACAGCGCGAGCCCGGCATTGAGACCAACTCCAACCTGTATCTGGCGCCGCTGGCGACACCGTTGACGCTAGCGCGCAAGCCAGTTCGGCTGTCGGTGCCGGCGCTTGACTGGGAGATCCGGGGGTACAAGGTCAATGAAGCACCGTCATTCCTCGCGCGTAACGGCCGCGTGTTCATCAGCTATTCGGCGAGCGCGACCGACGCGCGTTATTGTCTGGGACTGCTGAGCGCGAATGCCGATGCCGATCTAATGGAAGCGGCATCCTGGTCGAAGTCGCCGGTGCCCGTCTTTGTTACCTCCGAGGCGACCGGCGTGTACGGCCCGGGGCATAATTCGTTCACGGTCGACGAGGCTGGCCGCGACGTGCTGATCTATCATGGTCGCGACTATCGCGAAATCAGCGGCGACCCGCTGTTTGACCCGAACCGCCACACGCGAGTCCAGCGGCTCTATTACCGGCCCGACGGAACCCCTGACTTTGGGATTCCGGTCGGTAATGGTCCGATGCCTGATCGCTTCTCGCCACTGGACGATGCGACGGTGTTCCTTCGTCACGACGGGGGAAGCCTGCTGGTAGGTGGCGGTGCGGTGGCGGGCAGTCAGTTCCGTCAGATCCCCGGAGCGGCCGGTACGGTGTCGCTCGCCCCGATCGACCTGCCGGACCATCGCCTGTGCCGCGCGCAGGACGGGGCGGTCTCGCTGCTCAAACCCGACGGAAGCCGCGACTTTGCCGATCGCACTAGCTTCCGACGGGTCGCGGGACTTGCCGATCGGGGTGGCGCGTCCTTTGCAGCGCGGGGCGGTGGCTATCTGCACCACATTGGTCCGCGGCTCGTCATCGGGAGGGTTTCCGGACTCGCGAGTGCGACCTTCCTGGTATCATAGGGAGCATAGGACTGCTGATCCACGGGGGGCTCGATTTTATTTCTTGGGACAATGAGATCGAGGCAATTTCTCACCTATCCCGCTCGACATATCCGGGGAGGGTGCGGCAGCAATTAAGAATTGGCTTGCGTCGCCGCTCTTTGGGCTGATCGGCATTTATTCCCACGTCGAACGATCTGTTCAGCTTGGTCGAGCGCCGCTGCCTATGCCTCGAGCGCAAGAAGGTTTTGCTCAGGTTGCGATAGACGATGTCCAGTTCGGGGGGGCGAATTTAAATGGCCGACGACGGCGGTACCGATCCCGCGCCTGGCGGAAGTGTCGCCCTGCTGGAATCGGGTGAAGGAAGGACGTCGAAGTTATCCAATCTAGATTTGTGACCGGTATCAGCTATGACGCCAATGGCACCTTGCCGAGAACGCACACGCTTAGGACCCGTCATATGTCTCTGCCTGCCCAGCCGGGAGTCAGCCACGATTGCCGCCGGGTTGGCGGCATACTCAGCCTCGTCGGAGACAAATGGACGGTCCTGATCGTGATGGTGCTGCGCGAAAGGCCGCGGCGGTTCAACGATATCAAGCGAACCGTCGGCGGCATCTCGCAGCAGATGCTGGCGCGCACTCTGAAGGCGTTAGAGCGTGACGGGATGGTGACGCGCACCGTGCATTCGACGGTACCCCCGCAGGTGGAATATGACCTCACCGCGCTCGGCCATTCCCTTTCCAAACCGGTAAAACAGCTCGGCGCTTGGGCGGGAGAGCATATGGACGAGATCGAGGGCAATCGCGCGCGCTACGACGGAAGGAGCGGGGGCGACGACTTGCAAACCTTTGCCCCCGGCTTGGTTGCGTCTGACGCTTAGGAATTCCCTCTGGCGTGATCGTGCGCGTTGGGCGGGATCGAGACCGCCATTATGTGCGGGCGCCAAGTAGCGGAGCGTTTCGAACGAAGGCTGCAGCGAGAGGACCGGCTGAGGAATCGTATATTCCACACCGATCGGCGCGGTGGGTAACATCGTTTGCGTCGCCAAGTCATCACTCCAAGCATCTCAGCGCGTGGGCGAGCGAGCGGTGGGTGATCCCGGCCAATCGGCAATTGTTTTTTTTGGACTGAGACGACTTGGGCGGACATGGCAGAACATGACCGTCCGTTTTTCCGCAATCCCATCGGGCACCGGTCGCGCGCGCGGCATGCTGGTCAGGAGTTGACCCTAAAGGAGCGCAGGGTCGTCACGACGAGGCATTGTTCAGAGGAATCGGGATTACGCTACGCTTCAACAAGTTGAAATGTGGCTGAAAGAAAGAGAGGTGCGAAGAATAGAGATCGCGACTCGCTGCCGAAAGCACGGTGTTAATCTTCGAAAACCTATAACGTGCCGATCATAATGAGGAATCGGTGGCAAGCCTCGATCCGGGCTGTCGATGCCGATTGCTCAGGGATGAATTTGGGCCGGAAGTCAGTTGTTCGTCTGATCAGCGTTGTTTCTTGGCCGTGGTTGCGGTGAAATCTGCGTCCTTATTCGCCACCCAATCAACAAATTTACGAACATTGGGGTTGGCTAGCAGGCCCTCTACATCCATCCCGTGGCGCTGCAGTTCGGAATTGGTGAAATTGGCGATCAGCGTCTGCTGGCAAATGGGGTGCATGGGCACAACATCGCGCCCGCCCCGGCTCTTGGGCACGGGGTGATGCCAGACAATGGTCTTGCCGGTAGGCCGACCGCAGAGCCAGCACACTACCACTGCCGCCGGAGCTTCCTCCTCGCGATGCAAATCTCCGTAGGGATCATGTTTTGAATGCTTGCGGGCCATGCGTCGATCTAAATGCCTAAAAGTGCGCTGCCCACCTATAGCGGTGCGGCCAGCATTACCACACCAGCATCTCCAACTTCGGGCGGCATTAGTTTGGCTATTTTGGCGCAAGCGCCTGGCAGGTGCGCCGCATTTTCCCCGCGGCAGGCGCGCTCAACTCGAGTCGAAAATCGGCCGGTCGGCAGTGCGCAAGTCTTCGCCATTCGGATTGCCAATTGCCAATCGAAACGGATTGATGCGGCGCTTGGCCACCGTCGATCGGATGCCTCGGCGGGCAGATCGGTTTACATGGCCTGTGGATGCCGTCAGCAAGACGCTAGCGATGTCCATACTGTTCTGGCTGAGGGCCACTCCGCCGGTCCAAAATCAAAAGCCCGGAAGTGCCCGTACGAATTCATACACATACTCGCCCGCCGGACGGAGAATGGAAAGGTTACATGAGTGAGTCGTCGACCAATGTCCCGACGCGTGCGGCGATAGCTGAGTGGGGATGGCTTGTTGAGCGATCTGTTGGGAAGCGAATTTCGACGTTCTTGTAAATTTTTGATTATTTGCTCTATCGATCTTTCGCAATTGGCTGAAGTTTAACGATTTTCTTTATTTTGACCGAGTAATACATGCAATTTTCGATTCCTGAGGAACACTTTTTCCGATGGCATCATCATTACGGAGTTGAACATGCGGCGGTAAATTTCTATTTTAGATCGAGACAGATGCCGTTCCAGGTTTAAATCCTGCACGATTAAATGCGATCTCGTGAATTGTCCCGGCAATGTTTCATCCCTATGGCTGCGACCGGAAGGAATCCACATTGACCGACGAAACTATCAATTCTGTTGAGCTTGCCACCGAACTGACGATGGCATGGCTTTCAAACTCCAGCACTCGCGCGACCCCCGAGGACGTCCCGGCATTCTTGAGGTCTATGCATGACGCGATTTTGCGTCTGTCTGCTCCGAGTGATGTTCCTGCTGAGGAGGCTGCTCTCGCTTACACCGGCGCTGTTACGTCCCGGAAGTCGTTGGCAAATCCTGACTTCATCATTTCGATGATCGACGGCAAGCCTTATAAAACTCTGACGCGCCATCTGACGACGAACGGTCTGACGCCTGCCGAGTACAAGGCTCGTTATGGCCTAAAGGCCGATTATCCGATGACGGCGCCGAGCTATTCGGAAGCGCGTCGCGCTATGGCGAAGAAGATTGGCCTCGGTCGCAAGCCAGGTCAGAAGAATGCCCCCAAGGCCGCTGTGGACGCCTCGGCACCTGCTAAGCGTGGCCGGCCCCGTAAGGTCGTTGAAACGGCCGAAACCGCCGAATGAGAGTCTGGCGGCGAACGTGATGGTCATGTTCGTCGCCACCTCGCGCGCCGAATGGGGCAGACCTCCTTGAGGCGGTGGCAACACCAGGCATCGTCATTTTAGCATCATTGGAATCTCGCTTTTCGGGGCAGTGAGCATGGCGCTATCGGACCATCAGATTTTGCCGATAAACCTGTAGGCCGCCTGGATCCCCATCCAACTCTAATTTCTCTGGGTGTCACGAGACGTGACAGCTTAAAGCGGCGCCGTAAGTATTCAGATCAGCCGTCTGGAGGATCGCGCCATCTGGATGTCAGAGGTTAAGGGAGTGGATGCCATTTTCATGGTGTTGATCGGCCTCGCGGGACCGATATAGATCGCGATCTGCTGGATTGGTCCTTATGTTTCGATCGGGGCGGACCGGTAAATACTTGACTTTCCATGCCGCGACCTGCGGTTTTCGCGATGGCGATTTACTGGTTTGTCGTAACGGCTCACCCGGTCGGCAGTCTGCGTGGCGGTTGTATTTAAGGAGCGCCGGAGTCGGGCCTTAGGATAGCGAAGGTGGGATCTTAGGAAATTTTCATCTTCAAATCGGCAAGTCGGGCTGTGCCGATATCGAACACGTGACGGCCGAGCTCCTCAACCCGCGCTCCCAGCCACTCGAGTTCCTCCCTCGAAATTTTGTAATGCGTCGAATAGCGCGCCTTGCGATACGCGTCCTTCAGCTTCTGAAACATCGCGCGCTCGACACGCGTTCCGCGAGGCCACACATCGAAGAGACTTGGATCCATTCCCTCCGCCAACGATCGCAGGAATTCGATATTATGATCGAACGGTGTATACAAAGTAAGTACTAACAGGACGCACTGATAAAGTGGTTCTGTCGCCTGATGTAGTAGAAATGCCGCGGTCTTGTAATCATCGTCGTTCATAGCATGGCCGAAAGACCGATTAAATCTTTGAGAATGAGAGAAATATTCCTCGAAGTAATCCTTTGATGTTTGGTAAATCTGTTCTGATGACTTGGGTTTGGGTGTTTTGAGTGGTCGGTCACTCGATTCATAAAGGATGGCGCCATCCTTGAGGATCTCGAAGAAAATAAGTCGACCGTGGGTAAGGGCGTCGTTTACATCCTGCAGGGAGTGCACGATAAAGTTGACCGGTGTTCTAAGGGTTTTCTCAAAAAGGTAGGCGTCGATCAAGCGTTGCTCGGTATCTTCCCAGTAGTCGGTTCGATCCGAGAGTTCCTTCTGATTGACGATGATCAGAATGTCGTAATCGGACTTATACTGATTGGCGTCCAGCGGCGCATCAACCCAGTCACCCCGAGCATAGGAACCGAACAAAATTATCTTGAGAATGCGCCCCGATTTTCGACGCCCGGTCGCATTCTCGGTTGCTTCGCGAAAACCCTGAAACAGCATCTCGACCACGCGGTCCAGCTCGCGCTGTTTTGCCAGGGGAAGATGCAGGATGTCGTTTCGCATGATATTGGGTTCAGTTCGCTCTCGGCCAGTTCTCAAAATCCATCCGGACGTCCGGTGCGGCCACGATACCCGCGACCGGCAGGCTGCGGGTGCTCGAGCCTTCCTAGCGGCTTGGCGACCATCCACCAAATGAACGCGCAGGTCCGATAGGCAGACAAACTTTATACTGCGATTCCATTGACGTACATATAATATGTAAAGAATCTTGCCGGATTTCCAATGATAGCATCGGACGAAAGATCAAATTTATTGCGACGTGAATAGCGGAGTGCGCAACTTTCGGGTGCAATATTTTGTCGCGGGAAGGGATCGGCGAGGCGTCTGACAAGGACCGGCCCGTCAGGTTCGAGCACTTCCCGAGCGAGATTTTCAACATCTGTGCCGACAGGGCGACGCAGCGTCTCGTTGCCAATGTCGCCATCGTCGATAAGGGCCTCCGGAGTGACATCCCTTTGTTTTTAGAACATTGCAGGAACATGATTGGCGTGCGATAACCTGCGGCATCATGGAGGATGCTATGTCGAACGACCCCGCTGACGAAGCCCCGACTCCTCGCGAGACGTTTGGACGCTGGCTGCTGAAGCAACGCGAGCGTGGGGACTGGGTGGACGGTCTCGCCGACGCAGCACGCGCGGACCGTAGTTTTCCAAAGGATGGCGATCCGGAGGCAGTGCGAGGGCATCTCCGCAAGCAGCAGGCCGACGGCGACGCCTTTGCCGCAATCGACGATGCGGAGACGGATTGGCAAGATGCGGGCCAAGATTAGCTCTCCCCGACGCTATAAGGCGTGAGGCACACGCGGAGATCTGGGATGGCGAGAGCTCCTTGTTCTGCGCTGCAGGTGCGTTTCCTGGCTGCGCGATATCGTCCGGCGAGTCTTGGCGGGGTCTCAGTCGCGCAGTAGACACCGATGCGGCGCAGGACGCGGCACAGAACTCGCTGGCACGGGGTTGTTTGGCGCCGATTTTTTCTGTCCCGACACGCTGCCGCGCCATCGCCCACGATCGGCGCGGCTTTGGGCGACCGTACCCCAGGAAAGAATATCATTATGACGTCTTCGCCGACGAGCTCGCGACGCTGACCGAGCCGCTCAAGCTGAGCGATCTCATGCTGACCGCTCATTCGATGGGTAAACAAGGATACCCGCAGCTTATTGAGCAATCTGCCTCTCGAAGACAGGGATTGCCAGGATTTACGCGACCATCTCGGGAAAATCGGCGTTCCGCCTTAAAAACCCACGGCAGCGATGATCAGGGGCGTCATTTGGCACCATCACGGCTCCGTTGGCGACTCATTTTGATGAATTTTTACTGGATATTGCAACTGCCTGTGTCCTTCGCCGTTACCGGTTTCGCAGGGCAACCTTCTGAGTCCGGCGGATCTTACGCAGACAAAAGTTCATCGTAGCAAAGATTAGTCCGGGGTAGGTCGCTGCTTCGGATCGGGCAGGGAGATATCGATTGATGGCAAGTTCAACTGCAGCAAGCGCCGCGACCGTCAGCCTTCGCGCCGAACTGGCGAAGGGTATGCGGACCATCACGACTCTCGGGCTTGGCACGCGAACCGTCGAGATCGCTGGAGGGCACGATTCAATCTGGGCGATCATACGCCGTCCCGGCCGGGGCGGCCTGGCCTTGCGGATTGCACATTGTTGGGGCGGCCCCGCGAAAGTCGCGAAACAGCGCCGCAGAGTTGGAGAATTACTGCGGCTTAAAGTGATTAGCCCGATCGGAACTCAGATCGTGATCGTGCGCAGCGATGATCTGGAGCTCGAGTTGCTGCGTGTGACGACGACGTTGACTCCAAACGTGCCGCTGTTGATCCCCTATTTTCCGCGCGACCTCTATCCGCTCGGAGAGCGTGACGACCCGATGGCCGCGCGCGGTCAGGTCGAGGCGGCGCAGCGCGGCCTGAACAGCGGGCTGTGTTACTTTCATCTCGACGAGCCGGCGTTCGGCAGCGTGCTTTATTTCCAAAATTTGACGGCGCTGAACGACTATTACACCGCGACCGACACCAAGCCGGACGGCGCCGTGGGAGGGGAGTGGCCTGAGCTCGGCTATCTGCCGCCGACCCCGCCGCAGAGCGGTACGCCACCGACCAATCCGCTACCTGCTGGCAAAGCTGTCACGATGTCGGATGCGATCCTGGTTTTTCACGACGACCCGGCCTGCAACGAGCAGGATTCTGCGCGACGTTTCCTGCAACTACTCGGCGCAGCCTATCGCCAGCTCGACGCTCCCGAGACCGGCTATCGGGACTGGGTTTGGCGTGCGGATAAGACGCTGCATGATCTCCAGACCGCATCCGAGGCGACGATCCGCCACTATGGCCACACCTACATCCACCCCTATACCGCCGCCGAATATCCAGACGTCATGGTCCAGATGGCGATCATCGCCCCTCTGCGGAATTACGCGGCCTGGACAGGGCGGGAGATTCCATTTTGCGCTGCATTGGAAGGCGGCCTCGATAAGTTTCACGATCCCGAGTTGAAGACAATGCGACGGTATCTGCCCAATGTGGGCAAGGAAAAGGACAAGCTCGCGGTCGACAGCTGGTATCTCTACCATCCACTGCTCAACCTCGGCCATTTGGCGCGCGACGGCGATGATCGTGCCAGGCGGCTCTTCATCGGTTCGCTCGACCTCGCAGTACGTGCGGCACACCACTTCGATTATGCTTGGCCGATCCAATTCAAGGTCGACAGTTTCGATGTGATCGTTGCGGCGCGCAATGATGATGGGCTAGGCCAGACCGATGTCGGCGGGATCTATGCCTATGTCATGGTGCAGGCTTATGAACTGACCGGGGAGCAAGTCTATGTCCAGGAGGCCCGTAAGGCGATTGATGCGGCCCGCGACATGCGCTTCGAGCTTAACTATCAGGCCAATCTTACCGCCTGGGGCGCCTCGGCTTGCATGCGTCTGTGGAGGATCACCGACGACGAATATTATCTGCGTCAAGGATACGTATATCTAGCGAGCTTCTTTCATAATACCGCGATTTGGGAATCGGAAATCGCGCGTGCCCGCGATTACAAGGTGTTCCTCGGCGCCACCTGTCTGCATGACGCGCCGTATCTGGCGATCTTCGAGTGCTTCGACAGCTTCGCCGCGTTCGAGCGCTATCTGAAGGACAGCGGCCCCGATCTTGATCCGGCGGTACGCCTACTGGTCAGCGAATATTGCAAATATGCGCTCGACCGGGCGTGGTATTATTATCCGGATGCGCTGCCCGAGGACGCTCTGGCGCAGGACAACATCCGCAACGGCCACATCGACCGTGGCCTCTCGTTCCCGATCGAGGACCTATACGTCGACGGGCAACCGGCCGGACAGGTCGGGCAGGAGATTTACGGCGCCGGCGCCGCGTTCGTGTTTGCGACGAGGGCGTTCCACGAGGTCAGCGGGGCGCCGTTCAGGATCTTCTGTGATCACTTCCCCGTGACCAGTGAGCGCACGTCGCAGCGGTCGCTGACTCTCGGGTTGAATGGGGGGCACGCACGGCAGGCCGTGTTCAGTCTCGTGCGGCTGCCGCACGGAAAACTGCCACAATTTACTCTGCGGACTATCGCAAGTGAAACGTTGCGCCCCTTTCGCCGCAGCCCGGACCTGATCGAGTATCGGATTCCGGCCAGCGGTGAAATCAGTCTGCATTGGTAGGGAACCCTAGGCGTTCCGGTGCTTTTCCAAATCATAAGGAGCCGCGCATGACCATAAGGAGCCGCGCATGACATCGCCAGACAACGTCAGTACCGAAATGCCCGCCTTGCGGGGCAAGCGCGCTGTCATCACCGGCGGCACGACCGGCATCGGTCGGGCTATCGCCATTCTGCTCGCGAGCGAAGGCGTCGATGTCTTCATATGCGGGCTGGAGCAACAGTATCTCGACGATGCACTGGCCGATATCCGCGCAGTCGGCAAGGGCGACGGGGTTGTGATCGACCTGGCTGAACCCGACAATGTGAAGGTCATATTCGATAGGGCTGTCGCCTATCTGGGCGGCCTGGACATCGCGGTCGTCAATGCTGCTGTCGCTGCCAAGGCGTTGGGCGAGACGAGCCTGGCCGATCTGCGACGGGCGATCGCGACCGATTTCACCGCTTATCTGCTGAGCGCTCGTGCCGCGATCGATTGCCTGAAGGAGCAGGGCGATATCGTGCTGATCGGGTCGATGAGCGCACACGTACTGGGCCCGGAATCGACGATCTATGCCGGCATCAAATACGGCATCCAGGGCTTCTCGGAAGCGCTTCGCCGGGAACTCGGCCCGAAGGGCATCAAGGTATCGCTGGTCGAGCCGGGGAAGACCGGCTCGGACATGCAATATCCCGATATTTCGACCGCGAAACAGCAGGAGATGATTGCAGAGGAGAGCATGCTGCGCGGCGAGGACATCGCAGAAGGGGTGCATTATCTGCTCACCCAGCCGCGCCGTACCGTGATCCAGCAACTCACGATCTCTCCTCGGATGCAGTCGAAGGAATGAGTTATGCGGTCGATAAGTTGGTCCTCGTCCCAGACGACATCGACCTCGCACGCTCGCCACTTGCCGGGCAGTTCAACGCCGAGACCTATGTGCTCGGCGTATTCAATCCCGGGCTGACAAGATTGTCCAACGGCAATCTGCTGATGATGGTTCGGGTGGCGGAGGCGCTCCGGACCCCGATCTTCGATGGCCATGTACACTCGATCCGGTGGGACGCCGACGGGGAGGGGGAGCGCTACGTCCTCGACCGATGGCCGCTGGAGCACGTCGATACTGCGGACCCACGCAAGTTCTTGCTGCGCGGTGGTGGATGGAGAGTCATGGCCTTGACCTCGCTGTCGTGGCTGCTTCCAGTCGAGCTCAGTCCCAATGGCCTTGAAAGGGTCGCGATTCATTATGATCGCGTGGTCGCGCCGCAGGCAAGCTGGCAATGCTACGGCGTCGAGGACGCGCGTATCAGTCGGGTTGATGGTCGCTACATGATGACCACCTGCTCGGTCAGTCCAGAACGCCACTCCACGACACTGTACGTGTCCGAGGACGGCCTCGACTGGCGGTTTGAGGATATTCTGCTTGATCACCAGAATAAGGACATGGTGATCTTTGAGGGCCGCGTGGATGGTCGATATTGGGCGCAGACGCGGCCGCTCGGTGATCACTATTTCACCTATCCGCCGGGTAGCGAATGGCGCGCAGGTCCCTCGATCAAGTTTGCGACCTCGCCGGATGGCCTGCACTGGAAGCCGCATCTCGCTCCGGGGATCCGACCGCACAGCGCCACGATCGCCACCGCTCGTATGGGCGGCGGCATTCCACCGATCCTGACCGATCGGGGCTGGCTGACGCTGTGGCACGGCGTGGAGCCTAAGGAGGTGGTCGGAATCTATCGTACCTATTGGTCGATCCTGGACCGCGACGATCCCAGTCGGGTCATCGCCACGCACGCTGCGCCGGTGCTCGACGCTAATCCCGGACTGACCGCGTCGCTTGAGCATCAGATGTACGTTCGAGACGTAGTCTTCACGACAGGAATCGCCGACCATGGCGACGTATATGTCGTGGCGTCCGGCGAGGCCGATCTAGCTTGCCGGATCACCCATATACCGAAGTCGATATTCTCCGAATGAGCCACTAGGCGACTATGGCGCTAGATGCAGCCGGCACCTCCGACTTACTGACCGGTCCCTGGTTGGCCGCCGCGGTCAGATCACGGATAAGAGTAGACGTTGGCAAGCGCGGGCCGTGTCGGGAGCGCTGAATATCCGGCTTACTGGATCCTTGGTGAGGGTCTTCTCCGCCGTGCCCGGTTCCAGAAAGCCGGGAAATGGCTGCCTTTGCGAAAACTTGAGGATGTGCAGTTTGATGGTGCCGGGACGGGTCTTCGAGTCCCGATCGCGGTGCTATTACGTGAGCAAGCCGCTCAATGCTCCTCGCCGTGCGGCGCTCGGGTCGGTGCGCCAGGCTCCATTTCCATCAAAGCGAGTGGCGGCAAGCGATCATAAATCCCGGTCGTCGTTACTGTCTAACAGCGTTTAAGGTGCATTATGTAGTCGGCCATCGGTAGTTCATTGTCCAAAGGGAGTGTTGCACAACCTACCTTAGCCGAAGATCGCCGATGACTACTCGCAAACTGACCGGCCGCTACAGCGCCGTGGAAAGAGGGCGCGGTCAGATTCGCTACCGACGACCTACACCGCCGCTTGGGGAATGGTTCCACAGGCGGGGGCAATCGCCCCTGTACGACATCGTGAGCGTCGCGTTACACAATTTTCGATGGTGGCCTGCCGGAGGTAAATACGAGAATTTACGGTGCCCGCGTTTTTTTGGTTTGTTATCCGCGCGCAGCCGAGACCTTTGCGATGGAAATCAACAATGCAAAAAAATGGCGGCCCGAAGACCGCCTGAAGTTTTAGGAGAGGATGCCTGAAAGGCACCTCTGTTGTGCGCTGCAGCGGAATATTGTGCAACTGCGTACTATCACGGATATGGATGCAGAAACTGCAAGCGGAGCTATGATTCGGCATAGTCCTTGTCGACATCGGCAAGCCATACGTGCTGTTGAACGCGAGGCTGGCTGTTCGACGACGCACTGGGGAGCGTGCCCACTGGATGGGGGTGGACCAACACCGGCGGGCACGGCGCCGCCGGGTCGGCCAATTCCATCGAAGTGTCGCTGACTGCTGAACTTCTGTCAGGTGTCGCCGGCTTACCGCGGCGCCCCGGTTACTTGCAGTGGGATATGCGGGCGGCCAGGTCGATGGCGCAGGCGTCTGGGTATAGGCGATCGCGCGGGTCAGCGCAGGTATGCAGTCGTGCACGCTCGAGCCAAACATTCGCCTCGCTTCCCGTTAAGCTTACTTACCTACCTACGGAGCCCGCGCGGCGAAGACCTTAGAGGTCTTTTCGACTGAGACGGTGTCGGCGTCTATCGGTCCCACACTTAGACTCGATCTACGAGTCTGCGCACGCTTTTGCCCGCGCTGAAATGCACCGCACGGCGGGCGGCAACGTTCGTAGGGCTGCCGGTCTTGGGATTGCGCCCGACCCGTGCAACCCTGTCTCGGGTCGAGAAACTGCCAAAGCCGCGTAATTCTACGCGGCCGCCGGACACCAGCCGACTGGTTATCTGGTCGAAAAAGATGACGACAAGCCGCTTGATATCCTGCCTTGTCAGCGCTGGATGACGGGCGACAAGCATCTGGACAAGTTCCGATCGCGTCATGACCGACTACCTCCATCCTCAATATACACCAGATACGACGATCGGCCAATAAGTATTGACCTTCGAGATGGAGCAATCGAGTGAAGTGGTAGGCGATCCTCATTCCGACGGCTCGAGATCGGGTGCGCGATAATCACATCGACGCCATCGGGTATCGGTGCGCCGTCGCGTAGCAACTCGTTATTCGGACGACTGACTACGACCCAGCTGGGATCGAATCAGAATACGTTGCAAACCGGTGTTAGGCTGCCCGTCGACGAACGGAAGGCCAACGTCATCTGATTTTTCCATTGTTAAGTACTGATTCGACGGATCATCACTGGCTAGACCTTCGACCCGCTTTGATTTGCCACGTGAGCGGCTTCATGCCGAGCCCATGGCAGGTACGAGGGCGAGCACCTTCGATATGCGCCATGGCCAGAGCCGTCCGTGAAGCGGTTCTTGAAGAGCCAGGTAGCCGTCCACTTCAATTTGGGTGGACGGCAGCCGCTCAGCTGTCTCGTTCAGCACGCTTGCGATCGGCTTTTCGAGCCCGGCTGATAGCAGCCGCACGCTCACGTGCTCGCTTTTCCGACGGTTTTTCATAATGACGACGAAGCTTCATTTCGCGGTAGACGCCTTCGCGCTGCAGCTTCTTTTTCAGGGCACGTAGCGCCTGGTCGACGTTGTTGTCGCGGACGATAATCTGCATTTTATTTGGCTTTCGGGTGTCGTTGCGCCTTGTCACAGGCTGGCCGCCTTATAGCCCGGGAAAGTGTAAGCCAAGTCGCGAACTGCGCCGACACAATTTGCGATTCTTTTGTGGGCAGCTGTCGACCATCATCATTCGCTGAGCTGCTGGCCGACGCTCGGACAGGCAAGCTGTAAGGTGATGCTGAATTCCAGGATCTGGGCGTTGGTCCCCAGATCGCGTTCGATCATCAGCGTCGCTGGGACGAGTATCTGGATAGCCAATGATTCCAACGTATTCGCGCCACTCAGCAGAAATAGCCGTTAAGCGTCACCGGTCATGAAGACAGCTCATCGGTGCCAAGGCCGCAGGGGTCAAGGTATGGCGGCAATGTCGACACGCCGGCGCGAGGCTTCGGCAAGTCCGTCCGCTTCAGGGATATTCACCGCTGCCGCCGCGCGGCGCCAGCGAGTAGTGATAATCTTGGGATCCACGCCGAGTCGGACGAGCGCTTCGGTAGTCTTCTCGGCGCGGCGCCGGGCGATGCCGGGATCCTCGGCGAGGAGGTGGCCCGACACGGTCGCAGCTATGGTCGCGGCATAGCCGGTGACGGTGATCGCGCGAGGCCTCGCCGCGCGCAGCCAGGTGATCGCGGCATCCAGGAAATAATCGTCATATTGGTAGATCAGGAAATCGGCGTCGAAATCGTACAGCAGGTGGAAGGTCCGCGCACTGTACGGCCCGGGCGGTGCGATTCGTGCTACTGCCATCGGCGCTACGTTTCGCTGTGGCAGCACGAACTTGCGTCCGGGATAGCCTTCTGCCGGTAGCATTTGCCGGGTGCAACTGCCGGGCAGGATCGAAGTACGGACAGGATCGAGCGCCGGGTCGCCGCACGGCGTGGCCGGCGCGCTCGCGGTTTCGCCTTCGACCAGCACCTCATGATTCCAGTCAGGCTTGGACGGCGCGAGGCTGACGTCATAGCGTCTTCCGGACGTACGATCCTCGGCAAGCCAGCACCCTGATTTCTTGCCCGAATCTGCATCGCGATACACCGGGCAGGTGACGAAGCGCACCGTCTCGGCCGAGACCTGGGTGGTGGCGGCGAGGAGCGCGAGGGCAGTCAGCCCCTTCACAGCGCGCTCATCAAGTTTACCAAGTCGCGCTTTTCCTGTTCGGTATAGCCGATCTTATAGCGCCGCTCGTAGAAGTCGACGATGCCCCGAATATCCTTGGCGAGGCCGTTGGAGAAATAGGGCGCGCGCGCGGAAAGACCGCGTAACGACTGCAGCGTGATCTTGCCGACATCGGCGCAGCGGCCAGTGGTCAGCGCATAACCGGGATCGCTGGTATAGATGATCCTGCCGTAATGCGGATGTGGCGGGCCCTTGCAGGTGATGCGGAACAGAGGCAGCCATGGCATCGGATCGGCGAAAGGCTGGTTGGTGGTGCCGAGATCGACCTGCCCGGGCGCCACGTCATTCCCCATCATCGACATGTTGTGGCAGAAGACGCAGGAGTTGCGCACGGGATTGCCGAAGCCGATCGGTGAATTGATCCCGGCGCTGTCGGCAATGAGAAATGTCTTGTCTCGAAAGACACGCGCGCCGCGCGCGACCGAGGCGCGGAATGCCGCCTGCTCGGGGCCGAGACTGGGGAACGGTTTTTCCCAGGCCTCGAACTCGCTCCACACTGCCTTGCCGATGCTGCCGAGCTGTCCAGCTTTGGAATTGGCGAGGGTCCCTGCACCACCGCCGGCGCCATCGGCATCCAGTGCGCCACCCTTCGCATCTATCTGCTGTGCTGCGAAGACGCGGGTCTCGAAATCGATGACGCGGGCCATGTCCGCCTTGCCCATGTGCTTGAGCAACTGAAGGTGGGTGTCCGATGCGTCGCTCATCTGCGCGTTGAGCGTGCCCGCGCGCGCGTCTGCCATTAGATTGCCCGACATCGGTTGGCCACTTTCGGGATCGAGCGGCAGCGGCATTCCCTGTTTGGGATCATAAGCGAAGCCGGTCGCTAACAGAAATTTGAGGTTCGCGACCGGCCGTGGCCGGCGATAGACTGATATCTTGCCCGCGGCCGGTCCAAAGGCGCCGGCATTGCAGCCCGTGGGATCTCGGGCGATTTCAATCGCAAAATCGGGCGCGATCGGCATCCCGGTCAGCGCGCGCGGCGGCCACGGCCGCTGAATGCGGATCAGGCCGTGGTCGAGCAGCAGCGAATGCGACGCGCGCTCGGCCTGGGGGAGGGTAGGGCAGTTCGATCCATCGTAAGCGGCAAACAGCGGGTCTTTGCCGCCGGTTACGTCCCACCGCGTCTGCGCGCTTCTGGCCGACAGGCTCATCGCGTCTGCGGGCTGGTGGCAGGTGACGCAGGCACGGCCATTGGGGCCGGTCGCGCTGAAGAAGGGATGCCCCTTGGTCTCCATCGGTCCGCCGGTCAGCAGGATGCGCACGCTCCCGGTGCTGTCGACATAGTCCTTGGAGGCCGCAAACACCCTACCGTTGTCGGGCGCCCACCAATCGTCCGCGTGATCGGCCCGCGCGGCGACGCCAATCCCGAGCAGCGCCGCCGCCGCCGATAATGCACCAATCCTGGCTTTGCGGGCTGCGTTATGCATTGCGGGCGTTCCGAGAATGTCGCGACGGGACGAATGTTGTAGGTGCGCGGGGCACCATAGATGCTGCCGCCGTCGGCACTCGACGAATTCTGAATCTGGGAGGCGATGTAGATTTTGTTGGTGAAGTTGGAAACATAGCCTTCGAACTTGTATTTAGCGTCGATCTGCAGCGTGAGGCGCGCATCGAACACGTCGCAGCGGGCACGATCGTATTCGCGCTCGGGAAAGGTGTGGCGACCTGTTGGGACAGATGTGACCATTGCACGCGCGGGGTAGTCGACATCTCGCCGCGCAACGGGATCTCGTATTGCGTGCCGGCATTGATTGTCCTGGTCGGCGAGAAGGGCAGCACCCGTCCGTCCGGCACCAGCCGCAGGTTGGTGGCGCAGCCTGGATCGGCGCCGTTGGCGTTGGTGTCGGTGATGCGCGCGTTGCCATCGAACCGCGCATGGAGGTGGCCGGCGTCGAAGCCCCAATCGCCGAACTGACCGGTGACCTTGAGCTCGCCGCCATAGGATTTGCCGGCAGCATTCTGCGTGACCGGCAGGCCGGCAAGTAGACTGGAGAGTTGGATGTCGCGATAATTGGAATAGAAAATGTCGCCAGTCACCTGCATGCGATTGTCGAGGAACTGGGTCTTGAGGTCGAGTTCGTAGGCGCGGTCGGTTTCCGGCTCGCAATTGGGGGTGCCCACGGTCGAGTTGACGCCGCCAGCCTTATGGCCTTGCGATGTGGTCAGATAGGGCAGGTTGCGGCCAACGTGATAGTTGATGCCTATTTTGCCGGTCCATTTGTCGGATTGCTGCGTGCCGATGAGGCTGGCGCCGGTAGGTACCGGACCGGCCAGTATGATCCGGTTGTAGACCCGGGCATCTTCGGAATAGCGCGCGCTGGCGACGACTTCGATCGGTCGGATGATGAAATAATTGACCTGCGCGAATGCTGATTTGAGGGTGTTGTGCGCGCTGGTCTGGAAAGTAGAATTGGACGTGACGAAGTCGGTGTTGTCGCGATCGTCGCGCTCCGAGAGTGTGTCGACCGTATCGTCGAGGTAGAACAGGCCAACCACCCAGTTGAAGTTGCGTTTGCCGATCGACATCAGATTGGCCTCGTCAATGAAAAGTGACGAAGGGGGGGGCTGGCGTTGCTGGCTCGCCCGGAAACAGCATGCTGTTGGCGGAACTGGTTGGCGGCGCGACGGGGACGGCGGTCGCGTTGCGGTCGCCCTCGGTCTGGTCAAGCGCTTCGAGCCGCCGATAGGAGGACAGCGTCGAGAAATCCACGCTCGGCCGGATCGCGATCTTGGTCTCGCCGGACAGGCGGTAGCCGTCCTGATTCTGGTAGGAGCGAGCATCCTCCTCGGTCAACGTACCGGGTAAGCGTCAGCAAGGCGGCGCCCGCGAGCACCTCGGTACGGAATGCGGAAACGCACATCATGGTCCTCTCCTACGTCGGTCGGTGCTCTTGGGGGCACTTTCGCTCGATCGTCATTTACCACCGCTACGCTCAGCTGCAAGCATTTCCATTATACCATATAACTAGTTTTGCGAGGATATCGGCAGCGCTGCGGGCGGTGTCGGCCGTCCGTAGCGCGTCAGCGAGTTGATCGATCGCGGCGGGCGGCAGCGGTTGTTTTGCGCGCCGCGTTTGGCCCAATCTCCAGTTTCAGGCAGGCGGGCGACTGAGGTCCGCAGGTCTTCGAATTCAAATTAACGCCGTGCGGGCCGGCAAAATGCCGACGCTGTGCGCGCTTTGATGGAGGCAGGCACGATCGCGTGGAATTCGGAGTTTGTAGAGAAGTGCCGGCTTTAGTTTCTCTTCAACCATTTTGTCGAGATCGCGGGCCCGCGACCTGCGCACCGCGTAGCCTACTGCTGGCGGAAGTGCTCCTGCTGGCGGGTATGGGGCGATAGCCGACCACGATAGCTAGGAAGAAATAAGCGTCTGGGATCGATCTCGCGACTTGCAAGGTCGAATTCGGCAACGCCACCGACTGTAGGCTTGGCGCTGTGCTTATCTTCAATCGTCGTATCGACCTTGGTCGTAGCAGGGCACTTCCTTGCTCCACGAGCTTATGTGCTTCGACTCCCCAGCGCAATTCAAGTCTCTATGCAGGTTGCTAGCGCGGTATGAGCTATCTAAAGTAGCGCAATGAATTTCTCCTTCTATCGCCGTTAAAAATTATGTCGCCGATAGCGATCATCGGGTTTCAGGGGCGCTTTCCTGGAAATGCGAAGTCGCCATCCGAGTTTTTCGAGCAACTGCTGGCCTCCAAAGAATTTTCCGGAGATGTTCCGGAAGATCGCTGGTCGAAAGCGGCCTATGTCACCAGCGAAAGGGCTGCAGGAAAGACGACTACCGGACGCGGCTCGTTTCTCAATTATGACTATCGCGGCTTCGACGTCGATCTGATCGCGCTCCCCGCCGACGAGGCCGCATATTTGGATCCGCAGCAGCGTCTTGTCCTCGAAGTTGCCTGGGAAGCGTTGGAGCAGGCGGCTATCGATCCGCTCACGCTTTCGGGCGAGACGGTCGGCGTCTATGTCGGAGGCTTTACCACTGATCATCTATTGAACCAGCTCTCCGCCCAGTCACGAAGCGCGCTGGGACGCTTCTCGGCCGCCGGCTCGACGCTGACGATGCTCGCAAATCGGCTGTCCTACGCGCTCGACCTACGCGGCCCGAGCCTCGCCGTCGACACGGCGTGCGCGTCGAGCCTTACGGCTCTGGCGGCCGCGGTCGCCGATCTGCAGGCCGGCGCCTGCCGCATGGCGCTTGCCGGCGGGGTCAGCTTTATGCTGCGTCCTGAATATCAAGTCGCGATGTCGGCAGCGGGGTTGCTCGCCGTGGATGGCCGTTCGAAGCCGTTCTCGAACCTTGCCGACGGTTATGGGCGAGGCGAGGGCTGCGGCATGTTGGTGCTGAAGCCGCTTGCCGACGCCTATACCGACAACGACCATATCTGGGCCGTGATCGAAGCGATCGGCACCGCGCATAGCGGACACACCGCAGGCATATCCCTGCCGAACGGGGAGGCACAGGCGGCGCTGATGCGCCGGGTCCTCGCGGCATCGGGGCTGGCGCCTACCGATATCGGGTATGTCGAGGCGCATGGCACCGGAACTATTCAGGGCGACCGCACCGAAGCGAGATCGATCGGCTGGGTCTATGGCAGGGCCGTGCGACGCGAGCCGCTGCCGATCGGCTCGGTGAAGGCCAATATCGGACATCTCGAGGCGGCCGCGGGCATCGCCGGGGTGATCAAGGCTTTGCTGATCCTGCAGTGGCGGGGGATTCCGCCCCATTTGTTGACCGGATATCCGAACCCGGACATCCCGTTCGAGGCGCTCAATCTTAGACTGTCGCGCGAAGCCGAGGCACTGAAGTCGCCATACGTCGCCGTGAACGCCTTCGGATATGGCGGAAGCAACGCCCATGTGATCCTTGGCGCGGCGCCTGAGACCCCACCATCGGAGCCGTTTCCGGTGCGCAGCGGTGCTGTGATGCTTCCGCTTTCCGCCCAATCGGCTGAAGCCTTGTCGAGTTGGCTGCCGCGCCTGGCGGAGCGAATCGAAGCCGGAGGCTCGCTCGTCGACTTACAATACACGCTCGGCAGGCGGCGCGGGCATCGCTCCTTTCGCACCGCGGTCTGGGTAGACTCGAGGGATGCTCCCGCTTCGGTCGCCGCACAGGTCCGCAGCGCCCTGGTCGACGGACTCGAGGGGAGGAACTCAACCGACGGAGCGCCGCGTGCACTGTTCGTCTTTTCCGGCATGGGACCGCAATGGGCCGGAATGGGGCGGTCCTTGTGGCGGGCTGAGCCTGTCTTCCGCGATGCCGTGGAAGAAATCGATACCGCCTTTCGTCCGCTGGCCGGTTTTTCGCTGGTCGAGGCGATGACGGGAAATGCTGGTCCCACATGGGGTTGCCGGGTTGCGCAGCCGCTGAATTTCGCTCTGCAGGTCGGCCTGGTTCGGCTGCTTTCGGCCTATGGGTTGGACCCCGATATCTGTCTCGGCCATTCGGCGGGTGAAGCTGCCGCGGCCTATTGCAGTGGACATTTGCGGCTGGCCCAGGCCCTGGCGGTCTGCTGGGCTCGTTCAGAACTGCAAGACCAGCGTGCCGGCGGCGGCGGCATGCTGGTCGCCGCGATTGAGGAGCAAGCGTCTCATGCGCTGTGTTCCGCGGTTCCCGGACTGGAAATAGCCGCCCTTAACGCGCGTCGGTCTATCGCGTTTACAGGGCCCGAGCGCGCGCTTCTGGAAGCGGAAACGCAACTGGATTCGCGCAAGCTGCCGTCGCGCCGGGTGCCGGGCAATATCGCCTATCACAGCGCCGACATGGACTCGATCCTGGTTCCGCTCGAAGCACGGCTGAAGGGACTGGATCCGCTTTCGCCAGCCATCCCGCTGGTTTCCAGCGTCACGGGGGAGCGCGTCGCACTGGAAGGCATGGGATCTACGTACTGGCCCAAGAATGTGCGAGATCCGGTGCGATTTCGCGAGGCGCTCGTGACCGCTTTTGGCATGGGCGCTACGCATTGCATCGAGATCGGCCCCCGCGCGGTATTGCACGGCGCTGTCGCGCAGACCGCGAGCGATCAGGCGCATGACATCACGGTCATCCCGACCCTGGGCGGAGAGAAGGATGAGCGGCTCGCGATCCGCAAGGCGCTGACCCGTGCCTACGTAAGCGGCGCACCGTTTGATTGGCAGCGACTGGCGCCGGCGGGAAAAGTCGTCTGCCTTCCCGCAACCGGGTGGCACCGCCAACGCCTCTGGCATGAAACCGAAGTTCAGATGCAGGATCGCACGCGGCACGAGGGGGGCAGCCCTTGGGCGGAGGCGGCGATCGTCCCGCAGATCTGGAACGCCGATCTCAACCGGGAAGTCTTCGCATTTCTTGGCGATCATCGAATCGCAGGGGTGCCCATCCTTCCAGGCACCGCCGCGATGGAGGCTGCGGTGCAAACCGCACTTGCGGTTCGGGAAGCGTCTGACGCAGGGTTGCCGATAGGCTTGAGCGACATCTGCTTTGAAAACCCGTTCCTACTGAACCGGAGAGTGGGGCAGGTGCTCGATACCCGCCATATTGGCGGTGCTTTGGAAACCCTGGCGTACGATCCAGCGTCTCCAAGCGGGGCTGTTCGCGTTCTCAAGGCCCAGATCTCCTGTCCGGGAAGGCGCCCTGCCGCGCGGCGGATTGCGGAACTGGCTGCTTTGGCGCCGTATCCGCTGGATTGGGAGCAGCATCATGCCCGCCTCGTTGCGCTCGGGATCGAGCATGGCCCATCTTTCCGAACCGTGCAGAAGCTCGCGCTTGCCGCCGATGGCGGCGCGGTTTTTGCGCATCTTGCGATCAATCGACCGGATCGGACGGAGATCGGAGTTGAGGCCGCCGTGTGCCTGCTCGACGGCATCTTCCAGGCCGCTCTGGCGCTGACCGTCGTCTGCGAACCGTTGGTTCCTACGTCGATCCGCTCCTATACCGTTCATGCACCTTTGCCGCGGAACGTATGGGCCTGGATTAACCTCGCACCCGGCGCAAGCGACAGCATCTGCTTCAATGCAAGCCTGCTCGACGCTGCAGGCGAGTGTCTGGCGGAGTTGGAGGAGATTGTCGTCAGGCCGCTGACGCCTCACCGGCAAGCCGGCCCCGTCCCTGATCTGTCTCTGGTGATGGACTGGCGGGACGTGCCGCTTGAAGCGCGAGAGGCTCAACTACGCCGTATCGCGGTCGTCGCATCGAGCAGCCCGGAGAGGAGCTTGCTGTGCCGGGCGCTGACGGCGGCGGGCGCCGTGTTGGCAGATAATGACGTCGACGCCACCGCATTGCTCGTTCCCGATGGTCCGCAGCCGCTTGCGGAGAGGATGGCGGACCTTCTCGCCGTCTGCACTCGTCCGTTCGCTGGACGCGTATATCTAGTTACCCGCAACGCCCTGGCGGTTGTGCCCGGTGACGTCAGCGATGCCGAGCAGGCCGCCGCATGGGGACTTGGACGCACGTTGTTCAATGAGATTCCGGAAACCGCGACGACGATGATCGACGTCGCGGGCGAGGCTTGGTACGCGGCGGTCGCGCGCGAGATCGCGGCGGCGTGTCCGAGTAGCGAGGTCGCGCTTCGTAATGGGCGGCGGCTGCTGCCTCAACTGCGCGCGGTCGTGCTGCCGGAGGTCTCGGCAGCGGCTCCTGGGTTCGACAAAGCCAAAACCTATCTGATCACGGGCGGAGTGGGAGGCCTCGGCCAGCAGCTTGCGCTCTGGCTGGCGCGGCGTGGCGCCGGTCGGATCATCGTGACTAGCCGGTCACTGCCGCCACAGGCGAGGCTTGCGCCACTGGCACGCGAACTCTCGAAATGGGGCGCCGACCTGACGGCCGTACCATTGGACCTGGCGGATGGGCCGGCGGTTCGTGCGCTGCTGATGCGCATCATGTCCTCGGATGCCCCTTTGGGCGGAATTTTTCACTGGGCGGGCATGGCCATCGATCGACCGGCCACGATAATGACCGCTGAGGAGCTCCGCCTCGTTCTGGAGCCCAAGGCAGGGGGAGCGGCCGCGCTCCATGCGGCGAGTCTCGACCTGCCGCTGGACTATTTTGTAATGGCATCCTCGCTGAGCGCGATCGTCGGTAACCCGCGACAGGCAAATTATGCCGCTGCCAATACTTATCTTGACGGTCTTGCCTGGGCACGGCACGCCGCCTGTTTGCCGGCGCTGAGTGTCAATTTTGGAGCGGTCGCGGGCACCGGCATAGCGGCCGACCCAACCGTGCTCGCGCACCTAAAGGCAGCGGGCCTTCCGCCGATGCGGGTGGAGACCGCTTTTGCAGGGCTGGGCGCCGCGCTCCTGTCCGGACTACCGCAGTTGAGTCTCTCCCTGGCGATCGATTTCGAGCGGTGGATGCGATACGACCCGCGTTGTGCGGGCACCGACAAGATGGCCGGGCTCCTGACTGAGGCCCGCGCCGCGGCGGGGAATAAGCGCAACATTCGGGGCGAATTGAGCCGAGTTCCGGTCGGCAGCCGGGCCAAGGTGCTGGCAGATCACCTACGCGTCATGCTGGCTGAGATCCTCAAACGCCCCGCCGAACAGCTTTCACGCGAATTGCCGCTCAGTCGGATGGGGCTGGACTCGCTGTCGGCGCTGGAATTCCAGATCCTGATCGATCGTGAGTTCGGGGTCTCCTTGCCAATCACGGCGCTAATCAGCGGCCAGACACTGGCGGGTATAGGCGCAAGGATATCGGGAGCGTTGGCCAATGGCCCGGAATGAGGCCCAGCCCCCGTTGTACGAGGCCCCGGCCAGCCGAGAATCGTTTGACATGGCCGCGCGCCGAATTCAGCAACAATTCTGGGAGGTGCAGGCCGCCGACTGGGACGCCGGACGTGCCGGTCGGGGATTGCAGCCCGGCCATGTTGAAGCGATGGCTCCGTGGCTGGCTGCCCCTGTCCTGCTGATCGGGGCGGGGCGCGGCTTGATGCTCCTGGCGCTCCGCGCCGCGGGCTATGCCGCGACTGGCGTAGACTGGTCTGCCGGCATGGTCGCGGAAGCGCAACGTGCAGGCGTGGCCGGACTGAGCCATGGCGACGCCTATCATCTGGCTAATGCCAGTCGAAGCGTGGCGTCGGTGATCTTCTCGACGGGGGTATTGCTCCCTACCCATAGCGAGGCGCGCCGAAATGCATATCTCGGCGAAGCGTACCGCGTCCTTGTTCCAGGAGGACACCTGGTCCTGTGCCTGTGGTTCGAGCAGGATTCCGCCGCGGCCAGACTCGCGGCGGAAAGTGTGAAGCTGCCGATCCACACCCTTCAGGCCCAAGTACATTGGAGCCTCGACGCCCTTAATACGGGCCTTTCTGTTTGCGAATTTAATAGTCTTCACCAGGTCATGCACGACGATGTTCTGATCTGGATACTTGAAAAAGAATAACATATAATGTAAATTGTTGAAATTTTCATGCTACCGTTGTATTATATACGGTGTTATATTTGTGTATAACTAGTTGTGAATTGGATTATGATCATGAAAAAACAGATCATAGATATTATCGCAGAATATTTGGATGTTAATCCCGATGAACTTTTGGACTATAAAACATTAGTGGACGTTAATATAGATTCTCTCGATTTCGCGGAAATCATGTTCGAGATCGAAGAAAAGTTTGATGTGGAGATCATGTTTGAGATGCAGAGCCACAAAAACGAAATAGGCAATCTTGGCGACGTCGTACGCCTCATCGAAACGCTGATCGTGAAGCAGAAGGCATCGCAATCGGCCGACGACGGTGAGTGAATCTGGGTCGGGGGAGGGGCGCGTCGTGGTCACCGGCATGGGAGCTTTGTCGGGTTTTGGGGCGGGCAGGGATGCCTTCGAGCAGGGTCTGTTTTCGGGACACTGTGCTATCCGCAAGATTGAACGCTTCGATACGACAGCGCTCAACTGCCATTTCGGCGCCGAGCTGGTCGGATTCACGGGTGAGGATCTGATCCGGAAATCAGAGCACCAATTTTACGACCGCGTCAGCCTCATGGCCATGGCAGCGGCTGATGAGGCGCTCGGGCAGGCGGGGTTGGACCCGGCCGAGATCGGGCCGGTTACTGGCGTGATGATGGGCTCGGCATTCGGTCCGGCGGAAGCGATTCAGGAATCGGTGATGCGGATCGCCCGAAGCGAGCGGGTGCGGCCGACGACTATCGTCAAGATGATGCTGAACAGCCCCACCGCGGCGCTTTGCGCGCGTTTTGGCCTGCGGCGGGCATCGACGGCGCATGTGACGGCCTGCGCCGCATCGGCACACGCCATTGCGCAGGCGGTTCAGGCTGTGAGGCGGGGAGAAATGGAAATCTGCCTCGCGGGGGGCTCCGAGGCATTTCCCACGTCCTCCTTGTTCGCGGCCTGGGACGCGCTGGCGGTCATGAGTCCCGAAACCGATTCCTCAACGGGCATCATGAGACCCTTTTCGAAAGCGCGGCGCGGCTTTGTCATCGGGGAGGCTGCGGCCGTGCTCGTCCTCGAGCTGGAGGATCGGGCACGGGCGCGCGGCGCGCGGATACTGGCGGAGATCTGCGGGGTCGGCTTGGTCTCGGATACGCCGACGCTCACCAAACCCACGCTAGGAGGCATGGCTGGCGCCATGCAGGCGGCTATGGACGATGCGGGTCTGGTCCCGGCGGATGTCGGGCACATCAATTCCCACGGTACAGCGACCGAGCTCAACGATGCGCTCGAGCGCGAGGCGATCCAGCAATTGTTTGGCGCACACATCGGTAAGGTGCAGATCAGCGCGTGCAAGTCCGCGATCGGTCACTGCATGGGCGCGGGAAGCGCCATCGAAGCCGCAGCTACAATTCTAGCGCTCCAGCGGCAGGAGGCGCCCTGTGCGGTGGACCTGGCCGGAGACGGATGGCTGGCACGGGGCGGGCCCTGCGCGATGCGCACGGACATCGCCTTGTCGAATTCGTTCGCCTTTGGCGGTCACTATGCCACACTTGCCTTCAGGCGAGTCGCCGATCCTCGGCCATCGCGGTGAGTGCTTGATCTATCCGCGCTGCGAACGCCGTGGGAGCCAAGCTGTCGCAAAGGGTTAGCGGGATGTCGGCGGCCCGGCAAAGCTCCAAAATCTCGAGGAGTAGCAGGAGCCGGTGCAGTTGCGGGCCCGGCTCTGGCGATCCTTCGTCGGCATTTGCTAACTGCAGAAGACGGGCAGACCGGCACAGATTCAGAAGCTCGTTCATTTCATTGAGTAGGAGCTTGCGGTCGGCCGCGTCGATGGGCGGGAGCGCCTCGCCTAGCGCGTCGAGTGACGCCAGGACGTCGCTCGCCGGGTTCGAGGGGCTTTCACCGGAGCCGAGAATCTCGCGCTCCAGTAGTGCGACTGCTTCTGCTGTCCGACATTGCATGGCCAAGAGGGTCGCCCGGCATTCGGCATAAGATGCCCTTAGCCCGAGCAGGGCATTCCATAAAATCGAATAGGGCTCGCCGCCCGGTACGATGCCATGCGGCATTCGGTGCAGGTCGGGTGGCTGGCACAGCGCCGCGCCAGCGGAGAACAGGGATTTGGCGGGTTCGGGCAGGTCCGGATTTCGGGCGAAGCTGGCAAACCTTCGCTGCAGCGCCTCGCCCGCAGCGATGGTCTTCGAATCGAGCTCGCCGGCCTTCAGTGTGACATACAGTCGGGCGTAGAACGCGCGAAGCCGTGCGCTTAGTTGTCGCGTGGCTGCTCTGAGATTGCCGCTGTCGACAGGCAGCGCAAGCAGAGCGATGCAGGCTTCGAGCAACTGGGCAAGCTCGCGCTTGAGCGCGCGGTCCAGCATGATAGTGCCCGCTGCAATCCTTCCGGCGCTGCGGACGATCTGTAGGGCCTGCCAACGCAGCGGCAGGAGTTCGGGTTGCCGCTGTGTGGCCTCGGCGAGCCAGGCGACGGCGCGCTTCATCGCGACACTCACCTCAGGCGGAAGGCCCGGCCGCTGCAGTTGTTCCATTAATCTCACAAGGCCCGCCAATTGGGAGACGTTGCGGATGAGCAATGCCGCGCCGGGCTCGGCCGGGGCGCCCGCGATGTCCGGCCTGCAGGCCCGCTTGGCGCCGAGCCAGACACCTTCAACGAGGCAGAACCGCTCGCCCTCGCGATCGGTGACGCACAACGCGCCATCGACGAAGGGGATGGTAAGGCTCGCAGGATCAAATGACGGGCACTCAATTTCCACCCCCGCCGCCCGGCCCGTTCCCGGATCCGTTGTCGCGAAGAAGGCGAGGCAATCCGTAGATGGGTTCGTGATTCGGCCCGGAGCTGTAAAGTCCAGTGCAAGCGCCAAATCCGGCAGCACCGGCGTTGCCGGCTTGCAAAGCGCTTCGTCGCCGGCAAGCGCGGCGCTCGCCAGAAAGCCTGCGAGCTGGGATCGCGCGCGCGCGCGCCAGCCGGCGAACGCGGCTGCGGGGAAACGCTGACAGAGCCCTGCGCGCATAATCCGGGTCCAAGCATCTGCGCGATGGTCTTCCAGATAGAGTGCTTGGCACGCAAAGCTGACGCCGACGATGCCTCGTGCGGGGAGCGAGGCGAGCGCCGCTGCCCGGCTCCACGCCGGCATCGCGCGTGGCGCTAGCAGCGAGAGTGGCTCTCCCGGTAGGTCGCTCATCCAGATCTCGTGATGCGCATCTTGCTGTGCACTGGCGAGTAGGATCGGACTGGCGCTTGTCACCCAAGGTCGGCGGGTAAGGTGCGCGGTGGCGTAGGCCATCGGCCCGCAAAATCGGTTTTCTGCGGCTTCCCGCGCGAAGCTGACCTTCAGTCCGGCCAAGTGATCGGCATTGGCTTCGAACACCTGGAAGAGCTGCTCTCCATGGCTGAGCGAGCGGACGACGTGCGTTCCCAGATCATGGAAATACTCGATGAAGCGTCTCGCTTGGCGGGCGGTAAGGTCGCCGTAGAACTCACTCCCTTCGTGGCGCATTTCGCGCAGCCTGAGCCGCGCCATGGCGGCGCGCCCCTCGGGCGTGAGCCATTCCACGATCTTGGTCTTGCGATTGAACCCGTGCCACTCGGGCGTGTAGTAGCGGATTCCGCGGCTGCCGATCAGACGGACGAGTAGGAAAGCTGGCGCTGGCCGGATTGTCAGATCCACCTTCAGCCGCGCCTCGAGTGTCGCCAGCGACTTGCCGGCCATTAGCGCGCCCGCGGTAACCGAATGCGGCCCGTCCAGACCGACCATCGGGGTAACGGAATAATCGAAGATATGATCCAGCAGGTCCGCCACGCTTTCGTGGAGGGACAAAGACGGCGCGCCCCATTCGACCGGATTCGGGGGGACGGTTGCGCGCTCGACACGTAACGGCCTGCCTTCCGGCAGTCGCCACGGACGTCCAGACGACAGAAAGTCTGGCGTCAAGCCAGCCCAAAGATCGAGCGGCTCCCCGAGATCGACGTCCAGACCCATGTATGAACTCATGCTTTGATCAGGTCGGCTGGAATGTGCCGACGATCAAGAGATCGGTCGGGACCTGAACCACGCCCATGGAGATCATATTTCCTGGGAAAAGGACGTTGCGCAGCGCGAAATAGCTCACCGACGAGAAGGAGATGCCGGCCATCGCCGTCTGGAAATCATTGCCTAGAATCGATTGAAGCTGACTATTGATCTGGTCCGAGCCGCCGCCGGTGACGCTGACATTGGGCGCCTGAGGATTGATCTGGATCGATTGAGAGGGGCCGCTACCGCTCAGGCTGACGGGATTGTTCGCCGTCACGGTGATCGTGTTCCCGATATTCCCGCTGGGTGTGACCGACTGATACAGAAAAAACCCGTCGGTGGCAGTGCCCGTGTAGGTTCCGCCGAGGTAGATCGAGTAGGTGACTGTGGTCCGGTCGCAGCAGCTGCCGAAGCTGAATGAACCGGAAAAGTTCATCTGCGGCGAGATGAAGGCGCTATAGCCTTGCGTGCCGGGCCCGGCCTGGGGATAGAGTCGGAAGGGTTTGCCTGCGGAGTTGAACCCAGCGCACAGGATGTTGGAGAACACGATCCGCGAACTGATCATCAAGGAACAGGTATAACCGCTTGCGGTCGGGATAGGTTCGAGCACGATCGGAATGCCGGCCGACGGGGAGCCATTCGTCGTGATTAGCAACTGAACGATAATATTGCCCGAATTCGTTTTGATCACGTTGAACTGGAATTGCGTCGGCGTCAGCGTAGGGTTGGAGCTGCCGTCAGCAAAGTCGAGTGACGCCACCTGATATGTCATATCGCTGGTGGCGAACCAGCTCTTTATCTGGTCCGACAGCTCCTGCGACGTCACGCCCTGCAGAGTAATGTTGTTGACGGTGAAGGCACCAGTCGCAAAATCGAGCACGATCGTATGGGTGGTCGGGTTGATCAGGCCCGTCACCGACGTCAGCTGTACGGTGGCCATAATCGTCGGATTGCTTCCGACGTCGATGCTCTGAACCGGCCCCCAGGTGACACGAGGGTCGTTGGGGACGCAGCCGCAGGACGCGGGCTGGAATCCTGCATCGACGTCCATAGTGCCCGAGCGTGTGCTGCCTGATTCGATGGCCTGAGTGACTGTGACCGTGTTCGAGTTGCCGGTGAAGACGAAACGCGGCAGCCCGAGCGTGAAGGAAAATTGCGTAACCACGCAGTAGGCGCCGTGCGGGCTCGTGAGCCTTGGTCCGCAGAACACTTGCGCAATCGTCATCTGCCCCGATGTCTTCTCCCGGTATTGCGCTAGGAAGAACTGGTTGATCGCGCTCTCCAGCACGTTGAGCACGGCATCCCAGCCGTTGAGAACCTCTTTGTCCTGATACATCTGATTGAGCAGGTAGGTCAGCGTTGGACTATCGGCCATTATCGGATCCCTATCGCAACCCAGACGCTCAGGCGCCGGGAACCAAGCGGCCGGCGATCAGCAATTCCCCGGGCAGAGCGGCGACCTCGAACTCCAGCGCGTGGCCGGGAAGGGAGAGGTCGCGCAGCACGAGGTCACTGATAGCGGTCATCCGGACACTGGACATGTCGCCTTTTATGTCGACGGTCAGGAGCTTCTCCAGTTGCGGCTGCACGATGGCTTCGTAAAAGCCGTTGGCAGTCACCGACTGGCCCCCCGCGCGGAGACCGATGACCTGATCCGCACCCGTGCCGCTGATGTTGACAGGATAATGGGCGGCGAGATCCAACTCCAATCGTATAGTCGAGGCGGGATCTATGTAGGTGAACAGCTTCAGCCCCTCCTCGATCGAACCGCCAAAACGAATGAACAGTGTCGAGTGGTCAGTGAAATAAGTCTGGCCGTCCTGGCGGCTGAAGCTGCCTTCAAAGATCATCGGCTGGTGAACCTGCGTGAACCAATGTGGCTCCCCTTCCGACGGAGGCACCGAGATCAGCTTGATGTCTCCGGTGCCGGAATTATAGTTTTTAACGATCATGCTCATCGCCGCCTGCGAGCTGATCATCAGGCTGAAGTCATGGCCACCGGGATGGGGTACGGGAGCGCTTGAGGCCGGCGCTGTGGCGCCGGCGGCGGAGCCGGTCAGAATCTGAAGCAAAGGCTCCCCGCCCAGCGACTCGACGACGCGCGCGGTGACGGTAGCCGGTGTCAGGACATCTGCATCGGCACCTCCCTGGAGTACGACGCTGCCGAGTTGGTCACTCAATCTGTGCGCGCTCAGCCAGTCCGCCAGCTCTTGATTGTCGGAGTTGATCGAAAAGATACCTTCGGCGTGGCTCGATAGGACCAGACTGGCCTCCTGCGGTATCAGGGCGATCGTGAAACAAGGGCCGCTCGGAAGCGCTTCGACGCCCACCGGGATCGTCCCGGCAAGTTGTAGCGGATTGCGCTTGGTGATCGAGATTGAAGGCGACCATGCGATCTTGCCGCTCTTGTGTAGCGAACGTGCGCCGCGCAGGTGCGAGACATGCTCGGCGGCGGCCTTGCCATATTGCAGCGTGCCGCTTTCAATTACGAAGTGCACCTGCACCGCCTGATCGGCTACGACCAGTGACACGACCGGAGGCGGTAGCTCGGTTTTCACTTCGATCACGTCGTGAAGGCCGTCCACCTGATTCGGCGCCACCCAAAGCAGCGAGCGCTCCCTTTCGGTGAGAAATCCCGCGTTCCAATTGTGTTGCACCAGCGATTGCACTGCTGACTGGGTGAGGTTGATTGCAGCGTCCCAGCCATCGGGCACCGATGGGCTATTCTTCATCACAACAAGCAGCGCCGCTATTCCAAGTGCGTCCTGTTGGACCATCGTCTTCTCCTTTGTGGCGCCGTTCGATCAACCCGGTCCGGCCGGCACCGGTGAGGTGCGGGCCGGATACCTGCTCATTGCGCTATCTAGGATGCGTACCCCGGAAGAAGCAGCGCGACATTCTGGGGAGTGAGGATGATGTCTGGTTGGTAGACGACAGCGATCAGTGGCGGACTGATCGCACCGTTTTCGATATCGACGGTGTAGTCGACCTGCCCCCCGAGCGCAGGATTGATCGGTCCATATTTAAAGCTGAATTTCGCCGGCAGGTTGGGCACGGTCACGCTGTTCACAGTCGTCCCGCTTTGGAAGGTGGTCCCGCCGAACGATCCCATTGCGCCCGCCGAAGCGGGAATGGTCACGGTGTAGTTGGCGTTCTTCTTGCGAACTTGCGCAAGGAAGCTGCCCACAACGAGCGATGCTGACGGCACCTTGGCATAGGACATTTTGATCAGCTGATTGGCGGGAAACAGCAGGCTCTCAAGCGCCATGATCGACAGCGGTTGGAATGTTATCTGCTCCATGCTCTTCTGCAATTGCTTTGGCACCGCGTCTGACAGTGCCGACATCAGCGCAATCTTGACGTCGTTGTCGTTGCACTCGCAGGCCCCGGTGGGCTTTAGATCGCTAGACTTATCGACCGTGACTGAAGGGCTGGTGGTCGAGAAGCCGACGTATTGATTGGAACCGACGTCGGTGACCTCAAGAGGATAAACCCCGGACATGTTCACATAGGCCGTCGCCGAGGCTCCGCTCCAGCTGGTCCAGTACCAACGTCCCGGAGAATATTGCGTCCCAGGTTGATACAAATATTGTTGATACTCGAAATTGACGTTGGTCCCGCCGGTCGGCGGATTCGCCGTTCCGTTAGAATAGGACAGGGCGATTCCATCGGTCTCGGTCCGCGAGAAGGTCAGACCGGAGATATCCCACGTCAAATCGTTCGTCGTGGCCGAAATCCGAAAGTGAGTCTTGTGCCCATCGACATCGTAGCTATCCTTCCAGGGCACGGGTGCTGTGACAGTTCCCGTATCCATCACCGCGCTCCACGCCTCGAAGTCCTGCTTCGGCGGAACAGCCTTGAGCTGAAAGTTCGAGGAGCCCCGGTTGAAGCTGTCGACGAATATGTGCTGAAAAGTTAGTTGTGGGCTGATCATGAGCGAGATCATGAAATCACTCACATCCGCTACCGGGGCCGCGGGGTTGTAAGCCACTGGCTCGGTCAGCGCCAGCGCCTGCAGATTTTGGACTTTTCCCGTGGTCGCCATAAGCATCTGAAGGACATTGTTACCCGCATTGGTATTCATGGCGTGGAGCACGAACTTGGTCGGCGTCAGTGCCGGGTCGCTCGCGAGATCCTTGGTATTGATCGTCTGGACCTCGAACTTAATTTCGTTCTGTGCGTAATAGTTGGCGATCGCGTCCGAAATCTGAGTCGCATTGGGCGAGGGGTCCCAATTCGGCGGATTGACGTGGATGTTTCGCAGTACGAATGAGCCACTCGGGAAATCCAACAGGACAGTGAGCGTATCACTCTTGTCTCCTTGTCCTGACGGCGGAGTGACGACGCCCTTGATCGTCGCCAACTGAACATTGGCGAATACATATGGAGATTTGCTGGTATCGACGATCGATGGGGTGTTCCAGGAGATGCCCAGAGTCAGGGTCTGAGCGCCGCTGCCCGTACTTGTGAGCGCGATCGGTTGCGCGCTTGTTGGATCCGGGCTGTCCGACAATTGGATGCGGGTTTCCTTGCCCACGCTCGTCCACTTCACGACGAAATATTCGTTGTCGCCGCTGTTGGGATCGCCCGGTTGCAGGGGGGCAGGTAGGGCCCCCGAAGTGCTCAGGTAGATGCTGCCCAATCCGTAGCCGAGTACATCCGGGGTGGGGATCACCAGTTCGTTCGTCGCCAGGTCGGCGGAGAAGGTGAGCGGCTCCGTCGGAAGGTAAACCTCTCCCGGAATAAAAGTGCTGGACTTGCCCTTAGTGCCGTTGACGTCCACTGACCCGGCCTTCACGGAGCCGCCTTCGATATATTGCTGCACCGCCGCCTGATCGGAACTAGCGATAAATTGTAGGAGTGGGTTGGTAAGATCTATTTCGAGCTGGGTTGCCTGGCTGATCCAGAATGTTTGTCCATGGGAGACGACCGGCGTTGCGGTTCCGAAATAGGAGGCCTTGATCTTCATCAGGCCGGTGCCGCTCGCGGGATTGAGGGTCTTCAGATACGCTTGGAACTGCTGGTTCAAAAAGGCATTCACCGGACCCGAAAGCAGGCTGAATGCTGCGTCCCAGCCGTTCAGAACGTTTTGGTTCTGATACATCTGCCCTTCGAGATAGCTGAGGCTTGGCGAGGAATCCGGGGCGGCGGCGAGCGCCATGGCCTCGAAATTCAGCGCCCTGGGCGCACCAAGTAAAGCCAGCGGCTCGAGTCGGCGCGCGGCGTAAGCGCGCATCAGCATCCGGCGCAGCGATACTACGGGATCATCATAAATGGCAGTGATATAGAAATCGAGTTCGATGTCGATCAGCAACTCATCGAATTCGATGTTCTTGTTGGTGCTCTTCGCCGGGAAGCTGATATTCCAATCCGTGAAGGGCGTCAGGTGGGTCACCTTGTCGGCGAAGGTGCCGACGTTGTTGCCGAATTTTGCGCCCCCAGTCTTGGCGTCATAAACGTAAGGCCCGAACACGCGCCGTGTCGACGCGAAGGTGCGGGTGCCGCGATTGGTGTCGCGATCGAGGAAAGGCTGGGCGTCGGTATCGAGCGCGATTTCGTAATTCCCCGAGGCCGTCGACCTGACGCCCTCGATCCGCGGCACGACGCGATCAATCCGGACCATGACGTAATTCTGGAAACCGGGATCGGATAGATGCACAGATAGTCGCTTGAAGCGACCGTTTATCAATTCCTTGTAGGGGATCGAGGTCACCTTCACCGTAATCGGTTCGTCGACCTTCTGCGGTTGCGGGTTGAGGTTCTGGAGGGCGGTGATGATGCTCGCATCCTGGCTCGAAATGACGGCCAGGAGCTGATTCAGCGAGAAAGAGGTGATCGCGACCGGTTGGCCGAAATAAGTGAACTCTATCGCTCCGTTCTGGTTGACCAAAACTTTCGCCAGCGTACTCAAAACCTGCTTGAGTTGGAACTGCAACTGCCCGGTCATGCCGATCAGATCGACCTTGGCGAGATCGGGCGGTAACGAGGGGTTGTTCAGGTGGAGCGAGTTGGTCAGTGCCGACATCTTGGCCTGCTGCTCACCATTGATCGTCTTCAGCCGCACATTGTTGGCGATCTCGACCAGCAGCCGGCTGGCCTCGGCCTGTGCGCTCAACAGCGCCGACCCTATGATTGACAGATTTTTAACGGCGGCAATCAGATTAGCCTTGTCCTGCTGGAGGCTGCCGTTCTGCGGGACATTAGCGAGCGCCGCTTCGACATTGTTCGGAATCATCGCCATGTCGACCTGGCTCGGCATTTCCAGGTCGCCCGATTCCGATGCCGTCTGGATCGAACTGGCCAGCGCGTTGATCTTCGAAATGTCCTTGGTGACCTTCTCGATCACGCTGAGCTGGCTGATGACCTGCATGACGGCTTGGAGCTTGTCGTACACGTCCTTCAATGCCTTCAAAGCATCGAGAACTCCCTTTTCTGCCGCCCCCGGAATACCCGCGAACGCCACGCCTAGGCTGAATAGCCCGGTAACGATTCCCATGACCGCCTTGAAGACCTCATCCTTCTCGTAATTCGCATAATCCTGCTCGAATTTCTGAACGATGCCGGGCGGGGAGCCGAGATTGCTGATTACAAGCTGCTGGTCGTTCATCTGGATCTGCAACTTGGCAACGTTCTGGATGGTCGTCTGCAGCTGCGAATCCAGCTGATTGATGATGTTTTGATAATATTGATCCATCGCGTTCCGGCCATCGGCCAGCGCCTGGAAATATTGCGTCAGGACGCCGCCGATTGCGCGGACATTGTCGTTGACCGCCTGGATCGAATTCATGATCTTGTAGCTTGCTACCGTCGTTATCAGCTGAGACTGATACGAAGCGATCTGACCATTCAAAGTTGTGGCTTGAATCACTAGGTCGCTGACATATTTGGCATAGGCGTCGTAGGTGACGTAGGGAACAAAGACGGTATCGGCGCCGAAAGTTGCGACCGAATTCGCTAGATACAATGCGCGCACGCGGGCGTTGGCGAGCACTTCGTCCGCGGTCTTCTCGGGGATGATCCGCGCCAGCCAGTTGAGATAGGCGACTTCGAGCGCCCGCACGATGTCGGCGTCGGTGCCTTGTGCCTGCAGCAGCGCCTCGCCGGCGACGACCGAGAATTCGATGCTCTGCGAGTTCTCGATCAGCACGCTTTCGCTTGGCGGATCGGTCAGGACCCCGATGAGATCGATCGTGTAGCGTTTCGTGACCGGATCGGGCGTATCGCGGGTTTCCAGCAGGAACCCGTCCAGCGCTGTCTTGCGGATAATCGAGGTCGATTTTGTGCCCTGAAAGATCAGCGCGCCATACATGTCCTCGCAGGACACAGTGAGTTGCTGCAGCGCCTTCTGGCTCATGTTCAGGATAGGCGTCTGGGCCGCCTGTGTGGTGTCGATGATCTGCGACACCAAGGTGATCGAATCCGAAGGCAGCTCGATCGCCGGCGCCCCCTCGGCCGAAGTAGCCTGTAGGACCTGAGCGAAGCAGGAAAAGCTTTGCATCGGATAGGATTCGCCAATAATTTCGGCGCCCATCAGGTTGACCTGGGCGAGATCCACCCGCTCCTGATAGATATCGATCACTGGTGTGACGATGCCCGAGGCCCAAGAGTCGGTCGTCTGGGGGAATATCCTCGCCCAGTCGTAATCGAGTGGGCGGCGCAGCGGAATCACCACGGCGTTGCCATATTTCTGCATGAGGCCGCCGGCGACGAGGCGGTCCCATGGCCCTTCGATTAGCGCGCTCGGCATCAGCTCCGCCAGGGGCGTTAGCTGGCATGCATAGGTCACCTCCAGGCTAAGTGCCTCGAGCAGCGGATAGGATTTGGAGGCTGCGAAGATACTCTGCGTGCCTTCAGGGACATAGCCGTTAGCCCAGCTTCCTTTACTGATCGCAGCCGCCAGCGCCGGGTCCCGGCCGATCGTGGTAAGCGTGCCATAGGTCTTTACGAAACCCGAAGTGGCGAGGGGAGAGGTATAGATCGCCCAGCTGTTGGCTAGGATGCCGGACACGGCCATGCTGCCATCGGGCTGTTTGGTCGCCGCCTGCTTGAACTGCGCCTGCAGATATTTGAACTCGTCGTCGTCATAGGCGAACACTTGGACGAGTTTGTCGCCGCTGAAGACCCTGGTGACGAAATGCGTGCCGAATTGTTCGATGGTCTCGAGATATTTCTTCGCATCGGCGAGCGTGAGCTTGCTGTCGTATAAGGGGGAACCCGATATGGGCTCCTTGGCCTTGGGTAGCGCCGCGACCGCGGCCGCGGCTTTGGCGGTGAGGACGTCTTCGATGGCCTGCGATGCGTTGCCGTCGGTAAAGTCCCCAGCGGTCGTCGAGGCGCAACGCTCATAGCTAACGAGCATGTAATTGCTTGGCGTGCTAAAATCGAGACCGAGAAAACCACCCACCGCGGCAAGCGCTGCCACACTGTCGGCGTCGTTGAGCGAGAGCGGGCCTGAAGGGACGTTGATATCCTGCGGCACATTTGAAACGGGCAGTACTTCGTACCGGTAAATTGCAGATATCAGGGACTGTGCAGAGCCATGCAGGGTGATCAGCGGCGTACTAGACCAGAATGGAAAGTCCGAGTCCGTGGTTACCGGATTTTGTGGCTTGATGGCCTGGTCGGGTGGCAAGAAGAACGGCGACCCAATTTGGCCGCTTGGATTCCAAGCGGGCTGATAGCCGAAAAAAAGATTGGTTGATGTACCAACGGTTATCGTGTTCGCCACGATTTCCCTCCTGCAAAGATATGAATTCGACTAGAAAAGATCAAAATTCCACCGATGCGATAATGGTATTTTTTTATTGATGGTTTTGTCAAACTGAATTTGAACATGATTCATCGCATTATTGTTACATGTTGTGTGTCAAGTATCGTCGTGTCCAACTTGGATTGATTTCTGAACCGGCCGCTGTTTTCTTGTGCCGCTTAACTCCTTGGAGCAGTTGGGTGCCGGGGCTGCAAATCCGAATTAACGGACCTTGGGGATGAGGAAGGTCTGTCGGTATTGGGTGCCGATCTGGAGATTGCGTTGTGTTCGTCATCTTGGGTCGCCGGTCTGATCGGGTCCCGACGCCTGACGGGCTTTGAGGGGATGACGCAATCGCACGTCAGCGTGAGACTGGGAATAACATTGGCGCAGTTGCTCCGCGCGCCACGGCGCGCGGATGCTGACATTGTGCCTATCATTTCCGGTAGGTTGTTGCGCTTGGTCGCGACGACCGGATGTGATGGCTGGAGCCGGAAGGTGACATGCTCACGGCGGCGCCGAGGGCGACTGACGCCGTTGACAGTCAATCCGACACTAGCCGTCCATGTCGGCGGACGTCAAAAGGATCGGCGGCTCTCCGCCCAGGCGCTTGACGAATTCGCGCAACGCGATGCGGTGGATGTCGGTCTCGAACTCAGCGAAGGTCTCTAGAGCAGTCTCGAAATCTATGCCGTCGATGTCGGGATTCATCAGTTCGGTCAGCGCATCCGCCGTGATGAGGAATTCGACCTCGCCTAGATCGGTCATGCCGACGAAGCCGACGCTATCGCGTTCTGCCACCCACTCATAGCCGCCTAGTTCGAAGCGGACGCTTGGCCTTGCCATGGCGTTCAGGCCGATGTGATTGCAGAAGGAGTCGGCAGGAGTTCGGCAAGGACCGAAATGCCATTCCCTGCGAACGACTTCAGCGACACCCCATCGATTTGCACTGGCCGCTCGGTTGTCAGCGTCGCCGCGATCTTTTGTTGAGAGTCGAGTTCCAGCCACGCACGGACAGCGCCCTCGAGGCTCGTCACTTCAGCGACGTCCTCGTCTCCGCGCGGCACGTCCTCGAGGGCTGCGCTCATCCGCCAGTCGATGTAAGGGGTCTTGGCATCGTTGCCCCAAGTCGCTTCAGTCATGTCTTTTCACCTTACTATAGCGTGCGGCCTTGCTCTTCGGCTTCGGCGGCCCGCGATTTGTCCATCCTACTGGAAGTCGCGAGCGGTGAAATGGTTCATCGTCTGATATAGGCTGATCGTGCATCAGGATGTCGGAAGGCGACGCCGCACCGGTCGCTTTATGTACGGCATCGCCATCTCAAAAAGGGAGAGCGTTCCGTTGCTAGGGGCTCTGAAAGGCCGATCTCGTGGCCGGCTGGGATTCAGGCTTCTAAATATAATTTCGTGTGCGCTCCGTCAGAATTTGCCAGATTATTATCTATCACCGTGTCGGAGATTTTCACGGCAGTGCTTCATCGTCCTCTTCAAGATTTAAGAGCCTTTCGAAAGAGGATATCGCGGCCGCTAACGAAGCGTACGATCGAAGAAGGTCAGCATCTCGTGCCAGCCATGTTCGGCTGCCGCCTCATCGTAGACTGGAAAGTCGGGCTTCATCCAGCCATGCGCTGCAGGATAGATGTCGGCTCGATACCGAACATGCGCCTCGTCCAGCGCGTGTTCAAATTGCTTGGCCATGGCGGCCGGGTAACTAGCGTCGTTCTCGGCGGCGGCAATATATAGCTCCGCCTTCAGCTTGGGCGCATAAGTGTGGGGACTGTCAGGCGCATTAGTCGCCAGGTTGCCGCCATGGAAGCTGGCGACCGCCGCGAAGCGATCCGGCCGGTTGCCTGCCGCCGCGATCGCCATGCCGCCCCCCATGCAGAAGCCGACTGCGCCCACCTTCTCACCTTGGACGTCTGAACGAGTATCGAGATAGGCGAGGAACGCTTCGGTATCCTCGGCCGCTTTCGAATTGCCTGTGGTCGCCATCAGTGGCCCGAGAATCGCTCGCACATCGCCTTGGAATACCTCCTTGGGATCGAACGGACCATATGTGCCGTAGCGATAGAATAGATCGGGCAGCAGCACGACATAGCCGGCCGCCGACAGTTGCTCTGCCATGGCAAGCGCGGCAGGCCGGATGCCGCCTCCATCCATGTAAAAGATGATAGCAGGACTGTTCTGATCGGTGCCGGCCGTAAACAAGTGCGTCGGGCACTCGCCATCGGTGGTGATGATGGTGGTCTGCTCGTGAGGCATGATGGTGCTCCTAAGGTTTAAACGAGAATCACCGGCTGGAAAACTTGCTGGGTACCTATTCCCAAAATACATACGTGCATATATATGTGCGTCAAGTGCATGGAAGGTATGAAATGCGAGAGGATGTTCTTACGACGCCGGGGCACTTGATCAGCCTCGCTGCAAGGGGTTTTGCTCGTCTGAGCGAGGCGCGTCTCAAACCCTTGGGCTTCGGGGTTGGACATGTCCCGGTCCTTGTGGCCCTTCGAGATGGCCGGGCGGACACACAGCGCGATCTGGCTCGTTTTGCAAAGGTTGAACAACCCCCTATGGCGCAGATGCTTTCCCGAATGGAACGAGATGGATTGATACGGCGCACTCCTGATCTCGCCGACAAGCGCAGTAGTCGGATCGCATTGACCGGGTTGGCGAGTGCGCGATTACCGGATGCCTGTTCGATATTATTGGACGGAAACCGTGAGGTGCTCAGTGACTTTACCGTACAGGAAGCGGAACAACTGAAATATTTCCTAATTCGCCTTATCTCGAACCTCGATCGTATCGCGACGCTGGAAAAAAATTCGCCAAATATTTCGATATAGGTTCAAGGTCGGTGCTTGGTTAATTCATAAATTCATAATAAATGACAGGGTTGGCGGATTTCGATTGTAGTGACGCTTTATTGTGAAAATCGGTCGTAGATAAATTGACCATTAACATTGATCCGACGTTATCTGGCTGCTATGAAAAAATAAGCTGAAGTTGTTTTTTCAGCCGAGAATGGGATCATCGGACATGGTCGCGCGGGCGGCGTAAGTGGGGGTGGTTGAGGGCCGACTTTGGATGCGTGCGGCCCTCATTGCATCACCACGGTATGGTGGTGGCCTCCCAACCGGTGAACGTTCCCGTTGGCCCATCCGGACCGAGCAGCGCCACGCGCACTACCTCGCGTGAACCATCCTCCACGGACTCAGTGCCCGCGTAGCCATTGAGGTTCGTGCTCGTAAATGCCGGGGACACCAGATTGACCTTGATGCTGGTCGTCTCGAGTTCGATCATCATCGCCAATGTAATCGCATTGAGCGCCGTTTTAGAGGCTGGATAGACCGGTCCAAAGATCGCGCGATAGGCAAAGGCCGGATCGGCGTTACGCGTCAGCGAAGCGACCCCGCTGGATACGTTGACGATCCGCGCGTCCGAAGACACTCGCAGCAGCGGCAGCATTGCCTGATATACGGCGAGCACGCCGAATACGTTGGTCTCCCAGACTGCACGTACTTCGTCGAGCGAGACGTTGCTCGGCGCGGTCGATTGGGCATGATCTTCGATGGAGACGCCGAGTGCGCGGCCGGTATTCGAAATGGCAGCGTTATTGATCAGCAGATCAAGACGACCGAACTCCGCACGGATCTTCTCGGCGGCGGCGTCGATTGAAGCCTGATCAGTGACGTCGATCTGGATGGCCTTGGCGCCGGGGCCGACCTCCCGAGCGCAACCTCGCCGCGCTCGATATCACGCGATCCAAGCAAGACGGTGACGCCGTTCGCAACGAGTTCCTTGGCAACCTGGAGGCCGACGCCCTGATTGGCGCCCGTGACGAGCGCGATGCGGGTGATGGTCATACTACTGGATCCTCTGTCGTGATGGTAAAGGGGTGTGGATGGCCGTTAGGCCGCCTTGCGCTCGGCAAGCGGACGGCGGCGCAGCGCGGAGTTCAGGATTGGCGGTGGCGAATAGGCCGCCGTCTCCAGTGGCGCCACGTCAACGCCCGGCGGCACAATCTCGTCGATCCGATCGAGCAACTCGTCGCTCAACATCACTCCAGAGCCCTCGAGCAGGCCATCGAGATGGTCCATCGTGCGCGGACCTATGATCGCGGAGGTGAGGGCAGGGTGTGCGACTACGAATGCGAGCGCCATGTGCATCAACGAGAGGCCGGCGCTCTCTGCCAGCGGGATGAGTTGCTCAACCGCGTCGAGGCTGTCTGCGTCGGACATCGCCTTGGGAAAGAATCTCGCGCGGATCGTGTCGGGCGTCTGCGCGCCTTTGCGATACCGGCCGGTGAGCATGCCTTTCGCCAGTGGGCTCCATGCCATGACGCCCATCCCGTAACGCTGGCAGGTAGGGAGTACTTCGCGCTCGATTGAGCGGTTGAGGATTGAGTAGGGCGGCTGTTCGGTGCGAAACCGGGTGAGCCCGCAACGCCGCGCGACCCATTGCGCCTCGACGATATCGGACGCCGGGAAAGTCGAGGCGCCGATCGCGCGGACCTTTCCCTCACGCATCAGGTCGGTCAGCACCGACAGCGTCTCCTCCACGTCGGTGTCTGGTGCCGGACGATGGATCTGGTAGAGGTCGATATGATCCGTCTGCAGCCGGCGCAGCGAGTCCTCGACCGCGCGGGTAATCCAGCGCCGCGAATTGCCCTGCATGTTCGGATCGTGGCCCATCGGGCCATGCACCTTGGTGGCGAGCACCACCCGATCCCGCCGCTCTTTCAGTGCCTTGCCCACGATTATCTCGGACTCACCGAGGCTGTAACGGTCGGCTGTGTCGATGAAGTTGATGCCGACATCGAGCGCTTTGTGGATCATGCGGATACATTCATTATGATCCGGGTTGCCGATGCCGCCGAACATCATCGCGCCGAGGCAATAAGGACTGACCTTGATCCCGGTCTGGCCGAGCGAACGGTATTGCATGGCGTTCTCCTGTCTTCGCGAACGTTGCCGCCACCGCGTTTGTCCGATAAGAAGTGTAAGCGGAACATGATCCACTTAATACGGAACATGTTCCGTTTATCAAGTGGATTGTGATGAACAACGTGCCGAGAAATCAGGATTCGACGACGAACGGGCCGATAGACGGGCGTCGCGTCCGCGCCGACGCGCAGCGAAACCTCGTCGTGCTGCTGCGGGCGGCGAAGGAGGTTTTTGCTGAATCCGGCGTCGACGCACCCGTGCGCTATATCGCGGACCGCGCCGGGGTGGGCATCGGCACGGTTTATCGGCACTTCCCGCGGCGCCCCGATCTCATCGCGGCCGTCTTCCGGCAGGAGTTGGATATCTGCGCCGATGCGGCGCAGACCTTAGCTGCCGAGCATCCACCGTTCGAGGCATTCGCGCTCTGGATGCGACGCTTTGTCGATCTCGCAGCGACCAAGCATGGACTTGCGCAGGCGTTGCACTCCGGAGATCCTGCGTTCGAGGCTTTGCCTGAGCGCCGCGAACAACGTCTCCGACCTGCGTTTCGGACATTGTTCGGAGCGGCTATGGCAGCCGGGTCGATCCGGAGCGAGGTCGAGGCCGACGAATTCCTCAACGCGGCAGCGAGTCTTTGCATGTCGGCGCGTGATGGCCATACCGATTCCGCGCAGCGTATGGTCGCGATGCTCGTTAACGGGCTCCGTCATGGCCCGAATGAGGACATTGGATAACTCGGTCGAATGGAACCTGGCGCGTTCTTATCAAGTCGGCTCGGTGACTTGGATCAGCTGCCGCAATATCCTAGCAGCTCCATGATGAAGTCAGTTTTTTGATCTGCGATTCATCGTCCTCGGATGAGGCAACGACGAGCAACGCCGCATTTCGGCATCTGCGTGGGCAACAAACGCGAAAAGCAGCAAGAGCTCGGTCTGAATGACGGCCAAAAAGGCCTGAACAGCGTTCGCGGCCTCCCTCAGAGTGCTGCATCCTAACAAAGGGCGCATCGGAATGCTCAGATTGAAGCCGGCGACCTGAATCAGATAACGCTTGCGAAGATTCTCGCGCCCGCGCGGCTATGCGCGGCGCATGCCGCCGCGATCGAGGATAGGCGCGAAGCTGCGTTCAACCATCTTGCCACGTTCGCATAACCTTGCGTCCGCCAGCTGTTCCGAGGTGGGACCGGTTGGCGTAGACCGCCTGCTGTGCGGCCTGGTCGCCGTGCTACCGTAGAATACCGTTGGCAGGCTTGGGCTCGGATATGCGGCTCTTCCAGACATCTCCGTCAAGGCGCTTGAGGACGTCGCGTGAATGGTAGCCTTTATCCATCACGAGATCGCAGCGATCCTCGGGTGTTGGGCCAGGCCGATGCCCGTCAGATTTTCCAGCGCACTTTCAACGTCGGCTCCAGCGTAGGTGGTATCGCCCTGATCAGCCGGATGGATGGGCGCCGCGACGATCACGCCGGTGTCGAGGTCGATTGCATGCTTGGGTTTGTATCCGAGCCGCGTTGAACCGTTCTTCAATTCGCGCGACCTTCGCATCTGGGTCGGTCGCGCTTTCCCATTCGGCGTTCGATAATTTCTTGCCTGTGCGCTTGCGGTCCAGCCGGACGAGGCGATCGGCGTTTCGATGCCGCTTTCCTTGGCTAATCGCGTCAGCATCTCCCGGTACGTCTTGCCAGTGGTCGGCAACCCCGACGGTGGTGGACATGCTGCTCATCTTGCGGCCGTGCGCGCTCACGCCCGGGGAGGCAGGCATATCCATGTGACTTGGTCCTAAAAATATGCGTCCTTGGCGCGGCGCGATTGGTCACATAAGTGCTCCTGGTCACAAATGAAGACCGGAGATATTCAATGAAACTTCTTCATCTCGATTCCAGCATCATGGGCGAGGGATCGGCAAGCCGCGCGATTTCCTCGGCCGTTGTCGAGCGCCTTCGCGAAACGCATGCGGGTCTCGAAGTCATTTATCGTGATCTTGCCGCCGAGCCGCTTCCCCACATGACCCTCGATGCTTTTATGAAGCTGGATACCGGCGAAGACGTGCAACAATTTCTCGAGGCCGACATCGTCGTGATCGGCGCTGGATTCTATAATTTCTCGATCCCCAGCCAGTTGAAGTCATGGATCGATCGTATCGCCGTGAGAGGCAAGACCTTTTCCTATGGAGAGGGTGGTCCGGTCGGCCTTGCTGCCGGCAAGCGTGTGATCATCGGCCTTGCACGCGGCAACGTCTATGGGGAGGGGTCGCCTTATGCGGCATATGAACATGCTGAAACCCTGCTTCGCTCGGTCTTCACCTTTGTCGGCGCGGACGTTGATTTCATCGTTGCCGAAGGACTCGGGCGCGGTGACGACGCGCGTCGTACGGCCATCGATGGCGCCCTCGAGCAGGCGCGCCAGATTTTGCAATCCTCTAATGCTCCTGCAGTCATGAGCCTCTAATCATGGTGGCGCGCACGGTCAGGGCCGGAAGGCTCTGACCGTGCGCACTGCTGGATATTAGCCGAGCCGAATGGTAAATTCGACTTCGTCAGTGAGCGACATCGAAAGGTAGCCGTTGCGGGGCCTGCGAACATGCTCGAGATACTCCGGGCAATGATCGGCATTGTCGGCAATGATCACTGCGCCTGTCCGAAGCCGGCTTGCGACGAGCCCAAGCACGTCCGTGTAGAGTGATTTGGCGCCATCGAGCAGTAGTAGGTCGACCGTGTCGGGCATGCCAGACGCCAGCGTCTCCAGTGCGTCGCCCTCGCGAATCTCGACCAGATCAGCAAGTCCGCCAGCTATCAGATTGTCACGAGCGCGGACGACCTTCGAGGGCTCGAACTCGCTGGTGATCAACAGGCCACCGCCGTTGTCCCGCAGCGCTGCGGCGAGATGCAGCGTGGAGAGGCCGAACGATGTGCCGAACTCTACAATCGTATGGGCATCAGCGATGCGCGCCAGCATATAGAGGAGATTGCCGGTGTCGCGCGAAACCGGTAGCGCATACTCCTTCAACTCGGCATAAAAATGGCGATAGTCAGCCCTGCTGCGCATCAGTCTTAGGCGCTCCTCACCGGGGATCGATGCGAAGGCTGGATTGGCCATCGGGTGTGCCGCCTCGGCCTCTGTGAAAAGGCGGTCGAGCAAAGGTGCGACGGGTGCGGCGGTGAGCGTGGTCATAGGTTTCTCCTGGGCATTTGCCTGCCGGAAGAAATACGACTAAAACGTCATGTTTGCCTATTCGCATTGGCGGGAGCTCCATTGAACATGCCGCGAAACCTCTGTGTTACCTCGCGAAAGGAACCCCGGCAGGTGCGTTCCAGCGAGCTCGTTGCAGCAGTTCTCGACGCTGCGGTTCAGGTTTTGGAGAAGGAAGGCGCGCAGCGTTTCACTACCGCCCGGGTCGCCGAGCGTGCTGGTGTCAGCGTCGGGTCGCTGTATCAGTATTTCCCGAACAAGGCGGCAATTCTGTTCCGTCTCCAAAGCGACGAGTGGTGCCGGACATCGACGTTGCTGCGCGACATACTCGAGGATCAAGCGACGCCGCCGCACGAGCGGGTACGCGCGCTCGTTCACGCCTTCATCCGCTCGGAATGCGAGGAAGCGACGATCCGGATCGCCTTAAACGACGCGGCGCCTTTCTACCGCGATGCTCCCGAAGCGGCTGATGCACATGCCGAGAGCGCGCATATTGTGCAGGTCTTCCTTCGGGAAAGCGCACCGCGTGCCAGCGAGGCGCAGCGCGCGCTCGCAGGCGATCTGATGAAGACAACGCTGAGTGAAGTTGGCAGCAGTTTTTCGGCTATGCCCCGCACGATAGGTGAGATCCACGCTTATGCTGACGCGTTGGCCGATATGTTGTATGCTTATCTCGATCTTTTGGTAGGCGCCGCCTGAACGTAATGGGACGCAAAGCTTGTCCGCGCAATGCGGCGAGCACCTCATTCTCTCGAGCAGCGTGGCGGGCGCGCCCGCAGGAATGACGGGCAGGGTCAGCAGCACGTTCTCGGGCGCGAGCGTGAAGCTCGTGGGGGTGTCGCCGACGAGTACGGCGACCGCATCCTCCATCATCGCGCGGTTGGCCTCGATATCGGCCGCACCTGTCCTCGCATTCTCGAACCGGGCGGATGCGCGTGACACATCCGGCGGCGATCTTGCCAAGGTAGCGCGTTCGCGTGAGATCGTAGCTCTTCTGGTACCCCCCAACCGCCCGGGTGAGCAAAAGCGCGTCGGCATCGAGCCCGCGCAATTCGAATAGCTGCCGGCGAGTTGCGCTTAGAGGCTCCGCCGAATGGCCCCTCGATCGGCATCGCTGACCTGCGCTAGGATCGGCGGCTGCGCAATTCGTTGCGCAGCTTGCAAGCTCAGCCAGCTCAGCTGAACGATAGCTATTCCATTGATGTCCCTCGAAAACTGCCGGACGCAAGACGACCAATTTATGCCATTTGGAGATTGCCGTTCGCCCCAAGATTCGTGGGCTATACTGAGAGAAACGAATGTCGGGTCGGCTTATGCGCCTCACTGCACCCGTCATATCCTGCAGAATCAGTGCAATTTCAGCTTGGGCTTGAGAACTCGCGTAACGTGACCCGCCAAGATTAGCGCAGATCCCTTAATCCAACCGTGGATGCCGATGAGGTGCATTCGATAGAGCGAGTTGTAGACAAAACGGGCGATCCGCCCTTCGATCGCCAGCGATCCGCCACTCAAGCTGCCCATGAGATTGCCGAACGTCGAATAGCGACTTAGCGATACCAGCGAGCCATGGTCCTTGTAGACAAAGTCTTTGGGCGGCTTACCATCCATTAGCCGCACCAGATTGTCATAGGCGCATGCCGCCATCTGATGGGCGCTTTGGGCGCGGGGCGGCACCGGGCGATCACGCCCGGGCGGCGTGCAGGATGCACAATCGCCGATCGCGAAGACGCGCGGGTCGCTGACCGATTGTAGCGACGCGTTTGTCAGGATCTGGCCGCCGCGGGTGAGCTCAAGCGCGCCGAGCCTGCCGGCGATCGGCGTGGCCCGGACACCGGCTGCCCAGACCTTAAGATCGGCGACGATCCGTTCCCCGTTCGCAATCACTATCTCGTCGGCGGTTGCTTCGGTCACAGCCATGTTGGTCAGCACGCGGACGCCAAGCTTCTCCAGTTCGCGGTGCGCAGCGTCGGCGAGCCGCTCGGGAAGGGCGGGCAGGATCCGAGGGCCCGCCTCGATCAGCGTGACTTCCAGCCGTTTGCTGTCGAACACCTCAAGCCCGTAATAAGCAAGCGCGTCGGCGGCGTTGAACAACTCGGCGGCGAGTTCGACGCCGGTCGCCCCCGCGCCGACGATGGAAATCTTTACGCGTGCGTCCGCGTTCGAATTGACGACCATCGCGCGGGACACCGCCAAGCAGCGGTTGAGCAGCCGGTCGCGGAAGCGATCGGCCTCGACGCGGCTGTCGAGCGCCATGCAATGCTCGCGGACTCCGGTCGTGCCGAAGTCATTCGTGATCGAGCCGAATGCGAGCACCAGATAGTCGTAGTGAAACGAATGCCGAGCGATCAATTCGCGGTCGTTTTCAATAAGCGGTGCGATTTGGATCATGCGGGCGTCGGTGTCGATTGCCTCGAGCGTCCCGTGGAAGAAGCGATACCCCCATCGGCGACAGTGGGCGCGATAACTGACCTCATCGATGTTTGCGTCCAGCGCGCCGGTCGCCACCTCATGCAGCAATGGCTTCCAGATATGCGTGCGATTCCGCTCGACGAGTATAATGTCGTGGCGCTTGCGGCCGAAGCGTTTTCCGAGCCGGGTAGCGAGTTCGAGCCCCGCCGCGCCGCCACCCACGATCACGATCTGGGTCTTGCGCCCCCTTGGGCCCGCCGTCGGAAAATGCAGTTCCTGGGAATAATCCATCGCCAAAAGCCCTTCTGTCTATGGCTGTGTCGTCGACGGTCCTGGCGGCGGAGTATTGCACCGGCAGAACATCTATCTCGCGACGAACTGCCGCACGGTATCGATAATGCTGCCGTCGCGATATTCGACGATAGCGACTACGCGCCGGTCATCGTCGCTAAGCGAGGGCAGAAGTTTCGCGCCGGACTTTTCGATCGCCAAGTCGCGCAGTGTCGCCATCGGGATGATGTTCAGACCGGCATCGACCAGCCTCTGGTGAAGATCCGAGCGTGCCGGATTCACCGCGATCCCAACCTCCGTCACCACCACGTCGATCGTGGCGCCGGGCGTCGTGACGCATTCGACCTGCGTCACGATCTTGGGATTGTCCCTCGATGTGAGTTGTGTTGTGACAATCGCCAGCCGCGCGCCGGCGGCCGTGTCCGAATGGCCGCCCGAACCGCCGATGATACGGCCTCCACCGACCGCGGTCACGTTCACATTGAAATTGAGGTCAACCTCGGCAGCGCCGAGGATCATCGCGTCGAGACGGTCGACGATTGCGCCCTTGCCTGCGGGGCTTGCATAGAGCGCAGCCGACATCGCCATATGCGCCGGATCGTCACGATAGGAGGCGACGGCCTCAAGGTCGAAACACTGCACATCGAAGAGCGTGCGGAACAGGCCCTCGCGCAACATCGCGACCAGCGATCCGGTAATACCACCAGCAGCAAAACTGCCCGTGACACCCTTGGCGCGCATGATTTCGGCGAGCTTGGCGGCCACGGCGAGCGATGTTCCGCCGGCGCCGGTCTGGAAGGAAAATCCATCGACCAGTAGCCCCGACGCTTCGATGACCTTCGCCGCCGATTCAGCGATGAACAGGGATAGGGGGTCCTCGGTGATCCGCGTTGTGCCCGATACGATCTTCGAAGGATCGCCAATTGAAGGGACCACGACGACTTGGTCCACGCGGTCCTGCGCGATGTCGATCGGAGAGGTGGGGTAGAGGCCAAGCGTGTCCGTGATTGCGATCACGTGGCGCGCATATTCTGCGTCCACCATCGCATATCCCAACGGTCCACATGCCGAGCGTCCCGTCGACCCGTTGAGATTGCCGAACTCGTCGGCGGTCGGCGCGCCGATAAATGCGACATCGATCGTGATCTCGCCTTGTGTGATGGCGCGTGCTCGTCCCCCATGGGTCTGCATCAGCGCCGGATGAGGCAGTTCGCCTGCCGAGATCGCGCGCGCGACCGGGCCGGCGATGTAGGCGGAACTGATCCGCGTCACGACCCCCGAGCGAATGTGCTCGACCAGTTCGGCATGCACGGGAAAGATCGAGCTCGCCGCAACATGGAGGTTGCGGAACCCCAGGTCGGCAAGCTGGCGCATCACTATGTTGAGGACATGGTCGCCGTCGCGCAGATGATGATGGAAAGACACCGTTCCGCCGTCGCGCAGGCCGCTGGCGTGTATCGCGTCGGCCAGCGTCGCCGCCCGCTTGCTGCGGTGCATCTGGCGCGACTTGGCAGCGTCGCCGCCGCCGAAGCGAGGGAGGCCTTCGATGCCGGCTAGGTCTGTCAAATTCGAGATTGCGTGTTCCATCGCTGATGCGGCGCCGATCGAGGTCAATGAGGGGCTGCTCGCACAGTGTCGAGAAGCGGTCCAATTCATCGATCGGCTGTTTTCCATATGCGATGGATATGACGCCGCATCAGCGCTAGCGTGCCGCTCTTTAGTCCGTAGCCGAGATCACGCTCATGAAGTTGCGCACCGCCGGCGGGACGGGACCTTCCCGGCGATGCGCTACGACCAGTTGGGCTTTCGGACCGTCGCCGAGAATCCTGGCGTAGGTTACCCCTTGGGCATGTAGTTGGCACATCGATTCCGGCACCAGGGCGATCCCCATGCCCGCTGCGACCAAGTTGACCGTCGAGGCCATCTGCGGCGCCTCCTGGGCGATGCGTGGAGAAAAGCCCGCATTCCGGCAAGCGGCAATGATGCTGTCGTACAGAAGGCGACCGTTAGCGCGCGGGTAAAGAATGAAAGGCTCGCCGGCGAGATCGAGCAGTTCGAGCGCACCTTGTCCCGCAAGTCGATGTTGCGCCGGAAGGGCAATCCACAACGCTTCATCGGGTAGTCTGTGCGTCATCAGGCCGTCGGTTTCGCCAAGCGCAGGACGCAGGAAGGCGATATCGAGCGTATGGTTGGCGAGACTGTCCAGCAGGCGCACCGTTGTTTGTTCGACGAGCGCGATTGACAGGCCTGGAAAGTTCTTGCGAAACCGACCGATAATACCCGGGACCCGTGGATTGAACGATGCCGAACTCGTGAAGCCGATGGTCAGCCCGCCGATCTCGCCGCGCGCCGCGCGCTTGGCGGAATAAGCGGCTTGTTCGGCGGCCTGAACCGAGGCCTGCGCCAGCGGCATAAACGCGCGACCGGCCTCCGTGAGTTCGATGCCGCGGGTCAGTCGGTGGAACAGTCGGACGCCGAGTTCGTCCTCGAGGATCTTGATCTGCTGGCTCAGCGGCGGCTGGCCGATGCCGAGCACCTTTGCCGCACGGGTGAAATGGCGCTCCTCGGCGATGGCGAGCGCATAACGAAGATGGCGCAGTTCCATACGTCAGTCTAATCAGAAATGCGGATTTGATGCAATACAGGCATGGCGGCTCCGAGCATCCCTGGGGCCGCCATGGGTCAGGTTCGGATTGTCTCAGACGGGGGCGGCGTCCGCCGGCGGGTTGCGCAGTGCCGAGAGGCTGCCCGGTTCGCCGAAAACGCCCCAGTTAATGGAGGGAACGTCCCGGATCACGACATAGGCGCGAACACGAGCGCTGGCTCCGGAATGCGCACCCAGAATGTGGGTTGCCCCGGCAATGAGCTTCTCCTTGGCCAGGGCGTCCAGACCTCCTTCAAAGACATTGACCAGCAGGCTCACGATCTTCGTGGTCGATTGCTTGCCGCCGTTGAAAACCTGGTCGGCGGGATAGTCGTTGAAGTAGATCCAGGTCGTGCTCTTGACGAACGGGGTGGTGGGCAGCTGTTCGCACTCCAAGCCGAGATCGGTGAGTTCGGCCGCAACCTTAGCGCGCTCCTCCGCGCTGAAGGTTCCTGCGGGCGCGTGTACAAACATCAAGGGCATGAGGGATCCTTATTCGCTGGGATTATTGGAATTTGGTGATGACGACGTAACCGTGGGTTTCGAACTTTGGCATGCGGTCCATCACCGACTGCACGTCCTCCAATGCGACCTGCTCGCTGACGTGTCGGCTTGGGTTCAGTCTTCCGGCCTCGATCATGCTCAGCAGCGTCGCATAGGCGGGCTGGGGATTGCCGAGGCTCCCAACCAGCGACCATTCATTGAACACCATCCGATCGATCGGGATCGTGAGCTGGCCGTGATCCTCCTCGCTGGTGAGGCCGACGGTGGTCAACCGGCCGCCCTTGCGCAGGCTCTCGAGCGCGGTGAGGGTGACTGGGTTCGTGCCGACGGCATCGATCGAGACATGCACGCCGAGTCCACCATTCTCTGCGCGCACCTTGTCGGCGGTCTGGAGCGGATCGAGGCCCTCGTTGTTGATGGTGGCGACCGCGCCGAGCGCCTTGGCGGCCTTCAATTGTTCGGGGCGACGGTCGATCCCGATTACCTGCGCGCCGAGCGCCGTGGCGATCTCGACGGCGGCCAGGCCGACGCCGCCCAGGCCGACGACGGCGACGGTCTGGCCGCCGCGCACATCCCCTCTGGCTGCGACCGCACGATAGGCGGTCATATACCGGCATCCCAATGCCGCCGCATCGAGTTCGGTGACACTATCCGGTAATGGGATGCAGTTAAGCATCGCATTGGGCACCCGAACATATTCCGCCCAGCCGCCAGACCCTTCCTCGAGGAACGGCCACGTCGCCTCGTCGCACAGATTCTGGGACCCGATCTTGCAATAAGGACAATGGCCGCAGGCGAAGTTGAACGGCACCGTGACGCGGGTCCCGGTGGGGATACCCTTCACGCGGCTGCCGACCTTTTCCACCACACCGCCGATCTCATGGCCAAGCGTGGTTGGCATCGGCAATTTCAGGCCGACCCAACTCCAGTCGCCGTTCCACAAATGCCAGTCGGTTCGGCAGATCCCCGAGGCGGTCACCCGGACCAGTGCGTCATCATCACCGATCTCGGGGATATCGACCGTCCGGATGATGACGGGCTTCTTGAATTCCTCGACGCGAAGCGTCCGCATGGTTGCCATGTTCATGCTCCTGATTGAACGGACAGGAGCTAGGCGGCCCGGCTGAGATCGACTAGGTTGAAGAGTATGAAGGCGACATTCAACCTGGATGAACTAAGGTCGATCGATCTCAACCTGTTGCTAGTGCTGAGCATCATGGTGAGAGAGGAGAATGTGCGGCGGACAGCGGAACGCCTGCGCGTGGGATCCCCGGCGATCAGCATGGCACTGGGGCGTTTGCGTGCTATTTTCGACGATCCGCTTTTCGTTCGGATGGGCAGGAGCATGACGGCGACGCCGCGCGCGCGCCAATTGGCGGAAATCGTCGATCCATTTCTGCAAAATCTCCACGGCTCCCTGATCGGGCCGGCCGAGCTGGATCCTCGCACAGTGCAGAGGCACCTTCGCCTCGCGATCGCGGAGGATCTCGAGTTGATCCTGTTACCCCATTTGTTCGCGCGACTGCGAGAGGAGGCACCGGGGGTCACTGTCCACATCCGCGATGCCGACTATCAGGCGATCGACGATCCGCTTCAGAACGGCGATGCGGACGTCAGCATCGTCGCGGTGGTGGGGCGCTTTCGTCCGCAGGCGCCGCATCGGGTGATCTATCGCGAGCGGTTCGTCGCGCTGTTTGACCCTGGCCTGGTTCCCATTCGAGTTCCAATGACGCTGGACGACTACGTCGCGGCGTCGCACCTGCTGATCTCGCCGCGCGGCGAACAGAGCGGCATTACCGAAACGGCACTGGCGGCGCTGGGCGTTTCGCGCTCGGTCGTCGCGACGCTGACTCGCTTTTCAACGCTGCCGTCGTTGTTGCAGCAGGCGCCGCTGGTCTGCAACGTACCAACGACCGCGGCGGCCGCGCTCGCGCGGCAGTTCGGTCTTGCTGCGTCGCCGCTGCCATTCGCTTCTCCCGAGTTCGAGGTCGGGATCGTTTGGCAACGCGCGCTGAACGCGGATCCGTTCACGATGTGGTTCGTCGATCTCGCGGCGCAATTGCTCGAAAGCCTGCACCGCGACATACCGCCCAATCTCTAGCGCCTCATCCCGCGCAATAGAAATGCTGCACCTGCTCAATACGCAAATCTAATGAAAGTCGGCTTGAACCGCTATTAGACCCCATGAGCATCGATGCCTAAGTCCCTCCCATCGACGGCGCGATAGACGCCCGGGTGAGAGGATAGATCCCTCATTGCATGGCGTTCGTCCCCGTCGGACGTTCAGCAGGAGAGTAGGCATGAAAGTCGATTTTACGCGAAACTTCATCGGCGGTGTATGGGTCGATCCCATCGAGGGCGCGACGATGCCGGTATATGAACCGGCGACCGGCAAGCAATTCGGCAGCATTGCCGATAGTGGAGCGGCAGATGTCGACCTTGCCGTCATGGCCGCGCGCAAGGCGTATGACGGTGGCGCGTGGGGCCGGACGACGGCTACCGAACGCGGCCGCATGCTTAGCCGGTTGGCGGATCTGATTCTCAGCAACGCTTCCGAACTTTCCGCGATCGAGGCGAAGGACACCGGCAAGCCCAAGAGCGTCGCCGATGCGGACATCATCGCGCTGGCGCGCTACTTCGAATTCTACGGGGGCGCCGCCGATAAGCTGCACGGCGAAGTCATCCCCTATCTGAACGGCTATCATGTCGGCGTTTTGCACGAGCCGCATGGCGTCACCGGCCACATCCTGCCGTGGAATTATCCCGCGCAGATGTTCGGCCGCACGCTCGCCCCCTCGCTTGCAGTGGGCAATGCCACTGTGCTCAAGCCTGCCGAGGACGCCTGCGCCTCCTCACTACGTCTGGTCGAACTAGCCGCCGAAGCGGGCTTTCCGGAGGGCTCGATCAACATCGTAACCGGCAAGGGCCATACCGCCGGCGCGGCGCTCGCCTCGCACCGCGGGGTCGATTTTATGTCGTTCACCGGCTCTCCCGAGGTCGGCCAGATCATTCAGAAGCTGTGCGCCGATCATTATATCACCTGCACGCTCGAGCTGGGCGGCAAATCCCCACACGTGGTCTTCGCCGATGCCGATCTGGACGCCGCTGTGCCAGTGATCGTCAAGGCGATCATCCAGAATAGTGGGCAGACTTGTTCGGCGGGCAGCCGCGTACTGGTCGAAAAAGCGATCTACGACAGATTTGCGGCAAAGCTCGCCGAAGCGTTTGGCAAGGTCCGTGTCGGCGCGCCCGAAATGGATCTCGAATGCGGCCCTATCATTACCGCCAAGCAGCAGAAGCGGGTCCAGAGCTTTATCGACCGCGCGCGCGACGACGGTATACCCGTTCTTGCCGAGGGGCAGATCGCGGACGGCGTCGTCGTCGACGGATATTATGTGAAGCCGACGGTATTCGGCCCGGTGCCGCGCGCCAACATCATCGCCTTGGAGGAGGTATTCGGCCCGGTGCTGACCGTGCTGCCGTTCGACGACGAGGCCGATGCCATCCGGCTCGCCAATGCGACGGACTACGGACTGGTCGCTGCGGTCTGGACCCGCGACGGCGCGCGCCAGATGCGTCTCGTCAAACGCATCCGCTCGGGCCAAGTGTTCGTGAACTGCTACGGCGCCGGTGCTGGCATTGAGCTCCCGTTCGGCGGTTCGGGAAAGAGCGGCCATGGCCGCGAGAAGGGTTTTGCCGCCCTGCACGACTTCAGCAAGACCAAGACCATGGTCCTCAACCATGGCTGATCATTCCACCAGGACAGGATATTAGCCGTGGATTTGACAGGCAAGGTTGCGGTCATAACCGGCGCGGCCAGTGGTTTCGGCGAAGCCATTGCGCACCGCTATGCTGAACTCGGCGCTAGAGTCGTGATCGTCGACCTTAATGCAGAGAAGGCGAAGACAGTTGCCGAGGTGATTGGGGTGGGCAGGGCGATCGGCGTGCGCGCCGACGTCACCTCGCGCGCAGATATCGACGCGGCGTTGCTGGCGACGGTCGAGGCGTTTGGCGTGCCCGACATCATCGTCAACAATGCCGGTTACACCCATAAGAATCAGCCGCTGCTGCAGGTTGACGAAGCGACTTTCGATCGCATCCTCAACGTCAACATCAAGGCGATCTATCACATGGTCCAAGCGGCCGTGCCGATGATGCGTGACCATGGCGGTGGGGTGATGCTCAATGTCGGCTCGGTCGCTGGCATCCGGCCGCGGCCGGGCCTTACCTGGTACAATGGCTCCAAGGGCGCGACCAACATGCTGTCCAAGTCGCTGGCAGTCGAGCTCGCGCCCTGGAAGATCCGCGTCAACGTCATCTGCCCGGTCATGGGCGTGACCGGTATGCTCGAAGACTTCATGGGTATGCCGGACACCCCGGAAAATCGGGCAAAATTCCTCTCCTCCATCCCGCTTGGTCGCTTTTGCGAGCCCGACGACGTCGCCAATGCGGCCGTCTACCTCGCTACATCCGATTTCATAACGGGGGTCGAGCTTCCGGTCGACGGTGGCCGGGTCATCTAAGGAGTATCGCATGTTTGAAGGCAAGGCAGCAGTCGTCCGGGAGAAGTCCAGTCCGCTGGTCATCGAGGACGTGAAACTGGGTAATCCCAGGCGCGACGAAGTCGTGGTGCGGATTGTCGGTACGGGTGTTTGCCACACCGACATGGTGGTCCGCGACCAGGGCTATTCCGTGCCGCTGCCGCTGGTACTTGGCCATGAGGGCGCCGGCATCGTCGAAGCGGTCGGCGAAGATGTGACATCACTGCAGCCCGGGGACCATGTCGTCCTCGCCTTCGGTTATTGCGGTGCCTGCAACGCCTGCAAGGCCGGTACGCCCGGCTATTGCGTCGAATTCTACGAGCGCAACTTCAAGGGCGCACGCATGGACGGCTCGCAGGCGGTGTGTGACACCCATGGTCATCCGCTGGGCAGCGCCTTCTTCTCGCAGTCGAGCTTTGGCACCTATGCAATGGCGACCGAGCGCAACGCGATCAAGATCCGCAAGGATGTGCCGCTCGAACTGATGGGGCCGCTGGGCTGCGGCGTGTCGACCGGCGCCGGTGCAGTGCTCAATGCACTCAAACCGCATGCTGCCTCCAGCATCGCTATCTTTGGCGCGGGATCGGTCGGGCTCTCAGCGGCGATGGCCGCGGCGGCGATTGGCTGCGCGAAGATCATCATGGTCGATCTCCACGATGAACGCCTGACCCTCGCCAAGGAGCTCGGCGCGACGCACGTGATTAACGGCGGCAAGGAAGATGCGGTCGCGCGCATCAAGGAACTCAGCGAAACTGACGGCGTGGATTTCACGCTCGAATGCACGGGCAACGACAAGGTACTGGCGCAGGCGGTCGACGCGCTGCGTATCCCGGGCGTCTGTGGTCTGGTCGGCGCCGCGGCGATGGGGACGCGCGCCAGTATCGACATGAATACCTTGCTGTTCGGGCGGACCGTCCGCGGGATCATCGAGGGCGATAGCGTGCCGCAGGTGTTTATTCCCCAGCTCATCGAACTGTGGCGGCTGGGCAAGTTCCCGTTCGATAAGCTCGTCAAATTCTACGACCTTAAGGACATCAATCAGGCGATCGCGGACTCCGAGTCCGGCCGTGTCCTGAAGCCGATCGTGCGCCCAAATTGATTCAATCCGGAGAACAGAAATGAACGTGGCAACTGCAATTGCACCCGCTGCCAAGATCGATTTCAATGCACCTTATGCCCTCTCCATCGGCGACAAGCGGATCGAGACCAACAAGTCGTTCGACGTGCTCAACCCCGCGACGAACGCGGTGCTGGCGCAGGCCCCCGATGGGACGGCCGAGC
>Ga0233335_1000022_pt1 | contig 79304 bp, 73 predicted proteins | sample GEONDECOMP222_FD_180695 | JGI IMG/M metagenome (GOLD analysis project Ga0233335, IMG submission 180695) | Leaf litter microbial communities from Shasta-Trinity National Forest, California, United States - GEON-DECOMP-222 | ecosystem: Environmental > Terrestrial > Plant litter > Unclassified... | reverse complement strand
CGGAACGCTGGCCGGCTTCCCATCGGAATGCCGGCCGAGTTCACATCGGTACGCTGGCCGGCTTCACCCCGGAACGGTGGCCGGCTTCCCGTCGGAATTCGTGGCCGGCTTCAATCGGAATTCGCAGTTTTACCATTCGGTAAGACCGTCGAAAAAAATCGCTCTCGCTGCAGGGTCGTTCGATTCTCCAAAATTGGCCCACTGGCGATACATTCCGGACTCATCATTTGCAGCGCTTACACTCATCCGCCAAAGAGGGATCTCTGCGAGAACTGAACGACCCCGGGGTAGCCCCGACTATCCGGCTACGGCCGTCGTCGACGCTTGGCTCCACCATCAGCTTCGTTAGTTCCAAGTGCGGCAAGCGACAGGTAGTGAAAGGCGGAATTTCGCAGGGATTACTGTACAAACCGGCAAGCGAAAAATCTGATCATACTCATATCTGTCATCCCAGCAGGAAGGCGATATCGTCTTCAGTCAGATGGGCTGGGGACGCGACATCTTCGCTCCACAACGAGTCCGCCAGCGCCGCCTTACGTTCCTGGAGCGCAAGGATTTTCTCCTCGATCGTTCCGGTCGCGATCATGCGGTAGACGAAGACAGGCTTACGCTGCCCGATGCGATGCGCGCGATCGATTGCCTGCGCCTCCACCGCCGGATTCCACCACGGATCGTAGAGAATAACGGTGTCTGCCGCCGTCAGGTTGAGCCCGGTTCCGCCCGCCTTGAGGCTGACCAGTATCAGCGGCACATCGCCGGCCTGGAAGCGGGCGATCGGCGTCTTGCGATCCTTGCTCTTTCCGGTCAGTTCGACCCAGTTATGGTGGCGGGCGTCGAGTTCCGGCTTGATGAGATCAAGCATCGAAGTGAACTGGCTAAACAGAATGATGCGCCGCCCTTCTGCGATCATTTCGTCGATCATCTCAAGCAGGCGTTCGAGCTTGGCGGAGGCAGGGGGCTTGCTGCCCTGCCCCGGCAAAAGCCGCGGATCGCAACAGACCTGACGCAAGCGGGTCAAGGCGGTCAGCACCAGGATCTGCGCGCGCATCAATCCAACACGCGCGATTTCATCGCGGACGCGTTGCTGCATCAGGACACGCTGGCTCTCATGGAGCGCCAACTGCGCTGGACCGAGCGTGATCGTGAGCGGGACGATGGACTTTGGCGGCAGATCGACGGCGACCGCATCCTTGGTCCGGCGTAACAGGAAAGGCCTGAGCTTGCGCACCAGCCGCGTTCTCGCTTGGGCGTCGCCATGCTTCTCGATGGGATTCCGATAGTCTCGCGCAAAGGCGCGTTGATTGCCGAGGAGCCCCGGCACGACGAGGTCGAACAGCGCCCAGGCATCGGTCAGCCGGTTTTCCACCGGTGTCCCGGTCAGCGCAATCTTGCGATCGGCCGCCAGCTTCCGGGCGGCCCGATGGCTCGCGGTCTGTGGGTTCTTCAACATGTGCGCTTCATCGAACACGACGAGGCCGAATGCCTCGCGCGCAAGCGCCGCTTCGTCGCGCGCCAGCAAAGGATAGCTGGTCAGCACGATATCGTGCCCAGCGATCGCCTCGTGCCGGTCGTGGCGATCGGGGCCATGCAACAGCAAAACGGACAAGGTCGGCGCGAAGCGCGCGACCTCGGATTGCCAATTGGGGAGTACCGAGGTTGGAGCAATAATCAGCACGGGCTTGTCGAGCGCGCCACCAGCCTTCTGTGCGGCAATGTGCGCCAGGGTCTGTACGGTCTTGCCCAGACCCATATCGTCGGCCAGCAATCCACCAAGTCCCGCGCGCGCCAAGGCTTCGAGCCAGTCGAACCCGGTCTGCTGATAGGGGCGCAGCGTCGCCTCGAAACCGACCGGGAGCGGCGTCGGGTCGAGTTTGAGTTGCGTCAGTTCGCGGGCAAAGCGCCGCATCTGCTCGATCCCGCTCCAGGGAAGGTTAGGGGTCGTCGCCTCGAGCGCGCCAAGCAAACCGAGGTCGAGGGAAGAAAAACCTGGCCGAGGAATCACCCCCTCCGACACCGCATTGTTTGTAGCCAGCATCAACAACGCTCGCAGCACTGGTAGTACCTGAGACGCCTCAAGCGCCAAGACCTTGCCGTTGCCAAGCACGACGGGCATCAGATCGCCGGGTTCGGCGAATTCCTGCTCGAGGCTGTCGATTTCGGTAATGTCGATCGTCGCGAGCAGGCGGCGAAGCGCCGGCACAAGATCGACACGCTCGCCATCGATCGTTGCACCAAGGGCAATATCGAACCAATCGATCCCCGATGGTATGACGTCTATCGACAGGTCATCCGTTTCGGCGGTGACGAGGTCGAGCGGAAAGTCGGATGCCTGCTCGACGCGCCAGCCCTCGGATCGTAACGCCTCTGCATCGTAGAGCAGGAAAGGGATGAAATCCGCTGCGGACGCCGGCATCTCGGGCGCATGGTTCCAGCCCTGCCGAGGCGTAGGATTGACATCCTCAAATGCGATCAGCGGGATAAGCCCGGTATGGAGGAGTCGCGCCATACTCGCGAGCTCGGCATCCCTGTCACGGGTAAAGCGGACCAGCCGTCCCTCCTCCCGCACCAACATCGACTGCTCGGCGGTGGTGGCGTCGATGATGGTACCGGCGTAATCGAACCCGAGATGGGCGACAGCGCAGATGACACGAGTCTTATTCGCATAGCGGTAGCCGCTATAACGCTCCTCCACCTCGACGCGATCCATGCGCAACGACAGCACAGGGACCGGTGAAAACAATCCGAGTTCGCGAATTTCGGGGACAGCGGGCGCGGGCACGTTGGCCGGGACGAGGTCTCGCCAGCCTGCCGCCAGGGCGGGTATCGCATCCGGCTCGATTGGGGGCAGACGCAGCAATTGCTCGGCCATGGCGGGCGGGACGCCAAGATCGAGCGGGACGACCGCGCCGGTCAAGGTATCGATCGAGACCGGAGGGGTGGAAAGGCCTACCGCATGTTCTGGCGACAGCCCTTCCACCGATAATATCGCTCGACCGAGATCGTCGTCGATCCAGCCGAGTTGCGCCCGAATTGCCGTTTCGCGATGAAGGGTCGGTCCGCGGGCGGTCGCCCATCTTGCGCGTCCGGTCGCCAGTACGCGCTCAAACAAATCAGCGCCGCCGACGCCCATCAAACAGCCTTCGTGATCGGTGTCGCCAATTCGTAGCTGTAGGCGGCGGACAATAAATTTGTCCTCATCCACCATATGCGCTGGTCCGTTTAAAGTTCCATATACCCCGCCGCCCTGTACCTTCGTACCGTTCCCCACCGGAGCACCGCTGGGGTCGAGGACGACATTGACAGCCTCGACCAGCAGACGCAGTGCGCGGCCAGTAGGCGCCAGGGAAGTCAGCGGTCGTTTTTTCGACAGGCGGGTACTGTCGAAGGGAGATTGTACGCGGATGATGTAGAAGATGGCCCGCGAATGTGCCTCTTCCCCGCCGTTGGCGCGCTCGATCAGCGGTCGCATCGCCGCAACCCACTTCGACAAGGCCGGTGGGAGAATATTCAGAGTCGGCGGTGGCGTGTCAGGCAGCGCCGACACAGGCTGCAACGGCTGTTGTAGCTGACGGCCAGATATCTGGCGGGAATCCTGGTTGCCTTGCATGGCGAACATGGTCGCCGCGGCATGTTTACAGCCGATCCCGACCGGACAGGTGCACTTGGTGAGGATGGTAGATGGGGACCGAAACTCCAATTCGACCCGATAGGGCGCGACAGCGTTTCCCTTGACCAAGGCGTGCGCGATCCCGCGATCGAGATCCAGCCGCAACTCCCCGACGAGCCCCCGTCTCCAATAGTCGCGCCCGGCGCTCACCATGCGCGAAGTCTGGATAGCTCGCGCCAGGGCAGCATCGGTAATCGGTGGTATCATGGCCAGATTCTAGAGAAGCGCGCGTCCGAATTCCATAGCTGCTACGCGAGCCAATGCCGTGAATCCTGCGGGGGGGCAACGATCAGCTATCATTGGCGTTTCGCAATTGGACCTTCCCTCGCCTGTCAGCCCCTACTGCCTAAGGTCCGCCCTGGATTGATGCTGGGATTGCTAAGCATCCGCGATCGAGCCTGCGCCACCACCGCGCCTCGAGGCCGGACCAGTGTCACTGAATGCACCGAAATTTCGGGCTGAACTTCCGCCGTTGCATTGACACCTTCCGATCCAAAAACACCTCATCTGGGTGTCCACGCAAACTGGCAGCAGCTCAGTTTGCGCACGATTAGCTCGAGTGACGTCGATCAACGCCAACCAGCCCAGCGCGCGCCTCTTTGCATATGCGACGGCGAAAAGCCTGATCCAGGAGTTTACCATGGGCCCACCCAGCTGCTGGCCCAGAAGGAATTGGGGTAGACGGCACTCGATAGGCTCCTGCACCTGTTCGGCCGGGGACAGGGCAAGCAGGCTTATCCTAGTGAGACGCCCACGCTGTCCGGCTCTGCGTCGCGCGGCGCGCGCCCGCCCGGGATGAGGATCGCGATCAGCAAAGCGAGCGCGCCGCCGATAAGCGTCGCGGCGATCCGATGTTCGGCGTTGACCACGGCATCGCCGGAACCAAGCGAGACGAGCAGCACGATAGTGGCGGTGATCGAGGCGGTGAGCCCGGCATAATGCGCTTTTTGCAACGCAAAGGCCGAGCCGGCGGCGAGCGTGGCGCCCGCCAGAAACATCCAGCTCTCGCCGCGGAACACAGCCGCAAACCCCGTCGCAAAGAGACAACCGCCGAGCGTTCCGCCGATCCGCGCGAGACCCCTCGCCCGCGTCTCGCGCAACCGCGGCTTGAGCACGATGAGCGCCGTCATCGGAGCCCAATAGCCGTTAGCCAGTCCAAGGCGCTCGATCACGATCAGACTCCCCCCAACGCAGAGCGCCGCCCGGACGACATGGCGGATCAGGGCGCCACGATCCGGCGCGGCCAAAGGTGCCACGGCCAGGAACGGCGCGCTATATGCGGGAAAGAGCCGCGCCAAGGCGACGATCGACCCGATCTCGATCAAACCCCCGATCAGGACCATCACAGAGCGTTCGGCGGCAGCCTGGACGCCGCCATGGTAATAACCGGCGACGAAGAAAATGATCACTACCTGGAGGACGACCCACCAGAGATCCTCATCGTACAGCGCCAAGGCTGCGCATCCGGCTGCAGCCAAAGCCGCTGCGACGACAAATGCCGCGCTCTCCTGGCCAAGCAACGTGCCTGCAAAGGCCGCAAACACCATGCCGGCCATCGCCAGCACCATCGCCGCCCACCGGCGCCCGCGCATCTCGCGCGCGGCTCCGAAACCGACCGCGAACGCGGCGCCTGCGGCGGTCGCTGCCTCAATCGGATATCCGGAAACCTGGCCGACAAGCAGAATCAATGGCAAAGCCGGGACGCACAACAGGGCTTCGCGCCAGTGGAATGGACGCAGATGATCATGGGTCGGCCGGGCGAGCCGCAGCGGCCGGGCGTGGCTCGGTCGGTCGTTTCGGTCGGCCGAGGGGTCAGGTCGCGGCGGTCGGGATATCACGATTGAGTCTCACGCTCGAGATGGGACACCAACATATCCAGTATTGGTATCTGACTCTCCAGCATGGCCACGCGCGCCTCTTCGATACCGAACCAAGCGGCGCGGTCGATCTCGGCAAACGTCTGGATCCGGCCCGAGTGGGGCGGCCATTGCAACTCGAACGTGTTGCTTGCGAGGCGGGCCGGATCGAACGTACCCTCGAGCGCGAAGGCGAGGACGCGCTTCCCCGCTTTCTGTCGTATCTCCCCGAGCAGGAAGGGCGTGTCCTCCTTGTGCTGTCCGGTCTCCTCGGAAAACTCGCGCAACGCGGCGACCTCCGGATCCTCCCCCGGCTCGATCAGCCCTTTGGGAATTTGCCACGCGCCGGTATCCTTGTTGCGCCAGAACGGACCCCCAGGGTGGACGAGCATCACCTCCAACGAAGGCGGCCTGCCGCGAAACAGCAGCACGCCAGCACTGACGGAGACTGCCGTCACGGCCGCGCGATCTCGGTGACAACCCGTCTCGGCTCTTCATGCGCGAGCCAATGCGTAGAGTCTGCGAAGCCGACGACGCGGACCTCGTCGCAGAGCGACGCCGCGGCGTCGGCGAGGTGTGAACCGAGGAAAGAATCCTTCATGCCCCACAGGATGAGGGTGGGAACCGCGATGCGCCCGAGCGGTGCGCGCGGCAGGCGCAGTGCCCGGTAATAGTTGAGCATCGCGGTCAACCGCTTCGGACGAGACCATTCGGCCATATAGCTGTCGAGATCAGTAGCAGAGAACGTGCCGGGCCGAGAAGAGGCGAGCAGCGCGCGACGCATCAATCGATAGCCGAACGCGCCAAGCAGCGCCTCGGGAAGTCGAGGGATTTGAAAGAAGGCGACATAGACGCTGCGCAGCAGCTGGAACGGGTGACCTCGCATCTCGTCCGCCATCGTATCGGGGTGCGGAGCGTTCAAAATAATGAGCCGTTGCAGCCGACCGGGATGCCGGGCCGCCACGGCCCAGGCAATGATTCCGCCCCAATCGTGTCCGGTGAGTGTAAACCGATCCACTCCGAGAGCATCGGCCAAGGCGACCACGTCCTCAACGAGTACATCCAGGGCGTAGGATTCCAGCCGTTCGGGCGTGGCGCTCGCTCCGTACCCCCGCAGGTCGGGCGCGACGACGTGAAAGCCGCACTCGGCGAGCGGCCGCATCAACCTGCGCCAAGCGCGTCCCGACTCGGGAAAACCATGGAGTAGAATGAGGAGTGGCCCGTCCTTGGGACCCGCCTCGTACCGGTAGAGCTGGATGGGTCCGGTCGACACCATGCTCCGTGATCCACCACGCGACCGTCCGGTCATCCGGCGTGTCCGTCATGGACCTTCATGGAATGGGTTGGCGCCGGGCTCCGGCGCTTCTCCGATTGAGACCACGGGCGTCTTGTGCTCGCCCAAAGCAGCCAGGATCATATTTTCCCAGACAGCGGTGTCGCCAGCAGTAGCCATAGCGGTATCCGGCTCGCGCAAGGTCTTCAGGACCGCAATCGCTTCGTCACGAAAATGTGGCCATGCGGCATCGACTTGGGGACCCGCGTGCGGTTCAGCGCCATCCGCGTTCGCACTCAGCCGATGGGCTGCCAGAACGCGCGCGACGCGCTCGATCGCGGGCACGTGCGAAATATCCACAATCACGCCTTCAGCTTTTCTGCGGCCGCGTCGAGCGCTGCGCGGTCGTTGCCATGGCGGTCGATGAGTTGCAGGGCCTGTTCGTGGCTAATGCCGTGCTTGCGGGCGAAATAGCCAATCTCATAAACTTCGCCGCCCGCAACACGGTCACGATCGGCCCTACCCGTCTTGGTTGTATCGTCCGACATCATGCTCTCCTCTACGCGGTCTCAATGCCTCGTGATTGCAGAGAGTTCCGTACTGTGTTCGCTAGGCTATCGATCGGGCAAGGCTCGCGTCAGCTATCTCGGCAAATGGACGAGTCCGCAGCGCTGTGATTTGCAAACGAGATCAGTGGTGGCGATTGATGCGCTCGATCTGTCTGCTTGGTGGTGTCGGGGCGGCTCACGTTTTCCACACCCATTAACATCAACTTCGCCATGCTGCCGGAACCTGACGACTTGGGGACGCCCCGACATCCTATGCCCACCACCACTCCTGCGCGAATGGCGACTTCCAAACATCGCGCGCGAGAAGCCGGTCCATGCGTTCCTGTGCGACCCGGATGCGCTTGAGTGGTCGATACGCGATCTTCGGTCTCATCCCCAGGGGGGCGCCGTGATCGTCCTCGACGGTGATGCAAGAGCGAGAGTCATCGCGACCGCGGTCCACAAGACCACCGGCAATCGCTTCAACATTGCGGTCGCGTTCAGCCAGCGGGATTGGTCGGCCCGGCGTTCGCCGAATCCACCTTCATCATTTTGCGGACCATAACGGAGACTTCGAAGGACTGCCCTGACTTCGTGTCGGAAGCGGCCGGCGTTTCGCCCACGCGCCCGGAGCCTAGGCCTAGTCCGGCTATATCTCCAATTTCATGCTCTGGGTCGGCGGCCAGGTCGCGTCAACCTGCGGATCGAAGGAGCACTCCGTCCTTCCGATCCAAGGAAGCACGCAGCGCGCTGCTACCCAGGTTCAGCAATGCATCACTCATTGTGCCGCGCCGGGGCGCTCTGCCGACCGGTCAGTGCCCGGAGCCGAAGCGATTGCGCTCGTTCGCCGAGATCGTTATTCGTTCAATTAATTAACAACCTCGGAGCAGTTGTGTGAATTTCCATCTAGCCGAAGAACAAGACATGCTACGCGACATGCTGACCCGTTTCCTCGCGGATCAATATCCGTGCGGGGTCGGGCACGATGGCGCGGCCTCGGACACGCTCTGGCACGCGCTGGCGGTCACGCTGGGGATTGTTGGCGCAGCGCTACCCGAGACGGCGGGCGGCATGGGCGGCGGCGCGGTGGAGACGATGATCGTCCAGGAGGCGCTCGGCCGGGCGCGTGTGATTGCGCCTTATTTGGAAACAGTGGTGCTAGGCGGAGGAATCCTGCGCCGCGTCCCCGGCGCGCCGGCGCGCGCCGCCCTGACCGGAATTATCGCCGGCGAAATCAAGATCGCGCTGGCAGGCGCCGAACCGGGCGCATCCTTTGAGTCGCGAGCCGCCTGCCTCACGGCTCGGCGCGAAGGCGACGGCTTCAGGATCGACGGGAGACAGGCGGTGGTGGTCGGCGCGCCGCAGGCGGACCTGCTGATCGTCACCGCACAGATCGAGGGCCAGGCAGGACTCTCCAATTGGCTGGTCGACGCCGACACCCCCGAAATCGAGCGGCACGACTTCCGGCTGATCGACGATCGCCCCGCCGCAGACCTCCGGTTCAACGCGGTGTACGCCCCCGCAAACGCGCTGCTCGGCGACGAAGGTGGTGCGCTGCCGCTGCTCGAACAGATTGCCGACGAAGGCATCGCCGCGCTCTGCGCCGAAGCCGTCGGGGTGATGCGGCAGATGCTCGCCGATACCGTCGACTATACCCGCCAGCGCCGCCAGTTCGGCCAGCCGCTCGCCAGTTTCCAGGTGCTGCAGCACCGCATGGTCGACATGTATCTGGCACTCGAGCAAGCGGTGTCGGCCACCTATCTCGCGACGCTGAACCTCGATGCCGACCCGGTCACCCGCGCCAAGGCGGTATCCGCAGCGAAGGCGACGGTTGGACAGTCGGTGCGCTTCGTCGCCCAGAATGCGGTGCAGTTGCACGGCGCGATGGGGATGACCGAGGAGCTGGCAATCGGGCGCTATTTCAGGCGCGCGACGGTGATCGAGCGCCAGTTCGGTACCGCCGATCAGCACATCGCGCGCTACGCCACGCTGTCGCGTGCCGCCTGAGCGTTATAGGCCGAGCACCAGCTTGGCGAGGATGTTGCGCTGAATCTCATTCGAGCCGGCGTAGATCGATCCGGCGCGCTCGTTGAGATAGCGCAGCGGCGCCAACGCCTGCCACGGTGCGCCACTGACATAGCCGTCTGCCGGCGCGACATGGCCTGGCACCGCGCCGCCGGGCCGCGCGGCATGCGGTTGATACACCAGCCCCTCAGGCCCCGCGACATCAAGCGCCAGTTCAGTGAGATGCTGCGCCAATTCGGTGCCGAGAATCTTCATCATCGACGACAGCGCGCCGACGCTGCCCCCTTCCGACGCGGCCGACAGCAACCGCAGTTCGAGCAGTTCGAGCACGTCGATGCGAATCCGCGCCGCAGCGAGCCGCACCTCGAACAGCGGATCCTCGCGCAGGCGATCGGCAGCGACCTCGGCAAGGCGCCGCGCGCGGACCTGCAAATCCGGCGCGTAGGCACCGCCGCCGCGTTCGAACTCGAGCAGATATTTGGCGACACCCCAGCCCTGGTCGACCTCGCCCAGCACGTAGGCCTGCGGCACGCGCACGTCGGTGAAGAACACTTGGCTCTGGACCTCTTCGCCCGATACCATGGTGAACGGTCGCACCTCGATCCCAGGCGTGCTCATGTCAACCAGCAGGAAAGTGATGCCCTGTTGCGGCCTCCCCTCGCGCCCAGTGCGCACCAGCGCGAACATCCAGTTCGCTTCCTCGGCATGGGTCGTCCAGATTTTGGAGCCGTTGAGCACGAAATCATTGCCGTCGGCCACCGCCGCCATCTGTAACGCGGCGAGATCGGAGCCCGCGCCCGGCTCCGAATATCCCTGGCAGAAGAACACCTCTCCGGTCAAAATGCGTGGCAAAAAATAGGCCTGCTGGTCGGGCCTGCCGAAGCGCTGCAGCACGTGCGCGACCATCGAGATCCCCATCGGCGACAGGGACGGTGCGCCTGCTTCGATCCGCGCGCGGTTGAACAGGTAATGCTGCGCGACGCTCCAGCCGGTACCGCCATGCTCGGGCCCCCAGTGCGGCGCCGCCCAGCCCTGCCGGTGCAGGATCTCCTGCCACGCCATGCTCGCTTCATGGTCAGGATAAACGCTGGTCGCCAGCAGCCCCGCCTCGGCGATCTCGGGGGTGAGATTGGCATCCAGAAAAGCCTGCACTTCGTCACGAAAAGCCAATTCGTCCTCGCTCCAGCGGATATCCATGTCAGGCCGCCACCCGCACGGTGCGATCGCCGAGCATTGCGCCCAGCCGACCGCGCAATATTTCCTCGGCCTCGGCGACGATCCGCTCGATCAGTTCGCGGCAACTCGGCACGTCGTGGATCAACCCCTGTACCATCCCCGCGCTCCACACGCCGTGATCGGTATCGCCGCTCTCCAACCCCTCGCGGCCGCGCACGCCCTTGACCAGGGCGGCGACCTCGTCAAACGGCCGCCCTTCGCGCTCGATCGCGACCACCTCGGCGCTGATCGCATTGCGCGCGACCCGGGCGGTGTTGCGATAGCTGCGAAAGATCAGGTCGGTCGCACGCTCATCGGCGGCGACCATTGCCGCCTTGAAATTGTCGTGGATCGGCGCCTCGCGCGTGGCGCAAAAGCGCGTGCCCATATTGATGCCGTCCGCTCCCAGCGCCAATGCCGCGACTAGCCCGCGCCCGTCGCCGAACCCGCCTGAGGCGAGCATCGGCACAGTGACCTTGTCGGCAGCGGCGGGGATCAGCACCAGCCCGGGGATGTCGTCCTCGCCGGGGTGGCCCGCGCACTCGAAACCATCGATCGAGATCGCATCTACCCCCATCCGCTCGGCCGAGAGCGCGTGGCGCACCGCAGTGCATTTGTGGATCACCTTCACGCCATTGGCCTTGAAGTCGTCGACATGCTCCTGCGGCTTGTAGCCGGCGGTCTCGACGATGCCGATACCGCTTTCAATGATCGCGCGGCGATATTCGGCATAAGGCGGCGGCGTGATCGACGGCAGGATCGTGAGATTGACGCCGAACGGCTTGTCGGTGTGGTCGCGCGTGCGGGCGATCTCGCGCACCAGCGCCTCCGGCGTCGGCTGAGTGAGCGCGGTCAGGAAGCCGAGCGCTCCGGCATTGGCGACCGCGGCGACGAGCGGGGCGGTTCCGACCCACATCATCCCGCCCTGCGCGATCGGGTGATCGACGCCGAACAACTCGGTGAAACGTGTCCTCAGCATGCGGCGACTCCCTGTCTGGTGCGCGATCGGTTCATGACAGCGTCTGGCCATCGTCGACGGTCATCACCGTGCCGGTGACATGGTCGCTGGCGGACGACAGCAGATAGAATAATGCACCGTCGAGCGCGCCTGACCCCATCAGCCGGCGGCGTGGCCATTTGGCAATCTGCTTCTGGCCGCCGGAGCCGCCGAACCACTCGGCATTGAGATCGGTCTCGATATAGCCTGGGCACAAGATGTTGAGGTTCACGCCCTTGTTCGCCCAGTCGCGCGCCAGCACGCGGCCGAGTTGCAGCACCGCCGCCTTCGACGCGCTGTAGAGCGCCAGGCCGGGCGATACCGCGCTGGCGGTGATCGAGGAGACGATCACGATCCGCCCCGGCGCGCCATCCGCAGCCGGCGCCGCGATCATCCGCCGCGCCGCCTCGCGCACAGTAAGGAATACGCCCCGAACGTTAACTGCGAGCACCGCATCGAGCGCCGCCACGTCCACGTCGAGCGCTGCCCCCTCCACGTTCATCCCGGCATTGGCGATTACACCGTCGATCCGGCCGAAGCGGGCAGCGGCGGAGTCATAGGCGGCCTGCACCGACGCTTCCTCAGTGACGTCCATCGTCACCGCCATCGCTTGCCCCCCCTGCGCCTTGATTCGCGCGCAGACATCGTCGAGCAACGCCGCACGCCGCGCGGCGAGCACGACATTGCCACCCCGCGCGCCCAGAATCTGCGCGAAACGCGCGCCGAGACCCGAAGATGCGCCCGTTACCAGCACCGTCCTGCCCCGTAAATCGTCCGTAAAATTGCACATGAGTCCCTCTTGATTACTTGAGTGATTAGTTGAATAATTCGCCTTGTCAAAGGGGAGGATCGGCAATGAACGAAACGCTGGTGGCGGCAGACAGGCCGATCAACGCGGTCACAATGCTGTCGGTGCGCGCGGGCGTGGCGCTGATTCTGCTCGATTCGCCGCCGGTCAACGCGCTGTCCGCCGGCGTGCGCGAGGGGCTCGACCTAGCGTTTCGTGAGGCGATGGCGGATCCGGAAGTTTCGGCGATCGTGCTCGCCTGTGCGGGGCGCACCTTCATCGCCGGCGCCGACATCCGCGAGTTCGATGCCGCGCCGAGCGAACCCACGCTGCACGCCGTGCTCGAGCGGATAGACGCCGCTACCAAACCGGTGGTGGCAGCGATCCACGGCACCGCGCTCGGCGGTGGGCTCGAGACCGCCTTGTGCTGCGGCTTCCGCATCGCGGTGCCGTCCGCCAAGCTCGGCCTGCCCGAGGTCGCCTTGGGTCTCCTGCCCGGCGCGGGTGGCACGCAGCGGCTGCCGCGCGTCGTCGGCGTGGCGATGGCGCTCGACATGATGGTGCTCGGCAAGCCCGTTTCGGCGCCCAAGGCGCTCGCAGTGGGGCTGGTCGACCGGCTGGCGGGCGAAGACGCACTGATCGACGATGCGCTGGCCTATGCACGCGAGATCGTCGCCGACGCCCTGACCGCGCCGCGCGCGCGCGACCGCGACGACCGGCTCGACGCCGATCCTGCGATCTTCGCCGAGTTCCGCGCACGCCACGCTCGCGCGTTCCGCGGTTTTAAGGCGCCGGAGAACATCGTCCGCGCGGTCGAGGCGGCGGTGACGCTCCCGTTCGACGCGGGGATGGAGCGCGAGGCAGCGCTGTTCCGCGAGCTGTTCCGCAGCACCGAGAGCGCGGCCCAGCGCTATCAATTCTTCGCCGAACGCCAGGCGGCCAAACTGCCCGATGTTCCTGCCGACGCGCGGGCACAGACGATCGCGTCGGTCGGCGTGATCGGGGCGGGCACGATGGGCGGGGGGATCGTGATGACCTTCCTCGACATCGGCCTGCCGGTGACGCTGGTCGAGCGCGATGCGGCCGCGCTTGAGCGCGGCGTGGTGACGATCCGCCGTAATTACGAGGCGACGGTGAAGAAAGGCCGACTGAGCGAGGCTGCGCTTGAACAGCGCATGACGCTGCTGAACGCGACCACCGATTTCGCCGCGCTCGCCAGCCCCGATCTCGTGATCGAGGCGATCTTCGAAGATCTCGCGCTCAAGCAGGACGTATTCGCCCGGCTCGACTCGATCGCCAAGCCCGATGCGATCCTCGCCAGCAACACCTCCTTCCTCGATCTTGACGCACTCGCCGCCGCAACCGCGCGGCCCGGGCGCGTCGTCGGACTGCATTTTTTCTCGCCCGCCAACGTGATGCGGCTGCTCGAAGTAGTGCGCGGCGCGCAGACCGAGCCGGAGGTAATCGCCACCGCGATGGCGCTCGGCCGCCGTATCGGCAAGGTCGCGGTCCTCTCGCGGGTGTGCGACGGATTCATCGCCAACCGCATGATGGCGCCGCGTTCGACGATTGCGCAGGCGCTGATCCTCGAAGGGCCGATGCCGTGGGATATCGATCGGGTGATGCTCGACTATGGCTTCCCAATGGGGCCGTTTGCGATGACCGACTTGGTCGGGCTCGACGTGATCGGCTGGGACCGCGAGAACAGCGCGGGCCGCAACGTGCAGGAGGTGCTGTGCGAAATGGGCCGCTGGGGGCAAAAGCGTAGTGGCGGCTATTACGATTATGGCGAGCGCCGCGCCGCCACACCCTCTCCGGTCGCCGAGCAGGTGATCCGTGACTTTTCCGAACGCAAGGGTCTCCTCCAGCGCACTTTCTCCGACGACGATATCCGCGACATGCTGCTGTTCCCGGTAATCAATGAAGGCGCGCGCATTCTCGAAGATGGGATTGCGATCCGCGCGTCCGACGTCGATGTCGCGCTCGTCCAAGGCTATGGCTGGCCAATCTACACGGGTGGGCCGCTGTTCTGGGCGGATACGATCGGGCTTGATCGCGTCGTCGCCGGGCTTGAGGCGATCGCCGCGCGGCACGGCGACAGCTACGCGCCCGCACCCTTGCTCCGCCGACTGGCCGCTGCCGGCGAACAACTTCACGACCAATAATCGGAGAACCCCCTTGCTCGATACCGCCAGCCGCTCCGCCTATGACGAAAACCACGCGATGTTCCGCGATTCCGTGCGCAAGCTGTTCAACGCCAATCTGGCGCCGAACCTGGCGCGCTGGGAGGAGCAAGGCATCGTCGATCGCGGCTTCTGGCTGGAATGCGGCGCTGCCGGGCTGCTGTGCCCGACCGTGCCGGAGGCCTATGGCGGCCTCGGCGCCGATTTTAGCTACAACGCAATCGTCGCCGAGGAACTGGCCTATGCCGGATCGGGGGCCGGCATCACGCTGCAGTCCGACATCGTCGCCGACTATATCCTGAATTATGGATCTGAGGAGCAGAAGCAACATTGGCTGCCGCGGATGATCAGCGGCGAAGCGATCACCGCGATCGCGATGACCGAACCGGGCACGGGATCGGACCTGCAGGCGATCAAGACCACCGCCCGCAAGGACGGCAACCACTATGTCGTCAACGGCTCGAAAACCTATATCACCAACGGCCAGCATGCCGATCTGGTGATCGTGGTGGCAAAAACCGGTCCTGAGCGCGGCGCCAAGGGCATCTCGCTGATCCTGGTCGAATCCGATCGCGAGGGGTTCGCGCGTGGGCGCAATCTTGACAAGGTCGGGCTGCACAGCGCGGACACCAGCGAATTGTTCTTCAACGACGTGCGCGTGCCAATCACCAATTGCCTAGGCGAGGAAGGCCAGGGCTTTGCCTATCTGATGCGCCAGCTGCCGCAGGAGCGGTTGTCGATCGCGATCAGCGCGCAAGGAGCGACGCAGCGCGCGTTCGACGAAGCGGTGGCCTTCACCAAGGGGCGAAAGGCGTTCGGCCAGCCAGTGTTCGATTTCCAGAACACGCGCTTCGTGCTCGCCGACATGGCCGCCAAAATCCAGGTCGGCTGGGCGCATCTCGATTGGGCATTGCAGCGCCACCTGGCCGGCGAGTTGACCGCGGTGCAGGCCTCCGCCGCAAAATTGTGGCACACCGATCTGCAGGGCGAGGTTTGCGACGCCGCGCTGCAATTGCACGGCGGCGCGGGCTATATGAACGAATATCCGATCGCCCGGCTGTGGCGAGACGCCCGCGTGACGCGCATCTTCGGGGGCACCAATGAGATCATGAAAGAGGTGATCGGGCGCTCGCTGTAGCGCCCTCCCCTACGCCCCCGCTTTCGCTACTCTCGCGCCATTCACGCTTGATCTTCTTGGCTAGGCTCCATTTGTGAACCTCGGTCGGGCCGTCATAGATGCGAAACGCGCGAATCTCGCGAAACACTTGCTCGACGATCGTGTCGCCCGACACGCCGGTGCCACCCATCACCTGCACGCAGCGATCGGCGACGCGGTACAGCGCCTCTGACACCGCGACCTTGGTCATCGAGCTTTCCGCGGTGCCGGACGCGCCCTCGTCGAGCACGCCCGCGCACCAGTCGATCATCAATTCGGCCTGCTTCAGATCGATCAGATTGTCAGCGAGCATGAAGCCGACGCCCTCATGGTCGATCAGCGGCTTGCCGAAGGCGTGGCGCCCGACCGCATAGCTGCAGGCGATCTCGTGCGCGCGTGTCGCTGCGCCGTGCCAGCGCATGCAATGCGTCAGCCGCGCCGGCGCGAGGCGGACCTGCGCATATTGGAAGCCCTTGCCGACGTCGCCGAGGATCTGGTCGGCGGGCACGCGCAGCCGCTCGATCGCGACGATCGAATGGCCCCCAGGCATTGAGCTGTCGATCGTATCGAGCACGCGCTCGATCCGCACCGCGCGATCAGGCAGGTCGACCAGGAACAAGGTCGCGCCTTCCTCGGTCTTGGCCATGACGATGCCGACCTTCGCGCCATCGGCGCCGGTGATGAACGCCTTGCGCCCTTCGATCACCCAGTGATTGCCATCGCGCCAAGCGCAAGTCTGCATCATCGACGGGTCGGAGCCCGCGCCGCCCTCCGCGGCGGGTTCGGTCATGAAAAAGGCGGAGCGCGCCTCCCCCGCCATGAGCGGATCGAGAAAGTGCGCGCGCTGCTCCGCCGTCGCGACGCGGCCGAGCAGGAACATGTTGCCTTCGTCGGGCGCAGCGACATTGACCGCCACCGGACCGAGCGGGGACAGCCCCGCCGCCCGCAGCACCAACGCGGTCTCGACGTAGCTCAGATGCTCGCCGCCCGGCAATATGTGTGGCGTCATCAGCCCAGCGGCCCGCGCCTTGCCGCGCAGTTCCGCGACGAGCGCGTCAGAGGGGCCGTGCGCGCCACAGCGAGGATCCCGCTCGTACGGCGCGACGATCGATCGGACGAAGCCTTCGACGCGATCGGCGATGGCGCGCGCACGCGCGCTCACGCCGCCACCGCCGGCTTCTGGCCGAAGAGGTTGGCGCTGCCGCGCTCGACCGCGCGGACATAGGCTGGGCGCTGCTGCAGTGCGTGCAGCCAGCGCTTGATTTCCGGGAAAGCGGCGAGCCGCCCGAACGCCGCCAGCGTCTCGCCGATGAAGCTCAACTGGATATCGGCAGCGGTCAGCTTTTGGCCGACGATGAAGTCGCGGCCGGCCAAGCTGGTATTCAGGAAGCCGAGATGCCGCGCCATTTCGCTGTCGATCCGCGCGCGCAGCGCCGGCGTGCCGCCCTCGCCCAGCCGCGCGACATACAGGTTGAGCATCATCGGCAGCATCGCTGATCCTTCGCTATAGTGGAGCCACATCTGATAACGGTCGTAATCCGCGCTGTCCTCCGGCGGGACGAGCTGCCCACCGCCATGGCGTCGCACGAGATACTCGAGGATCGCGCCCGATTCAAACACGACCAGCCCGTCTTCTTCAATCACCGGCGCCTTGCCGAGCGGGTGCACCACCTCCAGTGAAGGCGGAGCCAGGCGCGTTACCGGATCGCGGCGATGCTCGACCACGTCATAGGGCAGGCCGAGCTCCTCAAGCAGCCAGAGCACGCGCAGCGAACGCGAATTGTCGAGATGATGAACGGTGATCACAAGCGCCTCCTTCAGCAATAGGTCGGTTCGTCCCACCATGGAAAGAAATCGGGCATGTCGGTCGAGACCCTACCCGGAAATTGCGCGGGCCGCTTCTGCAAAAAGGCGGTGACGCCTTCGATCGCATCGCCGCTGCGCCCGCGCGCGAGCACCCCCCGGCTGTCAATGCGGTGCGCCTCCATCGGATCGCGCATGCCCAGCCCGCGCCACAGCATCTGCCGGGTGAGCGCTACCGACACCGGCGCAGCGCTGTCGGCGATCTCACGCGCCAGCGCCAGCGCGGCGGGGAACAAGTCCTCCGGCGATAACACCGCCTTGACGAGCCCTCCCACCCGCGCCTCCTCGGCGCCGAACACGCGCCCGCTGAGACACCATTCGAGCGCCTGTGAAATGCCGACGACGCGCGGCAGGAAATAGGAGGACGCCCCCTCCGGCACGATCCCGCGGCGCGCAAAGACAAAGCCGAAGCGCGCGTCCGCGCTCGCCAGACGCACGTCCATCGGCAGCAGCATCGTTGCGCCGATGCCAACCGCGGCGCCGTTGATCGCGCCGATCACAGGTTTGAGCGACCGGAAGATGCGCAGCGTCAGCAGACCGCCGAAATCGCGTGCGCTCTGTGCGGCGTAGTCGATCGTTCCGTCGGCGCGGATCGGCGATCCGGACGTGCCCGCCGCGTCGAACACTTTGGCGCCACTTTCCAGATCCGCGCCGGCGCAGAACGCCCGTCCCGCCCCGGTGACGATCACCGCGCGCACCGCGTCATCGGCATCAGCGTGGTCAAACGCAGCGATCATCTCTTCCATCATCCGCACCGAATAGGCGTTGAGCTTTTCGGGGCGATTGAGCGTCAGTGTGGCGACGCCGTCGGCCACGTCGTAGCGGATCTGTTCGTAGCTCACGCAGCGACGCCTTGTTCGGCGCGCAGCTCGGCGGGGGCGACGGTCTTGCGGATGCTGATCGTCTGCGGATTGGTATATTCGAGGAGCCCGTCGGCGCCATTCTCGACCCCGACGCCTGATTGCTTGTGTCCGCCGAACGGCGTCCACGGCATGATGTACTGCGCCTCGTTGATCCACACCGTGCCGGTCTCCAGTCGCCCCGCAATCTCCTCCGCGCGATCGGTATCCGCCGACCATACCGACCCGCCAAGCCCGTATTCGGAGGCGTTGGCGCGCGCGATCACCTCGTCGACATCGTCGAAGCGCAGTAGCGGCAATACCGGACCGAACGCTTCCTCAGTCACGACGCGACTGTCCTCTGGCGGGTTGTCGACGATGCTGACGGGGATGAAATAGCCCTTGCCGTCAGGCACCTCACCGCCGGTGAGGAACACCTGCCCGGCCGCCTTGGCCTCTTCGATCAACGCGCGCACGCGCTCGAACTGCTGGCGATTCTGGATCGGGCCGAGCTCGGTGCCCTGTTCGAGCCCGTCGCCCATCCTGGTGCGCTCGGCCACCGCGACCAACTCACGCGCTACCGCGTCATAGATGTCGGCATGGACGTAGAGCCGCTTGATCGCAATGCAGATCTGGCCGCTATTGCCGAATGCCGCCCAGAACAATTGCTCGGCCACCTGCTTGACGTCGACGTCGGGCAGCACGATCGCGGCGTCGTTACCGCCGAGTTCGAGCGTCACGCGCTTCAAGTTTGCCGCCGCGCTGGCCATCACCCGCCGGCCAGTCGCGCTCGATCCCGTGAAGCTGATCTTGTCGATCCCGGGATGCTCGGTCATCCACGGGCCGACGGCATCCCCGCCGCTCACCACGTTGAACACGCCCGCGGGCAAATGCTCGCGCATCAACTCGCCCAGCTTCAGCATCGTCAGCGGGGTGAACGGCGACGGCTTCACCACTACGGTATTGCCGGTGACCAGCGCCGAGGCGATCTTCCACAGGCCGAGCATCATCGGGAAGTTCCACGGCACGATCGCGCCCACCACACCGATCGGCACGTGGCGCGTCTCCGACCTGCGCTCAGGCGTATCCTCGTTGACGATCACCGGGATCTCCTGCTGCGAAATACTCTGCGCCCAGAAGGCCGAGGCCAGAATCTCCTGCATCGCCTTGTCGACCGGTCGCCCCTGTTCGAGCGTGAACAGCCGCGCAAAGGCGGCTGCATTGCCGCCGATCACTTCGGCGAACTTGGCAACCAAGATGCGGCGCTGATCGAGCGGCGTCGCGCGCCACGCGGGAAATGCACGGCGTGCGGCGGCCACCGCCGCATCGAGTTGGTCGCGCGACAGATCGGGCGCCTGGCCGACCACGTCCTCGGTCGCGGGGTTGATTACGTCGATCGTCGCGTCGGACGATACGCCCGCGCCGTCGATGGTCATGGTGAAGTCACGGTCGAAGGCTGTCATCGCAGGGTCCTCGTTTGTCTGTTCGAAGCAAGTGTATCGCGTCAAGCGCACTCAACACAATATTAGTTGTCTGATTAATTATTGCGACGATCGAAGGTTGATCCCGTGCGAGTCGGCTGATACCCAACAGAAAACCGGATGGAGAATGACATGGCCGAAGCCTATATCGTCGAAGCGGTACGGACTGCGGGCGGCAAGCGCGGGGGCCGATTGGCCGGATGGCACCCGTCTGACATGGCGGGCGAAGTGCTCAACGCGCTGGTCGACCGCACCGGGATTGACCCTGCCGCGATCGAGGACGTGATCATGGGCTGCGTCAGCCAGGGCGGCGAACAGGGCTTCCAGGTCGGACGCAACGCGGTGCTGTCGTCGCGCCTGCCCGAAAGCGTGCCCGCGGTTACGATCGACCGGCAATGCGGCAGTTCGCAACAGGCGATCCAGTTCGCCGCACAGGCGGTGATGTCGGGCACGCAGGATGTGGTGATCGCCAGCGGCGTCGAATCGATGTCGCGCGTGCCGATGGGGTCGACCGCCGCCTTGTTCCTGAAAGCCGGACTGGGGATGGCCAAGTCGCCGCGCCAGGAGGAACGCTATCCCGATATCCAGTTTAGCCAGTTCATGGGCGCCGAGATGATCGCGCGCAAATACGGCTTTTCGCGCGAAGAACTCGACGCCTATTCGCTCGAAAGCCATCGCCGCGCCGCCGCCGCCACCGAGGCGGGCGCGTTCCGCGACGAGATCGTTCCGCTGGAGATCCAAACGCCCGAGGGCTTGGCAATCCACGATCGTGACGAAGGCGTCCGCTACGACGCGACGCCGGAGAGCATCGGCAGCGTCAAGCTGCTCGCCGAGGGCGGCGTGATCACCGCCGCCAATGCCAGCCAGATCTGCGACGGTGCGAGCGGCGTACTGGTCGTGTCCGAGCGCGCGCTGAAGGAGCATGGCCTGACCCCGATCGCGCGCATCCACAATCTCCTCGTCACCGGCGGTGATCCGGTGATCATGCTCGAAGAACCGCTATTTGCGACCGACAAGGCTTTAAAACGTGCCGGGCTGTCGATCGGCGACATCGACCTGTACGAGGTGAACGAAGCGTTCGCGCCAGTGCCGCTGGCGTGGCTAAAGCACGTCGGCGGCGATCCGGCCAAACTCAACGTCAATGGCGGCGCGATCGCGCTCGGCCATCCGCTCGGCGCCAGCGGCACCAAGCTGATGGCGACGCTGATCCACGCGCTGCACGCCCGTGGCGGGCGCTATGGCTTACAAACAATGTGCGAAGGCGGTGGCATCGCCAATGTGACGATCGTGGAGCGACTCTGATGGACCTCGACAGCGCCGTCTCCGCAGTCGTCACCGGCGGGGCCTCCGGCCTTGGCGCGGCCACCGCGCGCGCATTGGCCGCCAGGGGCGTCAAGGTGGCGATCTTCGATCTGCAGCGCGACAAGGGCGAGGCCCTCGCCGCCGAGCTCGGTGGCGTGTTCTGCGAAGTCAACGTCACCTCAGACGACAGCGTCGACGCCGGTTTCGCCGCGGCGCGCGCCGCAATCGGGCAGGAGCGGATCCTGGTGAATTGCGCGGGTACTGGCAATGCGATCAAGACCGCCAGCCGCTCGCGCGAGGACGGATTGATCAAGCATTTCCCGCTCGACGCATTCAACTGGGTCATACAAATCAATTTGGTCGGCACCTTCCGCTGCATCGCCAAATCGGCAGCAGGTATGCTGACGCTGGACCCGATCGGGGGCGAACGCGGCGCAATCGTCAATACCGCCTCGGTCGCCGCCGAGGACGGACAGGCAGGCCAGGCCGCCTACGCTGCTTCCAAGGGCGGCGTGGTCGGCATGACGCTGCCGATCGCGCGCGACCTGATGGGCGAAGGCATTCGCGTTAACACGATCCTACCGGGCATCTTCGACACTCCCCTGCTGCAGGCCGCGCCGCAGGCGGTCAAGGACGCGCTCGCCGCGTCGGTGCCCTTCCCCAAGCGGCTGGGACAGCCGGACGAATATGCCAAGCTTGCGCTCTGCATGATCGAGAATGGCTATTTCAACGGCGAGGACGTGCGGCTGGACGGCGCGATCCGGATGGCGCCGCGCTAGATGCCCGCACCGCTCCACGGCCTCCGCATCATCGAAATGGCTGGGATCGGTCCCGCGCCTTTCTGCGGAATGATGCTGGCCGATCACGGCGCGGAGGTGCTGCACCTCCACCGCCCGGGAGCGGCGCCGGACCTGCGCGATCCGTTGCTGCGCGGGCGAACCGCGCTCGAAGTCGATCTGAAGCACCCGGATGGCGTCGCCAAGGTGCGCGAACTCGCCGCCAGCGCCGATGGGCTGATCGAAGGATTCCGACCGGGGGTGATGGAACGGCTTGGCCTCGGTCCGGAGGTGCTGCGCGCGGATCACCCAGCGCTCGTCTATGGCCGGATGACCGGATGGGGGCAGACCGGGCCGCTGGCACAGGCCGCCGGCCACGACATCAACTATATCGCGCTAGCCGGAGCGCTCCACGCCTTCGGCCGCGCGGGCGTAAAGCCGACGCCGCCGATCAACATGGTCGGCGACTTCGGCGGCGGCGGGATGCTGCTGGCGTTCGGTATGGTCGCCGGGTTGCTCGGCGCGCGCACCTCCGGCCTGGGCAGCGTGATCGATTGCGCGATGACCGACGGCAGCGCGCTGCTGATGAGCATGATCTGGGGGTTTCGCGAAACGCTCGGTTGGCGCGACAAACGCGGCGCCAATTTGCTCGATGGGGGCGCGCATTTCTACGACACGTATGAGACTGCCGACGGCAAGTTCATCGCGCTGGGTGCGATCGAGCCGCATTTCTATACGCGGTTCCGCGAGCTTGCGGGAATCGCCGACGATTCCGAATTCGATCCGCAGATGGACCGAAGCGCGTGGGGGCCGCTCACAGATCGGCTGACGACGCTGTTTCGCACCAGAAGCCGCGATCAATGGTGCGCATTGTTGGAGGGTACCGACGCCTGCTTCGCACCGGTGCTGTCGATGGCCGAGGCGCCCGGCCATCCACACAATGCCGCGCGCGGCACGTTCGTCGAGCGCCACGGCGTCGTCCAGCCCGCGCCCGCGCCACGGTTCAGCCGATGACCGATCCCGCACTGATCCCCGTGCTCGTTGGCTGTGGCGAAGTCGTCGACCGGCCGGCCACGCTGGACGTCGCGCGCGAACCGCTGGCGCTCGCCGAAACGGCGGTTCGGGCCGCCGCTCTCGACGCGGGCGCCGAACGGCTGATCGCCGAAGCGGATGCGCTCGATCTCGTCAATATCTCAAGCTGGCGCTACGCCGATCCCGCAGGCCAGCTCGCCGCGCGGCTGGGCATCGTCCCTCGCCACCGCTTCTACGCCGAGATCGGCGGTGAAAGCCCGGTGCGAATGGTGCACGACGCGGCGCTGCGCATCGCGCGCGGCGACGGCCGGATCGCGATCGTTTGCGGCGCCGAAGCGCAGTACAGCGCCGCTAGGGCGCATCGCGAAGCGGCCACCCTCGCCTGGACACCCTATGCCACCGATGCGCCCAAGTCGCTCAGCGGGCGAGATCTCATCCACCCGCTCGCCGCCGCCGCAGGACTCACCGCGCCGACCAACGTGTATCCGCTCTACGACATGGCCGCCGCCGCCGCTTGGGGCCAGACCCCAGCCGCCGCGCTCGCCGAATCGGGCGCACTGTGGGAACGCTATTCGCAGGTAGCCGCCGGCAACCCGTCGAGCTGGCTGCCGCGCGCAATATCCGCGCACGACATCGTCACTCCGGGCCCGGGCAACCGCCCGATCGCCTTCCCCTATACCAAGCTGATGGTCGCCAATCCGCTGGTGAACCAGGGCGCGGCGGTGATCGTCACCAGCCTGAACGTCGCGCGCGACTACGGCATCGCCGAGAACCGCATGATCCACCTGCTCGGCGGTGCCGCGGCCAGCGAACCGCGCGATTTCATGGCGCGCGACGGCTTCGCCCGCAGCCACGCGCAGGATGCAGTACTGGAGGCGGCGATGGCGATCTCACCCACGGGCTTCGACGCGCTCGAGCTCTACAGCTGCTTTCCCTGCGTGCCGAAGATGGCACGCCGCACGTTGGGTCTGGGCGACGACGTAGCGCCGACGGTGACCGGCGGACTGACCTTCTTTGGTGCGCCGCTGAGCGACTATATGCTGCACGCGATCTGCGCGATGGTCCGCCGGCTGCGTGAAAGCGGCGGTACCGGCTTGGTCTACGGCCAGGGCGAGTTCGTCACCAAGCACCATGCGCTCGTGTTTTCGGCCGCCGCCGGTCCCCCTCTCGCGCCAGAATATTCGGTGCAGGCGCACGCCGACGCGCGCCGTGGCGCAGTACCGCCGACCATCGCGCCGCCCTCCGGTCCGGCGACGCTGGAAAGCGCGACAGTCCTCTACAACCGCGACGGCACACCGATCCACGGCGTCGCGGTGCTGCGCGTCGCCGAAGCCCGGACGATCGCGGTCGTACCGCCGGAGGACACCGCCACGCTGGCAATCCTCACCGATCCGCAGCGCAGCCCGGTCGGCCGCAGCGGTAACATCATTCACGGGCAAGGCCCCGCGACATGGGCAGCGACACCATGCTGAAGCTCTACCACTGCGCCGACGCGCGCTCGTTCCGGGCGCTGTGGATGCTGGAGGAGCTTGAAGTCGCCTACGACCTGAGACTGCTCCCCTTCCCGCCACGGCTTCGCGAGCCCGAGTTCCTCGCACTCAATCCGCTCGGCACGATCCCGTTGCTGCTCGACGGCGAGACGCAGATGACCGAATCAGCGGCGATCTGCGAATATTTGGCGAGCACGCAGCATGACGGCCGCTTCGCCGTCGCTCCCGGGGAAACCGGCTACGGCGCTTATCTCAACTCACTACATTTCGGCGAGGCGACGCTCACCTTTCCGCAGACGCTGGTGTTGCGCTACGGCCGGATGGAGGCCGAGGAGCGCCGCCTACCGCAGGCGGTGGAGGATTATACCCGCTGGTATCACGCGCGGCTGGTCGGGCTGGCGGCGGTGCTGGCGAACGCCGATTATGTCGCTGCCGGACGCTTCACCGCCGCCGATATCTCGGTCGGCTATGCGCTGCTGCTCGCCGAGCGGATCGGGCTGTCACGCGAGCATCCGCCGGTGGTCAAAGCGTATTGGCGGCGGCTGCAGGCGCGCCCGGCCTTCCAGCGCGCCAAGGCAGCGCAAAAATCCCGGGAGGCCGCATGATGCTGGAAGGCATCCGCATTGTCGACATGACCTCGATCGTGTTCGGACCCTATGCGACGCAGATGCTCGCCGACATGGGTGCCGACGTGATCAAGGTCGAGCCGCCCACGGGGGACCAGATGCGCCAGGCCGGGCGGCCGCGCGCGACGCCTCGGATGGGCCCGGTCCACATGACGCTCAACCGCGGCAAGCGCTCGATCGCTCTCGATCTGAAGGCGCCCAGCGATGCCGCGACGATGCGCCGCCTGCTCGCCACCGCAGACGTCTTCATCCACAACGTGCGCGGTGCGGCGATCGAGCGGCTCGGCTTCGGCTATGCGGCGATCCGCACGATCCGGCCGGACGTAGTGTACGTCCATTGCACCGGCTTTGGCTCCGGCGGGCCCTATTCGGCGCTGCAGGCGTATGATGACGTGATCCAGGCCGCGTCAGGGGCCGCGACCCTGCTACCGCGCGCCGACGGCGATCCGCGCCCGCGCTACATTCCCTCGCTGATCGCGGACAAGGTCGCCGGCCTATACGGCGCACAGGCGGTGCTCGCCGCGATCGTCCACCGGCTGCGCACCGGCGAAGGCCAGTTCGTCGAAGTCCCGATGTTCGAGAGCTTCGCGCATTTCCTGCTGCAGGAGCATCTGTTCGGTGCGGTGTTCGAAGATCCCATCGAGCCTGCCGGCTATCCCCGCCAGGTGGATCCCCAGCGGCAGCCGTTCCCGGCCAGCGACGGCTACGTCAGCATTGTGCCCTATACGCCCGACACGGTCGTCCGCACGTTCGAGGTGCTCGGCGCGCCCGAGGTGCTTGCCGAGGCGCGCTTCGCCACGCCGCTCGATCGCCTGCGTAATATCACGCAGCTATATGCCGAGATCGCCGCGCGCACGCCGGCGCGCCGATGCGCCGAGTGGGTCGAGCGGATGAACGCGGCCGGAGTGCCGTGCATGAAGGTGCGCGACCTGGCCGACCTGCGCGAAGACCCGCACCTCGCCGCCACCGGCTTCTTCCGGTCGCGCGAGCACGCCAGCGAAGGCGGCTATGTCGAGATGCCGCTGCCGATCCGCTTCGCCGCCACGCCCGCCATGCCCGCCGCGCCGCCGCCGGTGCTCGATGAGCATGGCCCGGCAATCCGCGCGGAGCTGGCTGGCCAGAGTTGACTAGCCACTTAGAACGACTCTGTTCCGGCGGAACCCGGGTTCAGTTGAGAGCGCTTCTCGGCTCGGCCCAAGCCCTTCCCAACAACGCCTCGGCCTTCGCCGGAGACAACCGGTCGCGATTCCGGCAAAGGCGGATCTTTCTAACGGAATCGGAAGGCCTGGTTATGCCGCCACGCTCGCCGCGCCGACACCCAGGATCATGTCGCTCGCTTTCTCCGCGATCATGATCGTCGGCGCGTTGGTGTTACCTGACACGATCCGCGGCATTACGCTGGCATCTACCACGCGCAGCCCCTCTATCCCCTGCACGCGCAGCTGCGCATCGACCACCGCGCCCGCGCCGCGCCCCATCGCGCAGGTGCCGACCGGATGGTATAGCGTAGTGCCCGCCCGCCGCGCGTACTCGAGCAGGTCCGCATCATTGCGTATCTCCTCGCCCGGCGCCAGTTCGTGTTCGATATGGTCGGCGAGCGGCGCCTGCGCGGCGATCCGCCGCCCCCATTTCAGCGCGGCGACGATCACCTCCTGATCGAGCGGGTCGGCCAAGTAATTGGGCTGGATCGCGGGATGCGCGAACGGATCGGGCGAGGCGATGCGCACGCTACCCCGCGATTCGGGTCGCAGCTGGCACGGCGCGATGCTGATTCCCGGCAACTTCTCCAGCCGCATCTGCTGATCTCGCACCAACGCCTCGCCGTCGACGGTGGCGGGCAGGATGTGAAATTGGATGTCGGGCCCTGCCAGATCGGGCCGCGATTTGCAGAACGCCGCAATATGCGCCGCGGACAGCGTCAGCACGCCGCGCCGGGTCAGCGCATATTTCAGCGCCTCGCCGACCAGCCGGACGCCTCGGGTCAGTTCGTTGATCGAAAGCGTTCCGGGCTTCAGCCGGTAATTCTCGGACACGATCAGATGGTCCTGCAGATTTTCGCCAACACCCGGCAGATCGACCACAACCGCGATCCCATGCCCTCGCAGCAACGCGCCGGGCCCGATCCCCGACAGCTGGAGCAGCTGTGGCGAATTGACCACGCCGCCGGCCAAGATCACCTCACGCGCGTGCGCCACGCGCCGCTCGCCTTTCTGAACAAACTCGACGCCTGTCGCGCGTCGGTCGTCGAGCAGCACGCGCGTCGCCTGCGCATGTTTCTCGACGCGCAGGTTCGCTCGCCCAAGCACCGGGTGCAGATAGCCGACCGCCGTCGAGCAGCGCCGCCCGTTCTTCACCGTGAGCTGATACCAGCTCACGCCCTCCTGCTCGGCCCCGTTCGGGTCGCGCCGCGGCAGGCCAAGCGCTTCGCACGCTTCCACCACCGCCTCGGACACAGGATGGCTGGCGGCGGGATCGGAGACGTGCAGCGGACCGCCGACGCCGTGGATTTCGCACGCGCCGCGTTCCTGATGCTGCGATCGGCGGAAATAGGGCGCGACGTCGTCCCACGACCAACCTTCGTTGCCGAGTTGGCGCCAGTGGTCGTAATCGGCACGCTGTCCGCGGACATACAGCAATCCGTTGATCGAGGACGACCCGCCGAGCACCTTGCCGCGCGGCCAGATGTGGCGGCGACCGGTGCCGGTATCGGTCTCGGTGCGATACAGCCAATTGACCTTGGGGTCCTTCAGCGTGGCGGCATAGCCAACCGGCACGTGGATCATCAGATTGGACAGGAACTGGCCGAGCTCGTGCAGCGGCCGATCGTCACCGCCCGCCTCCAGCAGCAGCACGCGGTTCGCTGGATCCGCGCTTAGCCGGTTGGCGAGCACGCAGCCTGCAGATCCCGCGCCGACGACAATGTAATCGGCCTCGATCATCTCGCCTGAAGCGCCGCTCATTTGCGGTACAGGAAGTTCGCGGGCCGCCCCATCCGCAGCGACGCCTGTGCGGGTGGCGCGCTGCGGATCGGCAGTCGCTCGAACAGCGCACCCAGTCCCTTGATCATCCGCCGTTCCCATCCCTTCAGCCGCCATTCGGGGCCGTCGAGCTGCAGCTGCTCGATCGCCCAGTGCGGCAGGATCGCGATCGCGGCGCGCACCATCATCCACTGGAACGGGCGCAGCGGCGCGGGAACCGCCTTGGTCTTCTTCATGATGTCGAGGAATTCGAAGACGATCGGATGCGAGACGATGCTCGGTCGCGCCGCCTCGAATTGCGCGCGCTGCTCGGCTAGGCTGGTGGGCGCGCCGGTCGCCAGGAACAAGTCGGCGGCGGGCTTGCTCTCGCGATAGGAACGATCGCGGTCGGCATCGGTGAGCGGCCGGCAGTAAGCGGCATAGGCCTCCATAAATCCGTAGCCGACGGTCGCCTGCACCCAGTTGAGCAATGCCGGATCATTGGCATGAAACGCTTCGCCGTCGGGGGTCGTGCCGTGCACCTTTTCGTGCATCCGGACCACCGCGCCGATCACCTGCCGCGCTACCGCCCGCGGCGCGTAGACGCTGATATGGGTAACCGCGCCAGTGCGGCGCATGCGCGTAACGGGATCCGTGGGGAAGATCGAATGCCCCCACACACCCGATCGCACCCGCGGCTCGCCGAGCTCCAGCAGCACTGCGGTCACACCCCCGACGAACAGCGACACCGGATTCTTGAAGATCTCCCACGCCAGCGACTCCGGCGCGTAGAGCGCGGCCGCGCCGAGCGGATTTCGGAAATCGACCCGCGGCATCGGTAGGCTCTTCTTCGCGGCGGCAGGAAGCGCGCCGTGCCCGGCGGGGACGCGCAGCGACGGTTCCGACATCGTCTTGCTTTCTCTGGAGGTTGCGACGCCGCTCACTTGAAATTCACCGAGAGCGAGGCGCCGAAGGTCCGCGGACGCCCGGCGTAGCGGACGTTGAGGTTCTGGTTGTCGACCACCGACGTCCAGTAATATTTGTTGGTCAGATTGCGCGCCCACAGCGTTAGCCCCCAGCCGCCGTCAGCGCGGCCGATGCCGATGCTGCCGTTGACCAGCGTACGCGCGTTGATCCCGAACAATGGATCTTCTCCGAAGTCCGAATGCGAGCTGCTCTGGTGGGTGACGTTGCCGGTCGCTTGGAAATTGAGCGCGTCGGTGATCGGCGTGTCAAAGCTGGCGATCACCGAGCCCGAGAATCGCGGCGCGAAGGAGAATTCGTCGCCCGAGAAATTGGTCGATATGCCCGCGGCATTAGCGCCGATGTAGTTTTTGATTTTGGTCCTGAGGTAGGTTGCGTTGCCAGACAACGTGAAGCCACCGCCGGGCCGCAACGTGAGCTCCCCATCGACTCCCCAGGCGTCAGACTTTGGAATGTTCACCAGCCGCTGCAGCGCGCCGAACGTCGGGTCCGGCACGTACGAACTGAACTGTTTGTTGGTATAGTCGTAATAGAAGCCGCTAACGTTCAACTGCGCGAAGCGGCCGCCCAGCGCGGTCTTGATGCCGGCTTCATAGGCGGTGAGCTTTTCCTGCACCGCGGGGGTGAACTGCACCGAACGGTTGGCCGGCACGATAGGGATGTTGCCCGATTTTATCCCGCGCGCGACCGACGCATAGAGCATCGTCGCGTCAGTCGGCTGGTAATTGATCGCCAGCCGGCCCGAGAAATTGCTTTCATCGAGCACCGTGTGGACCAACACGTCCTGGTTGACGGTCGGATCATAGGTCGAGCAACCATTGGCCACCACCGGAGGCGCAATCACGCCATAAGTCTGGAAGATGATCGCCCGCCCCGCGGTGTTGGTGATGGGCAGATAATTGCCGTTATAGTCGCGCGAGCAGCCCGATAGCTGGGTGCGATCCATGCCCACCCGCGCGCCGCCGATCAGCTTCAGCTTGTCCGCAAGCTGGACCTCGCCGTTGACGAAGCCGCTATACGTCTCGGAGGTGCCGCTCGCGCCGCCTGCTCCTTCACGAAAGCCATTGGCGATATCCGCCACGGTATAGCCGCCGTTATTAAAGAGCGCATTTGTCACCGGATTGGCGATCACCTGCAAGGCTGCCAAGCGCAGAAAGGCGACCGAAGAGTTCTGGCCGATCAGGAAGCGGTTGTTCTCGCGCAGGTCGTCATGGCCGTAATAGCCGCCAATCGCGAGCCGGAAGCCGTCGCCGACCGTCTCCGCGCGCACCTCTTGCGAAAAGGATTTGATGCGCGCGTCATATTGAGTCGCGATGATCTCATAGGGCGCGCCCGAGAAATCGACCACGTCGCGGCGCGTGAAATCGCTGTAGCCGGTGATCGCGATGATCGACACTGCGTCACTGGCCCGCCAGGTGAAGCGCGCCTGACCGGAAACGAACGACGAATCCGCTTTTGGCGCGCCGACGCCCGCGGCCAGGCCCACCGTTGCGCCCAGCGCCGCATTGCTGTTGAAGCCGGCCTGACTGGCGCGGGTCGGCTGGTTCGCCGCGAGATAGGCGAGCAATCCAGGCGTATTGACGTCCCCAGGGCCGAAGGCGGGCGACGCCAGCCCCAATCGGTTGGTGAGGTTCAGGCCGATCGCCTGCCCCGCCTGCGTGTCAGAACGGTCCCGCCATCCCGATACGGAGAGGAACATGTCGAAGCGATCAGTGGGGGCAAAGGTCAGTTCACCGCGTAATCCCCAGCGGTGCACCTTGCCCAATCGATCCCCGCGGCTGTTGTCGATCTGCCATCCCTGGAAGCTGTTCTCGGAACGGCCGGAGATGCGGATCGCGGCTTTGTCGCCGAGCGGCGCGTTGACGTAGCCCTCCACGTTGACCGTGTCGTAATTTCCGCCCTCCACGGTCAGGCCTGCGGCATATTCGTGCTTGGGCTTGGCGGTGATGAAGTCGATCAGACCGGCGGTGGTGTTGCGCCCGTAGAGCGTACCTTGCGGACCTTTCAGTACCTCGACGCGCTCGAGATCGTAGATCGGCCCGCCGGCCATCGACGGATAGGCATAGGCCAGTTCGTCCTGATAGATGCCGACGGTGGAGGTCGCAGTAATGTTGACCGTGTTGAAGCCGATACCGCGCAGTGTGAAGATCGGCACGCCCGAATAGGCGGGTGACACGGATAGGCCCGGCACCGCGGTCGCCAGGGACTGCACATCCGCAATTTTCAGCTTCTTCAGCGTATCCGGCGTGATCGCCTGCACTGCCAGCGGCACGCGATTGATCGATTCCGATCGGCGGTTGGCGGTGACCACGATATCCTGTGAAAGCATATCCGGCGAGGTCGGACGCGAGGACTCACTGACGCCGGAAACGGTGCCGGCACCCTGCGTGTCCTGTGCCACTGCGGGAATCGCGGACGCAAGCGCGAGCAGGCCCGCCGAAACCAAAAGATGGGTCCTCATATCTCTCTCCCACAAAGCATCTTCAGCGATGCATATTATTGTTGTTTATTTGACCAATTACCTTTTATAGCCCGGCAGATCAGCTATCACATCCGATAGCGACGTCTCGGGTCAAACGCGCATGCTGTCTCGCGCCGCATCGACGAACATCACTGGAATGATCGGCGAACTGGCGCAGACTATCGCGGAGCGCGGTACGGCGATCGGGCTGCCGCTGGTCGCAGCCTGCGCCGATATTAGCAGCGCCCGGCCGTTCGCATTGGGCGGCGAGACCCCGGTCGGCGCGCTATTCGACTTCAACACCGAGGCCGGCCATTACTGGCAGCGCGGCGACCTAGCGTTGCATAATGGAATCGTCTCGATCCTGCGCTGGACTGCGGAGCCATTTTTTTACGACGAGGGTCGGATAGACAGTTGGCGTCCGCTGCGCCTCTCGCCCGACCTGGAGCAGCAGGCCGGCGAAGCGCATTTCAACGTGCATACTGCAATCGTCGCGCCGGTGCACCTGCCTGGCAGCGTGGTCGGCGCGGTGATTTGGGCCACCGACCGCCGCGGCTTCGGTATCCGCGCGGCGTTCGATCGCCACGCCGCCGATCTCCACCTGCTCGCGCTGCGCTTCATCTCCGCCTGCGATGCCGCCGCGCACGGCGAACCCGAAATCGTCGCACACCATCTGACCCGGCGCGAAATCCAGTGTCTCAAGCTGGCAGCCGCGGGAAAGACCGACGGCGAAATCGCGACGATCCTCGATCTGGCAGCCCCGACGATCCGATTCCACCTCAAAAAAGCCTCTGCCAAGCTCGGCGAGAATGGCCGGCTGCGCACCGTACAGCATGCTACCGCATTGGGCTTCGTGAGCATCAGGCCATGAGCCGCCAAGGAGACACTATGGCAAAGACCGCGACGATCGACCTCGAACAGGTCCCTGCGAAATCGGCGGAGGCGCTGCTCAACGCGACTAGCGCGCTGATGAGCGAGCGTAATTCGGTGAACGTCACGTTCAGCGACATTTCGCAGCGCTCGGGGCTGAATTCAGCGCTGATCCGCTACCATTTCGGCAGCAAGGCCGGACTCTTCAAAGCGTTGCTGGAGCGCGACGCCGGGGGCACGTTCGGCGAACTCGAGCGGCTGGTAGTAGCGGATATGAGCGCGGTGCAGAAGCTGCGCCACCACATCCACGGCGTGATCAAGGTCTATTATCGCTATCCGTATATGAACCGTCTAGTCGGCGCGCTGTCGATGGACAGCGATTCGGATACCGCGCGCTTCATCTCCGAACGCTTCACCAAGCCGCTGGCCGAGGCACAGCGCGCGATCTTGCAACAGGGCGAGCGCGAGGGCGTCTTTCGCGTGGTCGATCCGATGCTATTCTATTTCTCGACGATTGGCGCGTGCGACCATCTGTTCCACGCGCGCCATTCGCTGCGCTATGCCTTCGACGTTGACGATATCGACGATGCGCTACGCCGGCGCTTCGCCGACCACATCTGCGACCTCCTCCTGCGCAGCGTGATGCAGCGTCCCGAACGGTGACGAAGGTCTTGCAGAGATAGATTTAACTGGATAACTAATACTCCCGACAGGGTGGCGTGACGCGAGATCGCGCTCCCGATAGCGATGGGAGAGAGCGCGATGGGCGTCCTGACCGAAATGCGATCCAGCGCGAGCGGCGCCACATCCGCGATAAATTTCGATGCGATGCCGCGGCTGGGTGATATCCCGCGCTATCACGCGGCGCGCACCCCCGCCGCGATCGCGATGACCTTCGAAGGCGCCGACCTCGACTGGGCAATGCTCGATGCCCGCACCGATCGCGTCGCCAATGCGCTGCTCGGCGCAGGGATCGTGCCCGGCGACCGCGTCGTCTTCCTCGGCAAGGGCACCGACGAATTCTTCGAACTGTTGTTCGGCACGGCCCGGGCCGGCGCGGTGCTCGTTCCCGTCCAGTGGCGCCTCGCGCTGCCCGAGATCCTCCAGATCGTCGGCGATGCCGAACCCGCGCTGATCGTGCTCGGCGCGGACCAGGTCGATCGCTGCGCCGAGATCTGCGCGCACCTCGGCGATTGCCCGCCGCTGATCGTGATGGAGCAGGGCGCGCCCGGCCACCGCTGCTATGCCGATTGGCGCGACGCCGCCCCCGCTGGAGCACCCGGGATCGACGTCGATCCGGGCGCGGTGGCGCTCCAGCTCTACACCTCGGGCACCACCGGACTGCCGAAGGGGGTGATGCTCAGCCACCGCAACATTCTATCGGGGCGCCGCGACGCGATGGCGGAGCCGATGCCGTGGAACGAGTGGCTCGAGGGCGACGTCAATCTCACCGCACTGCCTGTCGGCCACGTCGGTGGGGTCGGCTGGGCCCTGGTCGGTTTCTTCAACGGTGCGCGGACGATCGTGCAGCGCGATTTCGTTCCCGCACAAGTGCTCGATGCGATCGAGCATGGCGGCGTGACCAAGATGTTCTTCGTGCCGACCGCGCTGCAACTGCTGCTGATGCAGCCGCGCGTCCGCGAAATCGATTACAGTCGGCTGCGCTACGTGCTTTACGGAGCCTCGCCGATCGCGCTCGATCTGTTGCGCGAAGCGACACAGGTGTTCGGCTGCGGCTTCGCGCAGCAATATGGTATGACCGAGACGTGCGGCACGATCGTGTACCTGCCGCCGGAGGACCATGATCCCGCGGGCACGCCGCGGATGCGCGCCGCGGGGCTGCCGATGCCCGGCGTCGAGCTTCGCATTGTCGATGTCGACACCCGCACGCTGCTGCCCGCGCACGCAGTGGGCGAGGTGGAGACGCGATCGGTCGCCAACATGGTCGGCTATTGGAAACGCCCCGACGCGACCGCGGAGACCGTCGATGCCCAGGGCTGGCTGCGCACCGGCGACGCGGGCTATCTCGACGATGACGGCTATCTCTACATTCACGACCGCTTCAAGGACATGATCTGCACGGGGGCGGAGAACGTCTATCCCGCCGAGGTGGAAAGCGCGATCTACGGCCATCCCGCGGTGCAGGAGGTCGCGGTGGTCGGCGTGCCCGACGCGCAATGGGGAGAAAGCGTGAAGGCGGTGGTCGTGCTTAGGCCCGGCGCGAGCGCCACTGCGGAGGAGATTCTCAGCTTTTCCCGTACCCGCGTCGCCGGCTTCAAGGTTCCCCGGACGATCGACTTCATCGACGCTTTGCCGCGCAACGCTGCGGGCAAGGTGCTGCGGCGGGTCCTGCGCGAACCCTATTGGGTCGGCTACGATCGCCGCGTGAACTGACACGCGCGCCGCCAGGGCGTGCCGCCTATCACGCGACCTTCATTTGGCAGCAGCCACCATGTCGGCGACGGCCTCGCCGACATGGTGGCGCTCCGCGGCGATCGCGCGGTCGATCATCATGCGCGATCGTACTCCTCCTGCGTCGATATTCAGCTTTAGCAATCGGCGATCGGGATAGCGATCGAGGTTCTGCTGCTGACGCTCGAGCATCTCCATGTCTTCGCCAAAGATCTTTCCTTGCCCGTCACGTATCGTATCCGTCAGCGCCGTGTCCGATACGGCGAAGCGCCGGGCCATTCCCCAGAAATACCAGTGCGACCCATCGCTTTCGGGGGTGATGAAATCAACGACGATGCTCGAGGCCTTAGCCGCATCGGGCGCGTCGTAACCGCCCTGGCCCGCAAGCGCGACGCCAACCTCGATCATCACGTGGCTGGGCAGCGAGAAACGGCAGATCTGCCAACGATCAACGATCGCATCGGCGGGCAATCCGGCGCCGCGCAAGGCCATTTGCCAGAATGGGGGGGCGCTGATCCCCTCCATATATCGGCTGGTGATGACTTCCTCGGGTTCGGTGCGGGTCTCGACTGGCGCCTCGTCGATTTCCTTCTGACCGATGCTCGAGGCGTGGACATAGGTTTCGTGCGTCAGGTCCATCAGATTGTCGACCATCAGCCGATAGTCGCAACCCACATGGTAGAGCCCACCGCCATAGGACCATTCGTCGCTCTCAGCCCACGCAAGATGGTGCAGCTTGGCGGGATCGGCCGCCTCGGCGTCGCCAGGCCAAACCCAGATGAAGCCATAGCGTTCGATCACGGGGAACGACCGTACCGGCGGAAAGCCTTTTACGCGCTGCCCCGGCATTGCGACGGCGCGGCCTTCGCAACCCATCATCAGGCCGTGATAGCCGCAAACCAACACCCCGTCCTGCACGGTGCCGAGCGACAAGGGCGCGCCGCGATGCGGGCAGAAATCGTCCAATGCGGCAACCTTGCCGCCTTCGCCCCGGAAAAATACCATACGTTCGTCGCAGATTCGCCGGCCAAGCGGCTTCTCCTCAATTTCGTCGGGCGTGCACGCCACGTACCACGCGTTGCGAGGCCAGCTTTTCGTGACGGGGATACTTTCGGGGGACGCGCTCAACACCTGCTCCTTATCTTTGGACTTCGGCCATTGGATCCAATAGAGCGACGTTGGATCCAATGGTCAACCAGATACGACCGCCGCTTTCGGGACGCCCCTAGTGCGCGCGCCCGACGGCAGGCTAGGAAGGCTGCGATGGAACAGAAGATGAAACCGGGTCAGCATGTGATCGTGGCGCTTCGCCGCATGATCGCCTCGGGCGAGCTGGCGGACGGCGTGCGCATCGCCGAAATCCCGACTGCTGAACGACTCGGCGTGTCCCGTATGCCGGTGCGGACCGCGCTGCGCATGCTGGAGCAGGAAGGGCTGGTCATTCGGCTGGGTGCGCGTGGCTATGCGGCGCGCGGGCCGACGGCACCGCAGATAAGCGGTGCGATCGAGGTCCGCGGCGTACTGGAAGGCCTGGCAGCACGGCTGGTCGCGATGCACCCGCCTGCCGAGCGGGATGTGCCATCCCTGGATATGTGCCTTGCCGTGGGGGACGCGCTCTTCCGCAAGGGGCACCTCATCGAAAGCGACTTGGAGGGCTTCTTCGACTATAATCTGAGGTTCCACGGACTGATTCTCAAAGGGAGCGGCAATCAGGCGATCGCGATTGCCTTATCGAGAAACGACCATTTACCGTTCGCTTCTGCCGCAGCGCTTGCACTCGACTGGAACGATCTCACCTCCGAATATACCCATTTGTTGACCGCGCACCGGCAGCATCATGCCGTCGTCGAAGCGATCCGAACCGGCGATCCCGACGCTGCAGAGAAGATTATGCGAAGCCACGCCCGGGTTTCGGTCGGCAGTGCACGCGTATTCGAACATCTCGGCATCGATTTTCCCACCACTTTCTATCCCCGCGAGTCTGGCGACGGCAGGCTGGGTTAGAGAGGCTTGAAATAGTGAATTCGGTTGGGGCAGGTCTCGGCGACGCCGACGAAGATGTGATTTGCTATCCATTCGTGGGGACCGGCGAGTACGTCGAATTTCGGCGAGACGCGCATGTAACATTGGGACGGGTCCGCCGGTTCGTTGCGCGACGTGCGTTCCGCCATCTCGGGCGTGAAGGCCCGGTGATCTTCTCGTTTCCGGAGATAGACGATCGTGCCGTTGTCGAGTTCGAGCAGATAGCGTGCGTCAAAGTCGATCACGCCATTGCTACAGACGAACATGATCTGGAAATTAATCATGCTTTTAGTAGGTTTAGATGAGCTGCAGGTCTACCGGCTTCGTGTCGGGGAACAGCGCCTGTATCCGCGCACCGTCTAAGCCAAACTGACGCATCGTCAGCCCGCCGATCAGCGCGCGATAATCCGTTAGCACGGGTAGGTCGCGATTCTGGTTGAGCGTGGCTTGTGTGATCGCAACCTGCGCGCCTACCATTCGCCCGCCCGACAAACCGCCGCTCATCACCCAATAGACGCTACCATGGCCATGATCAGTGCCGCGGTCACCATTCTCATGGAACGTGCGACCAAATTCGGAGACGACAACGATAGTCGTAGTGCGCCACGCTTCCGGTCCGATCGTGGTGACGAATCCGGCAAGTCCGCGTCCCAACTCGCCGATCCGGTCGGCGAGATAGCCAGTCGCGCCGCCCTGATTGACGTGCGTATCCCACCCGCCGACGTCGACGAAGGCGAGGTTGAACTGTTGACGCATCAATGTGCCGATTCGCTGCGCCGACAATTCGAAACCCTTGGTACTGACTGCACCGCGGCTCGCCCCCTTCATCTCCTCGTCGAGCGTCTTGAACACCGTGTCGCGTACCTGAAACCCCTCAGCAACACTGCGGCCGAGGTCGCTCGCACCAACCTGCTGACCAGCATACATTGATTCGATGAGCTTGGCCTGCCGCGGGTCGATGGGCTTGCCTACATTGGCGAGCGCGAAGTTGGGCACAGGGTCAGCACCGCCGCGAAAACACAAGGGCAGTTGGTCGGTAAAGGCGATCGGCCGGTCGCCTCGCCCAAGCACCTGCGCGAGCCGCGCCATGAAGCCCGAGCCATAGTCGCGGTGACCGCCGATCGGCTGGCCGAGTTCGATCGTATCCTGCGTCTCGAAATGGCTGCGACTCATATCATCGGTGCCGGCAAACGGCACGAAAGCAACTTGCCGGCGCTGCCACAACGGATAGATGCTATCTTTCAGCGCAGGATGGAGGCTCCAGTCGGAATCAAGCGCGAGTGGCGCTTTCACGTCAGTCATATCGGGCTTGCCAAGACCGATCGTCGGGCGCGACTGGTGGTAAAAGTCACTTCCTGTTGGTGCGATGACGTTTGCAGCATCGTACGCACCACGGAGGAAAACGACGAGCATCCGACTGTCGGCCTGGGGTGCGGCGAAGGCATGGCCGGCGACGACCGTCGGCGCAAGCGCGGCGGCGCCCTTCAGAAGATCACGACGGTGTAAATGCTGGCGGTGCATGGCAGGTCTCCTTGCGCACCCTAGCGGCGCATGAACTCGGGCGACGATAAGAACAGTGCGTTCCACTCCTGCGGCGATGCGGCTTGGCTGAGGGCCGCGCGTGTCGGGGCGCCGAGCGTGGCCGCGAGCCCATCGTAATATAGAGCGTTCTGTAGCTGCGGAAAGGCCGGCAGGTCGGTGGCCGCACCGGGCGCACGGAATAACCCCGCGGCGCCGCTGCCGATCTGCCGCGCGATGTCGAAACGCGTAGCCATCTGCCCCGGCCCGGACCATGCGGCGCTCGTCAGCGAATAGCCATCGGGTGTCTCGTGATTGTACAGCCCCTCACCCATCCGGTTGAGCCAGCCGATCACCGGCTGCGGATTGAGGATGACACGGTCGCCATAAGCAAGACGGACAGCTGAAACGGCATAATGCACCGGATCTTTGAAAGTGCTGCCGAGCGAGCCGGCAAACTCGTGCGCGTGGATCATCGTACGCAGGACCCTCGCGATGTCTCCGTGACTGCTCTGAAAGGCACCCACCATGCGATCGATGAGCGCGGGCGGCGGCGTGTCCCCCATGAAGGCGATCGCAATGCGTTGTGACACGTGGCGCGCGGTGGCTGGCGACGCGGCTATCAGGTCGAGCGCCTGTTCGACCTCATCATAGCCCGAGCCCTTAATCACGTGACCGAGGAAGTGCTTGTCTCCAAAATCGTGTCGCGCCGGATTAAATTCGAACAGTCCGGCGCGAACGTAGAGCGACAGCAGCCCGGGCTTCATTCGCGGAGTCTCAGGCTTCAAATCGACACCGACACCGGTCAGGATGCGGGCCAGTTCCTGCACGTCCTGTTGGCTGTAACCGGAACCCACTCCCATCGAATGTAGTTCGAGAATTTCGCGTGCGTAGTTTTCGTTGATGTGGCCCGCGGCGTTTTGATCGTTGTCGAGATAGCGCAGCATAGCCGGATGGCGCAGTGTCACCTCGAGCAGATCGCGGAAATGCCCTAGCGCATGCGCGTGGAGCGTCTCGTCATAGTCGCCGATCATCGCACGAATGTCGCGCTTGCCTGCTTGGACGTTGAAAGCGTTGAACCAAAACCAGGTCATCTGCTCGCGCAGTTGGTCGGGCGCGTACAGGTCTCGCAGAATTGAGCGGGCGCGCGCCTCGTCGGCAAGCGCGTTCATCGCTTTTTGATAGTTGTCGCGCGCGGCTTTTTTCTGGGCGGGATCCGTGAGCGCGTTGCTATCGCGATTCTGCGCGTCCAATTCTACGACGATGCGCGCGAGCGGTTCGCGCGTGATGCGCATCTGCGCAACCTGATCGGCTGCCGGCGGCGGCAAAGTCGCATCGGTGAAAGCCAGTTGCGCGTCAAGCCACCGGTCGCTACCCGGCCTCGCACCCGTCGTCGCCGCAGCGGTCGCCCCCCAAGTCAGGCGGTTAGCCCAGGCGATCTGCTGCGCGGGAGCGTCGGCGAGCGCTGGTGTGCACACGAACACTGACGCCGCCACCATTACCGATCTGAACCAAGGCCTCATAGGCGTCACGCCTTCCGAACGGGCAATCATTGTCGCCCAACTACCATAACGGCGGGTAGATGAACGCGCCCTTGCGATCTGTCTGATGCGGTCTGTTTCGAAACCGGGCACATCTCCCAGAACCGCTCGGGACGGGGATGCTCTGAGCGGCGCAACTTCCGGAGCGGGCCTGAAGTATCAACCAAACTTGTCTCAACGTCGAAGTCATCGCTGCAACCGGCAGGCCAGTCACGATGCTGACCATATGTTCCAAATTGGTAAAGCATGTTCCAAACGCATGCCTAGCGCCAACTGACCGCTCTCCAACCTGCAAACTTCCAGATTTCGTGCCAGACATTTTCCGCACGGCGGGCCGGACCGACGAAGATGTTGATGACGGCCGCATTTTGTTCGACGCCCCCCCCCTGAGGTTCATGATCAGTCGCGCGCGCGCCGATCGTGCGTCGCTCTGCCCAAGCGAGCAGGAGCACTTCCCACTTTCCGCCGGCAAGCCTTACGCAGGTCGCGAACAATTTTATTAAATCCCATCCAGGTCCCCGTTCCACAGACCAGCGTGACCGCCGTTAACAACGTTAACACGACAATATCCCAGAGCGGGCGCGACCGAAGGATCGGAAAATCCAAGCTATGCAATCCATTCTGTAGCCATCGGAAGCTACGCCCGTTGCGGTCCAGTGCACGGATCAACGTTCCGGAATCAGGGTCGATGTACAGGCGCGTCACCTCCGCGTCGGACAGAATTGCGCGCCATACAGGGAGCTTGATCGGAAATTTATGGGCGTAATAATAGGCGTCTTCTTCGTCGAGCTGCTCAAGCGAGGCAGGCGGCGGCCCATGGCGCAGCGCCGCCTGCAGTTCACTGAATTGCAGCGGCGATGGTCTCCCATTCGCATCGAAGCGCATCATTCGGCCATCCCCGGTGGTCGCCACCAGAAACGTTCGGCCGCCCAACGGCGCGTTTTCCAATCGCACCGTTCCGGCAGGCAGTGCGCCGACCCGTGCAACAGCGCCGCGCACGTCGCCCCAGCTGGTTGTCCCAGCCAATCGCTGGCGCTCTGCAGAGCCTGCCATGCTGTCGAGAAAACTCCATGGACTCATCGAAAACAGACCACTTGCGACCCACGTCAGCGTCAGGATGCCGAAGACCAGACCGAATATGTGATGCCACCACCACAAGCCCTTGTAAGGCGAGCCGAAGGTGCCGTCGCGTCGCCGACGCAGTCTTGCGATACCCACCCATAGTCCGGTGAAAGTGAGGAAACACCCGATAAGCGACGTCCAGATCACGACTTGGCTCCACGCCGCACTATTTTGGCGCAGAAGCGTCGGATAGAGCCAGTGCGGTACTGCACCCAGCCAATTCCAGAAACGCTGGAACCGGTTGGTCCGCTGGACCACCTCCCCGCTGTTGCCCGCAACATACAGGGTCGTCGCGGCGAGGTCGCTGTAATCAATGCGGTAGAGCGGTTGGTTGCGCCGGAAAGTCTGCACCGTCCATTGGTCCATCGCCGTCGGCGTAACCGTTGCCGGCGGCTCGGCGATTCCCGATTGCCGCCCGAACACCGTCGCAATCTCGCGGATAGCGGCAGCTGGTAGCGTGCCGATCGCTTGTCCTGTCACCATGTCGAAGCTTCCTGGTATCCTTCGCATTTGTGCGATCGGCCGACCGGGGTCGATCGCCGGCACCATGCGCAGCACCGCCCGCCCCGCCATCATTTCCAGCTTAACCGACGCCACAGGGGTGTCCGCCGATAGGTGAATCTGCGCCAGAGCCTTGCCGTCAGGCAGGTGCAGGGGCGCGAGCCCCCGCACCTGGTCGGCCGGCAAGAGCCGGGGGTAGTCGACATACATCATGACGAAGCCCGACAGGCACCACAGCGTCATCACCATACCGATGATGACGCCAAGCCAGCGATGCACGACGAGGACCGAACGTATCATGCTGCTCAGAACCCCAATCCGTAGCTGACGCGCAGCGTGCGCGGCACGCCGCGCGTGAAGTACAGAAAGCGGCCGCCCGCATCGGCTTGTGCCGAGCCAAAGCCGCGCGTGGCATAGTCGCGGCCTGTGACATTCTCGAGGTTGACGCCGAAGCGATGGCGCCGAGCGCGTCCGTCGGGATAAAAATGGGCGCCGAGATCGATGACAGCATAATTACCGTAATTCTGCCGTGCAAAACCAGACGGCGACGAATAGCTGTCGCCGAGCCAGTTTACCGAAACGTTGGCGCCGAACGGCAGAGACTCCGGCGCATAGGAAATCGATCCCTTGGCGAACTGCTTCGGAGTCCGATCGCGCTGATTGGTCGATCCTGCGTTGCGCGCGCGGGTATAGGTGTAGCTCGCCGCGACGTGCCAGGTGCGTGCGATCGTGGCGTCGACCTGAGCCTCTGCTCCGTGCACGTTCACCGTGTCGGCGACATTGACATAGACGCCATTTGGGAAGGTCGGATTGTCATAATAGGCATCGATAAGATCGATGATGCGGCGCTGGAAATAGCTCGCTTTCCAGCTTAGCGCCCCGCCGCCGAATGCCAGACTACCGCCGGCGGTAAGGTTGAGGTTGAGGCTCTGTTCGGGTCGGAGATGGGGATTGCCGATCTCGCAGCACGGATCGATGCCGTAAAGCGAGGAAGCGTCGGGCAGGACGAACGACGTCCCGCCGACGCCTTCAAGATACAGGCTGTCAGTCAGGTCGAATCGACCGCTGACATTCCAAATCGTCTTCTTTGCCCTCCCGGTTTCATTGTAGCGCACGCCGGCCGTCAGACGTCCACGGCGGCTGATCTCGTCGGTCGTCCGAACTTGGAAGATGCCGGCATGGACCTGCTCACTGGTCCTGCCGATCAGCAGCACGTCGTCCCGACCGTTGAAGTTCTGGAAATCATAGCCCAACAGATAGTCCAGGCCCGGATGCAGGTGCAGCTTGATCAGCGCACTGCCGCCATAGTCCTGGTAACCCCAGAAGGTCCCGGCGGGATAAACCATGATCGGCGGCCCGGCCGGGATCGGATTGAGAATCTGGACATAGGCCGTCCGCCAGTCATGAAAATAGCCCTTGAGGAAGAACTGGACCGTGTTGTAACCGGTATAATCAAGCCGCACGCTAGCGATCTCTTCGTTACGGTCGTTGCGGCTGGTATTGACACGGGTCGGCGAAAGGTTGTCGAGCTTAGCCTCGGTGTGCTGATATTGCGCGTTGAAGCGCAGGTCCGGCGTGAAATCGAACTGATATTTGCCGCCCCCCGACCATAAGTCATAGCCGCGCCTCTGGTCGGTCGCACTTGGCTGCATGACGCTATACGGACGATAGCCGTCGCTCTGATTGTGCGAGGCAAAGACGACGAAGTGATGCTCGCCAAAGCTTCCACGGGCATATCCATCAATCGCGGTGCCGCCGAAACTGTCGACGCCAGCATTGACCTGGCCGTTAAAATCCTCGGTGAAGCCACGCGTCACGACGTTGATCACGCCGGCGGCGGCCTGCGTACCGTAGAATAAGCTTTCCCCGCCTTTGAGCACTTCCATCCGCTCGATCATGCTGGCGGGCAACGTGTCGTTGGGCGACGTGCCGCCATACAGGCGATTGTTGATGCGGATTCCATCAACCGTCCACAGCACATCCTGCGTGCGCGACCCCTGTAACGACACATCGACATAGCTGAACGGGCCCGAGCCCGCCTTGATATAAAGGCCCGGCACGCTTTCGAGCGCACTGGCGACATCGACGACACCGTAATCACGGACTTGCGTATCCGTGATGATCGCGATGTCGCTGCCGTAGCGCGCAAGCTCCTGCGGCAGCGTTTCCTCCAGACTTCTGCCGGTTACGACGATGTCAACGTCCGGGCCGGTCTGGGCATAAGCTGTACCGCTAACCGACACGATGGCGGCGGTGAGCACTAAGGTGGATCTCTTGGTAAACTGCATTGGTATTACCCCCAGGCGTCGTCCGACGTTGGGCGGGGCGTGCCGTTCACGAACGGTCGGCACGCGCGGCGGCCGGACGCCAAGGGCGGCCGACGCACGTCTCCGATGCGGCCCCAGCCGCGCGTTCGTCGCTCAGACGGAGTTCACCGTGCCACGGCCATCCCCTGGACCAAGGCAAGAGCGACCAGACGCCGGCAGGTATCCTGGCTCACGGGTCATCGCATGATGCATGCCTTCCCAGGCCTCGCAGGAGTTAGCGTCCGGCCCAGTGGCTGCTCCCTCGGTGGGGAGCGATATACATCGCACTCGCCGCTTACAGTTGCAGGGACAGCCTCGGCTTCGAATATCTTGCGATATTCTCACCGCGTTCCCTTTTAAGCCTCTTGCGAGGCACCGACGCGATCAGTGTCCGTGATCCGAGCGAAGCTCATTTCACGTACGCGGAGTTGATAGGGCGAGACGGAGACGTTCTGCAAGTAAAACAACTTTCTCTCCGAGACGCCGTCTCGGAGAAGTATCGACGTGTGCGACACCAAGTGGTGCGGGTTCAGAACCTGCGAGATTTTGCAGCCGTCACCAGCCATTGTGTAAGAAATTCAGGATGGCGAGAGCGCCTATGACCTGGCGACGATGCAACCGCAGATGGCGGCGGAACGGACCGATGGCGCGTCGGACACCACGCTGGACATGTCGCGCGGGCTAGCGCACCATTATCACCGCGCGCAGGCCGCCGCCGCGAATGCTGTACTCGGTGAGATTGGCAGCACGTCCAAATCTGCAGAGCGACCCGTGTTGAACCCAAAGCGCTGATTCCGAAACTGAGGTGCAGCCACCACAGCAGGATAAGGCATCGCGAATTAGAAATTTCAGCGGAAAGTGAACCTGTCCTGCTTTCAACTTGAGCGTTGCGCCGACACCGCCCCGCCCGGTCAGACATATCGTCGAACCCATGACATCGGCCACCGCTCAGCAACTGCATGATGGTTCGCTACGCTAGCATTTTATGTAAACTTGTAGAATCCGCAGCTGGCTTGGCGAGATTGCCGCTGATCTTGTGCCTGGGACGGGCTCGTTTGGCGGTACGCTCTCGATTTACGAGCACCGCACTTGGCAGATGCTACAGGGCCAATGCAACTGGTAGGTCTCGCGCCGCAGGGTAGCCCGAATTCCGGTTTCCTGACGCTTGCGCATCCCGGAGTCCGCGCTCTTCCCGCTCCTGGCAAAAGAGCCGGGCCTCAAGCTCTTCATCGCTCAGTCCTCCGGCGACGACCACGCCGGCTTTGCAGCCGTAGTCCGCGGTTAATGCGCCCCGAGCCGTACTGGGGCTATACTCGCAGCGCGCACGATCTCGCGCGCCGACGCCCCCTAAATGATGCAGACGCAAAATGTACCGTGACTGTTGCATGGTCCGCTTCTTTTTGGTCGGCATCGAGGCTTTGTGTCCTTCTTCAAAGGACAAAACTCTCTGCCTCCGTTACCGACTTGCCCAGCTGCTCCACCACCCGAGCTGGGCGGCCGCCTTCGCGTCGGAGTGCCGGCCGGCTTCAATCGAATTCGCGAACCGACGATACCGACAAACCCCGAGGCTAACGCCTCGGGGTTTGTCGTTTCCGGACTCCTTCTTCCGCGGCTTCGCACACATCCGATAGAGGCCGCATTGTCGGATTGAGGTGACTGGGCCATCCTCCACGGATGGAAAAGACAAACAGAGATCGCTTCGACGGCGTCCGACGGCTTGAAACCGTAGAGGGCGGTCGGCGCAGGCGTTTAACGGAGAATGAGCGGGACAACTTCGCTTCCGCCTTCAGCGGCGGCTTGGCTACGCCAGCTGGTCCAGCTTACCGGCAACCTTCTTGCTGATTCGTGGAAAAGCCTTCTCTGAGAATTTTGGGAGCCTAACAGCTGGTGAAACAAACGAAATTCCGATGCCGGCGACAGCCACTCCCGCGACCAGATCGATGAAAAAATGGCCGCCGTTGACGGGGGTCGCCGCCAACATGGCGCTGTTTATCACCAGACTTGGATAGCGTATCCATCGCACCATCCATGACGCCCATATAAACAACGCGGCCGAAGCCGCATGAAAGCTTGGAAAGTTGATCAGCCCTGTAAGATGCCCGATCGGTATCTGGTTGAGTGTTCCTGACCGGAGCGCCTCGATGATCGGAATGTGCATCGACCCAGCAGGTGGTAAGTCGGCGGCTCCATCCCCTAGGAAAAATATAGCAGCTGACTTTGAGGGTAAAGCCAAGAATATTATATCTGTGAGGATGAGTGAAACCGCGAAGGCTAATATTAACCTATAAGCAGCACGCTCATGTCCTAGCAAGCATAAGGCCGTAAGCATTATTGCCGGCCAAATGAATATGCTGAGGTAGCCAATCGTTAATATGTTCGAAATTATAGCATGATCGTGCACAAATTTCCAATAGTGCATCCACGACAATCCCGATATACTGTCGATCCATGCAAGATTTGAATCGACATACCCATTACTTAGCCTAGCAGTCGCATAGCTTATCGCTCCACCGAGTATGGAAACGGTGCCGAGGGAGGTAATAGAATGCAGCGCGGCCGTCATTCGGTTGGTGAAGGTGGCGCTACCTCCCTTGTAGAAGCAGCCGACTAAAAGACATATGGCACAGATTCCAATCTGCGGTCCGGCTCCTTCGAAGGAGAGGGCTAGGCCCGATGCGCCTAGCCCGCCTACCGTAACCGCCACAGCGAACGGCAGCCATACCCTCAAAATCTCTCGTTCTTGCAAAACCGTTCTCCCGGACCCCGGGTAAATTACGTAGATTAACGATAGATAACCGGCGGCTTGCCCCTGATTTACGAAAATGAGCAGGATTTGGCCGAAGTCGCCCGATCATTCTCCACGAGCTCAAACCGTCGACGCGTTATTGTAATCCGACCTTCGCTCAAGCAGCCGCGCACAAGCCGCCGGAGCGCAATCGCGCCCGCTCCTCGGCGTCAACTGGCACAGGCTCGATCTGGGCACGTCGCGGCTGGGGCGCGGCAAGCGACAGCTCGTCGCGGGCGGCCGGCTGGATGCGACGTACCAGATAACGGCGCCGAGGGTCTGACCACCAAGGCGGGAGCGACGGCACAATGACCGCACAGCGCTATGTCGATCAGGTCAGCCTGCTGGTCCGTGCGATCCCGAGATCGCGCGCGAGGAAATTTTCGCGCTGAAGGGCGGTACGGCGATCAACCTGTTCGTGCGCGACCTGCCGCGCCTGTCGGTGGATATCGACCTTGTCTATTGTCCATCGCGGATCGCGGCACCTCGCTCGCAGCGGTCCGCGACGGGCTCGAACGGATCGCGGTACGCCTCGAGCGCGGCGGGCGCATGACGGTCGAACGCCGGCTCCTGCCGGACGGCAAGCGCTTGGTCGTCCAATCGGAGGGTGTGACAATCAAGATCGAAGTGTCGCCGGTGTCGCGCGATACGGTGTTCCCGCCGGAACTGCGATCGGTAAGCGCGTCGGTCGAGGAACGCTTCGGTTCGCCGAGATGCAACTCGTGTCGGAGGCCGATCTCTACGCCGGCAAGATTGCGGCCGCGCTCGATCGCCAGCACCCCCGCGACCTGTTCGACGTGCATTCCTCTTCGCCTATGAAGGCATCAGCGACGATCTCTTCAAAGCTTTCCTGATCTATCTCGTCAGCCACCCGCGCCCTGCGCACGAATTGCTGTGCCCGCACCGGCTCGATATCACTAGCCAATATGGCGACGGGTTCCTCGGCATGACGGTGACCGACTTGCCGCTGGATGCCCTGCTGAAAGCACGTGAGCGGTTGATTGCCGAAATCGGCGCGCGCGCAGCAGCGACGCACGACATTTCCTCACGAGCTTCCATCAGCTGGACCCTGACTGGGGGGCCCTCGGCTTCGAACCGGCAATTGCAGACCTGCCGGCTATTCAATGGAAGTGCATCAACTGACGAAGGTGCGTGACCAGAACAGGTCGAAATTCAACAGCCAGCTCCAATTGCTTCGGCAATGTCTAAAGCAAGATGGCTGAAGGTATTGTGTGAAGTTCGCCCTCAATCCGTTCCGAAGCTATACCTGCCGCTTATCGGTTGTTCAAGTTATCGGACAAGCTGCCGTAGCCGCATCGCTGAATTCGTGACCAAGGTGGTATGATAAGGAAGCCGCAGGGCGTCCTTCGTTAGATCAGTCGACAGCTTTCATGGCTCGTACAAAGCGGTAGCTTTGCTCGCGGAATTCAGCGGAGCGGTAGAACCCGTTGAGGTTCCGTACCTCGATGTCGCTCATCGCCTCCAATGTTGAGCAGCCCCGCTCGAGCATTTCGGACGAGGCCGCCTCCAGCAGCGCCCTGCCGAGCCCTCGTCGACGTTCGTCTTCCATGACCAGCAGCAGCGTGATGCGCCCGATCGGTGCATCTCGCAGCCCTAGGATGGCATGCCAGGCGACGCATCCGATTACGCCCCCTCGGTCCGCAACCAGCACTCCACCTCCACCCGACCTTAGCACATCAAACCGCGTAGCTAGGTCGGTGGCAGAGACTCCTGGGGCGATAAGTCCGCTGATACCGACGAGATCTGCTTTCGTCGCGGCGCGTATCGAGAGTACTGGCTCTGGCTCTGGCTCTGGCTCTGGCTCTGGCTCTGGCTCTGGCTCTGGCTTTGGTTTTGGTTTTGGTTTTGGTTTTGGTTTTGGTTTTGGCTCCTCGGGTGCCGCCGGCCGGCGGCGGACATCAACTCGCTCGTGGGGTGTCGGTGCTCGAATTTTTCGCTTCGCACCCTTGCCCGGAGACTTTGCTTTGTCTTCCCGATCCGCCGCGCCGGCCGCCACCGCACTGGATGAATCGTCTTCGATCGATGGATGAAGCACCGGCTCGGCGGGGCCGCGCTCGATGCTGCTGGGCAGGGGACGATCGGGCGTCACCACGGCAGACTGCGCCCAGGTCGACACTTCAGACTTGCGCAGATAGTCGCGAATTTCTTCGGGGGCCGCTGTAAGCCCTGCGTCTCCGAACCCGAATAGTTCCTTGCCGCTGCTGTCGGTTAGCCCGAACCGTCCATAGTCCCCCACTCCCACTTTGCGCTTGCGTGACTTGACCAACTTCAGACCACGGTGCGCCGCAGCCTCACGCAGCGCATCGTTGTCAGCCTCAGGCACGCTTGCGCGCCGCCGCCTTGGTGGGAGCAGCAGGTGCGTCGGCCTTTGTCTTGGCGGGCTTCTTCGCGGCCGGCTTTTTCTTCGCACCAGCCTCGTTCGCCTCGGGCTGAGGAACTGCCGCTGTAGACGAGCCAAGAGACTTTTTAAGTGCGGCCATCAGGTCGACGACGTTGCTGCCGCGCGGATCGGCCGCCTTGTCATCCTCAATCGTGATCGTCTTATCCTTCTTCTTACGCTCGATCAGATCCTTTAATGCATCAACGTAACGGTCATGGAACTCACTTGCGTCGAACTTGCCGGTCTTCTTATCGATCAATGTCTGAGCAAGGTCGAGCAGGTCTTCGTCAGGCTTGGTATCACCGATGTCGCGGAAATAGCTCGCCGCCTTATGCACTTCATCGGCATAGCGGAGCGTCTCCATGATCATGCCGCGTCCGCACCCCTTGATGCTGACAACATATTCGCGGCCGCGCATCGCCAGCTGGCCAAGCCCTATTTTGTGGCTGCGCTTCAACGCCTCGCGCAGCACAACGAACGCCTCCTCGGCGAGATCGTCTGCGGGCACGACATAATACGGTTTTTCGAAATAAATCGGGTCGATTTCATGGCTGTCGACGAACTGGGTCAGTTCGAGCGTCTTCTTGCTCTCAAGCTTGACGCCCTGGATTTCCTTCTCGTCCAGCAGGACATATTCGCCCTTCTCGTATTCGAACCCCTTGATGATCTTGTCGACGTCAACCGGCCCAATGCCAGGTACGGTCTTTTCATATTTGATGCGCTGGCCGGTCGGCTCGTAAATCTGGTGGAATGCGACGGCGGCGCCGCTCTTGGTCGCGGAGAAGATCTCGACCGGGATCGAGACCAGTGCCAGCCGGATCTGACCCCGCCAATATGGACGTGCCGCCATGTTCTGCTCCTGCGCTCCCGTGCTGCCACGGTCTGTGGCGCCGGGACCTACTTGCCTCGCGAATGCGCCCGAGCGAAGGAAAATCGATCGCGGATCACATCGTTGAAGTAGATACCTTTCGATGCTGCGGTGTTGAAGCCCGCAGCGATGTCCTCGGGAACGCCCTCGTAAATGTAGACCTTGCCGCTGACGAAGCGGACGACGAGCCGACATTCTGCCTTGTCGTAGACGAAACTCTGGATCACGCTGGACGGCATAATGCAGGAACGCTTTCGGCGCCGGAGTGCTCCGGCGGGCGGGGCGTTGGCCGAGTTCTGGAGACGTAGCTATGGTTTTTGCCACCTCATGATCGGCCCAGGTCTGGCGCCAATGGAAGCGAAGCTGGTAACCGAGCTACCCACTGCACCCGGCTGGCATTTCGAGCCTAAGTGGGATGGCTTCCGTGCATTGGTGTTCCGTGACGGAAGCAACGTCGAGATCCTCTCCAAATCGGGCAAGTCGCTCGCCCGCTACTTTCCCGAGATCGTGTCTCTCATTGCGAGGATCGCGCAAGCGCGGTTCGTGCTCGACGGCGAGCTGATCCTGCCGGTCGGCGACGTTCTGTCGTTCGATGCATTGCAAGCTCGCCTCCACCCAGCGGAGAGCCGAATCCAGAAACTTGCGCATGAGACCCCAGCCCAGCTGATGCTGTTCGACTGCTTGGCCGACGGCGGCGACGACCTGCTTGATCGGCCACTCGGTGAACGACGCGCGGCACTGCAGGCGTTTCACGCTCGTCATGGGAGCCCGGCGCTGTTGCTATCGCCCTGCGGAGATCTTGCTGCCGCCCGAGCGTGGCTGGCGCAGACCGGCGGCGCACTTGATGGCGTGGTCGCCAAGCCGCTCGAGGGCCCGTATCGCCCTGGCGAGCGCGCAATGCTCAAGGTTAAGCAGCACCGGACCGCAGACTGTGTCGTCGGCGGCTTCCGGCGGGCAAAAGATGGCTCCGGCGTCGCGTCGCTCCTCCTCGGGCTTTACGATGACGGGGGTCGGCTCAATCATGTCGGCTTCACCTCTGGCATCGCAGTGGCGGATCGACCTGCGCTTACCGCCAAGCTCGAGCCATTGATCCATTCGCCCGGTTTCACCGGTAAGGCACCAGGCGGCCCGAGCCGGTGGAACAACGGTACACAGAGCGAGTGGGAGCCGCTCCGGCACGACTTGGTCGTCGAGGTGCTTTATGACCAGGTGACCGGCGCGCGCTTTCGGCATGGCACCCGACTGCTGCGCTGGCGTCCCGATAAGGCGCCGGTACAATGTACGATGGACCAGCTCGTCTACGAACTGCGTCCAGCCGAGCTGGCGACGCTCGATCGGTAATGCCGCGCCAAAGAAACTCCTGCTAGAACGAGACCTGCCATGGCGCGACCCTCCACCACCAAGACGACGACGGCAGACACCCTCGCCACCTACCGCGGCAAGCGCGACTTCGAGAAGACGTCGGAACCCTCGGGTGCAACGAAGGCGACAACGGGCAATGGATTTCTTGTCCAGAAACACGATGCGACGCGGCTTCACTACGACTTTCGCCTCGAGCTCGACGGCGTCCTACTCAGCTGGGCGGTGACGCGCGGGCCGAGCTCCGACCCGGACGACAAAAGGCTGGCGGTCAGGACCGAAGACCATCCGTTGGACTATGCGACCTTCGAGGGCACGATCCCAAAGGGCCAATATGGCGGCGGTACCGTGATGCTGTGGGATAACGGCACATGGGAGTCGATTGCCGGCAAGGACCCGCGCAAGACCATCCCAGAGGGACATCTCCACTTCATCCTTCACGGTCACCGGATGAAGGGCGAGTGGATCATGATCCGGCTCAAGCCGCGCGGTCGCGAAAAAGGCGAAAACTGGCTGCTGCGCAAGGTAGCCGACGAATATGCCGGCGGATCGGATGATCTTATCACGACACACCTGACCGGTGTAGAGAGCGGCCTAACCATGGCTGAAATCGCCGCTGGCAAAAAGCCTGCGAAAAAAAAGCGCGCGAGCGTCGCGAAGGACGAAACACCTGCCGCACCGCGCCAGCCGGCGCGGCAGAGCAAAAAGGCGAAGGCAGCGGGCGTAGCGCCACCATTTCGGCCAGTTCAACTTGCGACCCTTGTCGACCACGTGCCGGCCGGCAACGCCTGGCTGCACGAGATGAAATATGACGGCTACCGCACTTTGATCTCGGTCGGCGGCGGCGAGGGCCGCGCCTACACGCGCTCGGGGCTCGACTGGACGGACAAATTCGCGCCAATCGTCGCCGACGCCGCCACGCTTGATGTGTCTTCGGCTTTGCTTGATGGCGAGGCGGTCGTGCTCGACGCTGAAGGTAGGACCAGCTTCCAGGGACTGCAGAACGCGCTGAAGGAAGACCCGCATTCGATCCTCTATTATGCCTTCGACCTGCTTGCGCTCGATGGGCAGGACCTGACCGATCGGCCGTTGACGGAGCGCAAGGAGAAGCTCGCCGCGCTGATCGGCACGGGGACGGCCAAGATCCGCTATTCGGACCATATCGTCGGACGTGGCGAGGAGCTGTTCGGCACCTTCTGCGAGGCGGGCCTAGAGGGTGTCATCTCCAAGCGTGCCGACGCCAAATATGTTGGTTCGCGTTCGGGCAGCTGGGTGAAGACCAAGTGCATCAAGCGCCAGGAGTTTGTGATCGTCGGCTGGACGCCGTCCGAGAAACAGCGCGGCTTTCGAGCGCTGCTTCTCGGTGTCAACGAGGACGGCAAACTGCGCTACGCGGGCAAGACTGGCACCGGCTACACCGCGGACGAGATCGAAAAGCTAATGGCGTTGATGACGCCGCTTGAGGTCACGGTGCCAACCGTCGAGGCGCCACGCGCGGCGGTCCGGGGCGCCCACTGGATCCAGCCCAAACTGGTGGCCGAGATTGCCTTCATGGAGGTCACCGGCGATGGCGTCCTGCGCCACTCCAGCTACCTCGGCCTGAGGCTGGACAAGAAGCCGGAAGCCGTCGTCCTCGAGAACGAGGCGCCCATCGCCGAAGTCGAGGCGCCTTCTCCTATCAAGGTGCGGGTCACCAATCGCGAGCGCGTGATTTTTCCTGAGGGCAAGATCACCAAGGGGCAACTCGCCGATCACTACCAAGCGGTCTCGGAGATCATGCTACCATGGGCGGGCAGCCGGCCGATCAGCTTGGTCCGCTGTCCGCAGGGCCGCGGCAAGAAGTGCTTCTTCCAGAAGCATGATGCCGGCAGCTTCGGCGATCACGTTCATCATGTCGGCATCCGTGAGAAGGACGGGCACGAGGAGCCCTATCTGTTCGTCGATGATGCTGAAGGCCTGGTCACCTGTGTGCAGATGGGCACGATCGAGTTTCACGGCTGGGGCGCGCGTATCGAAGACGTTGAAAAGGCCGATCGGCTGGTGTTCGATCTCGATCCCGACGAGGGCCTCGACTTCAAGGATGTCATCTCTGCTGCGTTTCACGTCCAGGAGTTGCTGGGACAGATGGGCCTGGCGACCTTTCCAATGGTGACAGGCGGCAAGGGCGTGCACGTCATCGCCCCATTGACGCCGCAGGCGGAATGGCCGGCTGTGAAGGATTTCGCTCATCGGTTCGCGCAAGTGCTGGCACAGACCGAACCGGATCGCTTCACCGCCGCACTCGCCAAAGCTAAACGAACCGGACGGATCTTCGTCGACTATCTCCGCAATCAGCGCGGCGCGACCGCAGTCATGCCCTACAGTGCTCGCGCGCGCGAACGCGCGCCGGTCGCGGTGCCGATCACCTGGGAGGAATTGCGAACGCTCGAGGGTGCCTCGCGCTGGCACGTCGGCGATGCCGCAGAACTGCTGAAGCGGGCGGCGTCCAAGGACCTGATCGGCTGGGGACGCGCCGACCAGGCGTTGCCGGACCTGTAGATGAAGATCGCAACCTACAATGTGAACGGCATCAATGGCCGCCTGCCCGTTCTCCTGCGCTGGCTGGAGGAAACGCAGCCTGACATCGTTTGTCTGCAGGAGCTGAAGGCCCCCAACGAGAAGTTTCCGGAAACGCCGATCCGCGATCTCGGCTACGGCGCCATCTGGCACGGCCAGAAGAGCTGGAACGGGGTCGCCATTCTCAGCCGCGTTGGCGAGATCCACGAAACCCGGCGCGGGCTGCCCGGCGACCCCGATCCGGCGCAGAGCCGCTACATCGAGGCAGCGATCAATGGCGTGCTGATCGCCGGTCTCTATCTGCCCAACGGCAATCCACGGCCAGGGCCGAAGTTCGATTACAAGCTTGCCTGGTTTGACAAGTTGATCGAGCATGCCGCCGAGCTGCTCGCCTCGGGCGCTCCAGTCGTGCTTGCCGGTGATTTCAACGTGATGCCAACCGAAAGCGACGTCTACAAGCCGGAGCGCTGGGTCGATGACGCGTTGTTCACGCCGGAGGTACGCGCGGCGTTCTTCCGCCTGCTCGAGCAGGGATGGACCGACGCGCTGCGTACCATCCATCCCGACGAGACCATCTACACCTTCTTTGATTATTTCCGTAATGCGTACGCACGCAACGCCGGCCTGCGCATAGATCACTTTCTGCTGAGCCCTTCAGTGTCCGACCGGCTCGTGGACGCCCAAGTCGATCGCCAGGTGCGCGGCTGGGAAAAGACCAGCGATCACGCGCCGGTCTGGATTGAGCTGGCGGAGGCAACGAAGGCGCGCCCGAAACGGAAGACGACCGCTCAACGCGTTTAAACGCGCGCCGCTACGGGGCATCATTCAAGCCCGGGCTGCATGCCGCAATGGCTAACGAGCACCCCGTCACTCCGCTCGGCGCAGCACAATGGTTCACGCCGAAATAACACAAACTTCGGTTGTAGGCCATGAACTTCAAGGACATAAAGGCCGCAAAGGAGAGCGGATATGGCCGAGGAAAAAGACACCATCCACTACTCCGGCGCGGAGGGCGGATGGGGCTCGGTTCGCGGAATCGCTGAGACCGCCTTGCGCGAGAAGCCCTCTCTGGCAGCGCTCAACACGCTGCGCCGCCAGAACAAGGTCGAGGGCTTCATGTGCGTGTCGTGCGCATGGACCAAGCCCGCCCAGCCGCACACGTTCGAGTTTTGCGAGAACGGCGCAAAGGCGACGCTCTGGGAGCTGACGAGCAAGCGCTGCTCGCCTTCCTTCTTCGCCGACCATACGGTTACAGAACTGAAGGGATGGAAGGATTACGATCTCGAGCAGACCGGCCGCCTGACCCACCCGATGCGATACGACCGTGCCAGCGACAAATATGTACCATGCGAATGGGAAGAGGCGTTTGCAGCGATCGGCACCGAGCTAAAGGCGATCGATCCGGGCACCACGGTCTTTTATTCGTCGGGCCGCGCAAGCCTCGAGACCAGCTATCTATACGCGCTATTCGCCAGGCTCTACGGGCACAACAATCTGCCCGACAGCTCGAACATGTGCCACGAGACGACCTCGGTCGCCCTTAAGCAGGTGACGGGATCGCCGGTCGGCACCTGCGTGCTCGCGGACTTCAATCTATGCGATGCGATCTTCTTCTTCGGGCAGAATCCTGGCAGTAACAGCCCTCGATTGCTCCACCCGCTGCAGGAGGCGGTCAAGCGCGGCGTCAAGGTCGTCACCTTCAATCCGATCAAGGAAAAGGGGCTGGTGTCGTTCAAAAATCCGCAGAGCCCCAAGGAGATGCTGACTCCTGCCGAGACCCAAATCTCGACGATCTATCTTCAGGTAAAAACGGGCGGCGACATCGCGGCGATCACCGGGATGATCAAGCACGTGCTGGCCAAGGAGGCGGAAAAGTGGTCGTCGGACAAGCTTCACGTCCTCGACGTCGATTTCATCAAGCAGCACACCACAGGGTTCGAGGCGCTGAAAGCCAAGGTCGAGGCGACCAGCTGGGACGAGATCGAACGCGAGACCGAACTCGCGCGCGCCGACATCAAGGCTGCGGCGGATATCTATATCGAGGCAAAGCGATCAATTGCGATGTACGGAATGGGGCTGACCCAGCACGTCCACGGCAGCGACAACATCAAAGCACTGGTGAACCTGTTCCTCCTCAAGGGTAATATCGGCCGCGACGGGACCGGAGTGTCGCCGGTTCGCGGACATTCGAACGTACAGGGTCAGCGCACCGTCGGCATCACCGAGAAGCCCGAGTTGGTGCCGCTCAACAAGCTGGCCGAGCAATACGGCTTCGAACCGCCGCGTGAGGAAGGGCTGACGACCGTCACCGCGTGCGAGAAGATTATCTCGGGTCAGGTGAAAGCCTTCCTCGGCCTCGGTGGCAATTTCGTCCGCGCCATTCCCGAGCGGGAGCAGATGGAGGAGGCCTGGACCAAACTCCGGCTTACCGTTCAGATCGCGACCAAGCTCAATCGCAGTCATCTGATCAATGGCGAGGTCGCCTACCTGCTGCCCTGCCTTGGCCGATCTGAGGAAGATAATCAGGCGGCGGGGCCGCAGGCGGTGACGATGGAGGACAGTCTGTCGTGCATCCACGGATCAATCGGCAAGGCTAAGCCGGCGTCGCCGGATCTGCTGTCTGAACTCGCGATCGTAGCCGGCCTTGCAAAAGCCACGCTCCCGACCAATCCGAAGGTCGCATGGGACGACTGGGTCGGCGATTATTCAAAGGTACGCGACGCGATCGAGGAGACCTATCCCGAACAATTCCATGACTTCAACGAGCGCGTGTTCACGCCTGGCGGCTTCTACCGCGGCAACTCGGCTCGCGAGCGGGTTTGGAAAACCAAGAGCGGCAAGGCCGACTTCACCGTGCCGCAGCGGCTCAACTCGTGGGGCGTCGGCGAAAAGGCGGGTCGCTGGCGGCTGATGACGCTGCGGTCCAACGACCAGTTCAATACGACCATCTACGGCTATTCGGACCGCTTACGAGGAATCGAGGGCACACGGGATGTGCTGCTCATGAACCCTGAGGATATCGTAGCCGCCGGGCTTGCAGAAGGTCAGGTGGTCGGCCTCGCCAGCGACGCCGATGACGGGATCGATCGTCAAATCGGCGGATTGACCGTGACGCCCTTCCTTTTGCCGCGCGGGTGCCTCGGCGCCTATTACCCCGAGGCGAATCCTTTGGTGCCGCTCTCGTGGCATGACGAGGAATCGAAGACGCCGGCGGGTAAGAGCGTACCAGTGCGGATCCTCGTCTGAGTGGTTCGCGGGCTCACTATCGTCCTAATCGCTGCGTGCCTTTGCGGCTGTAGCAAGGAAGCGCGCGATCTCGGCCCGTCGCTTCCCCAGACGCGACCGGTCGACGATAATGATGCCCGCATCACTGCCTATCAGGACAATCTCTACCAGGTGTCGCAGGGTGGGCGCTACTTCTCCTGGTATGGCTGCTCCAGTTGCCACACCGACACCGCCAAAGGCGACCTGAACCTCACTGATGATCGCTGGCACAGCGGAAGCGGCTTCGCGCACGTGTTCGGCTCGATCGCGGACCGGCATGGCCGCCTCGGCTTTGGCGCCCGGGTTCCCGTCGAGCAGCTCTGGCAACTCACCGCCTATGTGCGCGACCTGCCAAAGCATTATCCCGAAAAGCGCCGTCGGGTTGAATTGGATCAAAGTTCGGAACCACAAGGCTCGTCATGGTCGGGACCGCAATGACGCGTCTGTTCGCCATGCTTCCCTTTTTGCTGCTCGCGGGCTGCGACGGTATCCAAACGCCATTGTCGCCAGCCGGAGATCAGGCGAGCGCCCTTCACCAGCTGCTGATGCTCATGACCATCGTGTGTGGCGTCGTCTATGGTGTCGTTCTGGTGGGGATCGGCTGGAGCCTTTGGCGAGGGCACAATCACACCACAGCTTTCGGCGACACCCCTGGCGACGATCGTCGGCTCAGTCGCGGGCTCTGGACCGCGGCCGCGGCTATCGTGATCGGGCTTACCGTGCTCGTCGTCGGGAGTTTCATTGCAGATCGAGCACTGTTCGCAACGCGTGGAAAGAACGCCATGGAAGTGCGCGTCACCGGACATCAATGGTGGTGGCGGATCGAATATCGCGATTCCACGACTGGCCGCCTGATCGAGACCGCCAACGAGCTGCATCTGCCGCTCGGGCGCACAACGCGCCTGACGCTCGGGTCGGCCGATGTGATCCATAGTTTCTGGGTACCAAACGTGTCCGGCAAGATCGACATGATCCCCGGTCGCCGTAACACGCTCGATCTCACGCCGCGCCACCTGGGCTGGTTCCGGGGGCAGTGCAGTGAGTTCTGCGGCGCCCAGCATGCGCATATGGCGTTCGACGTGAAGGTCGAGAGCCCTGCCGCGTTTGATGTCTGGCTCGCGACACAAACTCGCCCCGCCCCGCCCCCGCTCGACGCAGTCGCCGCACGCGGACAAGCTGTTTTTGCGGGGCCGTGCGCTGCGTGTCATGTCGTACGCGGAACGGATGCAAGCGGACGGGCCGGCCCCGACCTCACCCACCTTGCTTCTCGCCACTCGATCGCGGCCGGAACCCTGCCGATGACGCGCGGTGGCCTGCAAGGCTGGATCGCCCAACCCCAGGCGTTGAAGCCCGGAACGTCTATGCCTGCGGTCAGCCTCGCGCCCGCCGATGCAGACGCGGTCGCGCATTATCTTGAGACATTGCGATGACACGAGATCAGGACCGTCTAGATCGTCTGGATGCGACCTGGCGCGATGCGCCAGGCCTTTGGGGCTTTCTGACGACAGTCGATCATAAGCGAATTGCGGCGCGCTATATCGTCACCGCCCTGTTGCTCATGTTCCTCGCAGGCATGCTTGCGCTCGACATGCGATTGCAGCTTTCTGTGCCAGAAAACACGCGTATGAGCCCGCAGCTCTTCAACGAGAGCTTTTCGCTGCACGGCTCGACCATGTTGTTCCTAGTGTCGGTGCCGGCGATGGAGGCCATGGCCTTCTGGCTGGTGCCCTTGATGCTGGGCGCCCGCAACATGGCCTTCCCGCGCTTGGGAGCCTTCAGCTACTGGCTCTATCTCGGTGGCGTGCTGACGCTGTGGATAGCGCATGCGATGGATATCACGCCCGATCTCGGCTGGTTCGAGTACCCACCCCTCTCCGGTCCTTCTTATTCTCCAGGGCATCGCGCCGACATTTGGGCGCAGATGATCACCTTCACCGAGGTCGCGGCGCTCGCCGCGTCAGTAAATGTTGCCGCGACTATCCTCAAGATGCGTCCCCCAGGCATGACGCTGGCGCGGATGCCCGTGTTCCTCTGGGCGATGCTGATCGCATCAATTATGACCATTTTGTCGATGCCATCGATCATGCTGGTGACGTCGATGCTGATCGCGGACCGGCTAGTTTCGACCCACTTCTTCTCGCCCGCAGGCGGGGGTGACGTACTTCTGTTCCAGCACCTCTTCTGGTTCTTCGGGCATCCCGAGGTCTACATCATTTTCATTCCGGCAACCGGGTTTATCTCCTCGATTGTCGAGACATTCTCGAAACGTCCCATCTTTGGCCATAGCGCCCTCGTCATGTCGCTGATGTCGATCGGCGCTCTGGCGTTTGGCCTATGGGTCCACCACATGTTCGCGGTCGGGCTACCGCAACTTGGCAACGGCTTTTACACCGCTGCCAGTATGGCGATCGCGGTGCCGGCCGGCTTGCAGATCTTTTGCTGGATTGGAACGATGTGGGCCGGTCGGCCGTGGCTGGCGACGCCCATGTTGTGGGTGCTCGGCTTCGTGGCAACATTCGTCGTCGGTGGCCTTTCAGGCGTGATGACCGCATCGGCTGCGCTCGACCTGCAGCTGACCGATACCTATTTCGTGGTCGCCCACCTTCATTACGTCCTCATCGGCGGCGGCATTTTTCCACTGTTCGGGGCGTTTTGCTATTGGTACCCGAAAGCCACGGGGCGCCTCATGTCCGAGCGTTGGGGCCAGATTGCCTTCGCGCTGATCGTTGGCGGGTTCAATCTCGGCTTCTTTCCCATGCACCTCCTCGGTCTCATGGGCATGCCGCGGCGGGTTTATACCTATCCGGCAGGCATGGGCTGGGAAACGCTGAACCAAGTCGCAACCGCCGGGAGCGCTATCGCTGTGCTAGGCGGCCTCGTCTTCGTCGCCAACGCGCTCATCAGTTACTGGCGCGGCGCGCCGTCCGGTCCCGATCCGTGGGGCGGATCGACACTCGAGTGGGCAAGCGCTTCTCCTGCGCCATCGTGGAATGTCGCTTATACACCTGTAGTCGATAGCCTGACACCAATGTGGAACGACGGCCGGCCATTGCGCGCGATGGATGGGATTGCGATCGAGCGCCGCGAAGTGCTGGTGACGTCCGTGACCGATGCAACCCCGCTCTATCGTCAGCTCAGCGCTTCGCCTTCGATTTGGCCGCTCATCGCATCGCTTGCTGTTGCCGCCATGTTTCTCGGCAGCATCTTCACGCCGTGGGCCGTGGCGATCGGTGCCGTGCCCATCGGGGCGGCACTGATCGGTTGGTTCTGGCCGACCCGGCCGCGCGCCTCCACCGGACCCTTGAGGGCGCGCTCATGAAGCTGGCACGGGACCTCGAAATCGTCGGCGATCTCTCCAATCTTCCACCCAGCGCGAGCGGCGCGCGCAATCTCGTCTGGTGGGGCAATACCGGCTTCATGGTCATCGAAGGTACCGGCTTTGCCCTTGCGGCGGCCGTCTACCTCTATCTCCTGACCCAGGCATCCGGCTGGCCACCGAAAGGCGACCAACATCCGGGCTTGCTGTGGAGCGGGATATTCACCGCCGGCTTGATCCTAAGCGAGCTGCCCAACCTCTGGGTATTGCGCTGCGCGCGCGCCAAAAACGTCGCCGGTGTCCGCTGGGGCGTGTTGGCGATGACCCTGATCGCTATGGCGCTCCTCATCCCACGCGCCTTCGAGTTTGCGCATCTCGGCGTAACTTGGCATCAGGACGCGTACGGGTCAGTCGTATGGCTGCTGCTTGTCCTCCACACCGCGCACGTCATCACCGATTGGGGCGACACCGCTGTGCTTGGCGCTTGGTTGTTTTCGCACGAGGTCGGCGACGACCAATTCTCCGACGTCGAGGACAACTCGAACTACTGGACGTTCGTCGTGCTCTGCTGGCTACCCATTTACGCTCTTATTTACTGGGCGCCGAGGGTTCTATGAGCGTTCGCGCCCGAGCCTGGACAGCGCTTCTCATCCCCCCGCTCACGTGGTTCACATTCCAGCAGGGGCTGTCTGCACTGCTTCACGCCGATTGCTCGCGCTGGGATATCGGCCTCGCTTGGGGAATAGCGAGTCTGGTCGCTTGCGGTTTCGGGGTGCGTGTCGGGTGGCCTCTTCGAGGCGAGCACGGCGCACTGGTAAATCCTTGGCTGGCTCGGCTGGGCATGGTGCTTGCCGGAATTTTCTCACTCGCCATCGCGTTCCAAACCCTCGCGATAGTCATGGTGCCCGCATGCGTTCGATGAAGAGTGCGCTTGTGCTGGCGATGAGCTTCGCCGCGGCGGCCGCTTCCGCCCACGACCCGGGTGCCAGTCATCAGGAGGCACCCGGCTGGACGTTTGATCCTTGGATCGTCCTACCGCTTGTCATGACGTCCGCTTTGTTCGTTGGCGGATGGTGGCGGTTGCGCGGCCGCTCAAGCCGGGGAATCGCTGGGCTTTCACGTCGTGCGCGAATGTTCGGAACAGGCTGGCTGGTGCTGACCATCGCGCTCGTTTCCCCGCTCCATCAGGCAGGCGAGCGCTCCTTCGCCGCGCATATGTTCGAGCATGAGCTGATCATGCTCGCCGCGGCGCCGCTACTCGTTCTTTCGGAGCCGCTGGCAATCATGCTGTGGGCATCCCCTGTAGGTGGTCGCAAGGCCATCGGTGCTCTGACCAATCAGCCTGTAATAGCCGGAATTTGGGAATGCCTGTCGGGCCCGGTTGCGGCGACGCTCCTTCAGGCGGCGGCTTTGTGGTTGTGGCACGCTCCGGCCCTGTTCGATTTGGCACTCGCCAGCGATGGATGGCATGCGGCCCAGCATCTATCGTTTTTGGTCAGCGCGTTGCTTTTTTGGACAGCGATGCTGAGCCGGCGGACTGCACCGGGTGTTGCTGCCCTATGCCTGGTCGCAACCTCGATCGTGTCGGGGGCGCTCGGCGCCCTCATGGCGTTCGCAACTAGCCCCTGGTATGTTGGATACGCGCGGCTCGGCATGGCGCCCTTTGGCCTTACACCCGCCGAGGATCAGCAGCTGGCGGGCCTTTTGATGTGGGTCCCTGGCGGACTGGTCCATGCTGGCGCAGCTCTCCTCGTCATGCGCCGACTGCTTAGGCCATTGCATGCGTAACCGCCCCGTACCGTCCAGTCTCATCTGGTTGGCAGCTCTGATTCTGCTTTCGATCGCGACGGCAGTGATCGCAGGCGGGGTGATATATTTTCAGACGGCGCAGACTGCGCAGTCGCAGGCAGACACAATTACGCGGGGCGACTGGAAGCGGGGTCGACTGAGTATAGCCCGCTACGGTTGCGGTAGCTGCCACGTCATCGCAGGCATCACCGGTGCCAACGGGAAAGTCGGTCCTGACCTGACCCATATCGCGCAGCGCTCGGAAATCGCCGGCAAGCTTCCAAATGACCCGGACGCGATGATCCGGTGGCTTATACATCCGCAAGCGATCGAGCCGAAAGGCGGCATGCCCGATCAGGGTGTCTCCGACACAGAGGCTCGCAATATGGCTGCGTTTCTATATTCCAGACGCTAGTTCCATAGCTTGAAAATAGTCGGTAGATGAAATTGCGTTCTTGTCCTCGAGCGGCGAATACTGATCGGCTAATGCGCGCAAGGCATCGGTGTCGGAGTCAACGCGAGTTTCCTGATTTATCACCTCAGCGGTGTTTGGCTGTAAAAAGCCTTTGCCGTCAACCGAGACAATAGCCGGCCCAGTTGCCATTAGCGCATCGACATCGATCCTGTCATTCGACAGCATCCGGTCGACTTGCGTGATTGCGTGACGCGAGAGCCCTCCCTGGGCCAGTGCGAGACCGGGTCGACGCCGTGGGGAATAGCGTCAGCGCGTCGAAGCGCATTTCAAGCGAGCGTAGACCTAATGGTGCGCGAACTCGGCCAGGGTCGCATTGTAGACAACACGCCCGTCAAGCACTTTCAGGAAATTTGTCTTGATCCTGAGGTCCGTGAGATCGTTTACGGTAGAGTCGAGGTCTATAAAGAGCCGGTAGCCGGGCAAATATACCAGAGCCTTTCGCGCAGACGTCGTTCCTGATACGTTCCAATCATGAATCTCATAGTCGTCAGAACGGATTGGAAGGCCGTCCCGCTTCGAGAGCGCTCGGAACTCGCCGTCCTAGGAATGAACATGCCATGGTGAGCGCGGCGATGGACCTGTTTGGTCTGCCCCGCATAACCGGTCTCGCGACCGGCGAAGAGATTATAACGTCTGCTGAGGAGGCAGAACTGGTCGAGCGCATCGATGCCACCCAACTGTCACCGTTCCGGTTCCAAGGATGGCTCGGCAAGCGGGTGACGCATTCCTACGGCTCCCGATACGACTTCGACAACGGCATGTTGGAGCTCGCAGAACCGATCCCCGACTGGCTGCACCCCCTTCGTCGCCGCGCCGCACGGTTCGCCGGGTTGGCGCCCGACGATCTCATTCAGGCCCTCCTGATTCGGTATGACCCTGGTGCCGGGATCGGTTGGCACAAGGACCGCCCGGTTCACGAACACATCGTAGGCGTGTCGCTTGGCGCTCCGACAACGATGCGCTTCCGGCGCAGGGCCGCCCACGGCTTCGACCGCGTCAACGCTCCCTTGCCACCGCGCTCGGTCTACCACATGGCCGGCGAGGTCCGGCACGATTGGGAGCACAGCATCGCCGAGATGGAGCAGACGCGCTGGTCGGTCACGTTCCGCAGCATGTCGGAGCGAGGCGCGCAGGCGCTGCGTGCCATCACCGGCAACAGAACCGATCAGCGCGACTGAGCCATGCACGAGAAACATGCGTTTCGAGCAAAAAAATACAGATTTTATCGTGGTGTATAGTGTGGCCACCACTGTCATGTTAATAGTGACTGACACTAACGTTGGAAGCTGTCGTGACCGCTTACAAGCGCCGCATCGTGTCGGGAAGACGCCTTCATATACCGGCGGACGTCCGCAAGGAGCTAGACTTGGCCGATGGCAACGGACTGAGTGTCGAGTTGGTCGCAGAGGCATTCAATAGACAGTTGGCGATCGAAGCCGGGCTTCGGCGTGCATCGACGCCCTCGGCGGGGCTGTCGTCTGGCGACCGCGCATGCCTGACTTTGACGCGCTCGTTGAACTCGACCGCACTTACGGCCGATCCCGCGTGGGACAAGCTCGACATCGGTATTTCGGTTGAGTTTGCTCGCTAACCATGACGCGCGAGCTGCTTCAGCTTTCGACCAACCACCTCGCCGGCCTTTCGGCAAAGATCCAAGATGCGTGTGACACTCTGGCGGCTTGCGAAGTGGCTCGCTCCAGAAGCCTGATGCGTCCAACAGGACCGGCTTTTACGATTTCTGGGACGGTTGCAAAGTCGAAGCTTCCCAGCACATCTTCGCTCTGCTCTCGCATATCGAGGCCGAAGCCTGGAGTCGCTCCGATGACACCGGGCCGCCGGGTGTCCGCCGGACGCTACAACAAAAAGGCCGGCTTGATTTCCCTGTCGCGTGGCACGGGAATGAACTTTGGGTTGGCGACCGTTCAAAATCAGACCGGCTCTTCCCCAAAATTGCTCGCGGTCGTGATAGACGGACCGAGCTATCGCTGGATCGCACGCGACCTCGGCGCGAGCACGAACGCGGTGGGTGCGATCGTCGTCCACGCCTCGGGGCCGGCACCTTCGAGCCGGAGGCAACGGCACGAACGCGCCAGCAGCGGCCTTGGGCCAGCCCGTGCAGAAGGAGGGATCGGCGGGCACCGGCGCAAGCCTGCCGAAAAGCAACGCGGAGAGATATCCGAGTCCATCGTCTCTGGCAGCACGTCAGGTGTCGAGCTGGCTCGCCTTTACGGCGTCGGCGATCCCACCGTTTCGCGAATCATCCCACTACAGTGCCAACAGCAAGGAAAGTGAGCATGGAACACGGTCACGACCTGTCCGGTATCATGAAATTTGCCACGTCGCCGGCGTGGGAAGAGCATCTAAGCCTTGTGCTCGCCGAACATCTGGGACCAGCGATGGAGAAATTTGGCTTCGAGGACAATGAGCTGACCGACATCTTGGGGGACCATTGGGACTTCGTGCTGTGGAATTGCGCACTGGAGGATCTCATGACGCGGGCTGTCGGACCCGATGGGCTGAACATCGTCGACGAATATATCCGACGCAGGGGGTGGAATGAGAGCGGCCCCACCAAACTTTACATGCGTACGCTGCGATCTTCGATGACGAGCCTGTACGAGATAAGTGAAGTCGAGGCCGGCATCGGCTTCCTCGCACGCGATCTCATTCGGGGTGGCGAGCCGGTCCGGGTTTCCGAGCAGAGCGCCTCGCAGACGCTAAAAACCTGGGACAGGATTGGGGTGCGGATCGTCTTTGTAGGAGGAAAACATCTCCTGTCCGGAGGGGTACTCCCATTCAATATTAAAGCTGCCGACACTCTCATCGCTACTCTTCGGCGCGCAGAGGGAAAGCGCGACCCGCGTGCCATTCTTGCACTCGATGATGACAAGCTGCGCGCGCTTCCCGCTCTCTTCAGCACGACCTGGCTGCTCGACGTGCTGCCCTTGGCGATGGGGCGCACTCCCGAACCAGCCTTGCATAATAGCGATGGCGACGAGATCTTGTTTCACCGCCTACGCTTTCCCTTCGCGCGCGGCGCAACCCATGCTCTGGTTGCCGAACGGCTCGACACCCTGGCGGCGTTGCAACGGGAAACCACACATTGCTGGATTTGGCTGGGCGAGAAACCCGTGTTGGAGGCGAAGAGCGGTAGCGGAGCGGTCGTTTGGGGCCTGACGATGCTAGATGGCACGCCGGTCCTTGGTAATGTCGAGTTGAAAGGTCGCGCCTTGATCCTGGAAGTGACCTCCGCAAAGCGAGCGATGCGAGCCACCAGCTTGGTCACCGACACGCTGGCCGGGCTGGTCGGCGCGCCGACCACGACGGTTCAAACGGTCGACGAGGCGATAGCGGCATTACGGGACCAGTCTCATAAATCGGCCACGGCCATCGCGCCCGAAATTGCCACCCCGCTCATTCATGCGGAGCTAGATCGTAGTTACCGGGCCACTCTGGACACGCCCGTGGCGATGCTGGGCGACGTCACGCCGCGTGCGGCTGCCAGCACCGCGGCCGGACGCGAACGCCTCTCGGCGTGGCTAAAGTATCTTGAGAACCTCAGCGACAACCAGCCGGATCCGAACAATCCGATCGCCACCTATGATTTTGGCTGGTTGTGGCGCGAACTCGGAATCGAGAAGCTGCGGCGATAACGTAGACGATATGTCCGCTAATAAATTCTTTCGCGCCTCATTCGCATCACCCCTGGTAGCTTGTGGCTCGCCGGTATGACGCGACGAGCACATTATTATCGCATCGCCGCCAGCGCTGAAGCGGTGCTAATCTCACATCGTTCGCTGACAGCGGCGCCGGGGCTCTGCCCTGCATCTATCGCTTCCTGAGAGCCTATGAGAGCGCAAGCTCGCCGTAGAAGAAGCTTGCGGTCACTCCACCGTCCATAAGGAAATCGCTGCCCGTGATGAAGGCTCCCTCCGGCCCCATGAGCAACGCGCCTACCGTGCCCACCTCATCTGGTGTGCCGACGCGGCCTGCCGGGGAAAGGTCGATCATGCGTCGATAACCTGCGCCCCGGGGTCCGGTCAGTTCGTCATTGGCTAAGGGGGTGATGATAATGCCCGGGCTGATCGTATTCACGCGCGCACCTCGCTTGCCCCATCGAACGGCCTCGGCCTGAACGCGCAGCGAATTGCCACGCTTGGACAACTGATACGCATGGAGCGGGTCTGCCACTTTGCCAGATTGGAGCATGGGCAACGCTAACAGCTCATCAACCGGCGTGGTGGCCAACAGGGCGTTCTCCTCTTGGCTAAGCGCGGGCAGGCGATGGCCAGACTGAGATGCGATCACGACGCCCGCCCCGCCCCTGGCGATGACGTCGCCAAACGTCTCCAGCACCAGGGCGGTGCCGTAGAGATCGACAGCCAGGATTGTGGCGGGGGAAGCCTGTGAAGGCGACACGCCGGCCGCGTGGATGACCCCGGTGACTTCACCCAAAGAGGTGGCCGTTACGACAAGAGCTGCGACGGAAGCACGCGCTGACACGTCCACGCTCGCAGTACTGACTTCAAAACCGGCGCCAGCAAGCACCTTCGCCGCGGCCGTCGCCGTCTCCTCTCTCAGATCGGCAAGAAGGATATGTTTGCCGGCGCTGATCCGGCGCGCGATCGCAATGCCGATCGAGCCGGCTCCAATAACAACGACGACTTGAGTCATAGGATCATGCTTTCGTGGAAGAGGGGGGGCCTCGGCTGGACCGCAGCGGTGTTCAAGCGATCGCTTCGCTTGGCATCGAAAGTTTGCCGGCGAACATGGCTGCGATGACACCGCCACCGATCAGCAGGTCGCTGCCGGTGACAAAGCCGGCGTCTGGCCCGAGTAGGTAGGCGGCGGCAACGGCGATCTCCTCTGGAGGCGCCATACGCTTGGCAGGCGACGCGGCGATCATGGCGCGGTAGCCATCGCCGATCGGCGAGTTCAGCTCATGATGCGCCAGCGGGGTTGCGACGATGCCCGGGCTGATCGAATTGACCCGCGCCCCATGCTCGCCCCAGCGGACTGCCTCGGCCTGAACGCGCAGGTTGTTGGCACGCTTGGCCATCATGTAACCAACCATGGAGTTTGGCACGGCTTTGACGAACGGTAAGTCGAGCAGCTCGTCAGCAGGGGTGAACGCCAGCGCGTAATTCTCCTCAGGCGTGAGTAGCGGCAGCATGTGCCCCGCCATGCTGGAGATGATCAGCCCGGCTCCCCCAAGGGCGATAACCTCACTAAACGCCTCGAAAACCAAAGCCGAGCCATACAAATCAACCTCCAGCACGCGCTGGGCCGACGCCATGTTCGGTGAAAGGCCGGCCGTGTTTACAACCTGCACTATGCTTCCAAGCGCAGCGGCTTTTTCCACCAGCACCACGACGGACTCACGCGAAGATACGTCGACGGCCTGCGTCTCGACCGCATAGCTTGCCGCGCGCAACTCCTCGGCAGCAGCGGCAAGAACCGCTTCGTTAAAATCGGCCAGCAGCAGTGTTTTGCCAAATCCCTGGCGGCGAGCGATGCAACGCCGATCCCACCCGCTCCAATGACGACAACCACCTGATGTACAGCGGCGTCCTGGTTAAGCGTCTGTTTGACAGTCATCAGCGGCTTTCCCCGGAATATTCGGCGTCGGTGACCTGCTCGAACCAGTCGACAACCTTGCCATCCTGAGCTTCCGCAATGGCGATGTGAGTCATCGCACAGGAGGCAGATGCCCCGTGCCAGTGCTTTTCACCCGGCTCGAAGAAGACGATGTCGCCCGGTCGCACTTGCTCCACCGGCCCGCCTTGACGCTGCACGAAGCCAAGCCCCGTGGTGATAATGATCGTCTGGCCGAGCGGGTGTGTATGCCAGGCCGTGCGAGCGCCAGGCTCGAACGTGACGGTGGCGCCGCTCAGCGCGCCACTACCTTTAAACGGCGCGTCGATGCGCACTTGGCCGGTAAAATACTCGGCTGGCCCAGCTGCCGAAGGCGTATCGCCGCTGCGAGTGATGTTCATGGTCAATCTCCTGAGGTTTTGATGCCGGTTGAGTGGGCCGGGGCGTGGCCGGCCGATCTACCTGTCATCAACGACCCTGGCGGTCGCGAATGGCGGCCGGGTAGCGTTCGCCCACCAGCTCGATCTGCGAGAGCGCTGCGTCCATGTCGCGTAGGTCGTCGGCGCACAGTTTAATGCTCGCCCCTCCAAGGTTCTCTTCGAGGCGGTACAGCTTGGTTGTACCTGGAATCGGCACGATCCAAGGCCTTTGGGCGAGAAGCCATGCAAGCGCGATCTGGGCGTTAGTGACCATGTGCTTCGTCGCCAATTCGCTGACCCGATTCACAAGCGCCATGTTGGCTTTGCGATTCTCCGCTTCAAAGCGCGGAACGACGGCACGGAAATCGCCTTCATCGAAGGTGGTAGTGTCGTCGATCTTGCCGGTCAGGAATCCCTTGCCCAAAGGGCTAAACGGCACGAAGCCGATGCCCAGTTCCTCCAGGAGAGGGAGGATCTCCTTTTCCGGCTCACGCCAGAACAACGAATATTCGCTTTGTAGCGCCGCCACGGGCTGCACAGCATGCGCTGCACGGATCGACTGCGCGCCGGCTTCCGACATTCCGAAATGCTTCACCTTCCCGGCCTGGATTAGTTCCTTCACGGCCCCAGCCACATCCTCCATCGGGACGGCGGGATCGACCCGGTGCTGGTACAGCAGGTCGATGCGATCAGTGCGCAGGCGCTTCAGGGCGGCGTCCGTAACTGCCCGAATGCTCTCGGGTCGGCTATCGACGCCCTTCATCACGTCGCCACCCAAAAAACCGAATTTGGTGGCGATCACCACCTCATCCCGGAATCCGGCAACGGCTTCGCCGAGCAACTCCTCGTTGGCGCCTTGAGCATAGGCCTCGGCGGAGTCGAAGAAGGTCACGCCGCAATCGAACGCGCCTCGGATCAACGCGAGCCCAGTCTCCTTATCGGCCGCAGGACCATAGCCATAGCTTAACCCCATGCAGCCAAGACCGAGGGCGGACACTTCCAGGCCGCTTTTCCCGAGAATACGCTTTTCCATGATCGTCTCTTTCCGCGGCTGTGGCCGCCCGCTGGTTGTTGGTTAAGGCCGAACGCGCCGCGCAACGCAGGCGCACCAAGATGGGCGCCGAAGCCTGCTTCCCCACGTTGGAAGCGACGGCCGGACGCAAGGTCTCCAGCCGCAACGGGACCGCAGCCGGCGTCACGCACCAGTATCTCGGCGACTTGGAGAGCAGTCGGATCGTCACTTGCGAGCGGCACGCCTGGCCGTATGCCGTAACCGGCTACGGAAGCTTCGCCGACAGTGGCATAGACCGCACTCAAGGCCCGCATCAACCGGACGCTCGGTGGGAGCCGGGCGGAAGCTAACGCCACGCCCTCGGCCTCTACATCGCAGATCAGCGTTGCAGCATCAGGTGCGTAGGGATTGCAGGCGTCCATCACGATCCTGCCCACAAGCGGGAGCTGCAACGCCTGCCCCCCTAAAGTGCGATAGGGAACCGCGATCAGCAAGGCCCCAGCAAATGCCGCGACCTCTTCGATCGTGCCACTAAAAGCGAAACGGCCGAGCGCAGCTGGAACGCGTTGCTGCTTGTCGAGATGACGGGAGAAAAACAGGACATGGTGGCTGACCTTGATCCAGGCCCTCCCAACCGTACTGCTCAACCAGCGCGCACCGATGATTGCGATCTTCATGGACACTAATTAGTGGCTCCTGACTTGTGTGATTAGCTGCTATATTTGGCATGAAGCCATATTCTAGGATCATGAATGCAACGGGATGAAGCTGGCGATCTCTTGGCCTTTATGGCAGTGGCAGAGGAGGCCAGCTTCACACGCGCAGCGGCCAAGCTTGCCACGTCGCAATCGGCGCTGAGCCACACCGTGCGTCGCCTGGAGACGCGGCTCGGGTTACGCCTTTTAGCGCGGACTACCCGTAGCGTCGCGCTAACCGAAGCAGGTGAGCGACTTTTGCAAACGATCGGCCCAGCCTTCGCTACGATCGACGGCGGTGTCGCCGCTCTGAGCGAGTTGCGCGACAAGCCCGCCGGCACGATCAGGATGACGACTTCGGAACATGCCGCGCACACGGTGCTCTGGCCCGTTCTGAGTCCGCTGCTACGCGCCTATCCCGATCTTCACGTCGAGCTGGCGATCGATTCCGGACTGACAGATATCGTCACCGAGCGCTTCGACGCAGGCGTGCGGCTCGGCGAGTCCATAGCCAAGGACATGGTGGCCGTCAGGATCAGCCCCGAGCTGCGGATGGCCGTCGTCGGCGCTCCTGGCTATTTCGCGGAGAACTCAAAACCAAAAACCCCGCAAGCGCTGGCCGAACATCGCTGCATCAATCTCCGCCTCCCGACCGCGGGCGGGCTTTATGCCTGGGAACTTGAGAAGGGCTCCCGCGAGTTGCACGTACGAGTCGATGGTCAGCTCGTCTTCAACAACGCCCGAATGATCGTTCACGCAGCGCTCGACGGTCTGGGCTTAGCCTGCGTACTCGAAGATCTGGTAGCCGAGCAGTTGGCTAGCGGTAGTCTGATACGGGTGCTGGCAGACTGGTGCCCACCGTTTGCAGGATATCACCTCTATTATCCCAGCCGTCGGCAGCCCTCCGCCGCATTCAGCCTGCTGGTAGAGGCACTGCGCTACCGTGACTAAAATCGTTCACCGCTTGCCCGAGCGCCGGCGGTTTTCCCAAAGGGTCATATTTATGGGCCAGCGTCGTATCGGGAGACGGCATCGGGCAGCAGTTTAGCTCCGCTTCGACACCTCTTCTGTGAAGCGCGGACCTTCAGACCTTCATGCGGATCCTGCTATGTCAACGCCGACGATCAAACCGCGCGAATGCCGGCCAGGATGAAGTCGATGCCCGCGAGAAATTGCTGGCGATCATGATGCCCGGGAATTTGCACCGCCACATCACGCAGGAACGGGAAGGCTGAAGGGTCAAGCTGCCCCCATCGTGCGGCAACGCTTCCCAAAAGTAACGTGCGATCCCGATCCCCCTCCCGACTGCGCGCGTTCGCCGCATTCTGTCCGGCAACGCCGAGGATATAGTTCACCAGCGCAGACCATGCATCGAAACGCGCTGCTGTTGAAACGCCGAGCGTCTGAAGTCGGCCGCCGATGCTTTCGAAGAATTGAAGCGTACCGGGCTGCGCTGGATCGAGCGAGAGTTTCGCACCGACCCAGGGGTGCGCGTCGATTGCGTCGTGATCGTGATGGCGTGGTTGATGATCTGCGGCAACGGCTGATAAATCCGAGGACGAACGCAGGGAGGCGCAGGCCCGAGTGATCGGCCTGCTGGCGGGACCAAGGCCAACGGAATCCAAGCGAGGGTTGTTCGGTCGCCTGTTCGGCCGACCCGATGAGTGACCCCCGCTATCGCCTGGCAAGCCGCGATATCGTTGCCTGATCCACGTCGAACAGCGCCGCGACAGTGCGTTAGGTATCGCCGGCTGCAAGCCGCTGTGGCGCCTCGATCTGCTGGTGAGGGGTGAGGGCAGCACGTCGGCCGAACTTCACGCCGCGGGCCTTGGCCTGGACCCTGCCGGCCGCGGTGCGCTCGGTGATACGATGGCGCTCATAACTCGCTGCGACCCCCAGCACGGCAATGATGACCTCGGCGAACTGCGAGGTGGTGTCCACCATCGGCTCCGCAATCGAGCGGAAACCCGCGCCGGCGTCCCTCACCGCATGGAGGATGTTCAAAAGGTCGCGGGTGTTGCAGGCCAAGCGATCGGTTGCCGTCACCATCAGCACGTCGCCGGCTTCGAGCGCACCGATCGTGCGCTTGAGCTGGGGCCGCTCGGCCGTCCCGCCACTGATCTTCTCGCGGTAGATCTTGGTACAGCCGGCCGCGTCGAGCTGGGCGAGCTGCTGCGCCAGATCCTGCCCGTTGGATGAGACGCGCGCATAGCCGTAAATCATGCTCCGATTTGCATCAGATTTATGCATCGTGGAAGCGCCCGAATTTCAGCCGTTTTCCGGGTGATGCAAAACTTGTGAGTTTTGCATCACGAATAGCTGCCAAAACGCCAAATAAGGATATCGTGCTTGACGATCGCGCCAACACGCGTGAGCTATTCGCGAGATTTTTAGGGGACCGCTTGTGCGTAATCGATTGGCCGTGTGCGCGGCTGTAGCATTTTTTATCACGGCGAGCCCCGCCTTGGCCGAGTGCTCCGTATCGTCTGATGCTGGAGCTGTCGCAAAGCCAATCGATATGACAGTTCAAGCAGACGCAAACATCGTCGCTTCTATGAGCTTGCTGCCAAAGCTTATGCACATCGATTATTCGAGTGCGGCAGGGAAAAAGCCGTCATGCGACCTGGGCCAGTTCACTGCGGGCGTGGCCTCATACGAGCTATACGGTGATGACAAGGCCGGTCGACAACGGACGGCTATGCCGGCTCGAAAGGGTGATCCCATCGCTCAGATCGTCCCGGTGACAGACATCATGAAGGCGATCAGCGCATCGAAACAGGGTAAGTCGGCCACTGTCGCAGGCTACCTCCTCGCCACGGTGACCAAGACAGAATTTACTGGGTGGCGATATTACACAGGGATGCCTGATACCGCGACTTTGAAGCGCGACATGGCTGAAGCCTTGGGCGGCAGCGTCGCTCCAGTTTTCCGTAATGGGGCTAATGGCAAGACGGAGATATTTGTACCCAAGCGGTAATCCATAGAGTGGGTCGGCGCCCTCCAACTTATGGTCGCGAGTAACGTGCCACTGTGATGCGAAACTTTTGATTTTTGCATCAGGAACGACCGGGTCTGGTGGTTAGCTGCCGTTCGGATCACCGCCGACGAAGCGAAATATCACCATACAGAGGAAGCGAAGAACGACGGCAAAGAGCATCATCGGCGGCGCGAGCCAGAGTATCTGCTTGTCCCATCCCCACCCGAGATTTAGTCGCCAATCGCAGAGGGTTGTGACCCACATGCCAGATATGAGAATCACGAACGCCGCGAAGATGAAGTTCACTGCCTTGCGCTGACCTGAAACGAAGCGTTCGATGTTCATCTCGCGAACATGACACCGGGCGGCGACGTCCACAACTGGGCGATTTCTGCCTGTCCGCTCATGGCAGCCCATCGACCGGCGCGAACGGCCGCGAATGGTGGACGGCGGACCTTAGCTCTTTAAAGCCGATACGAGACGAGCGAACGCGTCTACGTTCGCTTTCTGATGCGAAAGCACCCCGGCAGTAATGTCCTGCGTAGTCCCATCCTGCATGACAAGCTGTGCCTTCACTCCGGCGTTACTGAAGAGATCGATCTGTCGCAGAGCTTCTTCGCGCTGCTCGTTCGCCCATTCGATCAAGTCATCTGGTGTTGTCATCGCCCGTAATCCCTCTGCGTCGTCGGCATCGTAGCATGGCGTTAAATCATGCTTCTAGTGTCCGCTTGTGGGCGGGAGCCGTCATCCGATCGCGAGTGGGTCGGGAAGGGCGAAAAGTGGTGGATTCCATATGGGCGGCTTTCGGGCGCAAGAAGTTGAAAGCTGCCGTTGCCTATATGAGGGTGATCCGTGGCTGCACACGCTGAGCCACCGTCGCCAGCACCTCGCGATCATCGTTTGCCAAGGTCAAATAGCTCAGAGCATGCTCGTAATAGACCCGCAGCGACGCCTCTTCGAATAGCAGCGTTCCTTCGACGAAATCCTCGTCCGCGACATATTCGGGAAGCGAGACAGAGCGGATCGGGTGTTGTGCCAAAGCCTCTGCAATCTCGACAAGCATGGCGCGGAACAGTGTCTCATAGTTGAAGCTATCCAGCACCCAAAAGACGAGTTCCCAGCCGCCTTGTGGTTCAGCCTTGATCTCTAATGGGGCTCTGACCTCGATCATTGATCGAATGATGGCGGCTATCGGGCATCACGTCCAGACGGCTGAACGGCCGAGATTGGGCGGGAGCTGCCGATGGTGCGGGCGGGGCGGCACCGCAAGGAAAACGAGCGGTTTTCTCGCGGTCGGGCGGTGCCGCCCAAGGCGGTCCGAAAAGAACAAGGAAACCCGTTGTGAAAACCAGCGCCATCTTGCACCATGCCGGCGGTCTTTTCTGACGGGGTACGCATTGCTCATCGGCTATATCCGGGTGTCCAAGTCGGACGGTACAAACGCTGGAGCCGCAGCGCGACGCGCTGTTCGCGGCCGGCATCGATCCATCCCGCATCTATGAGAATATGGCCTCGGGTCGCCATGATGTCCGGCCGGGCCTCACCGCCTGCCTGAAGGCGCTCCAGCCAGGCAACACGCTCGTCATCTGGAAGCTCGACCGGCTCGGTCGCGATCTGCGTCACCTCGTGACGACGGCGGAGGATCTCCGGTCGCGCGGTATCGGGTTGAAGGTGCTGGCCGGTGCCGGCGCGCAAATCGACACGACCTCCGCCAATGGCCGTCTCGCTTTCGGCATCTTCGCGGCTTTCGCCGAGTTCGAACGCGAACTGATCGCCGAGCGCACCCATGCCGGGCTCGCCGCAGCGCGCGCACGCGGTCGCATGGGCGGTCGGCCGCGCAAGATGAACCGGGCGACGCTGACGATGGCGATGGCTGCGATGTCCGATCGCGGTGCCGTCGCGGCCGATGTCGCCAAGCGCCTCGGGACGTGGCGATCCATGCACCTGGTCGCCAGGGCGACCAGCGTAACCACCATGCGCATCTCCTTACCACGACACGGCGGATCGGCGCGGAGGGGTTGGGGGAGAAGAGCCGCGAACTGGACCAGAAGACGAGCGGGGAGGTCGAGCGCTGGCGGGGGCGCTTTGCGGAGTTGCAGAACGCGGCGCTGGAACGGGCGCAGCTGGCCGAGCGGGTCGATCACCGCAGCCACCAGCGACGTGGGATCGAGCAGGAGGCGACGGTGCATATGGGTCCGAGCGTCATGGCGATGGAGCGCCAGGCCAAGCGCGAAGCGCAGCGCGATGGGCGCGAGTACGAGCCGGTGACGAAGGTCGGCCAGCGCAACGCCGGCGTCCTCGAGCAACGGTCCTTGCGTCAGTATATCGAGCGCGGATCGGAGTGGCTGCGCGACGTGGGGCAGAGGATGGCGGGACGGCTGCACGGGTTCGCGGCGACGTTGAGCGGCGCGGTCGAGCGCGATCGGCGCGAGGCGGCCGAGGCGCAGCAGCGCGAGCAGCTGGCCGCCGAGCGCGACCGACTACTGGCTCAGGAGCGCCAGCAGGCCCATGCCCGGGAGCAGGTGGCCGAACGGTTCAGGACGATCGCGGCGCGGCGCGAGGCGGGCGACCACGGCTATAGCGACCAGAGCAGCGATTGGCGGGCGGCCCCTGAGGCGCTGCGCAAGGCAGTGGACGCCTATAACAGGGCGGATCAACGCACCAAGGACCTGTATATCGAGCGGATCCAGCGCGAACCCCAGATGGCGCACGCAATGGGCCAGCTCATCCACGATCGCGAGCACGTGCTGCAACGCGATCGGGATCAGGGGTTGAGCCGGTGACGATACGCAGACTCGGTGGGCCGAATATTAGATTCGGGCGATGACAGCGGGTATGTTCTGCGCTAAACAGCACCAATAGTATGACGTGGAGGGCCGATATGGCGACCGTGCGCAAGACCATTACCCTGACCGAACAGCAGAATGCGTGGATTGCCGCCCAGATCGACGCCGGCAGCTACACCAATGACAGCGAGGCGATTCGTGACCTCATCCGGCGCGAGCAGGAACGGGGGCTGGAGATCGAGAGCATCCGTCAGGCGCTGATCGAGGGCGAGCTGAGCGGGGAGCCCGAGCCGTTCGACTTTGCTGCTTTCAAGCAGCGCAAAGCCGCGCAGCATGGCTGAATACCGGCTCACCCCAAGGGCGCAGCGCGACCTCGACGGGGTGTTTGACTATACCGTGGCGCATTGGGGCGTGGCCCAGGCGATGCGCTACACCGATCTTATCGAAGCTGCCTGCGCCGATGCGGCCGAAGCGCCGCAGCAGGCGCAAGGCTGTGCCAACATCCGACCAGGCTATCGACGGCGTAGCGTCGAGCAGCATGTCATCTATTTCCGGCCAACCAGTTACGGCATCGCCGTTATCCGCATCCTGCATCAGCGCATGGACGCGGCCCGCCATTTGTAAGCGAGAACAGCCGGACGGCTAGCGATCACAAGTGGACATCAGTTGCTCACAGCTCAGTCGGCGTCTGAGTCACTCTCGCGGGTAAGAGTAAAATCTTGGACACAATCGTCCTTATCCAGCTCAGTTCGAATCATTGAGTGATGGCGTTCCAGAACAAACTGGCGGTGAGAGCCCACGTCATAAATCATCATGTCTTGGAACGACCCACGCCAACCGTTGCGCTGACCGACAGTCTTGAGTTCCTGCACCGTCAGGCACCCGGTCACGTCATTATTCTTAGTGGCCCCGGTCTGTAGCCAGTGGATCACCAGTTGAATGTCACCGCGGCGACGCGGGTTAATGAGGGCCGGCCGCCCAGAGCCCTGGAAACGGGGCGGCCGCGACGAGACGTCAGGGTAAAAGGTTTCGTGGAAGCCAAGCTGCACCTCCCATCCGCTGCCGCCTTCGCGAGCGCCCAACACCTCATCATACCCAGTCGAGCGGGGTTCACTGATGCTAGCCCGTAGTTCCGGCAGCCCCAAGGCAGCTTCAATGTCTGCGATAGTGAGCGGCCTTCCTTTTGCACCTAGCAGGGAAAGAAGCCGCTTCTTCAAATCTAGAGGCGAGTAATCACAGAGGAGCGACGGGTGAACTCGGTAGCTTGAGCTGATTTCGGATGCTGAGCAGCGCTCCACTTTTGGCGTCGATGCCGCGCAAAAGCCGCTACAGAAAACGAGGAGAATAATGGGTAGACGGAGCAGCATGACGCGGGTGTCCTACGAATGGTCCTGCTTCGCAACCACATGTCAGATATCCGATCAGCTGAGCGGTCAGGGGTGCGGCGCGACGCCCGCTTCCCACTACCAAACTCGGTCGTTCTTGATGCAAAAATCAAAAGTTTTGCATCATCGTGTCGACGCAAAGCAGCCGATAGGCTGACGTCTATTAAGCGTCTTTCCAAACAAGTACATCGCGTTCTTATTTAATAATATTGATCAGCTTAATAAAATGTATGAAAAAATTCAGTCAGTTCATGATAGGTCCGGGTTCATAATCATCGTATATAAAGTGAACCAAAGCTTTATTTTCGAAACGTCGATCTTTAGCTTCGGGTCCTTCTATAAAGTGCTCCGATCCGACGTACAGGCCTCCATCTTTAAGGCGCCAGAAGTCTACCGTCGAAGCGGGGGCTACAGAATGACCAACATTTGGAGTGCAATATTGCTTCCACATGCTGCGCTCTACGCCGCCAAAGCTATTAACCCCAGTCTCAATCCAGAATTCAACCAAGCGACGCTGACGGTCCAGAGCAATCCAAGCTTTTGAAATTTTATAACCTAGAAAATTCGTTGCCCTCAAAGAACATACTCTGCCGTCAACCAAACGGAAGGTGGCGGGCCCGCCGCTAACACATCGTTGGATGCGTGGATCATTGTCTTTGATGAGTTCTCTCGCATGTAGCCCAAGAAGGCTAAAATCTGCGGTGCGTGCATTAAATCTAGAACAGTTTCGTTCGTTATTAATTTTATTAGTTTTTATATAATTTGAGTCGTTTGATTGCGCCGAAGAAGAACGATGGGACTGCTGACATCCTGCAAAGATGACAAAAGGCACGCACAATAGCATTCGCGTGCCTCGAATACGTCTAGACATGCCACCCCAATCTGACGGTTAATTTCACAGCCGCTCTCATAAACGACCTTCCGGTTATTACTATTTTCGCCATCGTTATACGAAAATCAGAAGCTTTGCATTAAAATCGTGCGAGTAGACCGCTATAAGGTTAACTCAGTTGCGGACACTCGGATGGGGATTAAGATCGAGCAATGGTAATTTCCCGATTGGCTTTGACCACCCTCGCATTGTTCTCGTCGATGCTCCCAGGTTGCGGGAAATGGTCCAATGATCGGTTAGGAAATCGCGACAATCGAGCAAGCTCGGTTCCTGTGTCTGCCGCCGCTTGTGGCATCAACCATACTTTGTCCGGAACAGCCGAGAGCGCCGCTTACTCAGCAATCGCACGGAAGGATTACCGCCTCTATCGTTACCCGATTTCAGGCGAAGGCGAGCTTGAGGAGGTGGCAGGGTTCGAGATGTGCCATGGTCGCGCTCTCCAAATTTCCGGACAGTTGCCCAGCCCGGCGACCTACTCAGAGGAGCTCCACCAGCGGGACACAATCTGGCTGGAAATACCGCGTGATACACCGCGTAAAGACACATGCATTCCATGCGATCCTCCAGCCAATAAATGCGGCGAAGCGCGTGTTGCGTGGGCTGCGCAATACAATCGCGTTATCGTCGGCTCGGGACATCGAGGAGCTGCGCCAAAGTGCGACGCACGACTTGCTGCCGAGCGTGAGAGCAAGGCTCATGGCGTGCGGTTCGCCCCCTGGAATTCCCCCGACTAACCTGCACGCAAAGATAAATATTGGTGAACCCTCCGCGCGTTGATGCGAAACTCACAAGTTTTGCATCAGATATAAAATGGCTGAAATCCTGGCACTTCCGTGATGCATAATTCCGATGCACAATCAGCGCATGATTTACGGCTACGCACGCGTCTCATCAACCGGCCAGGATCTGGCGCAGCAGCTC
>Ga0233335_1000021_pt1 | contig 79523 bp, 72 predicted proteins | sample GEONDECOMP222_FD_180695 | JGI IMG/M metagenome (GOLD analysis project Ga0233335, IMG submission 180695) | Leaf litter microbial communities from Shasta-Trinity National Forest, California, United States - GEON-DECOMP-222 | ecosystem: Environmental > Terrestrial > Plant litter > Unclassified... | reverse complement strand
GCCAGATTTCCCAGCCAAGAACAAATGAAGGATGTTGTAGTGACCAAGACCATCAAGATACCCGGCCCAGATCATCCGATTAGCATCGAGCGCAATCCCAGGCGCGTCGTCGTGTCTCTGGCAGGCAAGACGATCGCCGATACGACCAATGCGTTGATCCTGCGCGAGGCCAACTATCCCGCTGTCCAATATATTCCGCGTAAAGACGTCGACATGAGCGCGCTCCTTCGCTCTCAAACGACGAGCTATTTCCCTTCAAGGGTGACGCGTCTTATTTCGACATACCGGCAGGCGGCGAGCGTTCGGTCGACGCAATTTGGACGTACGAGACGTCCTATGACGCCGTCGCCGAGATCCAAGAGTATCTCGCTTTCTATCCCGACCGCGTAGACGCGATTGAGGAATGTTATTGATCCGAGGGCCTGCGTTGACCGTGGGGCGGCGCAGGCGAACTCTGGTTATCCCCCGATCGCGCCGGGGATTAATCAAGCTGTCGTTGATCTCCACCACGCAGGACGTCGTCCAAGGCGCGGTCGAGTGAAGCTTCTGGGCAGAAAACTTGACGATTGTCGCCAAGCTCTACCTGTGAGGCGGTAGCCACGGATACTCAGTCAACGGTTACTCACCTATTCGCGCGGAGCTCACGCACCCCGCGACCCGGGCGACGGCGGAGCAGCGGGCGGAGCGTCGCGCCATCGACATACCGCCCGCGCCTTCGAGCAGCTGGTCGCGCTGGGAGACGTGGCCGCGGCTTCGCCTTCGTGAAGTCTCAGCCGTTCAAGCCGGTGGCCGGATGTTACGGCGTTCCTGAAAGCCGACCGGCAGCTTGCTACCAGATCCAGCGTGTCCGTGGCGCGGCGGATTAGCCTTTACCCAATCGCCAAATGACAATTTGCCCTGATCCCTCCAAGCGAGGCTCTTAAATTGGCCCTAGCGCCAACCGTAGGCGGACAAATCCCTGGTCAAGTCGGCGTAATGGTCTGCGAAATAGCCTCGCGCATCTGAGCCCTTCGGAACCGGGCTGGGCAAAGCGAGAAGAAATGATGCGTAGTTCTTTTCCCCGATTGGCAATCGCGCGGCATCGGCGCTGTCGATCGACCAAAAGGCAAGCACGATGCCGGCCGGCATCAATCTCACTCTGCCAATTATCCAGCGTATCAAACTTGCCAGACATATATTCGAGGTAATGGCCAAGCTCATGAGCGACTAGAAGCCCATTGAATATTTCATTCCACACGGCTTCTGGGGAAAGCCCGAGCGTCCGGCCTTTGCCCCACCTTCCACCGCAGCTTTCACAGCAGGATCGAGCTTTGACCAGCGCGAGATATGGACGGCGTGGTCGCCATTGTCATAGTGGATCCCGTCATTGGGCGCATCGGCAATGATGCTTGGCAGGTAGGTAGGCGTTACCCCGCATTTCTGGACCGCGGCGACAAAGCGATCTCGAACAGCACTGCTACGCAGCATCACCCGATCTTGAACAACGGGCAGCATGTCGAGCAAGCGCCGTCGGGCAACTTCGTGAGGCTCGGGCGGGAGTTTCTGTCGGACCCGAAAGTTCGCGGCAACGCCGGCGAACGTCGTTGTTTGGTCGACCCTAGCCGAACGCCATTGGGACTTTTGTGCTATTCCCAATTGGCTCTTCAAACGTTAGCGTCAGGCGTGAGCAGACATTTGCGCTCTGTGGTCTCGTTTCCAGAATAGAGGCGAGTGAGGCCGCACGTTGCGCGTCGAGGTTCAGAAGGATGTGCCAGAGAGGCGGGCCAAGTGAGCCGATAGCAGCGTACTTGATTTGACCCCCTCCCCCCTAGGGGGTAGGGTACGTCATGTCGCACGCGTCCGATCCCGAAGTCCGCCGAGGCCTGACCCAAGCTCAGGGCCATATCGCCTCGATCCTCACGATGTTAACCGATGGTCGATCGTGCCTGGATCTGGCGCAGCAACTTCAGGCGGTCGAGAGCACGATCCGAACCGTCAAGCGCGCGCTGATCCATGATCATATGGAGCACTGCATCGCCGATGCTGTCGCGACCGAAGGCATGAGCGCCGACCAGGCGCTGCGCGAATTCAAGTCGCTCACCAAATATCTCTGAAGGAACCTTGAGTGCCCTCGCTTCCCGAGCTTCTCGCCGGCGGTCACCCCTGGCTCTACATCCCAGCAGCGATCCTGTTGGGCGGGCTGCACGGGTTGGAGCCAGGTCACTCCAAGACGATGATGGCGGCGTTCATCATCGCGGTGCGCGGGACGGTCGTCCAAGCGGTGCTGCTTGGCCTGTCCGCGGCGATCTCCCATTCGCTCGTCGTGTGGATTGTGGCGCTCGGCGGCCAGTATCTTGGGCGCAATCTCAACGCCGAGACCAGCGAGCCTTATCTGCAAATCGCATCGGCGGTGATCGTGCTCAGCGTCGGACTGTGGATAATCTGGCGAACGCGACGAGAGGCAATCGCCGAGGCGGGCCATAGTCACGACCACGATCATGCACACGGCCATGATCACGCGCACGCCGATGTTCGACGGATCGACACCGGTCACGGGCAAGTCGCCCTTGAGGTGTTCGAGGACGGCCTGCCACCGCGCTGGCGGCTTCGCTCGGAGCGCGGCCGGCGCTGGCAGGCCGAGGATGTCACCGTCTTTACCGAGCGCCCGGACCGATCGCGCCAAGCGTTCGCTTTCACCGACCGCGGCGACTATCTCGAGAGCGTGGACGAAATCCCCGAGCCGCACGCCTTTACGGCTCGGCTAAGTCTCGGTCATGCCGGCCACAGCCACGACTATGACCTGGAGTTCGCCGAGGATCACGATCACGGGGGGGATGGCGTGAAGCTCGACGACGGCAGCTATATGGACGCGCACGAACGTGCGCATGCCGGCGATATTGAGCGGCGCTTTGCCGGGCGGAGCGTCTCGACCGGGCAGATCGTCCTGTTCGGATTGACCGGCGGCCTGATCCCGTGCCCGGCGGCGATCACCGTGCTGCTGCTCTGTCTTCAGCTCAAGCAGTTTGCGCTCGGCCTTGTGCTTGTGCTCTCGTTCAGCATCGGCCTTGCGATCACAATGGTGCTGGTCGGGGTCGCCGCGTCGCTCAGCGTTCGCCATATCCAGAAGCGCTGGTCGGGCTTCAACACGTTCGCGCGCCGTGCGCCTTATGCCTCTGGCGGGCTGATGCTGGTAATCGCGCTCTACATGGGCGTATCGGGCTGGATCGGACTGACCGGCGGACACCTCCCACAGGTCTAGGCGAGATCAGGAAACGCGCAGGACCCACAAGGCGGCTGGTGCGCCGCCGCGAGCGGGTGCAGCGACAAACAATGTTTTGAGTTCTGGCACGAACAAACCAGTGCGAGCGCCGGCAGCCGTCGAGACGCGCACCTGCTCAGCGTTCGCGTCGGTCGTGGACGACACGTCGACATGACCCGCGCCGCAGATGAGCAAAAGCCGGTCGCCGTCGATGAACAGGTCATCCGCGTCGCCGCAGGCGGAACGGGTCGAGATCACTGCGCCCCTAGCGGCATCGCGGACCTGAAGGGTCGCCGGAAGCCTGTAGGCGAGCGCGAACCATCGGCCGCTCGGATCGATAACGAGCGGGAAGTTCAACTGGCGCACGCCCGTCGACCACGACGCGGTGACCCTGCCTGCATCGAGATCCGCCGTGACGATCGAGCTACGGTCAGGAATATTGATTAGCACCTTGCTGCCGAGCAGCCGGAAGCCTTCGGGATGGCCCGCCAGCTTGAGCGTGCTGAGCACGCGGTGTGTCGCCGGATCGATCACCGCGAGCGCACCCGAGCCATAGCCGATGATGACGTGGCCGTTGCGTGCATCGATCCGCACATTGTCGGCGTCGTCGGCGAGATGCAGCGTGGCGACCTCATGCCGGTCGACGGCGGCGTAGAAGTGGACCCATCCATCGCCGCACGCGACGACGACCTGCCCATCGTCCAGAAACGCAACGCCTTGCGGCTCGTGCAGACCGGCGATCCGCCCCGCTACCTTGCCAGAGGCGAGATCCACTGCATCGACCATGCCATTGCCATATTCGGCAACAAACAGCAGATTGTCGGGCAGGTCGATCGCGAGATGGTCGATCCGTCCCGCGACATCCGGCAGCGCAATCTTTCGTTCGAGACGTAGCGGCGATGCAGGGTCGCCGGGCGAGATCGAACGAGGGGATGCATGGCAAGCGGTCGCGCAAAGCGTCGCGAGCGCCGCGATGATCCGAAGGGCGCCTGCCATCGTCGGCCTCATGCAGCCTTGGCGAACCGTGTGTCGGCCCAGGTCCAGTTCACCGCGGCCATGAAGGCATCGACATAGGCGGCGGCCTTGGCGCCATAGTCCATCGCGTAGGCATGCTCATACATGTCGAGCGCCAAGACCGGAGTGCTGCCGGCGAGCGTCATGGTGTGGTCGGCCGCCCATTGATTGACGAGGCGGTTGTCGCGGTGGCTGTAGGTGAGCAGTACCCAGCCTGAGCCCCCGCCAAGCGCCTTGCCCATCGCAGCGAACTCGGTCCGCCAGCGCGCATCACTGCCAAAGTCGCGCTCGATCGCAGCAGCAAGCGCCTTACCCGGCCGGGTCGGCGCGCCGAGGCCCGAGAAATACAGCTCGTGCAGGATCATCGAGTTCCAGGCGATCAGTTCCTCGCGTTTGAGACCGTTGATGGTGAACACCGCCGCCGTCGCGGGATCGAGCGCAGCAAACTGGCCGGAAATCGCGCCAAGCCGCTTCACTGCGCCCACATAATTGTTGTCGTGATGGCTAACGAGCAGTTTCTCCGAGAGGCCAGTGACCGCCCTCGGATCAAAGGGCAACGGCAATGGCTGGGGCACGAAGCTCGGACCGGCCGCCGGACCAGCGGCACTTGCCGCCATGGGAGCAAGCGCCGACGCGCCCACCGACAACACGGCTCCGGCGGCGAGCAGGTTACGGCGATCGATCAGGGCATCGGTCATGTCATTCTCCACGAGGCGAAGTAAGATTGGGCTAGAGTTTTGGTCACCCGACAACGCCGATCAGGTTCAAGGCAATGCCGACAACCGACGCCGCGCCGAGCGTGGTGAAGATGCCGGTCTTCAGCCGGAACACAGCCAGTACCGCCAGTGCCGAGATTGCCAGCGCCCAGGGATCGACGCTGGCAAGCACCGGCATATCGAAGCGGAACGGTCCGGCCGCGACCGGCAATACGGTGTGGAAGATGGTATGGATCGCAAACCAGATCGCGAGATTGAGCACCACGCCGACCACTGCCGCCGTGATCGCCGACAATGCGCCCGACAGAGCTTTGTTGCCGCGCATCCGCTCGATGAACGGCGCGCCGAGGAAGATCCACAAGAAGCAGGGAATGAACGTCACCCAGGTCGCGAGCAGCCCACCGAGCGTTCCCGCGACGAGCGGCGACAGCATGCCGGGATGGCGATAAGCGCCCATGAAACCAACGAACTGCAGCACCATGATCAGCGGCCCCGGGGTCGTCTCAGCCATGCCGAGTCCGTCAAGCATCTCCTTCGCGGAAAGCCAGTGATAGCTCTCGACCGCCTGCTGCGCGACATAGGCGAGCACCGCATAGGCCCCGCCGAATGTCACCACCGCCATCGTCGAGAAGAAGGTCGCGATCTGGGTGAAGACGTTGCCCTGACCGAGCAGCAGTAGCAGCGCGATCACAGGCGCAAGCCAGAGCACGAGCCACACGGCGGTCTGGCGCAGCGTCTGGCCGATCGTCGGCCTGGCATGGGCCGGGAGTTCCTCACCGAGCACGGTATCGGCGTCGGCGACGTGCAGGCCCTTACTCGCACCGTGTCCACCACCCGCCTGAAAAGCCGGCAAACCGGCGCGGCCGCCGAAATAGCCGATCAACCCCGCTCCCAGCACGATCACCGGGAACGGCACGTTGAAAAAGAAGATTAGCAGGAACGCGACCGCTGCCAGTCCACGCATGACGCCGTTCTTGAGCGCCCGCCCGCCGATCCGCACGACCGCTTGCAGCACGACCGCAAGCACCGCGCATTTGAGGCCGAAGAACAGGCCCGCGACCAATCCGACATGCCCATAAAGAGCATAGATCCAGCTCAGCGCCATGATCGAGATCGCGCCGGGCAGCACGAACAGGCCGCCGGCGACGATGCCGCCCTTCGTGCGGTGCATCAGCCAGCCGATATAGGTCGCGAGTTGCTGCGCCTCGGGGCCTGGGAGCAGCATGCAGTAGTTGAGTGCATGCAGAAATCGGTGCTCACCGATCCAGCGTTTTTCCTCGACAAGGATGCGGTGCATCACCGCGATCTGCCCCGCGGGGCCGCCGAACGACAACGCGGCAATGCGCAGCCAGACCCAGAAGGCGTCGGCGAGCGGCACGGGTTCTGGACGCGCCAGGCTTGGCGCGCCGCCCAATATGGCGGTGCTCATGCCGATGTCTTGTCGCGGGTGGCCTTGGGCTGATGCGACACCCAGTCATGGGTTTCCTGGGTCGCATCGCGGCACCAGCGGTACAGCGCGTCATAGACCAGCATCCCGGCGTCGAGTTGCGCGAGGTCGTCGGAGAACATCCGCGACAGTCCCAGCGACATCGCCAATAGCCCCGCGGCCTCGGGCACGAGATCGGGCCGCCCGGTGTCCGCGCCGCGCACGATCGGCGCGAGCCGCGCGAGTCCCGGCAGCGCGACCAGGCCCAGCCGCTCGACCATTATGTCGAACGTGCAGCGCTCGCCGTCATGGCTCCACACCACGCCATCGCTCTCAACGTCGAACGGCGCCGCACCGAACCGCTCGGCAACGCCGGCAACTTCCGAGGGACTAACGAACAGAAAGACCGCGCCGGGATCGACGAAGCGTCGGATCAACCAGGGACAAGCGATGCGATCGACCTTGGGCCGCGTGCGCGTGACCCACACGGTGCGATCCTCGGCGTCGCGTGGCGGCAGCATCGCTTCGGGCACCATCGGCAATCCGGCCTTCGCCCAACCGACCACACCGGCGTCGAGGATTTCGGCGAAAACGCCCTCGTGGCGTAGCCACGCGGCAACCCCCTCGCTCAGCTTCTGCCCGCGCTGACAAACAACCACGACGGTGCGGCTTAGGAACGCTCGTCCCCACACCGTAACGTCGGCGTGGCCGCGACGCATTGCGCCTGGAATGAGACGCGGATCAGCGGCGAAATCATCGGCCGTCCGTATGTCGATGATAGCAGGGCAGTTCGGCGTGCCGATCAGGCGAGCAAGTTTATCCGGTGTTATCGCATTTATCGCGGGCATGGTGCGTCCTTCGAAGAAGTCGGGACGCGATACTTCAGCCTGTCGCCTCGTGGGGAAATCGCCGACCCCATAACAATATTGAGCAACGCGCTGCACAGGATGTCAACCGCCGATCTCTGGGCGCAGCGTAAAAGGCGGCTTCTGATTGCCTCTTCTATCCGAGCTTGTCGCGAGTTCGCTTCTCAGCCTTCGCCGCAGCGCTTGCTGGAACGGCAGGCTATTGCTCATGCAGTCGTTCGCAGCACGACTGCCGAATGTAGCGGTTCCCTCGACGCGGGCACGGATCATCGCCCTGGATTGGGTAGTATCGCAGGTCAGCTAACTGAGGGCATTACGATCGAGCCACGGGATTGTCGTTGAGAGCTGATGACAGTTTCATGGGGTCGCCCCCCAGCGGATTTGGGCAAGGTTAACGCCGTCAGATGTTAAAAATCTAGCGCTAATCGAGCCTGGTCCGCTCAAACTCTCAGTCAGCGCCCTGCTGGAATCGGGCAGTGCACGGGACTCATGCTTGACCGCGTGAGGAAGTAAGCCGGCGACGCGCGGAGTTACTTTTCGCAGGGAGCGCTCAGCCATTCGCTCGGCAGTGTCAGGAGATCCCATCCTGTCAGATACCAGTGCGACGCCAACCGAACCCGACGAGCGAATTGCCATCATCGAGGACAATCTGCGAGATTTCGTGGAACAGGCCGCCGCCTCTTCCGGCAGCAATGGCGAAGATCGGACCGCAGATCGCATCGCCGAGCCGCAACACGAACTCGACTCGCTGAAGAAGGAACGCGACGCGCTCCTCTGAGGGGCGGAAGCTCGGGCCGCCGTCTCGTCCTGACGGGAATCCCTTTGAATTCGCGCGGTTAACCGGCGATATCGAGCGTCAAAAAAATTGCGCGCGAGCCGCCGCCTCAAGGGGTTTAGCCCTTCAGCCGCGGGCTCGCTCCACCGGCTGGACCCCGATACGATCGAGCCGCCCGTCGCGAATGATCGTCAGGGTCACCGGACGTCCGACGCGTTCGCCACCGAGCTGGCGAACAAGGTCATCGGTGCCCGCGACCGCGTCGTCATCAAGCTTTATCACGATGTCACGCGCCTTGAGCCCGGCATGATCGGCGGGTGAGCTCGGTTCGATCCGGGTGAGGCGAACGCCCCGACCCGCAGCGCCGGTCACCAGCGACAGGCGGCGCGGCAGCTCGATGGTCTGGCCGGCAATCCCGAGATGCGCGCGCCGCACCCGACCATGCAGGATGATTTCGCCGATCGTGAACAGGGCGGTGTTGCTCGAGACGGCGAAACACAGATTCTGGGCACCCCCAATCATTGCCGTGTTGACGCCCACCACGTCGCCATTTCCGGCGACCAGCGGGCCGCCGGAATTGCCGGGGTTGAGAGCGGCGTCGGTTTGAATCACGTCGTCGATCAACCGGCCATTCTGCGAGCGGAGCGAACGGCCGAGCGCCGACACAACACCCGCGGTGACCGTCGCGTCAAATCCGAGAGGATTGCCGATCGCGACGACGAGTTGGCCCCTTTTGAGGGTGCTTGCATCGCCAAGCGTGGCGACAGCGGTGCCGCGCGGGACGTCGGCACGAAGCAGAGCGAGGTCGGTGTCCGGATCATCTCCGACGACACGGGCCTCGATATCGTTGCCATCGCTCAAGGTCAGCCGCAGCTGACGCGCACCGGATACGACATGGCTGTTGGTAACGACCAGACCGTCGTGCGCGATCACGAACCCCGAGCCGCTGCCGCCGCCGCGCGCGCGGCGATTTTCGACGCGAACGACCGCCGGCCCGACCTTCTCCGCGACGTTCGAGACGATGCGCGAATAGGCATCGAGCGGCTCCTCTTGTGTGGCGCCTTCCAGACGTTTGAGGGTCTCGATCATCACTGAACTCCTAGAGGTGTATGACGCCGAGCCGCGCGGCATGGGCCACGGCATCCGTTCGACCCGTGGCATCGAGCTTGTCGATCACGCGGGCGACGTGGAACTTGGCCGTGTCGGGCGCGATTCCGAGCCTCACGGCAATTTCCTTGTTTGAGAGGCCCTCGGCCAGAAGTGACACGACTTCCCGCTCCCTACCCGAGAGCGGCTGAGTCAAGGTCTCTGGCGCGGCCACGCTCGACAGAACGAGTTCAGCCCCGGCGCCCGCACGAACGATCCGAATGCCGGCCACGTCTGCAAGCAGCGCCGCGAGACGATCGGCAAGCGCCGGGTCCTCGACACGTATCGCGATCGACAAGGGATCCGCGCCAGGCTCGCTCATGCAGCAGGTCGATCGCCGATGACGATCGAGGCCTCTACAGCCACGCCACCGCGTCTGACAGTGAGCGCAACCGAAGTGCCGATGCTGGCTGGCCCAAGCGAACGGAGCATTCGAACGACCGATCCAACCGGGCGGCCCGCCCAGGTGGTGATCACATCGCCCTGATGAAGGCCAGCGGTCCGAGCCGGCCCCTGCTCGTCGATCGCCATGATCATGCCGCCGACTTCCCCATCCCCGGTCGAAACCTCGCGTAGCCCGATACCGAGATAGCCACGCGGAATCCGTCCGTGTTCCAATAACAGTGTAGCGACGCGGTCGATCGTCTCGCCTGGTATTACTAGCGGTCGTCCCCGCGGCCCTTGCACCGTCATGCCGATAACATCCCCGTTGGCGCCCACAGCGAGACCGCCCTGCCCGCGCGAACGGAGGCGAAGGCCGAGATCAATGCGTGCCGAGATGTCGCCGCCACGCATCGACCGCCACCGTCCCTCGACCGCCGCGACGGGGCCGAACGCAACCAGCGGCACGCTGTTCGCCGCACCGACGGCGAGTACCAGCGAGCCCGGCCGGGCCGTAGTCTTCGCAAAGGAGACCGGCGCCGTGGTGATGCTCTCTACGCGCAACAAGGCGATGTCGGTGGTCGGATCGCGGCCAACCAGGGTCGCGGGATGAACGCTGCCGTCAGACAGCTCAATTTCGATCGTGCCTTCCTCGGCCAGGGTTTCATCCGCCGTCACGATCAGTTTGTCCCGCCAGACAAAACCGCTGGCGAGCGAACGGTGCGAGGCGACTTCGACCACCGACGGTGCGGTGGCGGCGACAAGGTCGGCAAGAGCACCGGAAAAGTCGGCAAGAGGCGTGGTGGGATCTGACATTGGGGGAAGCTCCTTCCCCCTTGATGTGCGATCACTGTGCTCCATCCGCCAGCTACCCGGTCGGGTAGGTGGCGTGCATCTCCATCGGTCACCCAGACGTGCGGCGCCGATCGCGTTCGGGTCAGACGCACGCACCCTGTTTTTGTCGCGGGACGACGGCGCCGCCCTCCACTATCTGGCTACCAGTCTCGGACGTTTGCGGCCGTCACCCGCGATATCGAAACCAGTGGGCGATGAGGTCTTCCCAGAGGATGGCGGACGATCCGGGTGGGGGCGTGCCGGGCCATCCGTGCAAACCAACCTGGATTTGTTGCAAAGCGCTGATCGCAATCGGCGGGACATCCGCCGCAACGCGGTCGGTACTGGCCGTCATGGAACGCTTGTGTCGGTCAATTCGGAGGTCGAGCGAAGACCGGGCGATCGCCAGAACGCGATCGTCGAGCCGATCGGCCACCGCATCAATCATCGCCGAGAGTCGGTTAAGGGCCACAGGATGCGTGTTCGCGGTGCCTCCGAGACGCAGTTCCAAGGCCGTGAACATGTCGAGTGGCGGCACCAAATATTCGGACGCCACTGCGCGCTCGCGTCCCCGAAGCGTGTCCGCCACGTAGCGATCCGCCGCGAATTCCAGCGCCTTGTCCGTGTTCATGTCTTCCGCGACCGCAAGGGCAGGTGCTGAAAAGGACAAGCCAGCTGCGTCGAGTCGCAGATGCCCGAGACGAATGTGGCCGATTTCATGGACGACAGCGAACCACACCGAGCGGACGAACAAGAGGAAGAGGCGCTCCTTGCTCGCTTGCGAAAGCGCCGCCCCGGGGCGCGGAAGCGGCACGCCGCTCGACGCATAGTGATCAAGGGCGCAGGATGCGCCGAAGATCAGTGTGGCGAAATTGTCGGCAAGGCCGCCTTCGATCATCGGCAGTCGGCCGTCGGTCTCCAACCGGGTATGAAGTTGATAACCGAGCTCGGTCAGTTCGAGGTGGAACATGATTGCCCGGATCAGGCCCGTGTGGATCACGACAGCCGCATCTTCGCCGGGGATGCTCACAGCGCAGGCGTTGCACAGGTCGCTGTCGATCAAGATGAGTCGGATATCTGCCGCGCCCACGATAAATTCAGGTGCCGCCATCTTTGCCAAGCTGCTCATAGCGGTTCGCAGGATCGCGCCGCCCCGGTCGTCGATGATCGATCGCTGTCGCCCTTGCCGGCACGTCTGCCGAATGCGCTCAAACTCGGGCGATGGCGACGGGAGCCCGCTCATAGCGACGCTGTCCAGCGACGCGAGGATCAGAGCAGGTGAGACGGGATCCGTCATTTCAGCCGACACGCCGGCGTCGAATGGGCCGGTCAACGCGCCCCATTGAGCTCGCCGTCTTGTGATCCCTCGACCCACCACTCGCTGACGATACGGCTGAAGTAGCGACCGAGGTCCAGATCGATCGATATCGTCTCCGCAGGCTCCACCAGTTTGTAGAGCGCCGCCAGCCTTTCTACCGACAACAGCAACGCGGCAGGCGCCGTCTTGCCGGCGCCAAGGGTGCGACGGGCTCGGCCACGTGTGAAGTCTTCTCGACTGCTCGCGATGAAGGGTTCGAGTTCGCGCGCAGCCTCCTCGCCTTCGACGTTCCTCAGCGTGTCGGCAAACCATTGCAAGCGATTGGGCGCGAGCGGATGGCGCTGGGAGCCGCCGAGCCAGAGTTCTTGCAAGGCGATGAGCTGAAGCGATCGCAGCGCGAAACTTCCTGCCTGCCATCGATATTCGTCCTTGAGGCTCTCCAGGACATACGTGTCCGCCTGGAATTCCTGCTGCTTGTAGAGGTCGATCTCTTCCTCAACCGGAAGATTGGGTACGAGCAACGGCGGGGCATGCCCGGTGGCGGACTCATGCCCGAACTCGATATGGCCGAGCTCGTGCATCGCGACGAACCACATCGCCTTGGAAAAGGCGATAAAGACGGACGATTGGTCGGCCGGCGTTAAATGGATGCCCAGCCAGGGAAGTGCTGCTTCGCCATCCAGATAGGCCCCGAGCAGTTGAACGGAATCGCCGACAAGCGCTTTCAACTCCCGTTCGTCGCATCCGATGCCGGCCAGGCCCTCGCCATCGAGCGCGAGCAGCACGTCAGCGAGTTCGTCGAGCTCGAGATAGAAGATCGTCGCTCGTATCAGTCCCCGGTAGATCAGGATATGTGGCTCGGGCTTCGAAAATACGGTCGATGCATTGCAGACCTCGACATTCACCGCGATCATCGGGACCGCAGCGAGGCGTTTCGCGATCTCTGGGCGGAGCGCCGTCTCGAGCGGCGAGAAGCTCGCCGCGAGAAGCTCTGTCCCAAGGCGATCGACCAATGACTGGCCCGAAGCCGCGCCTTTCCGAGCGCTGGCTATCAGGCGGCTTTGATACTCGGCGAGACCCGACACATCGAGCGCAGCGAGCGATCGGAGAAGTACGTCGCCATCAAGGTCCATGGCGGCCACTATGCCCGTTGCCGCGCGACCGGTACAGCATAGGATGGCGAGCGAGGGTCGGTCATGGCGCGCGTCGTTCGCCCACTGGACGGACGCGGAACTGGCAAGGGGAGATGAGATGTCGCAAAAGTCGGCCGACGCCAAAGATTATGAGGCGTTCGTATCGGCGACGATTGGCGAGTTCGCCGAGTTCAGGGGAGCCGTGATCCACCGCAATCGCCGGTTTGACGGTGTACGCCAGCCCGGCCGATACGAGATCGATATCGCCGTGGAGCACAACCTGTTCGGGAGGTTGACGCTGTTCTATCTTATCGAGTGCAAGCACCTCACCCGCCCGGTTGATCGTCCCGAGGTTCAAAAGCTCGCCCAGACCCGGGACGCGCTTTCCGCCCATAAGGGGATCATTGTGTCTGCGAGCGGATTCTCCGCGGAGGCGACGCTTGTGGCGGAGAATCTGGGGATCGCCTTGTGGACGCTCACCCCAAATCAGTTTCTGGTGGTGCGGGGACTGTCGAACGTCAGCGATCGGGAGTTGCAGCTGGGCCGGTTTCGACAATTCGTCACTGCGCTGTTCTGTGCACCGAGCACGGAGTCAAGGAACGAGCGGCTCATGGAGTTCGACAGCGCCGCGGATGGATCGCTTTCCTTTCTGTCAGGCATGTCGACGAGTCCAGATCTGCTCGAGCCGGGCGTCGATCCCCGGACGGCGCGACATGGTTTGATTCTTCACATCCTGGAGACCATCGGTGCGCGGCGACAGGACGAAGCTGATGCCGCTGCCATCGCCGAAATTATCGTGCGAGAGGCGATGGCGAACGCCTTTCCCGGAACGTTCGATCAGCTGTTAGCGCGGTACGCGGGTCGCTGAGGGCTGCGCGACCCGGGCCGAGCCCTCTCCTGTCTTGGCCGGGTCGCGGACGGCGCTTAACGCACATTTTCCCGCAGGCTGTGGCGCCCTTTGCGAGCTTAACGCTTCCAGCGCGCTTCTTGCCTCGCGCCGGTAGCGTGTGCCTGATTGATGACTCCGACAGACGGCTACTCTGCCGACGACGCTAATGACTAGTCGTGGCGGAATTCAGGGTCGAAGCGACGGCATTTCGGACGACGAACCATGTCGCGAACTGTTCGAAATCACGCGAAGCCATCAGATCAGCGATTTTGGATTGGAGAAACGCGGCGACGTCTTCGCCGTGCTCTGCGATAAGCGCACGGTCGGTCTGAAAGGTCGAACCGGCTCGCCAGAGCGGGCAATGGGCCGCAGCGGATCCGGGCTCGTCGCCGTAAAGATCCGATATAAACTTCATATAAGTCACAATTCGGTGCGCCGGCACCCGAGGCCGGCTCACGATCTTTCGAAACTGCCAGCCGGTCATGCCGATCATGGAACGCCAAGAATTTCCTTCGACTGCGCCGGATAGGATTGAAGAAGAGCCCGGCTGAGGTCGGCTGCGACGGCCTCGGGCGTTCCCTTGCGCGTACCCGCCTCACGGACGGTGACGGCAACGCCATCCCACACGATGCCGGACCCACCGCGCTTGCGGATGCGCATCTCTAACCGGGTACGCTGGAGGCTCGTCAACCGGGACCCCCCGTTCGAGAGAGGAATGGCGACGCCTGCCCCCATAGCCATAGGTGCTTCGCTCCGGGTCTTGGCTACCCCCGTCCCGACGTCGACACGGCTCATCACCAATTCGAGCACGGCTGCCGAGTGCCCCGGAGCGTTGATAACGGTGAAGCCCCTGGCCGTGAACGCTGCCGTCGCCGCCTCGACGAATGCAGGCATAGAGGCGTCACCGCTCGCATCGGCGGCGCCGGACTCGATTGAAATAGTGCCGCCGATCGGAGGCAGGCCGGCTTCCACCGCGCCTGCGCTCGTCGCTACCGATGCTAATGCGACCGCTGCGATCCATCCCAAGCGTTTTTTCATCCATACCCTCTAGCTCGCGCTCGCGGGCCGCGCCAGCGGGCGCATAGCGATGTCGAGCGCTCAATGGCTGCGCCTTCTGCATCTGCACCACCGCGCTGAGGTACGCCGACGACCCCGAGACGCGGCTGTACAGGTTGGACAGGTGTCGTAGATCGCGGCTTCTCTCAGCGCGCAACGCGCTGCGCTTGGTTGGGCCGAAGCGCTGACACGACTGTCACAGCGCCGATGCCGACCATCGGCGCTATTGCCGCCCGCCGCCGGTACCGTCACGAGCGCCTATGGGGTTAGCGGCCATGTCGAGCGTCGCCGATTTCGATCTGGCAGTCGTGTTGCTTTGAGCAGGTTCGAGACTGCGCTGCCGAACTTTTTATTTAACGGCGCGATCCGTTGATGAGACGCGCTCGCGTTCACGATGCCATGACCGCACAAGAGCAGCGCGCCATAAGTCGGCGTCGGTCCGCCGCCGCAGGCTTGTATGGCTTCAGGGGGTCCGTCGCGATAGCAGGCGGCGACGACAGTGACATTCGACGGCCGCCGTTACGCCTGCGCACCAAATATCCTGACCGCTGAGGACGCGCGCCAATCCGTCAACGCCGCTTTCGCCCGATTCCGAAATACCTGCATTCCGGGGATTACGCTGGTCGCGTTTGCACAGCATGTGCATCGGCCGGGTAGCGGCGTCATGCCCAGGGAGCGCCGCACCAGGCGGCCGGCTTCCAAGTCATCGCTGACCGCCACCTCCAGCGCGAGCGCGATGTCCAAGCCTTCCAGCGCAGCGCAGCGCAGCGCAGCGCAATGCATCTGCTTCCACTCGCAGACCGAGAGCCACTCCGGTTGCCCTTGGGCGGCCCCGAGCGTGACGCACCCGCCACCTCGACCATCACGAGGTGGGAACCAGGGTTCGCAATCGTATAAACCCGGGCGATTGAGGCCGGCGGCGGCGGGGACGTGGGTCGCCACGCTATGCCGCCGACCGGCTACCCGTTCAGTCGATGGTCGGCGCCCATGGCCGAATATCCTGATCGCCGAAAATCTGCGCTCGCGGCAGGTCGAAGATGAAATATGGGTTGAGCATCGGCGGTGCGCCCACAGCATCCAACCGAGCCTGCTGATCATCGCTGAACGTGATGTCGAGCGCATCGATGTTTTCCCGCAATTGCTCCGGTCGGCTCGCCCCGACCAAGACGGATGAGACCCCGCCTCGCGCCGCAACCCACGCGAGCGCAACCTGCGCCATCGGCCGCCCGATCTCGGAGGCGACCGCGCGCAGTTCGTCCACCACGTCGAAATTCTTTTCGGTGAACAAGAGACCGCCAAACGGGTTGTCGCCGTTGAGCCGGCCGTCACTCCCGCTGGTCGTCGGCGCGCCGGCGCGATTGGGAAGGCTGCCGGCCGGGCCGGCATCGGCGATCTTCCCGCGACCGTATTTTCCCGTCAGCATCCCCGCGCCCAACGGGCTCCAGGCAACCAAGCCCAGCCCGAGCGCCCTCCCCGCCGGAACCACATCGAGTTCGACCCCGCGATCAATCAGCGAATAGGAATATTGCAGGCCGATGGGCTCGGGCAAGCCATGCGCGCGCGCCAGCGTCGCGATCTGTGCGGCATACCATGCCGGCGCATTGGAGAATCCATAATATAGGATATCCCCCCGTCGCACCGCATCGCTCAGCGCGCGCAGCACTTCTGCCCGCGGGGTCGTGCGATCCCAAACATGCGTCCAATACATATCGATAAAGTCCGTGCCGAGCCGGCGTAGCGAGCCTTCGATCCCATCGCGGATGTTGCGCGCAGAATTCCCTCCGGCAAGCGGCGTGCCCTGGGTTCGGGGGAAGCCTGATTTGGTCGCGATCACCATCCGGTCGCGATTGCCACGCTCGGCGATGAAGCGGCCGAGCATCTCCTCGCTCTGTCCGCCCGAGTAGACGTCCGCGGTGTCGGCGAAATTGCCGCCGGCCTCGACATAGGCGTCGAAGATCGCGCGCGACGTCGTTTCGTCAGCGCCCCACCGGCCGGCGCCGAAGGTCATTGTACCGAGCGCCAGCGGGCTGACCGCCAGGCCCGAGCGTCCGAGCGTACGGTAGGTCGTGAGGGTCATAGCTTCAGCTCCTTGAAAATCCGACCTGAAGATAGACCTTGTCGGCGCCGAGATTAGCCGCCATTCGCGACAAGGGCTTGTGAAGGATATGCAGCAATGAAGCGCGGCGATCTGGACGATCTGGCCGCTTTCGCGGCGGTCGCACGGGCACGCAGCTTTACTCGAGCCGCTGCGGAACTTGGCCTGTCACCCTCCGCACTCAGCCACGCGATGCGCAGCCTGGAACAGCGTCTGGGCGTGCGCCTACTCGCCCGCACGACGCGCAGCGTCGCCCCGACGGCGGCGGGCGATCGTCTGCTGCGCTCGCTCGACCCTGCCCTGGCGGAGGTGGCGCGCGGCTTGTCTGCCCTGGCCGACTGGCGCGGCGTGCCGTCGGGTGCGATCCGGCTGACCACGTTCGGCTATGCCGCGCGCACGGTGCTGGCCCCCGTCCTGCCCCGCTTCCTGCGTGAGCATCCCGACATTTCGGTCGAGGTCATAGTTGACGACCGGCTGGTAGATTTGGTGGCGGGCGGCTTTGATGCGGGCATCCGGTTGGGTGAGACGATCGACCGGGACATGGTGGCAGTGCCGGTCGGCCCGGAATTGCGCACGCTGGTGGTCGGCACCCCGGACTATTTCGCGACCCGGCCGCGGCCGATGGTCCCCGCCGATTTGGAAGCCCATAATTGCATCAACTATCGGCTGCTCGGCGGCGGTGGTCTGCTGCCCTGGGAGTTCGAACGCGACGGCCGCGAGATAAAGTTTCGTCCAAATGGCCAGCTCATCGTGAACGACGAGTTGCTGGCGGCCGTCGCCGTGCGCGCCGGGGCGGGCCTCGGGTATATGCTGGCGCACGATGTGGCCGAAGAGATCGCAGATGGTCGGTTGATCCAAGTGCTTGATACATGGTGCCCACCATTCCCCGGCTGCTATCTCTATTATCCGAGCCGACAGGTCATGTCGGCGTTGCGCGTGCTGATCGACGCGCTCCGCTGGACACCTGGCGCCCCCTGATCTTGCGGACCGCCTCGATCCGATTACCCGGATTCCGGCGCGGGATTTCGCTTCCTCGCTTCTGACACCCATTCATGTTTCGAGGCCAAGACCGGTCTCCGATACCGACCACCCTTCCGAAATCGAGTGGTCGGTTTCGGGCAGATTTAGAACTACGCCGCGGTGCCGCCACGGATCAGCCGAAGCCAGTTTCCGTGAGCGAAGCCTGTCTTATCACTACCGTCCAACCCGCATTCCGCCAGGAACCGGCGTGCGTCTCCGCCTGGACGGTATTGGTACGGAAAATCCGTCGAGAACAGCAGCCGATCCGCCCCTACAACGGCGGCGGCCTGCGCTAAATAGCCCGGTGAGAACATGCCGCTGGCAGTGACGTGGAGGTTGCGGCGCAGGTAGGTCGCAACCGGCTGCTCCAACCCCGACACGCGGTCCATGACCGCGAGGCGTTCCGCGTAAAACAGCACGACCTCTCCCCAGTGACCCAGGATCACCTGAAGGTCGGGAAAGCGATCGAACGCGCCCGCAAGCATCAGGCGGATGAACTGAATACCCGCGTCATAGTGCCAGCCCAAGCCGTACATCGCGAAAGCGGCGTCCACCTCGGGCGCGAAACCAGAATAATATGCAGACCGCACCGCTGGAGGGGGCGTGCGGGGGTGGAGCAGGATCGGCGCCTTGAGCGCCTCCGCGCTTTTGAAGATGGGAAAGAAGTCCGCATGATCGAGATTTCGATCCCCGACCCGACCGGATAGCATGGCGCCCTTGAAGCCGAGCGTCCGGACGCAACGTTCCAACTCCAGCGCCGCCTCATCGGGCATCGCGACCGGTAATGTGGCCAGTGCTTGAAGACGGTCGGGCCATCGGACGATGGCTTCGGCCACGGCATCATTCGCGCGGCGTGCCAAGTCGACGCTTTCTGGCCCAAGATCGTGCAGCGCGGGCGTGGTCAATGACAGGACCTGAACATCGAGACCGGTCTCGTCCATAAGGACGATCCGTTCCCCGGTGAGATCAAGCAGGCGGCGCTCAATCTCACCCGAATGGATTCCGACGCTGGGGTCCGTCGCAGCCAACCCGATCGCATCCCAAGCGTCGCGTACATCCGCGGTCAGATAGTGCTCTTCGATACCGATCAGTTGCATGTGCGTATCCCGGTTGCTCGCGCGTCTCGTCCGATCACCACGGCACGGTCTCGCCATGCCGGTCGATGAAGCGCAAGCCTGGAATGCCGCGCTGTGCAAGAAGCGTGTCGATCAGTTGCGGAATGGTCTCCTCGACGCTGAAGGGCGCATGCGGCCCGCCAAGCGCCGTGCGTATCCAACCCGGCGCCATAAGCACCATTGCCCGGGGATCGTCGGCATGGCGGGCGGCAAAGCTGCGCATATACTGGTTGAGCGCAGCCTTGCTGCCACGATAGACCTCGAAACCACCCTTCGTGTTGTTCGCGATACTGCCCTGGCCGGACGACATGATTCCGATCACGCCGGCGGACTCGACCAGATCCTGAAATCCTTCCACCGCGCGAATCACGCCGAGCGTGTTGGTCAGCATCACACGCACGAATTCTTCAGTCGAGACTTCTGCGATCGTCTCGGCCGCGTCGCGATTGGCCGTGCCGGCATTGACGAACAGAATATCGAGGGCGTTGCCGGAGAGGCGCTCGCGTAAATCCGAGATTTGATCGGGCTCGGTGATGTCAAGCGGCGCGATCGTTATCTGACCGCGGTACGTGTCGGCTAGATCGTGCAGTTCGGTCCGTCCGCTTTCTCGGACCGTGCCGACGACGTGCCATCCCTTCTTCACGAACTCGTCGGCCATCGCCAACCCAAGGCCGCGCGATGCGCCGACGAGTAGAATTGTCCCGGGTTGTCGGTCTGGGGAGGTTTTCATGCCGTAATCCTTTCGCCAATTCCTCGGATGTGGGCGTCAGTAAATGAGTGCGCCAGACGCATGAGATGCAAAGAACGATTGCGCACGACGCTATGCATGGCATCCCGACGCGATTATCCATCCTTATGGCTCCCATCGATTTGAACCTGCTCGCCGCGCTCGACGTCCTGCTCGCCGAGCGAAGCGTAACGCTCGCCGCGAAGCGCCTCGGCCTCAGCGTTTCCGCAACAAGCCGGACGCTGACACGGCTTCGATCCGCTACAGGCGACCCTTTGCTGGTGCAGGCGGGGCGCTCGCTCGTACCGACGCCCTATGCAGAGCGACTGGCCGGACGCGTTCAAATGCTCGCCCGAGAAGCGCGCGAGGTACTCACACCGGCTCCGGATCACATGGACCCGGGGTCATTGGAGCGGACGTTCACGATCCGCGCCAACGAGGGCTTTGTGACGCTGTTCGCTGCTGCACTGGTCTCGGCAATTATCAAGGCGGCGCCACATGTCCGCCTGCGCTTTGCCCCCAAGCCCGACAAGGAGGTGGCCCCATTACGCGACGGCCGGATCGACCTGGAGATTGGTACAGCGGGCAAATCCGCACCCGAGATGCGAAGCCATATCCTTTTCCGCGACCGCTTTATCGGTGCGGCACGGCTATGCCATCCTTTACTCAGACGTCCGGTAACGCCGGAGCTTTATGCCGCGTGCGGGCACGTCGTCACGTCGCGCCGGGGCTTGTCGACAGGTCCGGTGGACGATGCCCTTCGCGAAATCGGTCTACGGCGTGAGGTCGTTGTGATCGTGCCGAGCTTCCTCGATGCACTGAACATCGCGCGCCAATCGGATCTAATCGCGCTCGTGCCGCGCTTGTGTCTTCGCGACCGAGAAATAACAACGCGCGGTCTTCAAGGGTTTGACCTGCCCGTGACAACCCCGGACCTGGCGATAAGCCTGATGTGGCACCCGCGTTTCGACGCGGATCCCGCCCATCGTTGGCTACGCCAAACGCTCATGACGGCCTGCCGGGAAGAAACGTAGAAGGCAGGAGTGGCGAGCCTCCGTTCTTCGGAGCGCAGCCAGATAATCTGAAACTCGACGCGAGCGCGCACGAACATGACGCGCTGAAACAACGGCGAATACTGCGAGATGGCGCGACGCTCCTCCCCCTTGCCTACAGGCCGGGCGGAATGAGCCTGCGATCCGCAGCAACCTGGGCGAGCGCATGCGGAATCGCGCAGCTATCTGATGTTGGGCTGCTTACGCCGCTTATGGGCGGCCGGTTGGCTGAGCCATATCGCCGCGCCCCTGCTTGCCTAACCTGTCCCGATCGGCCTGTCGGTCGCCGACCGCGTATCGCCGGCGGCAGTGTAATCTGCTTTCCCGGCACGGGCGGCGACGACTGGCGGCGACATGCGACCCATGATCTGAGGCCAATGACCGGGGTAGGAGGGAAGCAACGGGCGGCTTTTAGGTCGCGGCGGAGGCTTTGCCGCCATTGAAGCGCGGCGCCACACTAACGCAACGTGCCCACAGCCACATTGCAGCCAGAGGCATTAGAAGCACCGCCGACACGACCGAAAAGGCCTGGGAAAACGCACCGTATCCGCCGGAGAGACCCAGGCCACCGAAGAACGTGAAGAACCAAGTGGCCGTCACAGCGACTACCAGAGCAGTCCGAGCCAGTTGATGCTTCGCTATCGCCGGGATCAGCAACGGGCACGATCGCGCAAAGAAATGTCCGACGAGGATCAGCGATGGGACAAGGAGAAAGGGAAACAGCGTCCAGACGCTGATATGGAGGCCGCTCGCCGCAATGGCGATGTCGGCGTGCGTGGTGATCGCGCGGATCGGTACATAGCTCCACACATTTCCGGCACACATCAGCATGAGCCAGAACGTAAAGGACGCGACGACTACGCCGCGTGTCCGCAGTCGGTCAGCAAAAGCACACAGGCAAAAATAGAGCAGCGCATTCCCCACGTAGGGGCCCGCGAGTGCAATCATTGTAACGGCTAGCCCGTGCCCACCGCTCAAAATCGGATCATATTGCACGTTGTCGCCAACTTCCGACAGAAGCACGATGTTGGCAGGGGAAAACGTACCGTAATCAAGCGCAATCGGATTATTCATGTACCCAAGCGCCCAAGCCGTGAAGCTGTGCGAGAACTCGTGTGTCAGATAAGCGACGGCATGGGTGACGAGGATAATACCAACCGTCATGAACGCAAAGTTCAGATCTTTCCAAGATGCATACTTCAACCCAAAACCTCCAACGCTGTCCGATGTCGGCTTTTGGGGTGGGCGTCGCCCGACCGCAACGGCATTATTTTGAATTGGCGAGCGGCGGCTTCTTTCGTTCCCATAAGCGTGAAGCTACCATGAATGCTCAAAGCGGCCCGCACGAGATCTAAAGTTAGCGCCTATGCCACCCCCCTTCTATCCTGCTATTCTGCTTGCTCCTTATCGCGATCTATTTCTTCCGGTATCGGACCACCGTTTGCTACCGGCAGTCTAGTTCAGATATGCTTGCCAAGGCGATGCCGGTCGTCTCCGGCATCGCCATAAACTTCAGATCGGCTCTGCCGCGACCAGCACTACGGCAATCACGCAAACCTCATCGCCCCTTACGCTCCAGCTGTGCATCGTGCCGCGCTGAATAAACACATCGCCAGGCGTGAGGAGGACCTCGCCGTCGTCGACGATCGCGTAAATCTCGCCCTTGATGACGATGATATAGTCGATCGTATTGGTCTTGTGGCGCATCGGATCGGTTGAGTGGGGGTCAGGCGCCCCGTCCGCACCGATCGATGCGAAGGCGGCGCCCGCGTTCGCAACGCCGCGCCATTGCGAGTCGGGCGGAAACTCGACGAGACGGAAGATCGAGCCGGGGTTGGGCGCGGTCAGACGCACAGGTCGATCAGAAGCGTCAAGCGCACCCCGATTGTCGGCAGGCGCGGATAGCGTTTCCCACAGGTCGGTCAGCGCAACCCCGGGCATGGACTCCATTTCCTGCACATTCTCGGCCTGGCTATCGAAAATAATTTTCGATCGTCCCTGTTCGTCCTGGCCGGTGACGACGCGCCTTGTTCTCCAAACCATATCCAACTCCTTAGGTGCGACGGCCCGAAGCGGCCGCGCTGTCCCTATGATCAGCATACTTGATCATTTGTTCAAGTATGATATTCAGCGAATCAGGATGACGTATCGAGACAAGATGCGGTCGGCTTCCCGTCGGGCGGCCGGGCAGTTGTCCCAAGGAGAGGTCGAGTGAAGCTTGTCACATTTACCCATGACGGTTCTGCGCCGCGGTCCGGAGCTCTGACCGACGACGGTGTCACGGTCGTCGATTTGTCGAGCGCCAGCACATCGATCGTCTCGTCCGGGGTCAAGGACGCCCGCCTTGCTTCCATTCAGTCAATGATCGACGCGGGTGACGACGCGCTGGACGCCGCCTACACGGCGGTCGCAAAGGCGCCTGCGTCGGCCAAACTGAGAGCGGCAGACATCGTCCTTCAGGCGCCGGTGCCGACGCCGATCCAGATGCGGGATTGCCTGTGCTTCGAGGGCCATCTCCTCGCGGCCTTTCCCAACCTCAGGCGGATCTATGCCGACCAGTTCGATGACCCGGCGGAAAAGCTGGCCGAGTTCGCACGCAAGGGCACGTTGACTGTGCCACAGGTCTTCTACGAGCAGCCGATGTACTACAAAGCCAACCGGTTTGCCGTAATCGGCACAGGTCAAGACGTCATCTGGCCGCATTACAGCAAGTTGCTCGATTTCGAACTCGAGTTCGGAATCTTCATCAAGAAGCGTGGTAAGGATATCTCGGTCGAGACCGCACGCGACTACATCTTTGGCTATACCATCTTCAACGACTTCACCGCGCGCGATGCGCAGATTGGTGAGATGGGAGGCCTTGGTCCCGCCAAGGCCAAGGACTTCGACACCGCAAACGCGATGGGGCCGTGCCTAGTCACTGCCGACGAACTAAGCGATCCCTATAATCTAACGATGGTCGCACGGGTCAATGGCGAGGAATGGACCCGCGCCAACTCGGGATCGATGTACTGGAGCTTCGAGCAGGTCATCGCTCATGTGACACGCAGCGAGACGCTCTATCCCGGCGAATTCCTAGGGTCGGGCACCGTCGAAGGCGGCTGCGGCCTCGAACTCATGCGCTTTCTGTCGCCGGGCGACGTGGTCGAACTCGAAATCGAAGGAATCGGCACACTTCGCAATCGCCTGGTCATGCCGGGCGGCGTCGCGTGAGCGATCGAACCGCCACAAACGCGGTGATGGTCGGCTTCGGCCATACGCCATTCGGTAAGCTTGACTCGCTCGACCTTGAGGCGCTGATCAGGGCTGCGGCGCGTGAGGCGATCGCAGACGCAGGCATTGCCGCCGGCGAGATCGACGCGGCGTGGTTGGGCCATTTTAACTCAGGCCTGGTCCCCGACGCCTTCTGCTCGTCGATGGTCCTCGGCGTCGATCCGGCCTTGCGGTTCAAGCCGGCGACCCGCTGCGAGAATGCCTGCGCGTCGGGCGCGACCGCGCTCTATGCCGCACTCGATGCGATCGATGCCGGGCGGGTGAAGATCGCGCTTGTCGTCGGCGCGGAAAAGATGACGGCTCGCAATACGGCGGGCGTCACCGAGGCGTTGTCCGGGGCAAGCTACCAGGCTGAAGAAAGAGGGATGAGCTTCCCGGCGATCTTCGCACGCTATGCGGACGCCTATCATGAAGCTTTCGGCGACCCGACCGAGGCGATGGCCCATATCGCGGTCAAGAACCATAAGAACGCAATGCGCAATCCACTCGCGCAAATGCACCGGCCACTCGACCTGGAGTTCTGCCTATCCGCCTCCGAGCGCAACCCGATGATCGCGGCCCCACTCAAGCTTAGCGACTGCTCGCTGATATCGGATGGGGCGGCTGCGGTCGTGCTGGTTCACCGCGATCTACTGCCTAATTTTCGGCGCGGCGTCGGCTTCCGCGCGGCCGAGCATGTCAACGACCTCTTGCCGCTGTCCGCAAAGCGGCTCGCGCAGTTCGCAGGCCCGCATGAGGCTTTCCGGCGAGCCTATACCCGCGCGGGCGTCTCGGTCGCCGACATCGATCTGGCCGAGGTCCATGATTGTTTCACCATCGCGGAGTTGATGAGCGTCGAGGCGATGGGACTGGCGCCTCTAGGGCAAGGCAGAGCAGTTGTTATCGAGGGGCAGACCGCCAGGGAAGGCGCACTGCCGATCAATCTCTCAGGCGGGCTTAAGGCTAAGGGCCATCCAGTCGGAGCGACCGGCGTGTCGATGCACGTCACTGTCTCCCGGCAGCTGCTCGGCGAGGCCGGCGACGCACAGTTGGAGACCGGACCCGAGCTCGGCCTCTGCTTCAACATGGGCGGGGGCGCAGTCGCAAACTGCGTCTCCATCCTCGAAACCCTCAAGCGCTAAGAACGACCATGAAAGCCATCTTCACCGATGCCGACGAAGCGCTCGAGGGTGCTCTGGTCGACGGCATGACGATCTGTGCAGGCGGCTTTGGCCTGTGTGGTATCCCTGAGCGGCTGATCGATGCCATCGAGCGATCGGGGGTCGAGGATCTGACTCTTGTTTCCAACAATGCCGGCATCGATGGCGTCGGCCTGGGCAAGTTGCTGCGCAGTCGCCAAGTGCGCCGGATCATCGCGTCCTATGTCGGCGAAAATAAGGAATTCGCCCGCCAGTATCTCAGTGGCGAGGTCGAGGTCGAATTCTGTCCGCAGGGCACGCTTGCCGAACGGTGTCGTGCCGGCGGCGCGGGAATCCCGGCATTCTATACGCCGACCGGCGTCGGCACGGAGATAGCCAACGGTAAGGAAGTGAGGCGTTTCGGCGGCCGCGATTATATCCTCGAGACCGCGATCGTTGCCGACCTCGCAATCATCAAGGGCTGGAAGGCGGACCGAGCCGGTAATCTGCTGTTCCGGAAGACCGCGCGCAACTTCAACCAGCCGATGGCGACGGCGGGAAGGCTCTGCGTCGCCGAAGTCGAGGAGATTGTCGAGATCGGCGCCATCGATCCCGATACGGTGCATCTGCCCGGCGTCTACGTGCAGCGCCTCCTCGATACCGGACCCTATGCCAAGCATATCGAATTCCGGACCGTACGCGCGGCGGGGGCGGCATAATGGGCTGGTCGCGCAACCAGATGGCCGCTCTTGCCGCTGGCGAACTCCAGGATGGCTATTACGCAAATCTCGGAATCGGCATCCCAACGCTCGTCGCCAACCATATCCCCGCCGGGATCTCGGTCACGCTCCAGTCCGAAAACGGCATGCTCGGGATCGGCCCCTTCCCGCTTGAGGGCGAGGAAGACGCCGACCTGATCAATGCGGGCAAACAGACCATATCGGCGCTTCCGCACGCCGCCTATTTCTCCTCGTCCGACAGCTTCGCGATGATCCGCGGGGGCCATATCGACCTGACCATCCTCGGTGCGATGGAGGTGTCCGAGACTGGTGACATCGCCAATTGGATGATCCCCGGCAAGATGATCAAGGGCATGGGCGGCGCCATGGACTTGGTCGCCGGCGCGCGCCGCGTCGTCGTGCTGATGGAGCATGTCGCCAAGGACGGCGCACCCAAGTTCGTATCCGCCTGCAGCTTGCCGCTGACTGGGGCTGCGGTCGTCGACAGGCTCATTACCGATCTTGCGGTCTTCGATCGTGTGGATCGCATGGGCCTCTTCCGGCTCGCGGGGATTGCGCCCGGCATAACCATGGAGGAGGTCAAGGCGCGCACCACCGCGCAATTCATCGTCTGACGCGCGCCAGCGCGCATCCTTTCCATTCACCGAACAGGCTCTCGCACGAGCAACCGACGGACACATCCGGAGGGAGACCCGGCACGCGTGCCCCACAGAACCGGCTTCCACGAAGCGGCCGGCGCAACGAGAAAATTATCGTGAGAGGATCGGTCGGCAGTCGTCGCCTCGATCCCTCTCGAACAAGGAGAGAGAGCGTGAAAAGTGTTCATCAAAGTCGCTATGGGCTGGCGTTGCTGGCCATCGCCATAATCGGTGGCAAAGCCAATGCCGACGAAGGGCTCACCCCGTATCTGCCGGGGGTTACCACCGGCATCCCGGTTGGTGCGCTGCCGCCGCCCGGCCTGTACGTCACCAACAACAGCTATGTCGCTTACGGCAAGGTCGAGGATGGCAACGGCAAGAAGTTGCCGATCAAGATCGCCAATTACTCGGACAGCATAACCGCGATCTGGTCGTCACCCTACCATATCCTCGGCGCGCAATATGGCGCCGGTTTCATCCAGATTGCGGCATCCCACGGGGTCGACGCTCGTGGCGTCGGTGGGCGCGACACGCGCTCGCTAGGCGCGTTCAACACGATCATCCAACCGATCATCCTGTCCTGGAAAGTCGGCAACGACCTGTTCGTATCGACGACCCAGACCATCTATATCAAGGACGGCGATTTCACCGCCAGGAACGGCGTGCGCGATCAGACCTCCTATGCGAACAATTACTGGACCTACGAACCCAGTGTCGCGGTCAGCTACCTGCATCACGGCGTCAATCTGACCGCGAACCTGCTGTTCGACGTCAATAGCAAGAACACGGCAACCGACTATCATTCGGGTAGCACGTTCTACGCCGACCTGACCGCATCGAAGACGACGGGCAAGCTTACCTATGGCGTCGTCGGCAACGTCACCCAGCAGACCCAGGACGATCACCAGCATGGATTGATCGTCGGCGACGGCAACCGCCTGTCGCACATCATGGCAGGGCCCATGCTGTCCTATCCGCTCGGTCGCTTCACGCTGATGGCCCGCTACCTCCAGGATCTGCGCAGCCGCAACGATGTGGGCTTGTCTCTCGGCTATTTCACGATCGCCACGCGCTTCTGAACACATAAACGACCCGTCAAGGGCAGCCGGGAGAGACGTCATGACTAGCAGATGGACGGCATTAGCCATCATCTTTGCTTCCTTTCTCCAGTTTACGCTGAACTGGTTCGCGATCATTCCGATGTTTGGAAACCTAATTGGCGAGATGGGCCTGACGCCACTGCAGATCGGCGGAGTCGTCAGTGCCTTCGTGGCGGGCTACGGTGTCGCGCATATTCCCGGCGGCATGCTGGCGGAGCGCTATGGCATGAGACTGGCGCTGCTGACCGGCGTTGCAGTCGAAATGGCAGGTGCGATCGCGACGGCCGCGGCGGACGGCTACGGACCCTTGCTGCTCGCCCGGTTTCTCTGTGGCGTCGGTGGCTCGATCTATATCGGCAGTGCGGTCGGATTGACCACGGCCTGGTTCCGCGACCGCGAGCTGGCGACCGCCAACGGACTGATTACCGGTGTTGCCTTCTCGCTCGGCGCCGCGATCGGCCTATTTGGTTGGGGCATGCTTGGTGCCGCCATCGGCTGGCGACCAGCCCTGCTGGCGGGCGCCGGCATCAGCGCTCTGTCCTTCCTGCTGTTGTTCTTCGCCTATCCCCATCCTCCGGTCGATGATATCGGCGCGGAGACACATGGCCACAGCCTCGCGTCGCTCTGGCGAGTGCTGTCGAACCGGCGTCTGTGGGTGATGGGAATCGCCTTCTTCGGCGGATATGGCAGTTATTTCACTTCTGTCGCGATGTTGCCCGGCTATGCAGTCGATGCACTCCACCTGCCGCCCGAACAGGGGCACGCGATCGGTGCAATCCTGCTGTTGAGCGGGATCGTTGGGTCTTTCCTTGGCGGCTGGCTCGCCGATCGTTCGCTGGGACTTCTGCGCACGTTTCTGTTGGCCAGCGTCGTCGAGGCAGCGGCGTTGATCGCGATTCCCTATCTGGGCGCTTTCAGCTTGGAGATAGCCGCGGGCCTTGTCGGCGCTTCAACCATTCTCGCCTTCGTGAGCTGGATCGGCCTCCCAGGATTGATGCGTACCAGCTTCCGGGCGAGCGATGTGCCGACCGCGGTTGGATTGATGCTGACCATCGTTGCGGTCGGCGGGGTTGTGTTGCCACCTGTCTATGCCGAACTGGTCGCCCATGTCGGCGTGCAGGGCGGATGGACCGGGCTTGCCGTGATCACGATCCTGTGTGGTCTCGTCGCTTTGGTCGACGTGCCGCGTGCGCGCCACACGCCTGCGGCTGCGTGAAGCGCGTGCTGCGGCCGTGACAAGTTGCTGCGTTCCGCGCTAGGCGGGTTGGTGAAACCGGGCCGTTCTCCGGCAAGAGGGGCAGTTGAACAGATCGATGAAGAAACCCTCCCGTACGTCGGAATCGGCCAGTCAGGCGATCAGAGGCTCTTCAAGTGAAGACGGCTCTTCGACGGTTCGGATTCTTGCCGCGGCTGAGGCAGAGTTCGCCAGCCTTGGCTATGACGCGACTTCGCTGCGTCAGGTCGCGCGCGAGGCCGGAGTGCCGATCGCGCTCGTCAGTTACCATTTTGGCGGGAAGCTCGGGCTTTATCGTGCGATCTTCGAGGCGCGGACGCCGGCGACCGTCGAGCAGCGCATGGCGGGCTTGGCGCTCGCCGACTTGGAGACCGATCCTGCGCGCAAGCTCGACATGATCGTCAAAGCGACGCTTGTGCCGATGCTGCGCTTGCGTGCCGCCGAGCATAGTAGCCACTTTGGTACGCTCCTCGCGCGGGAAGTCAGCGATCCGCGGTCGATCGAGCGCGGGATCGTCCGGGACATGTTAGACCCGATCGCGGCGGCGGTGACGAGCCGGCTAGCGGTAGCCCTTCCTGACCGATCCAAAGCCGAAATCCATTGGATCTATCAGATCCTCATCGGGGCGATGGTCTATGCGATGGGAGATGCCGGGCGCATCAGTCGCCTGAGCGGTGGCGCCGCTGATCCGGAAGACGTCGATGCTACGATCGAAACTATGCTCGGTATCCTTCTAAATGGTATCAGACCTCGCCCTTACTCGGGCGGGTAAGAGCGCTGAACGCTTCCTGTTTCGTTTGTCAAAGGGGATCTGCGAAGCTACCGGCGTTCTTGATGAACGATCGTTTTGCAGAAGCCGGATGCTCCGGCTGAAGGCAGCTATCTTCCCTTGTCTCGCGGAAAGCGGCCAGACCTTTCACCACCACTCTTTCGCGTACACGCCCTATCTCAACCCGTGCACCCGACTTGGCGCGATCGAGGACTTGGCCGGCTATGATGCTATCCTATTCGGCGCGCCTTCAAACCGTCCGAGCCTTCATACGACAGTTCAGCATTACGGCGACCTGGCCATCAACGATGGCGATCTTGCGCGCGTCTGGACACGAAGACGCCCGGATCGTTCATAAAGCCCTTTGGACCGTCGCCGACGACATCTGCCCGGGCGCGCTGGAGATCGTCCTGCCGGCGGCGCGCTTGCCGGGCGCGTCGATACCCCGGCGTCTTTCCCCACCGCCCCTAACAGCGGGTCAAGCAGTTGCGGGAATTCCTGCCCCTTGCCTCCGCAAACAGTGGATCCACGATATTGCGTCAATTCCTTCCGGACTGAAGCCGAGCCTCACCTTGGACGCCCTACCCGTCTCCGCGCCCTTGAGCGGGACCGCATTCGAGTTATAATCGATTGCGTGCAACGGGCAGAGCAGACCGAGATCCGTATGCGGATCGTCATCGAACAGCCGGTTATCGGCGTGGCGTATAGTCTTCAGGGCAAAAACGATGAGCCGCTCGATCCCAAATGGTCGGAGGCAGGCGAGCCCCTCACCTTCGACTTTCGGGTTCGCATTTCTCCAGGTCCAAAATTTTTTGGCGACCAAGTGCGCCGTGAAGGTCCGGAACGGCGGTTTGTGTATATCCGTATCGGCAAACTCGCGGGCGACGCCTCCTCACCTTGGACGCGCAGAATCAAGCTCGATATCCATAACCTCGGACAGGAACTGCTGGATCGTGCGGCGACCGGCGGTGACACGATAGAAACAACGATCATCGGCACGGGCAAGGATGGCACGCCCGCTTGCGCCACCGTATTGCCGACCGGACGTCGCATCGCGGTCGCGCTTGATTTTCTTCGACAACGCCCTTCCGATTAGCCGTCGGTATGACCAGGATCGGTCGCCGCTCGACAAGCAGCAGAATACCTCGACCGGATGACGAAGGCCGACCGTTGAGCAACGTCGGGCCGCCAGTTCCAATTAAGGCGCCCGCTACCGCGCAGCGGCAGGCATATTGTTTCCGCGTCGTTGACATGCACGCCGGTCATACAGGCAGCGCGCGATATCGGCCCAGATTGCCCGCACGTTCCACCACCCTGCCGTCGCTGATACCGCGAGCCCCACACTCGCGGGCCCGTCGACAGCCTTCCCGTCATCCGGTCCCTATCGATGACATGGTAAAGCGGGCACGGCGCCGCCCCTCCGGTCACTTGGCAGGTCGCCGCCGTGACAGGATCCGGGATAAATCTTCTCCGTCCGTACGATGAAGTCCATGATGTGGACTCTCTTCACAACACATGCCGGCTTGTGGCCAACATATCCTTTATGCCAAATACAGAAAATAATCACCAATTATCGTAATTTTCACAAAACAAAAAGTCCTTGCAGAGACTGAAACGGAGAGGAAATTGTGAAAAAATTTTCCGATGACTCCTTTTAATCTGCATTTCAACGCGTCGCAATATTAGGTTCGTATGCTTGGGTTCGCGTTGATCCATTTCAGCCGGACGCCTATCAACTCCAGGCTAGCAGACGCTGACCGGTTACTAGAGGAAACCAATCCGCTTCGTGGCGTGCGCGGGTCGGAATATGCCGTCGAGGTCGACTATAGGGTCGCCGTGACAACCGGCCTGCGAATATCGCCTAATGTGCACTATGTGGCCGATCCGAGCGGGTATTTAAATCATCGAAGCGTCCTGGCGATAGGCCTCATGACGAACATCGTCCTCTGAGATGACCACGATCTCCGTCGCACCGGGCCGCTGCGCGCGGGTCGTCGATATCGGCGGGCGACGACGGCGAGCACGCATTGCCTGTTGCCGTGAGGGGCTCGGGTCCCGACAGGGCGTATCGTCTCACAAGGTAGCGTAATCCACGCGGCGGTAGCCGGCGCGGGCAGTTTGAAGGAATCCTATTCTTATGGCGTATCTGGACACCCAACTTTTCATCAACGGCGTTTGGCGGAATTCGGCCGATGGCCGCTCGTTGGCGGTGCACAATCCCGCCACCGGGCAGCAGATCGGCCGGGTCGCTCATGCCGGGCGCACGGACCTGGATCACGCGTTGGAGGCAGCGCAGCGTGGGTTCGAGGTGTGGCGCGACTTCACGCCGGCCGCACGCAGTAAGATCATGCGCAAGGCAGCCGAGTTGATGCGCGAGCGGGCAGCGGAGATCGCGCGGCTTCTCACACTGGAGCAGGGCAAGCCTTTGGCCGAGGCCAAGGGCGAAGCTATGGCCGCCGGTGACATCATCGACTGGTTCGCCGAGGAGGGCTTTCGCGTCTACGGCCGGATTGTTCCGCATCGTTCCAGCCTGTCGACGCGACAGATGGTGATCAAGGATCCAGTCGGCCCCGTTGCCGCGTTCACCCCGTGGAACTTCCCAATCAACCAGACCGTCCGAAAAATAGCGGCAGGGCTTGCGACGGGCTGCTCGATGATCGTCAAGGCGCCGGAGGAGACGCCGGCCAGTCCGGCCGCGTTAATCCGGGCGTTCCAGGATGCAGGACTTCCCGACGGCGTCCTCAACCTTGTTTTCGGCAATCCGGCGGAAATCTCGGAATATCTGATCGCCAGCCCGATCATCCGCAAGATCACCTTCACCGGCTCGACTCCGGTCGGCAAACTTCTCGCAAGCCTCGCCGGCAAGCATATGAAACGCGTCTCCATGGAACTTGGCGGCCACGCGCCCGTGATCGTGTGCGAAGATGCCGATATCGCGCTCGCCGTGCAAAGCGTTGGCAGCTCCAAATTCCGCAACGCCGGGCAGGTCTGCATCTCGCCGACCCGCTTCCTCGTCCACAACAGCGTCAAGGAGGAGTTCGCGTCGGCGCTCACTGAGCTGGCCCGAGGCGTCAAGGTCGGTGACGGCATGGCGGACGGCACGCAGATGGGACCGCTCGCCAACCCGCGCCGCTTGAATGCCATGGCCGAATTCCAAGAAGATGCCGTGGCGAAGGGCGCCAAGCTCCTGACCGGGGGCAACCGCATCGGCGATACCGGCAATTTCTGGCAACCCACCGTATTGACCGACGTGCCCCTCAATGCGCGCCTTTTCAACGATGAACCATTCGGGCCGGTCGCGGGCATTCGCGGGTTCGACACGCTGGACGAGGCGATAGTAGAGGCCAACCGCCTCTCATTCGGTCTTGCCGGTTACGCGTTCACCAAGTCATTGGCGAACGCCGATCTGTTGACCCGCCGCGTCGAAGTCGGAATGCTCTGGGTGAACGCATCGGCAATGACATCGGCAGAGTTGCCCTTTGGTGGCATGAAAGATTCCGGATATGGTACAGAAGGCGGACCCGAAGCGCTCGAAAGCTATCTGAATACGCGCGCTGTCGTAATTTCTAACGCGTAAGTTGGACGGTATCAGGTCGGCACTTTATGCCGACCTGATACCGTCCTGGGATCGTCTGACATTCTTACTCCGAAATCGGCTGCCGAAATCACGGTTCCGACCATCGGGTCGAGTGAAGTATGCACAGAAGCATGCACATCTGCGTGAAACGGCGCGCAGAGTGCCTGCCCTCAATCTCGTCACGACATTGATCCATCGATAAATTGCAGGCGCGACTAGCCGGAAAAACGATACCGCCGAGCGCCCGAAAATGCCCTCCTTTATCAAAGCCGATCAGGTGCTCATGCCCAAGCCGACGGACGTCTGGAAAATACCGTAGAGTCAGGCTCTTGGCGACCTGAGGAGGCCCAGGAGCACCGCGACCGATAGAAGCCGGGACGTCGATGCGGTCGCCGAATAACTGGTAAAAGAGACGCCGACTTGCGGCGTTCTTGCGCAGCGCGGACGTCGCGTGGCGGGCAACTTTGCCGTCGTTGTGGGCGACGCCCGTCTCCTATCTATATCCGCATTCCAGGCGTGGCGCCCTTGACAAGACAGGGTCATCCAGTGCCATCACCCGTCCGATGGAGCGCGAAAGAACGTCCATTCCTGGGAGGAATCTGGGTGACGATCCGCTCGCCGTGGATAGGCGCGTCCTGCTCGCGCGGCTCGCGCGTACCTACGACCGCGCCCTGAGCCGGTTCTTCGAGCGCAGGGTAGCGGTGAGGGCCGACGTGCCCGACCTTGTCCAGGACGTCTATGTGCGGCTCAGCCGAATGCCCGACCCGGCGGCCATCGAGAAGCCCGAGCACTTTCTATTCGTCACGGCGGCCAACGTACTCAAAGACCGGGCGCGACGCAGCGCGGTGCGCGGTGGTGGGCTGCACGATGCAATCCACGAAGGACTGGCGAGTTCGGAAATCCCCGCGGATCGCGTCTTGGAAGGAAGGGAAGCGGCGGAATCTCTGCAGGCGGCGCTGCTCGAGCTTCCTGAGCGAACCCGCGATGTGTTTATGTTACGGGTGCTGGAGGGACTGAAAATGGCGGACGTCGCTTATGCGATCGGCATTTCCACGCGCGCGGCCGAAAAGCATCAGGCCAGGGCGTTGGCGCACGTCACCATCGCGCTCGAGGATTGGCGTCATCACTGACGCGGCGCTTCTCGCCAAAGCCGCGGAATGGCACGAGCGTATGCTCGGCGCCGGCAATCCACCGCACGCGGCGTTCAAGGCGTGGCATAGCGCAAGCGCCGATCATGCGACTGCCTATGACCGCGTGCGAACCGCACATGACCAGGCACGCGCGCTGTCCGAGCACGGACCGCTGCTCTCGCTTCGCCAGCAGACCCTAGCACGGACGATGCTCGCGCGGCGGTCGCGTCGGATGCGTTGGGGAGCCGCAGCCGCAAGCGCGGTGTTGCTGGTGGGAGCACCGCTCGCTGCCTACGGAATTCGCGCCTGGACGATGCCCGCCCCGGTGGAGAGCCCAGACGAAACTTTCCGGACCGGGATCGGCCAGCAAGCCGATGTTGCCTTGGCGGACGGCTCGAGTGTGACGCTCGATACCGGCAGCACGCTCAAAGTCCACGTCAGCGGCGCAACCCGCTTTGTGATACTCGATGGGCAGGGTTGGTTCAGAGTCAGAAGAGCCGACATGCCGCTCGAGATCCGCGCCGGTGGCCATCGCTTCCTCGCCGGCGCGGGATCGTTTGACGTACGTGCAGATAGGGATCGCGTGCGTGCATTCGCTGCCGCGGGAAACCTCACGCTCGTCCAGGACGGGTCATCGGTAGTCCTGGCATCCGGCCATCTGCTCACGGTGCGCGGCAGCGACATTATCGTTCGATCGCTCGACGATCCGATGCGTGTCACTGGTTGGCGCACCGGATTGCTGCAACTCGACGATGTCACGCTCGCCGAGGCGGTGGACGAGTTCAACCGCTATCGCCAACGCCCGATCCGCATCGCCGACGCGCACGCAGCACGACTTCGCGTGTCGGGCGCGTTCCGGACGACAGGCGGATCCACCTTCGCCGCGGCGCTCGCGGCGGGCTTCCCGGTGCGTGTAAAGCAGGACGGCGATGCAGGGATCGTCATTGCCTCGCGCTGAGGCACAAAAAATCGCGCAATCGGAGTTCGGGTTTTGCGCGGCGCTGCGTCTTGTCCTTCGAAGGCCCCACGCATGATGGGACCGATGGGGGGGAAACGGGGGTCATGGCGATATCGCAGCGTGCAGTGCGGCGCGATCGCGATCGCCGCGGTTGCGATTCCTGCGTCGACTGTTGCGATCGCAGCGGCGACACCTTTTTTCGACATTCCAGCGGGCGATCTCACGACCGCGTTGATCGTGTTCGCGCGCCTGAGCGGGCGGCAGATTCTGTTTGCACCGACGCTGGTGCGCGGCAAGCGCGCCGCGCCGATCCGCGGGCGTCTGGATCCGGATCACGCGCTCACCCGGCTGCTGGCCGGCACCGGCCTTCGTGCTCGGCCCGCGCCCGGCGGCGCTTTTCTGCTGGAGGCGGCGCCCGTGCCTAACCCAACACGTCGCCATACGCCTGCCCCCGTTCCCGCTGCGTCGCCCTTGGCGGCCCACGTCGCGCTGCCTCCCGACATCGTCGTAGTCGGCACAGCCGGCGGTGGCGTCCCTCGGCAAGAGGCGGCCTATGCGGTGACGTCGGTCGATCGAGAGACGCTCGACCAACTCGGCTCGCCAAGCACCGCCGACGTGCTCAAGCTGGTGCCCGGCATCACCTCCGAAAGCTCGGGCGGCAAGAACGGCGCGAACCTGTTCGTGCGCGGCTATCCGTCGGGTGGGGACGCAGAATATGTCACGTTCCAGACCGAGGGCGTGCCATTTTTCCCGCCCGCCACCCTATCCTTCCTCGAAAATTCGCAGCTTTACCGGATCGACGAGACGGTACAGCGCGTGGAGGCAGTACGCGGCGGCACGGGAGCGCTGCTTGCCTCGGGCCAGCCCGGTGCGACAGTGAATCTTATCCAGCGCGAAGGTAGCGACCGGATCGAAGGGCTCGCCAAAACGAGCGTGATTGATGACGGTGAGGTGCGCGGCGACGCCTATCTGTCCGGGCCGGTTGGTGAGCAGACACATTTCATGGTCGGCGGCTATTATTCGCGCGGCCAAGGCATCCGTTCGCCGCGTTATGATGCCGACCGTGGTGGCCAGATCACCGCTAATCTGCGGCGTGATCTCGGACATGGATCGCTGCTGATATTCACGCGCTATCTCAACGATCGCAGCCAGTGGTTGCTACCTATCCCGGTCGAACAGACCGGGCGGAGCATCACCGCCTATCCCGCTTTCGATACAGGCACCGGCACGCTCGCCGGCCCCGACACGCGGTCGGGCACGCGCAACGACGGTAGCCATTACGATCTCGACGACGGTCGGGGCGCCCGCATCGTCAACCTCGGCGCCAATCTAGAACTGTCGCTGGGGAACGGGCTCACCTTGCGCGACAAGGCCAGCTGGCTTGAGGGCCATGCCGATACCACCGGTCTGGTGTCAGACAATTTGCCTCCGGAAAGCGCCGCTGCCTATGCCGCCCGCTTGGGCGGCACGATCGCCACGCTCGTCACTACAGCCGATGGGCGCGCCGTTTCGCCCAACCAGCCCGTCGTGCGCGCAGGGGTGTGGACGGTGGCCAAACAGATCGACGCGCTGGTCAATGATGCGACGCTTGAGTACCGCAATGGGTCAAGCAAGGCGACGGTCGGCCTCTATGCTGCCGATTATGGCTCGCGCGATCGCTGGGACATCGGCAACACGCTGCTGCTGACTGCGGAGCCCAATGCGCGCCGGCTCGACATGACGCTGAACAACGGCGCGATCGTCACGCGCGACGGCTTCGCAAGCGGGTCGAGCTTCCTCGTCAATGCGCGCTATCGCGGAGCCGACCTCGCCTTATACGGCGTCGAAGAGCTTACGCTAAGTGATCGACTGCGCGTCGACGGCGGTATCCGCCACCAGCGGCACACAGTGGACGGCACGTCCGAGAATAGCCGGTCAGCAGGGCCTGAAGGGCCAGACGGCAACCCGCTCACCGTGTATGACAATGCCGATGTGGTGTTCGCGGGGACGCGCTCGGCAGTGCGCTATCGCGGTGGAGCCTGGTCGTGGACGCTCGGCGCCAATGCCGACGTAACGGGCCGCTTCGGCGCCTTTGCACGTTTCAGTCACGGCACCAGTTTCCCCTTCTTCGACAATCTGCGCGACGGTATCACCCTCGCGCCTCAGGTCGACACGATCGAAGGCGGCTTGAAACTCTCAGGAAGGCCACTCAGTCTTTACCTCACGCTGTTTCGCAACAGCTTCCGCGGTCTGTCGACCACCGTCATCACCAACGGCGCGCCGATCGCCTCGATCGGCGGCGCACGGGCGACGGGCGTGGAAGTCGACGGGCGGTGGCGCCCAACCGGCGCGCTATCGGTAGCGTTCTCAGGCAGCTGGCTCGACGCCCGCTATCGAGCTTTCTTCACCGATGGCGGCCTGACCGACCTGAGCGGCAATCGAGTCCAGCGTCAGCCTGAATGGCAATGGCGCGTAACCCCGACCTGGGACTTCACGCTCGCCTCGCGCAAGGCCAGTTTGTTCACCACGATAAGCTATATGGGCGACCGCTGGTCCGACGTGCAGAACCAGCAATTGCTGCCCAGCTTCGTGAAATGGGATGCGGGCGCCAAGCTGGAGATGACGTCTCGCCTCAGCCTTCAGGCGACCGCCGACAATATCACCGATGCGATCGGCCTCACCGAAGGCAATCCGCGCGCCCTTGGACTGCAGGCGCCAGGTGCGATTTTTGCGCGCTCGATCCTGGGCCGGTCGGTCGAACTTTCCGCAAGCTACAGGTTCTGAGCATGGCGAGGCAGCTGCATAGCCCACCCTAAAGCCCAGCTTACTAACGATTCCCATCGTCGGCAGCCCGCCGGCGAGCGGACGGCGCACGGGGAACGCGCCGCTTACCCAAAGATAAAAAAACCAACAGGAGGACTTTCCAATGATTCATACCCGCCACGCCCTGGCCCTGGCGTTGCTCGCCGGCACCGCGCTGACCGCCGTGCCCGCTTTCGCGCAGCAGACCGCCCCACCCGCCCCTGCCCCGGCCGAAGCCACATCCGACATGCCGCAGGACATCGTCGTCACCGGCACCGCCAATCGCGAGGGCCTGCGCAAGCTCGACGCAAGCTATTCGATCTCGACCGCAAGCGCCGAGCAGATCCGCGAAGTCCAGCCGACCTCAACTGCCGACCTGCTCAAGATCGTGCCCGGCGTGTGGGTCGAAAGCTCGGGCGGCAACGCCGGCGCCAACGTCTTCATCCGCGGCTTCCCGTCGACCGGCGACGCGCCATTTCTTACCCTTGAGATGAACGGTTCGCCGATTATCGCGCCGTCATCGCTCTCCTTCCTCGAGGACAGCTCGATCTTCCGTCTCGACGACACGGTCGAGCGGCTCGAAGTGCTACGCGGCGGCCCAAGCCCGATCTTCGCCAACGGTCAGCCCGGCGCCACCACCAACTTCATCCTCAAGGAAGGCTCGCAGGATCCGCATCTGTCGATGCGCATGACCTATGGCACCGAGGGCACCTACCGCGGCGATTTCGTCGCGCAGGGGCCGATCGACCCCAACACCACCTATATGGTCGGTGGCTTCTACCGCTATTCGGATGGCTTCCGGAAAACCGGCTTCGCAGGCGACCTCGGCGGGCAGATCACCGGCAGCGTCACGCATAAGTTCGACGCCGGCAAACTGACCGTCTACGGTCGCTATCTCGACGACAAGAACGCCTTTTACACGCCGATGCCGCTGATCGAGACCGGCGGCAAGTTCACCACCTTCCCCGGCTTCGATGCGCGTACGGACACGCTGGTCGGCAAGGAAATCGAGCATACGCTGATCGAGACCGGGCCGAGCATCAACGGCGGACCAACGCAGAAGAAAGCCGTCGATCTGTCACGCGGCCGCGGTTCCAACGTTTACACCTTCGGCTCGAACTTCAGCTATGATTTCGGCAGTGGCTTCGGGATTCAGAACAACGTCAATTTCACCAAAGGGACGTCCACCACCTTCGCGCTGTTCACTGGATCGAACCCGCAGACAGTCGCCCAATATCTCGCGAGCGCCGGCGGCGCGGGTCGCGTGACCTATGCCGATAGCGGCCAGACGCTGGCCGCCGGACAGGAGACGATCCAGGCGGGCATCTGGTCGGTGGAAAAGCACATCGAAAGCTTTACTGACGAACTCAAGCTGTCCAAGGAATTGTTCCAGGGCAATACCCTCACGCTCGGCGGCTATTATGCGCACGTGAAGGACCATGACATTTGGAACCTCGGCAATAATATCCTGCTCGCGCTCGAGCCCAACGCACGCGTGCTCAACGCCACGCTCACCAACGGCACAATCCTGACCCGCAACGGCTTCACCAGCGCGAACAGCTATGATGTCAACGCGCGCTACACGAGTAGCAACGTCGCCGGCTATCTCAGCGACGAATGGAAAATCGGCCAACTCCGCCTCGACGGCGGCGTTCGCGTCGAGCGGGTCACGTTGCACGACACGTTCGAGAACAGCTCGAGCGGCGACCTGGATAACAATCCGCTGACCGCCTATAATAACGGTGCGACATATCTGAACGGCACCTACACCACCGTTCGCTACGCCAAGACACAGGTGTCGTGGACCGCGGGCGTGGACTACGCCTTCACCGGCTCGCTAAACGGCTTCGCCCGCGCCAACAAGGGTGCGCTGCTACCGCAGTTCGACGATCTGCGCGGCAACGCGACCGCGATCCAGAACATCAAGCCACAGACCGCAGATCAATATGAGGTCGGGCTCAAGACCTCGACCCATTATTACGACCTCTATCTGACCGGCTTCTACAACCGCTTCCACAATCTGATCTTCCAAGACATCCGGGTAGTGAACGGCGTCGAGCAGAACGTCGTGCTATTCGGCGGATCGCGTGCCTATGGGCTCGAATTCGAAGGCGCCGTGCGGCCGATCGACGGGGTTCAGATCGCGGTACGCGGTGTGGTGCAGGACGGAAAGTTCAAGGATTTCGGCGCCAACACCGGCAACAATGTCAACCGCCAGCCCAAGTTCCAGATCGCCGCGACGCCGTCTTATACCTTCCGCAGCGACTGGGGCCAGGCGCGACTGTTCGGCACCTTCACCCATATCGGCAACCGCTTTGCCGATATCGAGAACCAGCAGCAGCTCGGCAGCTACAATACACTCGATCTGGGCGCGTCGCTCGACCTGAACGCCCGCTTCTCGCTGCAGGCAACAGTCGATAACGTAACCAACACGCTCGCGCTTACCGAGGGCAATGTCCGCACCGTGGGTTCGGCCAATACCGACGGCTATTTCCTCGGTCGACCGATCTTCGGCCGGCACGCGACAATCACCGCCGCATATAAGTTCTGACATACCCCCTGCCGGCCGGGGCTCGCCCTCGGCCGGCACCTCTTTTCGAGTTGACCATCATGACCTTTATGCGATCGCTAGCCTTTCCGCTCGCCGCACTGTCGCTCGCCGTGCCGGCAATGGCGCGTCCGGATGTTCCGGCAGAAACGGCTGCACGCACGCCGGAGGATATTTACGGTCCGCTCTACCGCGCGGTCGAACTGGCGAAGGTCTTCCCGGACAGCAAGACCTTCGCCGACATGGTGCCGCGCGAGAGTCCCGAAGCGATCCTGACCGCCTATCGTACGCAGGCCCCGAAAAGCCAGGAAGCGCTTGCTGCCTTTGTCGACCGGTATTTCCGAAAGATTGGGGATGTCGATCCGCGCAAACTATCAATGCGCGAGCACATCCGCGCGCTCTGGCCGGTACTCGCCAAACCGCCGGTGGCGGTGGTGCCGGGCTCCTCCGCGCTGCAGCTGCCCCAGGCCTATGTCGTCGCGGGGGGCCGCTATCAGGAGATGTATTATTGGGACAGCTACTTCACGATGCTGGGCCTGAAGGCTGATGGCGAAAGTCCGCTGATCGAGTCGATGCTCGCCAATTTTTCTGCGCTTATCGATCGCTACGGCCACGTACCCAACGGTACGCGAAGCTATTATCTGTCCCGTTCGCAGCCGCCGTTTCTTGCGCTCATGATGGACCTCTCCGCCATACACGACCCGGCGACCGACCGCCGGCGCTTGGCGACGCTGAAGGCCGAATACGCCTATTGGATGAACGGCGCCGCGTGCGTTGCTGCGGAGGGTGCATGCGAACATGTCGTACGGATGCCCGACGGCAGCATGTTGAACCGCTATTGGGATGCGCGCGACACGCCGCGCGACGAATCCTATGCCGAGGATATCGCGACCGACGCCGCCTCTGGACGGCCGGCCGGTCGCGTGAACCGCGATTTGCGCGCCGCCGCGGAGAGCGGCTGGGACTTTAGTTCGCGCTGGCTCGCAGATGGCCGCACCTTGGCCACGATCCACACCACCGACATCGTGCCGGTGGACCTCAACAGTTTGCTGTGGAATCTGGAAAAGTCGATTGCGCGGCGCTGCACCGCTGCGGGGGACGCGACCTGCGCACGAGAGTTCGACGCGCACGCTACAACCCGTCTGGCGGCGATCACCAAATATCTGTGGTCGCAAGACAAAAAGCGTTTCGGCGACTGGGACCGTACGCGCGCAGAACTCACTTCATCGATCAGCGCGGCGATGCTCTATCCGTTGTTCGTTGGTCTTTCGACCCGCGACCAGGCCGACGCGACCGCCGCGCTCATGACCACGCAATTACTCGCTCCCGGCGGCCTGCGCACGACCACGGTCGCGACGGGGCAGCAATGGGACCAGCCCAACGGCTGGGCGCCACTGCTATGGATCGCGGTTGAGGGACTGGACCGCTACGGCAGGAAGGCGCTTGCCGAGGATCTCGCGGCGCGTTGGGTACGAACGGTCTCCGCATATTATAAAACCAATGGGAGAATGGTGGAGAAGTACGATCTCGAAACCGGCAAGGCCGGCGGTGGAGGCGAATATCCGGTTCAGGATGGGTTTGGCTGGACTAATGGAGTGACGCGCGCACTACTCGACAAATATCCGACACTCAAATCCGGCTCATGAGCGCTCCGACGCCGGCTGATCAATTAAGGATACGCTCCATCGGTTTATCCGACTACTCTATTTCGTGAGCAGATCGGGCGACTTAACGACGCGTCCGACCGATAAACAGATCCCCCGCACAGAAACGCGAACAGCACTCATCTATCCGGCCGTCGTATCTGCAGTGACCTAGGCATCCTTCAACGGCTCGATGACCAGATAGAAGAACATGTCGAGATCTGCGGCCCGCTGCGGATCGCGGCGATCGATCGCCAGCGCGCGCCCATTATCCTTGGTGACGATGCCAAGATATTCAGCGTTCAAATAGACGGGCTTGCCTTCACGCTCGACCCAGACAAACTGGCTCCGCAGCCGCAGCCGGGCTAGGATGCGAAGCTCCACTCCCTGCCGCGTTGCCGCCTGACCGGTGACGCCAAAGCCGTGCCGCTGCGCGGTCGACAGGAGAGCGACCGCCTGCGACGTCGGCCGCCACAAGAGCATCCGCTCGCCGAGCTGTCGCACCTCCCCGGCCAAGCGCAGGCGCTGCGTCGCGAACGGAATAAGCTGGGCGTCGGCAGCGTTCTGCCACCACTTCGCTTCATCTGTAGTGGCCGGATAAGGTATCTCGAGTTCGATATCGACGATTGGATCAAAAGCTTCGAACCGACAGGCAAGCGGACCGCCGTTCGTCTCGAAGATGATCCCGCGCAGCATGGCTTCGGGTGCGATATCGATGCCGTTGTCGAGGATGCCGCGCTTATCGATGAGCCGCTTGAGATAGGGCGACTTGAGGATCTCGGCATCGTCCAGACCGCGGACGCCGATATCGCCGATTTCCTTGATCTTGGCGATGTCCGGGATGGCGCCGCCGTCGCGAAGCTCGGCGAGCTTGTCGATCGGTTGTAATGCCGCAAGATTGATCTTTTCCAGCGATGAAATCTTCGCCGGAGCGGGAGCCGCAGCAGCGGCGACCTCGGCGGTTTTCCTGACGTTCGGCTCCACGTGGTTGAGCGATCCGATATCCAGGACCGACTTCACCTTGCCGGCGCCCACGAACGCAATCTGGACGAGCGTCAGCGTCTCGGGTTCGGCGTGGATATTGGCGCAGAGCGTATCGAGCGCCTGCTGAACGGTGGTCGTCTCCGCCAGCAGGTCGCAGCCGGGCACATATGATGTTCGCGCCGCGGTTGCGAAACTTGCGTCGAAGCGGAGCGGTGCGGTCGGCAGATGGCCGGGATCGGTGAGCGCCGCTTCCAGCACGAACGTTGCGTCCGGCGCGTCCCGGTCGAGCGACCACGGCGCTTCGATCAGGCCGCTCGCGTCGCTGAGATAGGCGGCAGGCAGCGGCATCCCGGCAAATTGCGATTCCCCCACCCCGGTCGGAACCGAGAAGGTTACAGCGACCCCTTCCACCGGCAGGCCGCCACGCAGCACAATAACGCGTACCGGCTCGCGCAGCGGGACGAACGCTTCGCCGCTATCGCCGAGAAACGCGCTCTGGCCGTCGCCTCCGGCATAATCGAGCGTAATCTGCTCGGCGAGCGGCAGGACGATCGGGCGACAGTCGGTAGGCGTGGCGGATGGCGAAGCCGTGGCGGCAAGGCGCGCATAATGGATCGCCGGGCCGTGTGGCGGCGATGGAATCGGGACGGCGAGAGCACTTTGCGGCCAATCGATCCGGCCGTCGACACGCGCAGTGAACGTCCAGAAGTCGCCGCGCCGATAAATCGTGCCGGCGGTCGTCGCGGCATGGAGCGTGATGCGGACACCGTCGCCAAGATCGATTTCGGCACTCGTCGCAGCGTCGGCGAGCGTGACCGTCCCGAAGGCGCTGAAATCGGGAAGGCTATCCCACAGCCGCAAATACCATGTGTCGCCAAGCGCGGCGGTTGCGGGCAAGGGCAGCGCGCCGCTGCCCGCTAGAGTCGCGGTTTCGTCGGTGACGGCAGCGACGGTAAACATCCGCACGCTTGTCGGCACGGGATTAAGATCATCATGCACCGAGACGAGCTCGACCGCGCGACCGGGCGCGAACCAAGCGGCCGAGTCCAGCATCGGCGGATCCAACGTGACTTTGCGGCCATCGACCGCCACGATGCGTGCCAGCACGCTGGCATTACGGCGCGAAAATTTGACGCGCAGTCCGTCGAGCCCAAAACGAGCGCCATCAACCGCCGGATAGTCGGCGACCGCGACGCCGCCATCGATCTCGACGCGATAAAGCAAATTTTCGAGCCTGGTGTAACCACCGCCGGCCGCCGGCGCACAGAAATTGGCGGCGGCAGCTCCGGGGTCCACCCGCGCGGACAGCCGCCCCGTGGAGGGCAGGATCAATTTGTCCCAATCGGGCGAGCCGGCTCCGCACGCGGCCTCCTCGCCCTCAGGCAGCGCCAGCGCGAACACCTGCCAGTCGATCAGCCCACGGCCCGCCGCGACGGCATCGCCAAGGGCGCGATCGGCAAGCGCGCGATCCTCGACCGGATCAACCAGCCGAACGAGCGCTTTTATAGCGACGAGGGCCGGACCGGCCGGCAACGGATCGGCCGGATGCGGCTGGGTCTCCAACGCGCAGTCGTCCGGGTTCTCGACCATCAGGCCATCGAGCCAGAGCCGGCCTTTGCTGATCGCGCCGCCTGCGCCGATCCCGAAGCCGCCGCCGTGATAGGGCGCTGCAAGTGCACCGAACGTGTCGAGCGAGTCGGTTTCGGCGCGACCTGCGGCGGCTTGGGCCGCGTCATTCAGGTCGACGTCGAGCACCACCTGACCTTGGCGCGCGATCACCGAGCGGGCATGGCGCCCGTCCGAAAGCGGCGCGGCGAGGCGCGAGGCATCGTTGCGGATCGTCACGGCATGCTCCTTCGGGCAGTCGCGGCCTGGCCGCGTGTATCGTCGAGCACAGCGCCTTCGAGCGCCGCCGGCAGATAATCGTCGAACAGACTTGCGATGTTAGCGAGGCGCATCGGTTCGCCGGTCGCAGCGAACGCGCCCATTTCCTTGCCGCCATGCCCGCCGGTGCGGATCTCGGCCGCGCATTGCGGCGAGAGCAGCGCAAAGGTCGGCTCGTCGGGATCGGTGTCGATAAACAGCGGCGTCACGGCGAGGCGGATCGCGGCGGCCAGCGGCTCGGGCAATGCGTCGACCCCAAGCGTTCGCGCGCGTTCCGCAATCGCGAGTTCAGGCTGACAACGGAAGCGTCGCGGTGTCGTCGAGGCAGAGGATACGTAGGAATAGCGAACGCAGCCAGACTGCCGCCGCGTGACCGTAAGCGGCCCGGCGAAGACCACACCGCTCGCCTCCAGCGACTTGAAGGCGCTTGGCCCCAGGACGGTCGTGTCGTCGATCGTCGCGTCAAAACCCGGCGCATCGACAGTGCCCGCGACGATACAACGCGACAGCGCCAACTGGCCCTGCCCCGCCGCCCCGCCCGGTGCGAGCGCGATGCCGCTGATCTGCGAGCGCTCGATGGCAATCGTCATCCCCGCTGCGACCTGCTCCAGGGACAGCGCGGGCTTCGCATTCGCGCGCGCGCAGACATGACGCAGCCGCAACTCAGTCAACGCCTTCGGGCCGACGACCAGACCGGCGGCCAGCGCCAGCCCGTCCAGTACAAGCACCCCCGGCGCGGCTATGCCGGGCGAGGGCACCCGAACGCGCAGCTGTGCCTCAAGCACGAAGCGGCGTCCGGAGCGGGCGATATGGCCCCGCCGCGTCGTCAGATCCTCGACGCCCGCCGGCGCCTGCTTCGGTCGCCAGTCGGCAGCGACGACGTGCAGTTCCGTGCCGCGGCGCATCGTTGCTGTAAAACGCGAAGCGATGCGCTCGGCATCGCAGCGCGCGAGCACTATGAAACCACGGGTCGCCGCCTTCTCGTTCGCCCATGCGTCCAGCGCATCGGCAAGCGACGCGACATAGGGATCGGCAACCGGTTTGGTCCAATCCACGACGCGCAGGAAATCGGCATCATCGACATCGGCCGGTACATCGGGCGCGGAGCGATCGTGCGCGCCCGCACCGATCGTATCACCAAGGCCGACGGCATGCGCCAGCCGCACCTCGACGATTTCCTTGCTCGACGAAACCGGCTTAGCGATAACGACTCGCCCCGTGGCCGGATCGACGGCGGCCGCAAGCGGCCATTTGCCATGCTTGATCTGCGGTGCTGTCGCGCCGGGCTCGGCCCAGTCATAGGCTTTGGTCGCGGCCGGGCGCGGCGTGCCGGCGGGCATCACCTCCAGTTTCGCGATCAGCAGGCGATCGGCCGGAACGCGCCGGAATGCCTTCTCGTTCTTTTGTCGCACGAAAAGCGTGAACGGACGGCCATCCGAGTCGAACCAATCCCCCGGTTCGGGCGGCGCGCTACGCGCCAGGGCTTCGCGCCTCTTCTCGGTCTCGCGCCGCAGCGGGAGACGGCGCAGGCGATCGATCCGCTTCGCGCCCGCCGAACGCGCCGGGTCGCTGTCGTCGCGGCGATCCGGGTTGAGCAGAGGTGCTCGTCCGTATAGGAACGGTGAGAGCTGCCAGTAGCCCGCAACGCCGAGCCCCGCGCCATCGCGCCACGGAATCAGCACAGGCACGCCCGCCAGCGCTTCGGCGGTAACGGTGTCGCCCGGAGGCGCGGGGAATTCTGGCGCAACCAGCCGCACGACATGCACCCCGATATCGGCGACACCCGGACGTCCGCCCAGCCGCGCGATCGAGCGCACATCGTTAAGGCGCGGTTGGAGATCGAGGCCGGTACCGATCTGTGCGCCAGTATCGCCGTCGACCAGGGACGCCGTGCCCGGCCGCTCGGGTCGGGGATCAATCAGCGCGACGGTACGCGCAAGATGCTTGAAATATTCGACGACAAGCGCGCCGGTGCCGCCGACATCCGCCGCCAGCCCTTCGAGTGCGCGGACCGTGCCCTTGGCGCGGCGATAGCGGATCGTGTTGGCGATGAAGGCGCGGCGGCTGAAGCTCGCCCCTCCCGGAAGAGGCGCCAGCAGTTCGGCTCCGATAAGCCGCGCGATATTGTCGAGCCCGACATCGTCAGCAGTCTCGACGAACAGGCTCGCCAGCAGACGATCGATTTCGGTGTCGAGCGCCACCGCGCCGGTAGCGAGCGCGCGCAGGAAGGCAAGGAGTGCGCGGCCCTGCCCGGCGTCTGCGCTGCGCACATATTCGGGTAGCAGCGCGTAGAGCCGGTCGGCGGCGGCCTCGGTGGCGGTCATGATGATAATGCCTTGAGAATGAGACCAACGGGATCGAGCGCGACGCGCTGCGCCTTGATCACGATGCCGTTCACCGAGGTCGGCCCCTCCGCCGGAACCGGATCGACGCCACCGGCGAAGGTCACGCTGGAAGCGATCACGCCGGGAACCGCCTGCACTACCGCGGTGATCTGGCTCGACCAGAGCGATTCACCGAAACCGCGCGCGTCCGGCCCGAAATTGGCGACCAGAGCGGCGCGTACCGCAGCTTCGACCAGAGCGCGCTCCAACGCGGGATCTTGCGAAAAGGCGATCTTCGCGGCCACAGCCACTTCGTCGAAGCCGAGTATCCGCGGCGGTCGCCCGGGCCCGGCCGCAGCGAGAATCGCCGTCTTCAGCGCATCGCAGAGCGCCGCGCCCGGCTGCGGCGCCGCCGGATCGTTCGAGGCGAGTGTCAGCACGATCTCGCGTCGCATCGCCACCCGTAACTCCACGGCGGATGCCCTGCCGACGCCGCGAAAGCGCCGCGCAAACCGCTCGTAATCGGCAAGCGCCACTACCCGATCGAGCACCGTCACCGTCTCACCTGCGCGGCGCATCGCGTCCGGTGTCTCGGCATTCGAGCCGCCTTCGGAGCGCACCAGATTTGTCGCGCGGGACAGCCCGACGATGGGCGTCATCACCATCGAGATCGCACCGACATCGACATTGCCCTCTGCTCCGCCACCGACGCGATACAGCGCGGTGACGCTGTTGGCTGCGCTCGGCAGGCGGCCGGCGAAGGCGATTTCGAATCGACCGTTCCGGCGTGGGCGCAGCTGCCAGGCGCGATCGTCAGCAAGATCGAGCAGGCGATCGGCGCGCTGGTAGAGCCGCCCGTCGACGCGCACCGCGAGCGCAGGCGCATAGCCCCGCGCATTTTCGGCCGGAACATGCGCGACCGGCGTAGCGGCGAGCGGGTAGACCGGGCGATCGTCAGTGGCCGAGCTCGAGCCGAGCAGCTCCGGCGGGTTGGCGATTGTCTTGCCCTCGGTCGCGCCGACGATGTTCCCGCGCACAACGAGGCCATCGGCAACGAAGCGGCCAACTACGGGCTTAGCAAAGATGATGACGGTGTTAGCCGGATCGGCGGCGGCGCCCGTAACCAGCACCTGTGCCTGCTCGACCAGCGGAACGCCCCCGGCATCGAGGCCGGACAGCGCTACGGCGCGGCCAGCGGGCAGATCGCGTGCAGCGATGCCGAGCACCTCGAGCCGATCTGGGTGCGCATCTGCCGGCAGCTTTTCGCCCGCAATCGGCAGTGCGAGCAGGTTCAGCCGTTCGGTCTCGATCAGGATCGACAGGGAGCGGACGCGCGCCGCCGGCGAGCTCTTGTCGCCCGATCCGGTTTCCAGCTTCACATCGCTGGTGATGTGCGTGACGGGCAGGCTGAGATTGAAGCCGGTACGATGGCCGTCCTTGACGGTCTTGATGATACCCAACCGCTGCCCGTCCATGCCGCTGAACAGGATCGTGCGACCGGGCAACGCCTCGGCGACGACGCCTTCCAGGTCGATCGATCCATCCTCATTGAGGGAAAGGCCGATCCATTCGCCCACCTGATCGACGCGCCCCGCATCCTCTGCCAGATCGCGCGCGGTCAGCACGGCGCGGCCGTCGGGCGCGCTGGAACCGAAAGGCGTCGCGCGGCGCGACAGGATCGCAACGCTGCCATGCGACGGACCTTTGACCTCCTTGACGATGCGACCACCGACCAGGCTGAGCGTGGTTCGCGGACGCGCCGCTGCTGGGTCCGTCACGCCCGCAGCAAGCGGCGGCGCCGTCAGCAGATCACGCTTCACCGCCGCGATGCGCGCCACGAGCCAGCCTTCCTTGGCGGCGGTGACCAACGTATCTCCGGGGACGGCGCGCACATCGACACCGTCGACGATCAGGCTGGCGATGTCCTTTTCGATTGGTGGCGCCTGTACCGTCCGCACCGCGATCAGCGCGTTCCAATCGGCGCGAACAAGCAGCGGCGCATCGGTTTCGAACGTGAGCGGGAGTTTGCCGTTCTTGGCGAGCGTCGCAATCTGCGTGCCGGCAGGCGCGGTGACCTGTGCCTGTGCGCCGGGCGTCGTGTCGCCATCCAAGGCGATGATCGTCGAGGAGGACAGCGCCGGACGCGGCATGTAGCCGATCAGCCGAGTCAGCTCGATTAACGCCCCCCGATCCTGGCTGGTCGCCAGCGCGCCATCCTCGGACAGGCGCGCGGCGGCGAAGCCCAGTACGGCCAGGGCGCTGGCATAGCCGTCCGCCAGCGCGATTGCCGGATCGTCGGTGTCGCGGGTCGAAAGCCCATCGAGCGCAGTTTCTTGGCCGATCGCTTCTAGCATGGCCCCCAGCAACACCGGCTGGGCGAAACGCGCGGGCGCGCCGATTGCCATACCCGCAGCGTCGTCGCAGGCTTGGCAACCGCCCCCTCCACAACCGCAGCCGCTCATCGCCCACCTACCATGCGCACGACGAGCCGGCCGAGCTCAGGGCGGCTGGCGTCGTCGGCGAGTTTGAGAATTTCCGGCCCATTCGGGATAATGACGCCTGCGGCGAGTTCACCCTGCGCAGCCCGTGCCCAACGCTGGAAACGCGTCGCCCGCGCGGCCGAGACGCCGGGCACCGCCATTACGGCAGCGATCAACCGACTCAATTGCAGCGTCGTCGAGAAGCCGAACCGATCAGGATGAAAGAACGCAGCCGCCCCGCCGAGCGAGGGGCTCAGCGCTTTGCGGATGCGCGCGCCGACCAGCGCGCCTATCTCATCCTTGGCGGCGCATATTTCGAGTTCGATATCGAGCGGCGCGGGCTGCGCGGGCGCGAGCGCGACGTCGCAGCCCATCATCCGATAACGATCGAGCGCCGACGCGACGCCGGCAGTGAAGGCAGCGTCGAGTGGCCGATCGCCGGCGCGATCGACATAGACCAACCAAGTCCACCAAGCCCCTGTCCAGCGCGCGACCGCGAGCGCGTCGGAAACGTCGTGCAACGATTTCGCGATCATCACGTAATCGGCGGCGGTGACCGCGCGATCCTGACGACGGAACGCTTCCGGCGCACGAGCGCGGATGCTGGCGGCGCTCTCCGGTTCCGCGCCGCCGCTCGCGGGGACCGGATTGGTCACCTTGACCAGCGCGGTCGCCTGCGCATCGGGCAGAACAACGTGCGCGAGCGAATCCGCGCCGAGATTGCCGGCAATACCGAGTCCGAAGCGGCCGTGGACGGCATAGGCCGCGCCGGGCAAGGGTGCGAGCCCGTCACTGTTGTCGCCGAAGCGCAAGGTCGGCACACCGTCGATCGCGATCTCGACCACGAAATCTCGACCGAACGACCCGCTGGCGAGCAGATCAGCGCGTGCCGTCCAGCCCTCGCGTTCGTCATCGAGCGCAATCACAGGCAGCACCGATGCCGGATCTACGGCGAGCAGACCGCTCGCAGGGGCGATCGCGGGCGGCGGCGGCGCGCTGCGCGCGGGCGGGAGCATCAAGGCGCCAGGCAGCACGATGCGAGGCGCCCACAATTCTTCGTCGGGCGAGGGTGGATCGAGTCTCGGGCGAAGCGCGGCCATCTCGTCCGCGGTCATGCCGAGCGCCAGAACCGGCGGCAGCGCCACGCCATGTTCGGCAATAACGACGTTCGCGCGTGCGACTGCACCGGCTCGGCCGGCCGCCGCCGCTGAATCACCGGGCGCGACGACCTGCACGGCGAGATCGAAGCGCAACGCATCGATGACGTCCCAGCCGACTTCGACGAGCTTGAGCGGCGGCTTCAACACATCGTCAACGACCGTCTCGATGCGCGTTAGCCGAACAACCTGCCGATGATCGCGCCGTGCATCGGCGGTGAGGCCGGTTTCGGATGAGCGTGTCTCCTCGAGAAGCAGCAGGTCGCCGGGGACGAGCGCATCTGGCCCGTTGCTGCCATCCACCAAAGTCGCCGAGGTCGCGCCTGCGCACAAAGTGCAGCGATCGTCGCCCCAGGTATAAAAAGCGACTTCGTTGCGCCATTGCCAGAGGCGCACGTCGGTGAGCGTCTCAAACACGAGCGGCGTACCGGCAAGCAGCCGGCGATAGGCGACCGGGCCGAGGACAATTGGCAGCGTCGCATCGCGCGGCAGCAAGGGTGTACCGGCGGCAAGCGTCATCCCGTCGGCAGCGGCGCCGATGCCCGGCGTAAGCTGCGCCGACACGAAGGTGCGCGCGCTCGCGCCCTCGCCAATCGCATAATCGACAAGCCGCGCATGGCGGCGCAGCGACGTGCGCGAGCGCGCGGTGCCAAGAAAGGCCTCGGTGCCGACCCAGTCGAGCCGGTAGCTGGCCTGATCGGCATCATAAGCAAGTGCTTCGGCCAGCGTCGTCGTGAAGTCCGCCGCGCGGCTGCCCGAAAAACCAGGGACGAGTGTGGTCATCCGATCGAGGACCAGTTGGCGCAGCTGATCGTAATCGCGCGCAGTGTAATCGAGCGGTGGCCCGGTCGGCGGATCGGGCGCGGGTGCGCAATCCGGCGCGCAATCGAAATCCTGTGGGCAATCGGCCTTGAAGGAAAAACCGACCGAGGCGAGGCGCGGATCGATCCACGGCGGCGGACGGGGATCGTCCGGGCCGCGCACCAATGTCAGCCGATAGATCGAGAAATCGGTTTCGGCGTCGGCAGCGAAGGTGACGACGATCCGCGCGCAATCGCCGCTCGTCGGATCGCGCGAGACTGTGCCATGTGGCGGTGGCAGCCGTTCGCCGCCCGACAACGCGATGATCGCATCGGAGACCGCGCCGGCGGGCAGCGCGATCGGCTTGACGAGGTTGACGACCAGCTGGAGCGGCGGGCCGATACCGACCTCGACATAATCAATGCCAGTGATCGGCGCAGAGGTCGTTGCAACCGCCACGCGCCGCCGCTCGCTGCCACACGCATAGACGACACCGCTCACAGATTGGCTCCCGGCAGCGTCGTCTTGACCAGCCGCTTCGAGCGCTTGACCTCGTAGACGATGTCGATCGTCAGCGCCGCGGTGGCGTCGTTGAAGTTCACGACCAGATCCTGCAGGCCGATCAGATCGCCGAGCTCCTGATCGATCGCCGCGTGCAAAGCCGCCTCGATCGCATGCGCGACCGCCGCATCTCCGGGCGCGTAAAGCCGCTGCGCAACCGGGCTGCCGAAATCGGGACGCATCACCCGCTGGCCAGGCATCGTCATCACCAGCAGCACGAGCATCTGGCGGACGTGCGCGTCGTCCCCATCCTCGACAGAGGCAGCGCGGCCACTGGCCGCGGCGGTGAATGGAAAGGCGAGCCGGCTCATGTCGCGATTACCCGCGTCTGGACCGAGGTGACGATCGGCGGCCCGGCGGGTATCATATCAGCAGACAGCGTCGTCGCGATCGGCGGCACAGTGATCAGCGGCGCGCCATCGGCCAGCACGCGCGCCGTCCCGACGATCCACTGCGTTGTCAGGCACGGCTGCGGCTTGCCGGGCGGCACGGTAAAGGCGCAACCGGCGACCATGCCCTGATCGGCAATCGTCGCCGCCGGCATGCCGCCCAACATCACGCGGGGCGAAGCGACGATGATCGTCAGCATTCCGCCGTGGACACATTGGGCGACGGCGCCGGCATGAAGAATGGGCCCGGCCATCAGGTTACCACCAGCGCCGCGCCGTTGATCATCACCGACGGACCCATGAGCGCGATCGAGGCGACGCCGTTGGTGATCGTTATGCCGGCGACGCCCATCGCAATCATCTGGCCCGCAGGGGTCATGATCAGAACGTTCTGCGCCGGATTGTCCGATAGTGTGATCGAGACGCCGGTCGTCGTCTGCAAATGGATGTTGGGTGTCGCCGGGGTGGCCCCGGCCAGCGCCAGCGGCGGCATCGTGCCGCTGGTCGGATCCCAGAAGCCGCCGCTCCATATCGGATATTCGGGATCGCCTGCTTCGAAATCGATCCAAACCTGGCTGCCGATCGCGGGCAGCGCGATCATCCCAGAATTGATTCCGGCAAGTGGGATGCAAGGCGTCGCCCAAGTCGACGGAAACAGACCATAAATATCGGCAAGCTGTACCATGATCCGGCCCTGAAGAAGCGGATCGAGGTTGTTAAGCACCGTGGCGCGGTACTTGCCATAATAGCGCGCGCCCTCGCTCATGCCGGCACCAGCGGCACGTTGGAGACGAGGCCGTCGCGCGCGAGCTGAAAATTCTGCTTCCAGCTCCCCCGCGTCAGCGTGTTGGTGACCGAGCGGACGTACCAGAGTCCATCATAGGCGAGGCCGGCGCCACGCACGCCCACGAGCTTACGCGCGCCAAGCGGCTGGCCGTAGCGGGTAACGTCGAGGCTCCCGGTGCCGGTAATTGGATCGACGCGGCTGCGGCCGGCCAGCAAGGCGCCCAGCACATCGGGCAGCTTCAACCGCTCTGTCTGAATCTGACGAATCTTGGTCGGGATCATGGGCCGCATGCTGAGCGGCGGATTGAGGATGCCGATATCGGGCACCGGCACAGGGATAGAGATCGGCCCGACTTTGACGAAGGCGATCGGCAGTTCGGCCGCTGCGCCATCGGCCGTAAACGCGATCTGCTCGACGTTCGAGGCGTGGTCCATGTCAACCGACAGCGCTGGTTGCGGCACGCCGATGCGGACCTGTGGCCCCCAATACGCCGTATTCGTCCCCGGCGCCGGGCCGGGCACGACGTAGAAATCATAGCCCGCCGCCTTCGCCAGCTCCTGGATGTAGGCATAGTCGGTGCCCTTCTGCGACGGTAGTTTCTCGGTGGGATCGGGCACGCTTTCGAACAGCGCCGGGATCGGCACCGGAATCACTCCAAACATCGCATATTTCGCAAGCATCAGCGCGACGCGACTGAAGCTTGGCATTGCGGGATAAGGCATGCCATCGAACGGGATCAGATCCATATAGCTGCTGACGTCGGTGCCGGTCAGCACCAGTTTCGAATGGCCCGGCGTAGCGGAAGCGGTGACATCCTGCCGCATGATCGGCCCATCTGCGATCACCGTCGGCAGGCCGTTGAGCGTGGCGACGAGGATCACGCGGATCAGCGGGTCGAAATAACCGCTCGGCAGCAAGGTTTGCGCGATCGGCGAGCTTTTCGAGAAACTGAAGGTGAGCTGCCAGCCCGAGCGCTGGCCAACCGCCTGCGTGACCGTCGCGCTTTCCAGCGCATCGACCACCGCTGCCGGTACCGGCAGCACCGCCACCGGCCCGACCAATATGGTTAGATTAACCCCTTTAAGTGTCGGCACGGCCCGAAAGCTCCAGCGGCAAGGGGATGACAAGTAAGCGGCCGAGCGGATCGCAAGCGGCGGCGGGGCGCTCGACCCCGTTCGCGTCGCAGATGCGCCAATATTGCGCGGGATCGCCGTAGAAGGCGTCGGCTACCTGATCGACGCGCTCGCGGCCGCTCGTACGGTGGCGATCGAGTGGCTGATAGAGCGCCTGATCGGGAATGATGCGACGCCCCATATAGGCCACCGCCTCGCCATCAGGCGTGGTCACCGTGCGCATCTCGGTGCGCGCATAGCGGCTGTTGGGACCGGGCGTCATGGCGCGCTCGGCAGCCCGACCGAGGCCAATGCGGGTGCACGGCGCCGCGCGAATGCCTCACGCCGCTGCGCCTGCGCGAAAAAGAGCGCCGCGCCCTTCGAACCGTAGGTCAGATCGTCATTGGATAGCACGCGCAGGCCAAGCGTCACCTTGGCGCGGATTGGGTTGAGCTGGGTGTCGAACGCCTCCTCGACGATGCTGAACTCCGTCACGCGCACCGGCAGCACGCGGCGCGGGCCGAGCACCAACAGCACCAGCGGCGACGGCACCGGCAGGATTTCGAGCGTGCCCTGTCCCGCAAGACGATCGGCGGCCATCAGGTCGTCGACCGCTGGACTGATGATCATCTCGAGATCGGCAAGGTCGGGTAGAATGCCGTTCCGGACCGTCTCGGGATTGCGCGACGGCTGTTCGAGGCGATCGGTGGCGTCGAGCTCGATCTCCAGCCGCAGTGTCTCGGTCGGCGCGCCACGCAGCCGCAGCGCCTCTAGGCGATCGCCTTCGGTCGCCGACTGGCGCGGCACCAGCGTGCGCGTCAGCGTATCCGGATTGTACTGAAAGGCGACGGTGCGCTGCACGGCGCGGCCGTCGGCATCCATCAGCACGAAGCCGCCCTTCAACGTCTTTGGTGCACCGGGGAACGCGCCCATCAGCTTTTCTCCTTCGCTTTGGCGCGGCCCATCACGTCCCGCATCATCGCAAGCGGACTGATCTCGGCGGGCTCGACCGAAATATCGGAGAGCTTCGGCCAGCGCATCTGGCCGGTGGCGCTGGAATAGCCGATCTCGCCGAGGTTGACTTTGATCTTCTGCGGGAAGGTCCAATCATACGACTTCACCGGATAGGTCATTTGATATTCGACCGCATGCCAAAGCGCGTAGATCGAGCCGACCAGATCGATGCCGAGATGCGCATGCGGCGCGACATCGATGAAAGCTTTGCCGGCGATATCGAAGCCGCCTTTCTCGTAATTGGCATCGACCGTCGCCACCGCGTCCGCCGAAACCCCGACTGAGGGCGTCACGCGGACGCCGACGTCGGCGCCAATCGCGCCACCGGCCGCCTGGATCCCCAGACTGGCCGAAACCGAGCCGGTCAGATCGAAATAGCTGTTGATCACGAAACGGCCCTTGAGGCTCGCCTTGATATTGGGATTGTCCTCGAGCGGATCGAATTCGCCCGAAAGCGTCAGGCTGGCGAGCTTGCCGGGGCCGATGCCGTAAGCGATGCCGACCGCTGCACGGATGTTGACCACCGCCTCCAGTGGCGGGATTGGGATCGGGAAGCTCGGCGAGGCTTTGACCAGGGTCTTCTCGGCGCTGGCAAGCTTACCGAACAATTCGACGTCTGAAATGGTCACCGCGCCGGCGATCTTGAGATGCCCGCCCTTCGAGAGGGTGACCGTCAGCTCCGGCGCGATCTTGTCGGTAAGCTGGTATAGTAATTTGCCCGTACCGGTGAGCTGCCCGGCATCGTCGATATCGACGTCGACGCTTCCCTTGGCTTTCTTGTTCTTCGTCTTGACCGCGACCTTACCGTGGCCAGAGAACTTGCCTTCCTCGCCGTCCTTGCGCTGGTAGCGCAAAGTCAGATCGCCCTGCCACGACCGAAACTGAACCTTGGTCTTTCCGGTCAGATCGAGCAGGCCGGCGGCATAGACGCCGTCGAGATCGACACTGTCGACGATCGGAAAGGGTTTCGGGATCGAGACCCCGCCCGAATAGACAAGTCCCCGCCCCTTTTCATAACGCGCGTTCAACTCCAGTCGCTTGTCGCGCAACTTGGCCACGATGCCGCCACTCGCGGTCGGCAGGATCTCGTCGCCCTGCTGCGAAAAGCCGACGACCACATTGACTTCCGCGCCGGGGATCTTCGAACTCGTCGCGGTCAGCGAGCCCGACCAGCCCGCGTCCTGATCGAATGCGAAATCGCCGCGCGCATCCTTGATGCCCGGCAGTGTCATCGCCGGCATGAGCTTGCCGGCGGCAGCGAACTTGCCGTTTTTCAGCCCAGCGTCCAATTGACCGAGTATCAGCGGCTTGCCCGCTGGCCCAAGCTCAAACTTCAGCGTGCCCGAGGGTACAAACTGAGGCGCCAGCTGCAGCCCCAGCGCTCCCTCGGTGAAGCGCAGGAACGGCAGCGAGCGGAACTTTTTGACGTCGAGCGGGGCAACCAACTCCAGCTGATCCCGGCCGAAACGTATGTCGATACGCTTCGGCAGGAAGCGCAGCGTTGGCGCGATATAGCCGCTGCCCGTGACGTAGCCGTCGGCTCCCAAATCGAACGAGGTAAGCGCCCCAGGGCTCAGATAGGGATAATAAAAGGGCAGCTCCTTGGGCTTGGGCTTGCCCCAATTGAGCACACGCCGCTCGCCCTCCTCGACCGCGGCCTGCGCCTCGGACGCGGCTAGGCCGCCGACACCGGTCGGCTTGACCTTGCTGGTATCGGGCGACGAAACCAGCGGGACGGCTTTCTCCTTGGGCAATTCCTGCACTGCACCGCTGTCGAGAACGGCGTCGACGACATCCTGCCCTCCGGCTTTCTTTCCCTTGGCCCGACGGTAGGTCTTGAGTCGCATGCCGGGCACGATCCGCCGGCCGGCAATCTCCAGCTTGGTTTCGTCGGGCCCAATTCGTACTGTCTCGCTCATACCGCCGGCCGAGATCGTCACCGGTGTCGCCTGCGTGTCGGCGATCAGTTCCTTGTTGCCGGCGACCTTGCCGGCGCGCAGGAAGGTCTCGATCTTGAACGAGGCGTCCGCCACGGGATCGGTGGGCGGGGTGATGCGCGCGAAACGGATCTGGATGCGCGTCGCGTTGGGGCGATACTCCTTCTTCCGGACCTCGCCGATCATTGCCTTGATCGTCTCGTAAGTCTGGCCTCCCGATTCCTGATTCTTTGCGGCGACAAGCAGTTGCAGATTGGTAGGCACACTGGTGCCCCCAATCTGTTTTTCGACGATATGATCCACATCGAAACCCGAGCCCTTGAGCCCGTCGGATTCCATGCCGGCGACGGCGGCGGCGACCGCCGGATCCTTCATCGCCTTTTTAACGTCCTTGTCGGTCGACGTGCGGATCGCTTCGCCGAGCGCCTTCATGCTGGTGAAGCCGAGGTTGGAGAGCCAGACGCGCTGATATTCCCCGCTCGATCCTTCCTCCTTCCACGCCGCGACGCTGTCGTGGGCATTGTCTGTGGTGAAGACGAGCCGACCGCCGTCACCGGCATTCTTGTAGGCGTTCTTCACCCACTCGCCCTGGCCCTTGGGCTTCGGCAATGTGAAACCGCTCGACCTGACCTCGATCTGGGTCGCGCCGGCGCCTTCCGGAGTTTCTGAGATAAGCGTCATGCCCCGCGGCAATGTCGGTTGCGGGCCGCCTGCCTTCTTTGAGGCGCCGCCAGCTGCGCCCTGCTGCTTGGCGCGCAACATCGCCGGCGCCGCCATGCGCGTCAGCGGACCGACACGCTCACCTGCGACCACAGCGGCGGCGGCACGATCGGCCTCCGCCTCCAGCCCCATGTCAGTGCCCGCAGCTGGTGCGCCAGCGGCGCGATATTGGACGCCGCCCTGCTGGATCGTGTGTGCAACCTCATGTGCGAGCAGCGCGCTGCCGCCCTCGGTCGATGGGGAATATTGGCCGGCACCGAAGACGATGTCGTTACCCGCGGTATAAGCAAGCGCATCGGCCGAGCGCGCGGCCTGGGCGGCGGCCGGGCCATCATGGACGCGGACCTGGCTGAGATCCTGGCCGAAGCCCGATTCCATCCGACCGCGCACCGCGCCGTCGAGCGGCCGCCCGCCATCGAGCTTGGGCGCACTTGCGACGCGTGTACCGCTACCGGCCGCCTTGCGCTGGACGCGCTGCGCCGGCTTCGGCCGCTCGGTGAGCCGCATCATATTGTCTGACCCGGCAATAGCGCGGCGACGAGGCGACTGGCGACGCGATCGGCGAAGCCCGGCGCGGCGGGTGACGCACGCAACTCGCCGGCATCGAGGTTAGACTTGCCGGCAGCGGGCGAACCCGTCGCTGTCGAGAGAGCGCGTTCGAGCGCCGCGGGCAGCGCGTCGGCAAGACGACGGGCCACGATCGCGTTCGGCGCGGAAACGACCAGCGTCTCGATATGGATCAAGGTGGGATGGATCAGAGCGGGTGTGTCGCTCATCGCGCTGGCATCAGTTGCGGCATTGGCTGACCCGTCTTAGCGAGTTCGGCGGCCAATGCTTTACCCACCATCGCAAGATCGACCGGGCGCCCATTCTCGGCTGCAAAGAAGGCAGCCGTCAGGGCCGCACTGCCGATTGCGCCGCCCGATAGCGGCACGCGCGCAAGGCTATCCAGCGCCGAATCGTCGAGCACGCAGGGCATCGCGGCCGGGAAAGCGCGCGCCCAGATCGCACGGCGCTCGGTTTCTGACGGCAACGGAAAATCGACGATGAAGCGGAAGCGCCGCAGGAAGGCTGGATCGATCGCGCCTTTCAGATTGGTGGTGACGATCGTGAAGCCGGTAAAGGCCTCGATCCGCTGCAGCAGATCGCCCACCTCGGCATTGACGTGGCGATCGGTCGCGCTCGACACCGATCCGCGGGCGCCGAATACGGCATCGCCTTCGTTCCACACCATCACCGCGCCGGTGCGCTCGGCTTCGGCGAACAGAGCCGCGACGTTTTTGGCGGTTTCGCCAATATATTTGGAGCTGAGCTGCGCGAGATCAGCGACAAGCATCGGCAGGCCGAGCGCATCGGCCAGCACCTCTGCCGCCAGCGTCTTACCCGTGCCGCTCGGCCCCGCGAACAGCGCCGCAACACCGAGCCCGCGACCGCCCATGCGCCGCCCGAAGCCCCAGCCCTCGATCACCTGCTCGGCATGGCGAACATGTATTTCGACCCGGCAAAGCGTCGCAGCGACCGGCGCCGGCAGCACGATATCGTTCCAGGTCGCCCTTGGCTCGCGCCGCGCCGCGCCGGTAACGGGACGCGGCGGCACGGCGCGAGCCGCCGCCTGCCACAGCATCCGCCCGGCGAGGCGATCGTCCGGCTCGGCCGCGATCGCGGCGCGTGTCTCACGCGCGATCCGGCCAAGCTGCGCGGCATCGAGGCCGAAGCGGCGGGCAGCGCCCTGCAATGCCGGTGCGAGCCGCGCGGACACCAGCGGCCCGAAGGCACGGTGCCAGCGCTCGGCCTCACCGCTTGCTCTGGGCTTCGCGATCGCCCGCACTGGTCGCGATAGGCCCGAGGGCGGGTCGCCAAGGAGCAGGACATGGCCCAGCAGCCCGTCGATCAGCTCCGCGAGATGATGGATCTCGCTCGTGATCGGGATGATCAGCACTCCTTCGAGCAGCGCGGCATCGCGCGCCCACAAGGTGCGCCAGCGCAGACGTTCGCCGGCGTCTTGCGGCAGCGCGGAGAGCAGGAGCCGATAAGGTGCAAAACCAAGCGCCTTGACTGCCGATGCCGCCTCGGCCTCGCTCCAATCGAGAGTGAGCGCCGGCGAAAGGCCGCCGGGGCCGCGTTCGGCCAGGCCGGCGGCGAGCGCCTCGGCCGCGCCGACTAACGCCGGCTCGACAATCTCGATGGGCCCGACGCACGGCGCCAGCAGCGGATCCAGCGCATCGCCCCCCAGGAGATGATCGAGCGCGCCCTCGCCGATCCGCAGCGCGGCGAGCGCGCGAGGCCCTTCACCGAGGCGGACGACCTCATAGTTGCGAAGAGTCCCTGCGACGGCGAACGCCTCAACGGACAGCCCGGGAAGCAGTCGTCGCGCGAGCGGCGCGGGAATGCCTGCCGGAAGCCGCTCGGCCAGCCGTTCCTCGCATTCGGCGGCGACCAGCCATTCGACGAGTTGCATCTCGGCCGGTTCCAGCGCCAACGCCACAGCAAGCCGGGCCAGCGGCAAATCGGGCGCCAACGCTGTGGCAGCCGGCGCCACCCCCGCCTCGACCGCCGCCAGCCAACGCGGCCCGATCGCCGCCTGCCACGCACCGAGACCGTCTGCCTCATCGATCGTTGCCAGCCGCGCCCTCATTCTGCATCGCCGGCAAATGCCAGCGGGAAATCCGCAGCGGTCATGTCTGTGTCGCTGTCGAGATTCGGCCGGGCGGCCAGCGTGACCGTCTTGACCGCAGGCCCATCGGGGAATTGCTCGTCCGTATCGAGGAACACGGTCGTTGCCAGCAGACCGACGCTTGGCCGGAACGGCGAGAGCAAGGCGGTCCAGAGCCGCGAGAGCATGTCTGCGTCGAGCGCCTGCGGCGCGAGCGTGATCTGCTCATATTGCTCCCACAGATGTTCGGTGGTGAGCTTAGTGATCAGCGGCGTCGGATCGGAGGGCACGACGACGTCGCTCAGGATCTGCTTGATCAGATCGCGCGGGATGATGCCCAGCCGCAGTAAGGCATGCAGTGCCACGCCGAGGACCGCTTCGCGCTCGAGCCCGCTGCCCGTCGCAGCGAGCAAATAGTGGAGATCCAGCACGAGTGGAGAGGGACCGACGCGCGCACCGGACGAATCGATGACGGGGGCATAGACGTTCCGCCACCCCGGATTAGGCGCGACGTGGTAGAGATACAGGATCACGCCGGTCGCTTCGCCGTCGGCAGAGGCGCCGCCATTGGCCGGCCCGGCGGCACGGTCGCCGCGTGGCGGTGGTGCGATCGTCACAGGCGGAGCGGTCTGGCCTGCGCCGTAAACCTTAGCCAGCGCCCGCTCAATCACGCCCTGGAGGACGAAGGTCGTCGCCGGAATGGCGAAATGCGCGCTCATCGCGTTTGCCCCGCGAGATAATCGGCAAGCGGCGGGCCGGCGGCCGGGCGTCTGCGCGGCGGCGGCGCGGCCGTGGCGGCAGGCGGCGTCACGCGCACCTCGACGCGGCCGATGCTCAGCGTGACCGGAACCGCAGCTGCGGGCTCAATTCCCCGCGATGACAAAGGGAGCGCGACCATCGGCATGGCCTGCATCGCGGGCGACCGCGCCTCCACGATCGTGACGTCGGGCGGCGTGATCTGAGGCGCGATCTCCGGGAGGGGCACAGCAACACGCAGGCCCGGGGTCGCAGGCGCATCGGCGGCGGCATGCGCCGGCCATGCAGGGAATACGCTTTCAACCGGCAGCGCCTGCGGTGACGGCGCATCGACAAGCGGTGGCGCCGCGGAAGACCCGGTCGTGGCCGCAGGCGTGGTCGGCAGCGCTGCGGGTATCGCGATCTCGGCCGCTTCGACGCTGGTTTCGAGCAGGGCCGATTCTGTAGCGGCAACGACGCTCGTGGTGATCAACGGCTCCGCTGCGGAAACCTTCTCTACGATCCGCCCCTCGGATACGGCCATTGGTGTCGACTCTGCGGGCAATTGCGCCAAGACGATTTCCGTCTCCGGCGCCTCGGGCGCTTTCGCATCGGCCTCCGCAAAGGGGTCGTCGATCGGCGAGCTTGTCGAAGAGATGCCGGGACCGCCCGCCGCGCGCAGCAGTGCCTGCCAATACCCGTCGGCGATCATCGCCCACCCTCGATCATCATCATGTACCGGACGCGGCGAGCAGCCGGGAGCGCAAGGATCTCGCTTTCGCTCCAGCCGAAGGCGCGGGCGAGAACAGCGACCTGCATGAGCTGAGCGGCAACCTTGCGCTCTACGGCGCCGGCGACGAAAGCCGCAATATCCACCTCGACGGTCATCGTGGCGCCGCACTGTGCGCAGGCCGAGGCGAGCCGCACGACAGCCGCCGGATCGGCCTGTTCGAACGCGGCGCCCAGCGCCGCCAGTGTCACGTCATCAATCGTCAAAGGCGCCCCATCGAGGCAGCGGCGCAGCAATGTTCGCGCTGCCATTTCCGGCGGCAGGCCGGCGATTGCGGCGAGATCGGCCATCACCGGCACCCGCGCTCGCAGCCCCCCCGCAGCGACGTGCCCGCCGACCGGCGGTACCGACGCCTCGGCGATAGCGGTAATCGGCACGTCGAATTCATTTTCCGTCGCGCAAGCCGGACAGGCGGCGACGGCCTCGATCGCCCCGCCGACAATCTCGCCGTGAAGCGCAATCAACCGCTGGTTGCGACGGCCGAGCGTATCGTCGGTGAGCGGGGCATCGGGCATCAGCCGTTCGAGCACACGGCCAAGCCGGCTGTGCGGCGGCTCGTTTTGAGCGCCGCCGTCCCACACGGCCACCAACTGTTCCACAGCGCGAATCTGCACGGCGCGCGCCTCAGGCCGACGCGAGCGTCGGTTCCTTGGGCTCGTTCACCGCCACGTCGCGCTGCCAGCCCTCATTCTCGATCTTGATCTTGGCGATCGCGACGGCATTGGCGTTGGCGTCGAGATCGGGCAGCGCCTGATATTCCGACACCCAGCAGCGATAGACATTGTAGACCAGAACGATCTGGCCGGCCTCGTTGAGCAGTTCGATCAGCATGTCCTTGCGGAAATCCGCGAGGCTCATCTCGCTGCCCGGCTGGCTCCCATAGTTCCATACTTTATTGGCCCAGGCCTCGAAGGCGGCGTCGTGAGTAACGCCGCGCTCCAGCGTGATCGCGTCATACTCGGTACGCCCGGGTGACTTGAAGCTACCGGACGGATCGCCGCCCGAGCGATATTTGACCATCTCGGTCGTGCGTTTGAGCACCGACACCTTGGAGACGCCGAGCACGTAACGCCCGTCCCACTTCACCCGGAATTTGAAGTTCTTGTACGGATCGAGCCGCCGGGCATTGGTCGCGAAATCAGCCATTGGAAGCCCCTCCCTACTGGTTCGGCTGGACGATCTGGCGCAGGCTAACCACCACGAATTCGGCGGGGCGAAGCGGCGCGAAACCGACCAGGATGTTGACGATACCGTTGGCGAGATCGGTCGACGTCGTCGTCTCGGCATCGCATTTGACAAAATAAGCGTCGGCGGCGGACGTGCCTTTGAAGGCGCCCTGACGGAAAAGGGTCTGCATGAAGCTGTTGACGCTCATCCGGAGCTGCATCCAGAGTTGATCGCCATTTGGCTTGTGGACGGCCCATTTGAGCCCATCGCCCAGACTGCGCAGAATATAACTGGCGGTGCGGCGCACCGGCAGGTATTTCCACTCGCTGGCCATGGCATCCGCTCCCATCAGCGTGCGGCTGCCGAAATTGACCGTTCCGAAGATTGGAAATTGGCGGATGACGTTCAGCCCCAACGGGTTGAGCACACCATGTTCGGCGTCGGAAAGGACTTGTGAGGGCCCATAGGCGCCTGATATCGAGGCATCCGTGCCTGCCGGCGCCTGCCAGACGCCGACCGCGCCGTCAGTCCGCGCGATGACTCCTGCTATCGCGCCCGACGGCGGATGCGATCGGATCGCACCTTGGATCAGAGGATCGTCAACCTCAATGTCGGGGAAGAAGGCGGCGGCAAAGGTCGATTGGAAACCGATGTCGAGCGACTTCCAGTTCGCAGCGCCGTTGACCTCTTTCACGCCCGGCGGTGCATCCACCAGTAATAACGCGTGTTTAAGCTCACAGATGCGCGCCGCCTCGGCATAAACCGCTTGAGCATTGGCGTGTAGCGGCGTGTTCGCATCGGTCGGCGTGGCGCGGACCAGATCTGGTAGGCACAGCGTATTGAAGAACGGATCCGGGGTCTCGAGCGCCTGTACGGCGGCGAGGAAATCGTCGTCGCTTGGCTGGCCGTGCGGCTGGCCATTGATCCCTACCACCGGCGCCGCCAGTAGCTCGCCATAGGGCAAACCGAGCTGATAGCGCGAGACGTTCACGCTTTGCGAAGTCAGATCGAAAAGGTCGAACAGCGAATCGTTGGTCGCGTCTTTCGCCTTGTCGACCAGTTCGACGATAGCGTCGTTGATCCGCCCGGTGACGCCGGTAGCCGGTGCTGCGCCGAGCCGCAGCCGCAGCAATGTCGCCCCTTCGAACAGCCCGGCGTCGAGCGCCAGGCGCTGCAGGTTTGGCGCGAATACGGTGTCGGCGCGGGCGGCGCCGTTGAGCGCGTTGACGAGACGAGCGGCAAGCTCCTGCCTGGTTCGCGGGACGGTCGCGCCGATGGCGAAGGCGGTCACGTCGAGCACCACCGGCGTGCCATTGGCCCCGGCTGCGGTTAGCGGCGTCAACCTGAGCGTCACCCGCACCGGCTTGGCAAAGATCGCGCCGCCGGCGAGTGCTCCGACTGCATAGATGCTGCCGGTCGGCTTCGGCGCGGCAGGCGGATTACCGCCCGATGCCGGCCCGACGGTGAGCCCGATGAGCTGCGATCCCGAACCCGTTTTATTGACGACCCTGTCGACCGAGCGTGTGTCGGCGCTCGACGTCGAGAGACTCGCCCAGCGCTCGGCGCCGCCGCCAACGGCATCGATCACCGACAGGTTGAACTTGGTGACATCCGGGTTGGCAGCAAACGGGTTCGCGCCGATATCGAATGGATCATATTCGAGGAACAAGTTGTTACCCGACGGTCCCGAACTCAGGGCAGCGACGGTCAGGCCGAGATTGCTGCCACCCGCAGCCTTGAACTGCGACGAAGCGGGCACCGCACCATCGGCCTTGACGCGCGTGACCCACGCCTCTCCGCCGCCATTGGCGAAGAAATGCAACACCGAATAAGACAGGTTCGACGTTGCCGCGAGCCCGCCGAAGGCGCGTGAAAAATCACCAAAGTTGAACAACTGCGTCGGCCGCCTGTCGATCCCACTTCCGGTCGGACCGACGAACAGTGCGACGGATGTCGGCGATCCGACGATGGAATGCGCGCCGCTCGGCAATTCCTGCAGATATACGCCCGGCTGACGGAGTTGCAGCATCGTCGGCTCTCCCCACTGGCAGGATCGGCCCTCGCGCGCAAACATCACGGCAGCGTCGAACCCCACTCGGGCCGATACTATACGTCAACTCTCGCCTTGCAAGCGGCGCTTGCGGACATCTTATAATTTATTGATCTAAAACACAGATTTTGTTTATGATTATTTTTAACTCAGGCAATATTTCAACCAATATCGATATCCTTAGTCAATAACATGCAAATCAGTCACGACACCGTAGCGCAACAGCCGACCATCAATAACATATGTTAAACTTCCGAGTTGGCAGATCGTTGATTTTTTTCGCATTCGATACGTACCTTCAACGCAAAAGGGCAATGTTACTGACAATTTACGACCACTCGCGCTTATTCGGAACTATCACAAGTTAATCTATATTATTTTTTATACCGCTAAAATTGGATATATAATTCTAGATTTTTCATAAAAATCATATATTTGTGCCTTAACCCCGACGCTCTTCAGACCAAGATCGAATCCAGCTCAGCAAGCTTCTTCCCCGATTTAGAAAGATGCCCATCGGCCGAAGGCGGACTGCCCGCTTCCGGCTCATCGGGCGCACCAACCCATCGGCGACGGTGGTGGTTATGCGACTGTCGGGTGCGGTCGCGAGCCACGCAATAAGCCGTTCAGTCCAGTCGCAACCCTCGGGGCTATCCCTTATTTCTTGACTCTGTGTTCAACGGCCTCGCTGACAGGTGGCCGATATAATCGGTCGTCGCATCGTCGGCTAGGATTGTAGGACTAAATGACGAGTGAGAAGTCGCGCGGCCGCCTGAACCTCTTTCGATACTTTTCGTCACCGCGACGTCGGTTATCTCTACTGCATAAACTGAACCCGACGCTGAATGATGCCGCCGGATCGTCGATTGATCAAATCAACGGCTTTTAATCCGAAAATGTCACGAAAGAGAATTAGCTCAGGATAAAATTGGGGTTCGGGGATAAGGCTCTTGCCGGTTAAGCTTTGCAGCTTGTCAGCGGCTCCCCGTTGACCACATCCCAGCTGCCAAGTCGCGCCTTAAGGCGTGATGCGCCAGTGCATGACCAGTTGAGGCCGCCGGGATTACCGCGACAGAACGCGAACAAAGATCGACCGCTCGGCAAAATCAACTGCCGCCGCTTCGCCTGGGGCGCGGCCGCCGATTCCGTTATATCCTCTTTCGCGTGTCCCTCGACCACCCACGCTCGATCGCGTCGAACGCTTCCGGGGTTTCTCCTTATCCAGTCAGCCAATATCGATAGCGCCGTTCCAGACCGAACAGCGTACCCCCTCCAGCGCTCAACCTCAAAGCTGCAATGAACGCAGTGCTAAGCGCCGGCCGCCGCGTAACCGTGCGCTGCAACCGACGACTTCGAGATCATGGATTTCTCGATGATCTCGAGCCAACCCACAGCTATTATCCTTCCAGACAAGGCGGCTTGGCAACGTTTGCTGTCGGACTTGCCGAGTTGCCAACAAACACCGGAGGTGGTCGGCTGTCGATCGGCTGCTGTCGGGTCAGATATTTTTAGCCGCCCTTCCCTCGTGGTGTCGGGCCACACCGAGCCCGGACGTTCAGGCTTCTCTTTCCCGCTCCCCAACTTCTGCCATCCGTTCAGCATCGGTTTTCGACCCGATTGGCAAGGTAGCCGACCGCCTGCTCACAGCCACCCATTGAAGCGCGCAAGACGCCCGGCCTCGGTTCGGTTGGTAGCGCCGAGCTTCGCGGCGGCGTCAGACAGGTAGTTGCGTACGGTGCCGGGAGCGAGCGCGAGGCGCTGGGCGATCTCCTTATTCGACAGTCCCTCCTCAGCGAGGCGGAGCGTGTCGCGCTCGCGCTGGGTGAGCGGATCCGTGCCGGCGCCCCACGCCGCGGCCGCCAGATCGGCCGGTATCACGCTCCCTCCGGCAGCGACGGTGCGGATCGCGGCGGCGAGCCGGTCGACCGGTGTGTCCTTCAACAGATACCCGCGCACTCCCGCCGCTCGGGCCCGCGCGAGATAACCGGGCCGCGCGAAAGTAGTGACGATGACGGTGCGGGTCGCACTGCCCGCTTCCGCTAATGCGCGTGCGACGTCGATACCGGTGAGGCCGGGCATCTCGATGTCCGTCAACAGGATATCGGGCGCGAGATCGCGGACACAGGCCAAAGCAGCGGCGCCGTCGATCGCCTGCCCGACCACCATCAGGTCGTCCTCCAGATCGAGCAGCGCGGCGATCGCGCCGAGGACCAGGGCCTGATCCTCGGCGATGACGATGCGGATCATGCCGGCACGGTCGCGACTAGGCGGGTCCCGCCCACGCCCGGATCGATCGCCAGCGATCCGCCCGCTGCCGCCAGCCGCTGGCGCATCCCAGTCAGCCCTAGACCCTCGCGGAAACGACGGCCATGGCCGTCGTCGGCGACCGTCAGTCGCGCGACGCCCGCTGCGAGCGCCAACTCGATGGTACAGGCCCCTGCCTCGGCGTGGCGGATCACGTTGGTCACCGCTTCGCGCAGAGTCATCGCTAGTACAGCGCCGGCGTCCGCTGGTATCGTTGTGCTGTCGCCGGCTAAGCTGGCGGAAATGCCGGCCGCGTCGAGCGCCTCGATCGACGCGTTCACTTCGTGCGCGAGCGTGCCTCCGGCCTGCCCGGCCAGCGCGGCACGGACCTCGGTCAGTCCGTCGCGGGCAATTTCCGCGACCGTTCGCATCTCTGCCTTCGCCGCCACGGCGTCACGTGAGACGAGCTTGGCGGCGAGCTCGGCCTTCAGCGCGACCAGCGTCAGCGTACGGCCAACGACATCATGCAGATCGCGGGTGATGCGTTCGCGCTCGGCGGTGCCGGCGAGGCGGCGGACTTCCTCCTGCGTCGCGAGCAGCGCCTGGGTCCGAGCGAAGAATGCCATGCGCGACATCGTCCCACCGCCGGTGGCGAGCACCAGCAGCATGCCGGGTAGCCACCACAGGACCGGCTGCCCCCAGGCAAGGCCATTGATCGCGGTGACGGCGGCGGTCACCGCGATCACCGCGATCGCCAATCGGGTGGACCGCACCCGGGCGCCTTCGGCTGCTGCGTAAATCGGAAACACGGTCCAGCCGCCGCCGACCGGCGTCAGCACGATGCCGATCGCTAGCATTGCCCCCGCGGCGGCGAGCAGGCCGGTATCCGCCAGCCGGTGGCTGAGGATATAGATCGGCAAGAACACCGCCAGCCCCGCCGCCGATGCCGCGATCTGCCAGCCGGTCGGCGCGTGCCACAGCCACGGCATCGCATAGAAGAGGAGGTAAACGAGCCATGGCCACGGCCCATCCCACCACCGCTGGCTTCTCGTCTGTATCGCGCGCGGGGTGTCCATGGTACCGTGGTCGCGCGGCGGGGCGGTCGCCGTCAAGCGGGGCTGCGCCGCCAGCCAGTCCACGCCCACACAGATGCGAGCCCGGTCATCGCCAGCACGAGCGCGCCGTGCACCGTCATACTACCGATCGTGTCGGTACCGACAATCGCGCGGGCTAGCTGGCCGAGGTGGTACGAGGGCAGGAATTCGCCGACACCTCGCATCCAGCCCGGAAGCATCGCCGAAGGGATCCACAGCCCGCCGAGCACGGCGAACCCCAGGAACAGTGCATTGGCCGTCGCTACCGCGCCCTTGCCGCTCATCCGCATGCCGACCCCGATACCGATCAGCGCGAACGGGATCGTCGAGGCCAAATGGAGCAGCGCGAGCGCCATCCATTGCTCCGGCGAAAGGGCGGCGCCGGCGACGATTGCCAACAGATAAATCAGCCCGATCGCCGCCGCGGTCGCCACGGTAGCGGCAGCGAGCTTGGCCGCGACATAGGCGCTGGCCGGCATCGGCGACACGCGCTTCAGCTCGATCAGCCCCTGCTCGCGCTCCATCGCGACGCCGGCGCCGAAGCCGAACAGCGCCGGGCCGATCGCCGCGAACACGCCGTAGCCGGCAAGACTGGCTGCCGCTGCGTCAGGCGACGGCGCCTTGTCGATCGCCAGTGTAAAAAGGCCATAGAACGCCGCCGGTGTCAGCACGGTCGGCACCAGGAATTGCGGCAGCCGCCACGATCGCCTGATCTCGGCGAGGCATTCGCGGCGCCAGATGCCGGAGGGAAGCGCGTGGGCGATCATGCGGCGATCCTTTCGTCGGCAGCGAGCAGGCTCGCGATCGCATCCTCGAGCGAGGCGTCATGAACTCGCAGGTCGGTGAGCGCGGGATCGGCATCGAGCAGCGTCCGCACCGTCGCGACCGCATCGGCGGTGACAAGGCGCAACTCGGCGCCGTCTACGCACGCCTCACGCACGCCGGGCAGGATCGCCGCACGCGATGGCGGCAGGATGGTGCGACAGCGGATCACCGATCCGCCGGCGCGGGCACGCAGCGCGGCCGGCGTGTCGTCGGCGACAATCCTGCCCGCGTCCATCACCACCACGCGATCGGCCAGCGCGTCGGCTTCGGCCAAATCGTGCGTGGTCATCAGCACCGCCGCACCGTCGGCCGCCGCCTCACGCACCGTCGCCCACAAACCGCGGGCCGAAGCACGGTCCATAGCCGCGGTCGGCTCGTCGAGCACCAACAGATCGGGGCGTCCGCACAGCGCCAGCGCATAGTGCACGCGCCGCGCCTGCCCACCCGACAAAGCGCCGCAACGCCGCTGCGCGAGATCCGAGAGGCCAGCGACCGCCAGCGTTTCAGGCACGGGCCGCGCATCCCGATAATAACCCGATTGCAGCGTCACGAGTTCGGCGACGGTCATCACGTCCGGAAGGCCTGCCGCCTGCAGCATCACCCCCATTCGCGCCCGCGCCGCCGGCCGGGCGGGATCGAGCCCGAAAAGACGCGCCTCGCCCGTGTCGGCGCGCAACCGGCCGGTCAGCAGGCTGACACTCGTGGTCTTGCCGGCGCCATTAGGTCCGAGCAGCGCTGTCACTTCACCCGCGCCGATCGCCAGATTCAACCGATCAAGCACCGGCTTGCCGCCCAGTCGTTTCGATACCGCGGTCAGTGTCGCCACCGCCGCCAGGTCCTGCATCATCGTAGAGCTCCTCATCATCTGCCGGAGATACTGACCGATCGCAGGCCGCAGCATCAGTGTCACCCGTCACGCGCGTCGCCTGACAAATGTCATATTCTGACGGTCGATCCTGCCCAATGCCGGGTCACGGCAACCGTACAATCGAAGGGGTGGGTTCGCAAAAACTCGTAATGAATCCGTTATCCACGCGACGATCTTGAATTGGCTCACGTGCGCCTTGACCTACGATGCGACATTCGGGTCACGCATAGTCCGCTTGACGCTCGTGCTCGCTACGGCTTGGGTTGAGCCTCCGATTCGCTGCAGAAAGCAATTTCTTATGACGCTGTCAGATCTTCTTGTACCGACTTACGTACAAATGCTCGGGTCACTTTCGAGATGGCTTGCTAAGGCCGAGACGCAGCAGTCAACAGCCGATGCGGACGCCCTGTTGGCCGCGCGGCTGGCGCCGGACATGTTTCCTTTGGCAACACAGGTCCGCTTTGCGTGCCGGCAGGCGCAAGAGGGAGTATTCCGACTGCTGGAGCGAGACTTCCCGCCCTCGTTGCAGATCCTGCTGGACGAAGGGCGAAATGCCGGTGAACAACCCGGCACCCTCGCAGAAGCGCAAGCCCGGATCGCGGAAACGCTGGTGGTGATAGAGGCCGCGGCAGCAGGCATTGCAATCGAACCTGCGACACCGATCGCCCACGCGCTGCCGAATGGCATGACCCTAGACCTGACGGCAGAACAGTACGCGCGCGACTGGGCGCTACCGCAGTTTTACTTCCATGTCGTGGCTGCCTATTCGATCATTCGAGCTCAAGGCATCGAACTCGGAAAAGCTGATTACGCCTCACATATGTTCGCCTATTTTCGCGCCCCTGCCCCCTCCTGACGCGGGCTTTCGGCGGTGCGGCTTGCTCCGGTACGCGTGATGGATCGGTCACGAGGCGGGAACATAAACTCGGCCGCTCACGGTGCAATCCGCGCTTCCCAGACACGGGTATTGGCTAATATGATCTGATCGGTCGCTCCTCGGGCTCCTCTGCTCAGCCCGCGCTGTGCGCCCCGCGTCGCTCCTTCAGCCGCGCCAGATAGTCGCGAAGGAGCGGCACGCGACGCGGCCGAAAGCTCGCTCCGTTCGGGCGGAGCTCCACCATTCGATCGGTCCGGAACATCCGGAAGTCCTTGCGCACGCAATACCAACTAAGAACGGTTACGCACGCCTCGGTGTAGAACAGCGCGAGCGGCAGGATCGTCCTTTCGCTCGTAGCGCCATCGCCGTCGACATAGCGGATATCGACCGCTTGCTCCTGCCAGCACGCAGATCGCAAAGGGACAAGATCGAGGTTCGGGCCGTAGCGCGGCTCCGGACGGAATACCTGCGCGATCGCATTAAGCAGCTGTCGTTCCTGTTCGTCAGGCAGGGTAGCGGCGATCTTGGCAAGCACGGAATCCGCGGCGCGCGCCAGGGCGCCACTGGCGCCGTATCGGATCGCTGCCACGACAATCAATCCGCGCAACCAAGCCCTTCGCTAGTCGTTCAGCGATCCGCCGTCACGATGATAGGACCAATTATGAGCCGCTTTTCAGGAAAAACTGTGCTCGTCACCGGCGCAGCGTCCGGAATGGGACGCGCGGCAGCGCGGCGTTTCGCCGACGAAGGCGCTAATGTTGTAGCGGTGGACCTCGACCAGTCGGAGCTCGAGCAGGCGTGCGCCGACCTGCCGCCGGAGCGCGTGCTGCTCCAGACCGGCGACACCTCCGAAAAGACCGCCGCGGTTGCCGCGGTGCAGGCCGCAGTCGACCGCTTCGGTTCGCTCGACGTGTTGATCAACAATGCCGGGATTGCCAACCAGGGCACGATCACCGAGACGAGCGAGGAAGATTTCGAGCGCGTGCTGGCGGTCAATGTCGGCGGCTATTACCATATGGCCAAGGCCGCGATGCCCGAACTGGTGAAGCGCAAGGGATCGATCGTCATGACGTCATCGGTCTCGGGCCTTGGCGGTGACTGGAGCATGTTCGCCTACAACACCTCGAAGGGCGCGGTGACCAACATGGTGCGCGCGATGGCGCTCGACGCGGCGAAGGACGGGGTGCGCGTCAACGCGGTCAATCCCAGCCTGACGGACACCGGCATGACCAAGGACATGCAGGACGATGCGGACCTAATGGCCAAGTTCAACGAGCGCATGCCGCTCGGTGCGCCAGTGCCGCCGGAGGGCGTGGCCGCGGCGATGGCGTTCCTCGCCAGCGACGACGCACGCTACGTCACTGGCGTCAATCTGCCGGTCGATGCGGGACTCAGCGCCTCTAACGGGCAGCCGCCGCAATAGCCGTCCGCCACGCCGAAAAACACCGACCACGCAACACGTAGCGGATGAATGCGTTGTAGCTGGAAAGGAGAGCAAGCGTGGATCATGAACCTAAATTGGGCTCGAAGGTCGCTTGGAAGAGTCATGGCGGCGACGCGCATGGAAAGGTCGTCGAGAAGGTGACCGCGCCAACGCGCATCAAGGGCCACACGGTCGCCGCTTCGAAGGAGGACCCGCAATTCATCGTCGAGACGGGCGCTGGCAAGAAGGCCGCGCATAAGGCAAACGCGCTGCGGAAGGACTGACCGGTGGCGAAAGAGACGTTCAAGCCCACTCAGGCGATGGCAGCCGCGGCCAAGCGCGGCCTAAAACTCCGCGAAAAGTTCGATCGAGGCGGCACCGACATCGGCGTTGCCCGCGCGCATCAACTTGCCGAACAGCGCGACCTGAGCGTGGACGACGTGAAGTCCATGCACAGCTATTTCGCGCGACACGTCGTCGACAAACACACCAAGACACATCAATGGGACTCGAACGAGGACCCATCTGCTGGCTTCGTCGCATGGCTGCTTTGGGGTGGAGACGCGGGCGAGGCGTGGGCCACCCGAAAGGCCAAGGCGCTCGATCGGTGATCACCTGTCGCCATAAAGCCGTGCGCGAAGGCATACCGCTATTCCGCCGCACGGCGCTGAGCACTGTTCAGTAAGGATGCGCCATGTCTGAGAAGAAATGGTCGAAGGACATAACCGAACATTCCGATGCGCTCGACCTTGAGGAATCTGTGTTCAAGAAAGACGATCCGAAGGAAATCGCACAATCGCTGAAACGCTCGGCTGAACATAGCAAACGGCGCAACGGTACGCCGCTGCAATCGGCGATGGGCATGATGTCAATAAGTGCCAGTGCGCGCCGGGGCGTTGACGTTGAGTCTCCCGAGCGATTGTCATAACGCCGCGTTAGCCCGCACCTCGAGATGCGCGGGCGCCGCTGATCAAGCGGTCCGCTCTCTGGATGTCTCCTCGCGAAAGGGATGGCCGGATCACGGCGCCGTTCCGCTTTAATGTGCGTTTGCCCACCGTCTTCACTTTGCTTTGGGAAAACCATGATTGCTACCATTGCCGAACTCGATCACCTGCGCGCCGAATGCCGCCGCCTTGTCACGACCCGCTCGCTGATGTCGGCGGCCGCCGCGGTCATCCCGCTTCCGGGCGTCGATCTGGTCGCGGACATCGGCTTGCTCACCACGCTGTTGCCTCAGATCAGCGCCAAGTTCGAATTGGATCACGCCCAAATCGCAAAGCTTGAGCCGCAGATTGCCCAGAAGATCTTGGTCATCGCCGCGGGCATGGGCAATACCGTCATCGGTCGGACGGTCAGCAAGCGGCTGGCGGCGGCGCTGCTACGCCGTGTGGGGGCTCGCGTCGCCACCGCATCGGCTGCCAAATATGTTCCGATCATCGGCTCCGCGATTGCTGCCGGGATCGGTTTTGGCGCGATGAAGCTGGTCGGCAACGCTCATGTCGAAGATTGCTACAAGACTGCGATGGCGCTGTTGCCGACGGATGCAACCCTATGAAGCGACGGCGCGGGACGAGTCCCGCGCCGCACTGAAATCACGCTTTGAGCGCTTTGGCCATGTTCAAATGCGCCGTTACGGTCGGGATCAGCCCAGTTGCAAAAGTCTTGAGCGCCGGCACGTCGCCGGTTGCGGCATACGCCTTCAAAGCGTCGAGCGTCTGCTGGTGCGCACTGGCCTGCGCCGCGGCATATGCCTGATCGAAGTCCGAACCGGATTTGGCTTTCAACGCATCGAGCGTTTGCTGCTGTGGCGCGCTTAGCGTCGTATCGGGCGTGATGGCAGGAGTGAGCGCGGCGGCGGTCTCCTTCAGTTTGGCCGTCGACCCGGTGTGAGCGTCGATCATCTTCTGGGCAAATTTTTTGATCGACGTCGATAACGATGTCGTAAGCGCCAACTTCGAGGTGGCTATCTCGAACGCGTCGCTCGAGGCCGCGGTATTGGCGAACGTCTGCCCTGCGCTGGCGGTAACGGTTGGCGCAGTCGCGACCTCGGTATTGGTCGTCGTGACCGTACTGTTGTCAACGGTCTCGGTCTTATGACCACAGGCGGCGAGCGCGAGCGTCGCGGCCGACAGCGCTAAAAGGTATTTGGCTTTCACAGTCGTCTCTCCTGGTGCTTGCCTGTTTTGGCATGTCCGCTCAACCACCGCCGGCCAGGGACGTTCCGACTGCCTCGGGACCTTTGCCGACCCTCCACCGTTTATCTTTGCCACGGCAGCCGCCGCTGTAACCAGATCAGGAACGACCCGCATGAGCATTTTCGGCACGATCATGAACAAGATTTTCCACCATGACGCAGCAACGGTGGCCGCTCCGGCGACGTCCGCCTCACAAGCTGTCACTCCTTCGGCACCGGCAGCACCAGCAACCGCCACGGCACCCGCTTCAGCACCGGCACAGACCGTCGACGTGGGCGCCGTACTGTCGGAGATGGCATCGATGAAGGACGGGGGAGGCAACTATCAGTCGTCGATCGTCGACCTGCTCAAACTGCTCGATCTGGATTCGAGTCTTGGCGCGCGCAAGGAACTGGCGAATGAGCTTGGCGTCCATTCCGGTGCCGATGGCAGCGCTGAAGAGAACATCGCGCTGCACAAAGCTGTGATGACCAAGCTTGCGGAAAATGGCGGCGTGGTACCGGATAGCCTGCGCGGCTGAACCGATAAGGTGCGGGTCTCCGCTCGACGGCCCGCACCGTTTCGAACAGGAGAGGATCGGTTGACCACCACGGTCGTGGACCTCGGCGCGACATGCGCACGGAGCGCCGCAGCGCACGCGTGTCTCTTTAGCATTCAGGCCCCACGCGAACCAGCTTCCGGCGCATTCGATCCCCCGACGCTGTGTGTGCGAGACAAATATAAAGTTGACCAACATCGGGTCTTTTTCGATTCCAATGCCGTTTGGTTGGTCCGGAAGAGGAGAATGACATCGTGAACATCAAGCTGGTTGCAGCACTCGCTGCGACGCTACTGTCGACCACCGCTTACGCGCAAAATGGCGGCAACTCTCACAATCCCGCACTCAAGGATCCGCACGCACGGACTACCGTTCTCACCGCCAAGGGCCACAACTCCTTCACGCAAAGCCAGGCACGCGGCCGCATCGCAAAGGCCGGCTATTCGCAGGTTGGCGCTCTGGCGAAGAACGAGAACGGCGTGTGGCAGGGCAAGGCGATGCGTGGCAGCAAATGGGTGAACGTCGGGCTCGACTATAAAGGCAACGTCACCGTCCATTGATCGCAGACCGCCCAGACTTTCCAGGAGAAGATTCATGTCCAAGACCATCACGCGCCTGTTCGACGATTATGCCGACGCTAGCACCGCAGTTCGTGAGCTCGAAGCTGCAGGCATTCCCCGCGACGACATCAGCATCGTCGCCAACAATGCGCATGGCGAGCACGTCGTTGGCGATCAAGACATGCATCGGGACGGTGACGTCACCAAGGGCGCCTCGACCGGTGCTGCGATCGGCGGCGTTGGTGGATTGCTCGCCGGACTCGGCCTGCTCGCCATTCCGGGTCTGGGTCCAATCGTGGCCGCTGGCTGGCTCGCGGCTACCGCCGTCGGTGCCGGTATCGGTGCTGCCGGTGGGGCGGCGACCGGCGGGATCGTCGGCGCACTGAAGAGCTCGGGCCACACCGACGAGGAAGCCAATGTCTATTCCGAGGGCGTTCGCCGCGGCGGGACGCTGGTAAGCGCACGGGTCGGCGATGCCGAGACGGCTTCGGCAGAAGCGATCCTCGATCGTAACCGGGCTGTCCGTGCCGACACGCGCGGGGCTGCATATCGCGAGACGGGTTGGACCCGCTTTGACGATTCAGCCAAGGTCTATTCTCCCGACGAGATCGCTCGTGACCGTGTCGCCTATCGCACGCCCGTCACGACGCTCTAAGCGACCCTGCACTTGAGACGATGGCCCGACTGCGCGAGCGGCCTGGCCATCGTCGTTGTGACTTATAATAGTCGAGTGCAGGTGCGCGACGCACGGAAAGCAGGTCGCTGTCGCCAAAGTGACACCGCTACGAGGTTGTGAGGTTGATCACGCTTTAGTTTTGCGGGGTGCACACGCCTACGCTGACTCCTTCTTATCACCTGTACCTAAGAGGCTAGGATGCCGCATCATCTCGACATCACTAAGCGCCTCCATGAGCAGATGCTGGAAATCGTCGGCAGGGCGTTGCCCCTCATCACCAGTTCGACGCGCGACGCGGATCTCGACGGTACCGCCTTTGTGCGAAGGAAATGGTCGAAACAATCGAAGTCTATTATCGCCACATCCATCAGCAGGGCGATCTTGCCGAAGCTCAAAAGCAGAGATCTGAAGTTTCATAGGCTGGCAGGCTTGCGCGAGGGGGGGGGCAGCGCGCTCAGAGCCGCATACAGCGCGTTTCGTCGCAGGTGGTCTGACCGGACGGTAATCGACAACTGGCCGAAATACCGGCTGAGCGCCGTGCTGAAACACAGCCGCACCACAGTCCGAGCAGCAGAACAGGTGCGGATCGATCACAGTCTGCCGACAACTTGAAACCCTGTCCGGTTCAACAGGCGCGAGGCGTGGGATTGTCCGCGAAATGTTGCGCCGTGGATTCACGCGAATTCGACCGCTGCTCTCTGTGTACACCGGTCTGAACTTTGTCTGGAGATACCGCTGAAACGCAGCGCTGCCAACAGCTTTCATGAGCATTGCATGCCTCATTCGACGATGTTGCCATGAACTGGCGCAGATGAATAAGTTATCATGTCGAAACCATAACGGTTTCGCGATCGTTTCTCGAGCGGAAGGATCGCGTAATGGATCAGTTTTTCACGAGAGTTGCAACGACCAGCGCCAATATCATAGGCTAACCGATTGCCTTCCTCGCACTGTTCACTATCACGTGCTTCGCCAAAAATGCGCCCATCGCTGGAAACATGAAATAGCCTGATAGATTAGGCTGACTTGTGACGGCCGGCAACAGAATCCTAGTCTAGTTCCCTGCATGGTGCGGGCGGCGCCGACGACAATATGTCGTTGGCTATGATCAGCGCTTCGTTGAGTCTGTGATATTCCTTCTCGCTCTGGCGCAACGCACGCTCGCTTCGCACGCGTTCGGTAACATCAGTGCCTTGAACAAATATCCCAGCAACCGCTCCGGTTTTGTCGCGCACGGGCTGATAGATGATGTCGATATGGTATTCGACCATCTCACCATCGTCGTCCGCAACAGAAAATTCGAGCCCTCTGCCGACAAAGGGCTCACCGGTGCTATAAGCGGTGTCGAGAAGATGAATAAAGCCCTGTCCGACGGCCTCGGGTACTGCCTCGGCCGCCGGCTTGCCGATCAGGTCACGGCCGATGATCCGGCGATACGCGGCATTCGTCAGTACGAAGACATGACCCGGACCTTCGAACATCGCGACAAAACCAGGTGCCTGTTCGAACATCGCCCGCAATAGTTCCAGATCGTAGGTTCGACCACGCTCGGCGAGGACACGTTTGGTGGTCTCGGTCACGATAGCGATGACGCCGACAGGGATGCCGGCATCGTCTAGAAGCGGCGAATAATCGAGATTTGCCCAGATCCGTTCGGGAACGCCGTTCCGATGTAGCAGCATCTCGCTGTCGCGATACGCCAGCGTGCCGCCGCCAAGCACAACCCTGAGGACATTATCGTTGAAGTCGACCATCTCGGGCCAAGCGTCACGCACCGGGCATCCCATGATGCGAGGATGCCGACCGCCTGCGCTGGCGATAAACGCATCGTTATAAAGCATTACCCCGTCACGGCCCCATAGGATCGCAATCGAAGTGCTGGATAGGACCATCATTGCAACGGTGGTCCTTAGATAGGGCGGCCACTCAGCGATTGGCCCCAGCGGCGACTCACTCCAGTCATAACTGCGGATCAGACCGGCAGTCTTGCTGCCTCCTGGTGGGAATGCGGTGACATCTATAGCTAAATGACCGCTCACCTTGCAAATCCTAAACCAGATTTTGAAACAATCATGCTACAATAGAGTTTTGCAAACTCAACAAATAGCTGGGTAAACTGTTCCAACAGCTGCTAAGACCGCATCCGGAGACAATGCAACGTCAGCTAAGGCGTTCCGCAAAACAAAAAGCTGACGAACTGTTGACCACCAGACTCGCCGTTAGACAGCGGAATATGCGGGAACCCTCAGGCATCCCCTCATTTTTGGGATGACGTAGGACGAGAAAACTGATTCTGCATTTCCGTATCGAAGGGAGAGCAGAGTATGAACGGCAAGACGGCGTTTTCTTCCGAAGCGGTCCATTCCTT